>Ga0153916_10002694_pt1 | contig 12995 bp, 11 predicted proteins | sample Opewatmetagenome_FD_109642 | JGI IMG/M metagenome (GOLD analysis project Ga0153916, IMG submission 109642) | Freshwater wetland microbial communities from Ohio, USA - Open water 3 Core 3 Depth 4 metaG | ecosystem: Environmental > Aquatic > Freshwater > Wetlands | place: USA: Ohio, Lake Erie...
GACCGACGGGCTGCGCGACAACCAGCGCCTGCCCGAGCCAATCATCACCCCCACCACCAAGGCCTGCCACGGCGGCCAAGACGAGCCGCTGACGGCAAAGGACATCGTGGAGAAGGCCCTTAACACTGAGCAGCAGTGGGACACGCTGAAGACCTACGCCTTCGCCCTCTTCGCACGGGGCCAGAAGATCGCCGCCGAGCGGGGCCTGATCCTGGTCGACACCAAATACGAGTTCGGCCTCGATCCTGAGGGACACATCTTGCTCGCCGACGAAATCCACACGCCGGACTCCAGCCGTTACTGGTTCGCGCAGAGCTACCAGGCCCGCCTCGCCGCCGGCGAGCGCCCCGACAGCTTCGACAAGGATTTCGTGCGCAGCTGGGTCGCGGCCCGGTGCGATCCCTACAAGGATCCGATCCCGGCCATTCCGCCCGACGTGATCCTGGAGACGGCCGAGGTCTATGTACAGGCCTACGAGACCATCACCGGCCGCAGCTTCGAGCTGCCGACCTCCGACGAGCCGGTGCTGGACCGGATACGCCGCAATCTCGCAAAATATTTCTGAAACTTCCGCCGGTTCCGGGGGCTTTCTCAGCCTCCGGAACCGGTCGGATGTCGGCGGTTATTTCCGAACCCAGGCGCCGTCCGGGGTCGTGTAGTACTCGCCCGGCTTCACCTTGGCCTCGACCACGGTCTTGTACGCCGAGGCCCCGGCCGCTTCCGGGGTCACGTTGTTGCGCGCCGCGGCTTCGCGGTAGAGCGCCGCGCGGCCGGCGTTGATCTCGGCCACGGCCGCCTTCAACGCCGGATCGGACGTCGGCTGCACATAGCCCAGATAGCCGTTGGCCTGCTCGCCCACGACGCCCTGGCTCTTGGCCGCGTCGACGAGGGCCTTGGATTGCGCCGGATCGGCGGCGGCCGTCCCGGCCAGCACCAGAGCTCCGGCGAGGCCGGCGAGGATTGTCGTGATGGTCGTCTTGCCCGTCATGATCATCCTCCTCAGAACAGGTTCGGGTTCTGCTGGATCAGCGCCTTGACGTCCTCGTCGAGGCGGATCCGGACATCGGCGTCCAGTTTGGCGTAGATGGTGATGGGCTGGACCTCGAGCTTGATGGTGTGGGTGCAGCCGGCCAGGGCGACGTCCAGCCCCCCCCACAGCCAATCCGGTCCCCAGCGATCTGCGTGTCAAATTCATGGGCCTCGCCCTTCCCTCGCGTGGATGTTGATTGTCTTGGGCCGTCATGGCTGAACGCCGCCTGAACCGCGCGCCCGTTGCGTCTCCGCGAAATCCGCCAGAATCTGGTCCAGGTTCACCGAGGTGTCGAGCGTCAGGTCCACCTTGGTGTGCGACGGAAGTGGCAGCTTGCGTTTCAGGATGTCTCTCTTGAACAGGTCGAAGAGGCTCAGCCGCAGCTCCTGCTCCTTGGGCGGCGCGTGTTCGCCCTTGATCTTGAACAGCACCCCCAGCCGCCCCTTGGGAAGGCTGTTGACCTCGGCCGAAAGGCTGTCGAACGCCAGGTTCTCCAGGGCCTGATAGGCGAACTCGGTGACGGTGTTGGTCTCGGCCGGCGCTGCGACCTGCGGCGTCGCCGCCGCGCCGCCCTCGGCCTTCACGCCGCTGAGCGCCTCCCGGCTGATCGATAGCCGCCCCGGCTGAATCGCCTCCAACCGCCCATTGATGAACCGAATGCCCTCCGGGCTCATCACGAACGGCAACCGCCCCTTCACCCGCGCGTCAAGCGACACGTGATCGGCGAAGGGCGAGCGCTCAACCATTTCCTTCATCTGCACGGCCTCCAAATCGACCACGCCCTCGAATGCGCCGCCGGTGATCCGAGCCGTCATCGGCTCCAGCAGTAGCCGACCGCCGCCGGTCGAAGCCTCCGCGGCGGCGACCCGCAGCAGGTCGCCGTCCAGCTGGAACTCCGTCTTCATGTCGGTCAGGACCGCCAGGGAATCGATTTGCCGCGCCCGCAGCGTCTGGCCCGACGCCGTGCGCACGGGCGTCAGGCTGGTGAAGACGAGATCCCCCGACAGCCCCGTCACCGTCCCAGCCGGGCTCTTGAAGTCGAGCGTCGCGATGTTCAGCGTCCCGCCGCTGGAACTGGTCTTTCCGGCCCACTTGTATCCGCCCTGAAACCGCACGCGTCCCGTGACGGGCGAAGCGACGGCGGAGGCTAGGGGCGACAGGCCGACCGGCTGCAGGCCGTCGGGCTGGAAGACCTGTTCGCCAGTGTCGATCTGCACGCCGCCGACGCCCGAGGCCATATCGTGAGACAGGGTCGCGTCGGCGAGCTTGCGGCTGGACGCGTCGGACACCGAGAACAGGCCGGTGAGCTTGTTCCCAGCCAGACTCGCCGTTCCCATCGCCCCCAGGGGACGGAAGCGCTCGGCCTTGGCCGTGTCGAGGATCCGCACGCGCTCGACCTTCGCCTCTGCCGACATCCGCGCGCCCTCGCCCTTCGCCCGGAACACGCCGGCCGCCTCCTCCACCCGCACCTCGAAGCTGGGCGCCTGGGCGGCCAGGCCCTGGATGCGGCCGCGCGCCGTCCAGCCGGCCTTGGACAGGGTCAGGAGCGGTGCGCGGTCGGGGCAGAGCTTGCCCTCGATGGCACGCAGGTCATTGTCGCCGAGGTCGAGGCCAGCCGCCTTGATCGGCGCGCAGCCCCGGGCGGCATAGGTCAGCCCGCCGCCGCGCAGGCGCGCCGCGCCGGCCGTGCTGAAGATGCCGTCCTGCACCGGCCCGAAGCTTCCATCGACGGAAGCCGCCAGTTGGGCGTCCAGGCCGTCTGGGCGAACGGTGTAGCGATCCACCACGACGGTGACGTTGGGCAGGCCACCGCCCCCGGCCGCCAGGCCCACCGCCCCGCCGTCGTCCTGAAAGATCGGGGCGTTCCCCCGCGCGGCAACGACCGCCTTGCCGCCGGCGTCGGCGATCAGCGTCACCGGCCCCTCCAGGCCGACCCTCAGGTCCTTCGTCGCCGCGCTGACCGAGACAGCGGGCGCCTGGAGGGTGAATCCCTCCGCCGCGCGCTTCAGAGCCACCATCTCCGGCGAATCCCTCGAGCTGGCGGGCCCCAGGCCGGTCCACGCGCCGCGGGCGTCGCCGGAGGCCGTCGCCTGCATTCGCCAATCCGACCTGCCCCACTGGGCCTGGCCGGCTGCGCCCGCGTCAACGTCGGTCAGCGTCAGATCGCCCGACACGGCCTTCTCGGCCGCCAGCTTCGCCCTGAACGGGCCGGTCAGGGCCAGGGTGTCGATCCAGCCTGTGGCGCGCCCCTCGAAGGCGCCGCTCGCCTTGACGCCCTGCAGGCGCTGGCCGTCCAGATCGAGGCTGTCGGCCGTCAGGTCCCCGTTCAGGAACAGTCCGCCATCGCCACGCTTCTTCTCGAGGTCGGGATAGGGGACCGCGCCGGACAAGCGGAGCACGGCGCGATGGGCGGTCGCCGTCCCTGCCTGCGCCTCCGCCAGCAGCATGGCGGTGGAGAAATCGATCTGGTCCCCCTTGGCGACCATGTCCAGACGGCCGCCGTCGATCAGCGCCGCGGCGTCGCCCCGGGCCACGCGCGCCGGATCGAGGCGCGTCGTCAGACGCACCAGTCGCCCGCCCTCGATGCGGCCGTCTCCGCGCAGGCCGATTCCGCCATAGTCGGTCTCGAGGAACAGCCGACCCGTCTCGATCAGGATCAGGGGCTTGGGCGCTTCGGGATCCAGCGGATGCTTCCGGAGCTCCTCCAGCAAGGGATCGACCGCGCCGAAGCTCAGCACGTCGCCGTGCACCCGGGCCTTCATCACAGGACGCACGAGACGAACGGCGACCACGTCGACGCCGAAACGCCGTCCGGTCCAGAACCCCCTAAGTTCGTAGGCCGCTTCCACGCGATCAGCGGTGAAGTCCGGGGACCCGGCCGGGCCGATGCGGACACGCCCGGTGAAACCGTTGATCTCGAACCGCTCGATGTCGACGTCGGCCAGGACGCCGCGCGCATCCAGCCAATTGAGCAGGGCCTCCCGCGCAATGATCCGGCGCGCCAGATACAGCCCGACGAGCGCCGACGCCGAGACCAGTGCGACAAGCAACGCCACACGGAGCGGGCGTCCGATGCGCCGACGAGGTCCGGCGTTTGGAGAAGAGGTCGTGTCTTGGGTCAAAGGGTGTCTTCGTGCGGCCAAGCTCTATTTCTTAAGGCACGAAGGCGGGATTGAGGCCAGTCCGGAAACGCCGCGACGTCTTCGGCGGAATGGGTGTCCCTACCCCGGCGGCCCTTTCCCCGCGCGCCGTCTGCGGCTAACCGTGCCGGTGTGAACCAGACCGAGATCATCGTCGACGCGCGCGGCCATCGCTGCCCCGTGCCCACGCTTCGCCTGCGCCGGGCCCTGGAGCACGCGCCCGCCGGCGCCCGCATTCGGCTCTACGCCGACGACCCCTTGGCCCGCATCGACGTGCCGCACCTCGCGGCTAGCCTGGGCGCCCCAGTGCTCGAACAGGGCGACGCCGACGGCGTCTTGAGCTTCCTGATCGGCAAACCCTAGATGACGAAATATGCACGTCATATCAATGCGTTGTGAGGTTTTTCTGAAATCTCGCGATTATCCCCCGCGCGGAATTTCCGGAGCCGCGCGCGCCTCGCGCGCGCCCCGCATCCGGTAGAGGGCGATCTCGATCTCCGTGGCCAGGGCGCCCCCGAAGAAGACGGCGTTCACGTTCCATGACAGCCAGATCAGGAACACCACGACCGCCGCCACCGAGCCATAGGTGGCGCCGAGATGGGCGACCTGCTCCACGTAGAAGGCGCTGGCCCACGAGGCCCCGAGGCACAGCAGCGCCGCGCTGCCGCCGCCCAGGATGGCGGCCCGCCAGTCCACAGGCACGCTCGACATGGCGAAGCGGTAGATCAGGCTCATGCCGAGCGTGAGGCTGAAGCTGGTCCAGGTCCACTCGCTGTAGAGCCATGAGACGCCGGCCAGCGGCCTGAGCCCCAAGGTGGCCGAGATGAGCCGCAGCCCCAGGAACAGGGCTGAGGTGAAGGACATCAGCGCGAAGGCCGCGATCAGCACCAGCAGCGCCATGACATTGAAGCCGACGAATCCTCGCGGCCGGTCTTCGTCATGGATAAACGACAGCCCCGCCAGCAGGGCCTTGAAGCCCCGGTGCGCTGCGTAGGCGCCGATGATCAGCGCCACGCCGCTCTGGGCGGAGATGGCCTCGCTGGGCGCCTGCAGCAGTCGCAGCAGCTCGGCGTCGAAGAGGTTGCGCGCGCCTGCGGGCATCAGGTGCGTGATCACCTCGGCCTCGGCCGCGGCGCGCGCCGGGTCGGCCAGCATCCCATAGACGCCGATCATGATCGCCAGAGCCGGGAACACCGCCAGCATCACGAAGAACGAGACGCCGCCCACATAAAGCATGACGTCGCGCCCCCACAGGCGGACCAGGGCCTTGCCCAAGACCTCGACGCCGCCGCGCACCCAGTGCGTGGGATCCCAGTCCACCTCGGCCAGACGCCTTAGAATCCCTCGGGTCAACATCGGCGGAAGGTGAGCAAGGATGCTCGGTATGGCAAGGCGCTTCCCCAAAAGGTGCGGCGCGCCGCCTTGCAGGGCGACGCGCCGCCGATGGGCGTGTCAGTCCATCGGGTCGCTCGCCGCTTCGAGGGACGGGAGGCGCGGCGACCAACCTGGCGTCAGGGTGCGGCCGTGCGGCTGAACCCTGACTGAACGGTCTCGTCAGGCTTGTGTTCAGACCGTGGCGGCGGCGGCGAGCGCACCGGCCGCCTGCAGGCTGTCGATCTCCGAGGCCGAGAAGCCCCAGTCGCTCAGCGCCTCGCGGTCATGGGCGCCGATGGCTGGCGGCGGCCCCTGGATCGCGCCGGGCGTGGCCGAGAATCGCGGCGCCGGCGCCGGCTGGATCACCCCGGCCACCTCCACGAAGGTCTGGCGTTCCACGTTGTGCGGATGCTTGGGCGCCTCGTCGAGATCGAGCACCGGGGCGAAGCAGACGTCGGTGCCGCCCATGATCGCGTCCCACTCACCGCGGGTCTTGGTGATGATCACCGCCGCCAGCTTCTCGCGCAGGCCGTCCCAGGCGTCACGGTTCATCTGAGCCGCGAATTCCGGGTCTTTGATCCCTGTTTTTTCGAGAAGAAGCGCATAGAACTGCGGCTCGATCGAGCCGATCGACACCCACTTGCCGTCCTTGCACCGATAGGTGTCGTAGAAGTGCGCCCCGCCGTCGAGCATGTTGGAGCGGCGTTCTTCCTTCCAGGCTCCGCCAGCCTTGAAGCCGTAGAACATGGCCATCAGCGAGGCCGCGCCGTCGCTCATGGCGCAATCGATCACCTGGCCCTTGCCCGTCTCGCGCGCCTGGATCACCCCGGCCAGCAGGCCGAACGCGAGATAGAGCGCCCCGCCCCCAAAGTCGCCCACCAGGTTCAGCGGCGGAACCGGCTTTTCCTTGGTCCCGATGGCGTGCAAGGCGCCGGTGATGGCGATGTAGTTCATGTCGTGGCCGGCGGCCTTGGAATAGGCCCCGAACTGCCCCCAGCCGGTCATGCGCCCGAAGACCAGCTTCGGATTGCGCTTGAGCGCCACGTCCGGACCCAGGCCCAGGCGCTCCATGACGCCCGGACGGAAGCCCTCGATGATCCCGTCGGCCTTCTCCATCAGCTTCAGGCAGGTCTCGACCGCCGTCGGCTGCTTCAGGTCCAGCGCGACCGAGCGGCGCCCCCGGCTGGTGATGTCCGCCGGCGAACCGCGGCCCGCGCCCTTACGGTCGATACGCACCACGTCGGCGCCCAGATCGGACAGCAGCATGCCGCAGAACGGCCCCGGCCCGATGCCTGCGAACTCGACGATCTTCAGTCCCGTGAGCGGTCCCTGGCGCATGTGGTCCTCCGTGAATATCGCCGCATCTAAGCGCGCTGACGCGCGGTCAACCAAGCCTCAGCCATCACGCCAGCGATTGGCCGTCGTCCACGGTGATCAAGGTGCCCGTGATCGCCCGCGCCGCCGGGCCGGCCAGCATCAGCAGGGCCGCGTCCAGGTCCCCGGCCTCGGCCAGTCGGCGGCGGGGGAAGCTCTTCAGCTGCCTTTCCCCGCCCTCGGTCTTGAACCAGTCGGCGTTGATGTCGGTTTCGATGTAGCCGGGGCAGATGGCGTTGACCGCAATCTGTTGGCGGGCCCACTCGCGGGCCAACACCTTGGTGAGCGCGCCCACGGCCGCCTTGGAGGCGCAGTAGGCCGCCAGCCCCGCCTTGGGGACGAAGGTGTGGATCGAGGCGATGTTGACGATCCGCGCCTCGCCGCGCGCCGCCACGCCCGAGGCGATCATCCGTTTGGCCGCTTCCCGTGCGCCCAGGAACACCCCGCGCACGTTCACGTCGAAGGTGCGGTCCCAGTCCTCGACCGAGATCTCGAGGCCCATGCCCTCGCCGCCGACGCCGGCGTTGTTGACCATGATCGAGACCGGCCCGAGCCTCCGCTCCACCTCGTCAAGCGCCGGGCCGATGGCGTCGGCGTCCGAGACGTCCAGGCGCAGGGCCAGAGCTTCGCCGCCGGCCGCCCGGATCTCGGCGGCCAGCGCCTCGACCAGCTCGGCGCGGCGGGCCATGATGGCGACCTTCGCTCCTTCCTTGGCCAGAACACGCGCAAAATGCGCGCCCAGACCGCCGGAGGCCCCGGTGATGACCGCCACGCGCCCTGAAAGGGTTTGTCCCATGCTTCCGCTCCCACCTTGTTCGCCGTGCCTGTCGCAGCCGGGCCGCGGCGTATAAGCTCTCGATTGATTCTTCGCGGCGACGAGCCGTGGAGGCCGGCGGGGCGCGCGTCAAGGGTGAGGGAATGCCAGGGGTCCAAGCGCGAGTTCTGATCGTCGCGCGCGACGACACCCTCGCGGGGCCTCTCGCGGAGGGGCTCGACCGCTTGGGGTGGCGCACCATCACGGCGCGCGGTCCCTATGCCGCGATCGCCGCCCTGGCCGATCTGAAGATAGAGGCCGTCATCGTCGATCTCGCCAGCGGCGGCCACGAGGCCATCAACCTCGCGCGCCGCATGAAGGCGGCCTACGCGCCGAGGCGCCTGCCGGTCATCGCCATCGGCGAACCTGACCCGGACCTGGAGGCCCACGACTTCGACCTGACCCTCGCCGCACCGCTGCATCCGGCCCAGGCCGTCATGCGGCTGGAGACCCTGGTGCGCATGGCCGTGGCCGAGGAGGAATTCGAGCTTCGCGCCGCCACCCTGGCGGACCGCGGGCGTCAGCTGGAGGCCCCGGAGGTCGATCCCTCGCCCTTCCGGGTGCTGGCGATCGGCGAGCCGGCGCCGCAGTTCCTGGCGCTGTCCAATGCGCTCGCCCGCAGCGGGGCCGAGGTGGTCGGCGCCTTCACGGCCTACACCGCCTTCGACTACCTGCATGAGCGGCCCTTCGACGCCGTCGTCCTCTGGGCTGGCGACAACTCGCAGGAGGCGCTGTCGATCGCCGCGGGCATGCGGCGCAACACGCGCCTCTATCACATCCCCGCCCTGCTCTACATGCGCGAGGAATCCTACATCACCACCTCGGAAGCCTATCATCGGGGGATCTCCGATGTGGCCTCGCCCGAGACGCCGGAGATCGAGACCGCCCGCCGGGTGGTGGAGCTGGCCCGCTGCTATCGGCGACAGACCGCGATCCGCAGGGCGCTCGAAAGGGCGCGGACCTCCGGCCTGATGGACGCCGCCACCGGCCTCTTCACCCGCGACCTGTTCGCCGTGCACCTCATCCGCCTGGCTCAGGCCGCGCGGGAACGCAATCGCCCGCTGTCGGTCTGCGTTTTGCGCGTCTCCGACCGCCCGGACGTGACCGCGGCCCGCGCCGGCGGCTGGCTCGACCGCGCCATTCCCCAGATCGGCTCGATGATCGGACGTCTGGTCCGGGTCGAGGACACCGCCGCGCGCCTGGGCCCCGAGGTCTTCGCGCTCGCCCTGCCCGCCACGACCCAGGCCGCCGCCCGGGCGGCCGGCGATCGGATCGCGGCGGTCATTGGCTGCACCGCCTTCGAATCCGGCGACGGCAAGCCGCCCTTCGTCGCCGAATTCGACATCGGCGTCGCCGAGGTGACCAGTCCCGAGATGGCCGGCAAGGCGCTTGAAGACGCCGCCTCCCGCGCCCTGACGCGCCAGGCCGGCTAAAGCCGTCCCGCCCTAGAGCAGACCCGCCTCGGACAACCGGTCGATGAGCCAAAGCCGCGCCGGCGGTAGGGGCCGGTTCAGCGGGGCGAAGACGAAGGCTTCGAGAAAGTGGGCCGTGAGATCCAGCCCCGCCCGGACATCCCCCGGCTGCAGCCGCGACTGCGAAGACAGCATGAACGGCGGCAACGCCAGCAGGCGGTCCTTGTAGGGCTCGCCCGCCGTCCGGCTGACCGCCCGGCCCGTCCGCGGGCTCACATAGATCAGGTCGTCCATCGAACCGGTCGCGGCGCATTTCGACAGATCGAGACCGAAGCCGAGATCCTGCAGCAGCCCGGCCTCGAAGCGTACGAACACCGCCGGCCAGATGTCCGGGTGAACCAGCGCCGCCTGCAGGGCTTCGAACGCCAGGAAAGCGCCCGGATGCGGCTCGCGCTCGGGCAAGGCGCCCGCCGCCACCGCGGCCGCCGCCGACAGGCCGGCCAGCGCCAGGGCGTCGTCGAACAGAGCCGACGGGCCCTCGCCCACCGGTTCCAGGCTCGCAGAGCCCAGCTGATCGGACACCCGCGCGCGGAATCGCACCAGCGCACGGGCGCCTGGCTGAAGGAAGGGCCTCAGGCGCCGCGACGCGCCGCCGGCCACATGGGCGGCGTACTTGCCGTGGTGCGCAGTCAGAAGCTCGACGATGGCGCCCGTCTCGCCATGGGCGCGGGCCGAGAGCACGAAGGCGTCGTCCTCGAATTCCATCAGGCGTCTGTAGAGCGTGATAGCCGAAAGTGGATACCGGTTTCGGCGACCATCACGCTCTAATCCTTTGAACTAGACGTCGAAGTCGAGCCCCACATCCCCGTAGAGTTCGCGCCGATCCTGCCAGCGCTCGTCCACCTTCACCTGCAGGAACAGGTGGACCTTGCGCTCGAGCAGTTCTTCAAGCTCTTCGCGGGCGTGCTGGCCGATCCACTTCAGGGTCTGGCCGTTCTTGCCCAACACGATCGGCCGCTGGCTATCGCGCTCCACATAGATGTTCTGCTCGATGCGCAGCGAGCCGTCCTTGCGCTCCTCGAAGCTCGTGGTCTCCACGGCTGCGGCGTAGGGCAGCTCCTCGTGGACCCGCAGATAGATCTTCTCGCGGGTGATCTCGGCGGCCAGCAGGCGCGCCGGCAGATCGGCGGTCTGTTCCGCCGGATAGAGCCAGGGCCCTTCCGGCATCAGCTCGCCCAGCCGTTTCTTCAGATCGTCGACGCCGGAGCCATCGGCTGCTGAAATCATGAAGACTTCCGAGTAGACGCCTGTATCAAATAGCTTTTGCGCCACGGCGAGCAGCCGCTCGCGCTTCAGCCCGTCGATCTTGTTCAGAGCCAGGATCGCTTTCTTTCCGCTGGCCTTGAGGCCCTCGACGATGGTTTCGACGTCATGGGCCGAGCGCTTGTCCGCCGCCTTGCCGCCCGGCTCGGCCGCGGCCTGTTCGGCGGCCACGTCCACCAGGTGCAGGATCGCATCGGCGTCCTGCGCCCCGGTCCAGGCCGAGCGCACCATGGCCCGGTCCAGCCGGCGTCGCGGAGCGAAGATCCCGGGGGTGTCGACCAGCACGATCTGCGCATCGTCCACCATCGCCACGCCGCGCACGGGGAAGCGCGTGGTCTGCACCTTCTGGGTCACGATGGAGACCTTGGCCCCCACCAGGCGGTTGGTGAGCGTCGACTTCCCGGCGTTGGGCGCGCCGATCACGGCTACGAATCCGGCCCGCGTCATAGGATACCTTCGCGTTTCTGCAACATGGTCTGGGCGGCCGCCTTCTCCGCCTCCTGTTTGGAACGCCCCACCGCCGACTCCGGCGCAAAGCCCTGTATCGATACCTGGACCGTAAAGGCCGGCGCGTGGTCCGGCCCTTCGCGTCCGATGACGCTGTAGGCCGGCAGCGGCAGGCTGCGCGCCTGCGCCCATTCCTGCAGCGCGGTCTTGGGGTCCTTCGCCCGGGGGACGTCCAGGTGTTCGACCTCCTCGGTCCAGAACCGGTTGAAGAAGTCGCGGGCCGCCTGCAGACCGCCGTCCAGATAGACCGCCGCGATCAGCGCCTCGCAGGCGTCGCCCAGGACGGCGTCGTTCTCCCGAGCGCCGACCTTGGTCGCGCTCGCCGACAGCCTGAGCGCCTCGGGCAGGCCCACGACGCGCGCCACCCGGGCGCAGGCGTTGTAGTTCACCAGGGCCGCGACCATCCGCGAGAGCTCGCCCTCGCGCACTTCGGGATGGCGCTGCATCAGGGTCTCGGCCGCCAGCAGGTTCAGCACCCGGTCGCCGAGGAACTCCAGCTGCTCGTAGTGCTGCACCTTGACCGCGCCTTCGCCGACGCTGGCGTGGGTCAGGGCGCGTTCGAGCAACTCGCGGTTTTGCAGCGCGTAGCCGATCCTGGCTTCGAGTTCGGCCACAGCGACTTGCCGCCGGTTCATTTCAGGAGATGGAAGAACCGGCTCGGCCGCGCATCCAGCACCCAGGTCCAGGGCTTGAAGACCGAAACGTCCTTGTTCCACGATAAAAGAATGATCTGCGCCTTGCCCACCAGCTCCTCGGCCGGGACGAAGCCCACGCCCACGGCCGACGGCACACGGCTGTCGAGCGAGTTGTCGCGGTTGTCGCCCATGAAGAAGTAGTGTCCCTCGGGCACCACATAGACCTCGGTGTCGTCGAGATCGCCGCCTGGCCCGAAGTCGTAGGTGGTGTAGCGCTTGCCGTTCGGCAACGTCTCCCGGTAGCGCTGGACCTCCTGGTCGTAACCATAGGCGGTTTCGATGACGTCCGGCCCCAGCGAGAGGCGCGGCACGAGCGTCCCGTTGAGATACAGCAGACCGCCCTTCACCTGGATCCGGTCGCCGGGCAGGCCGATCAGGCGCTTGATGTAGTCGGTGTGCCCGTCACGCGGCAGCTTGAAGACGACGATGTCGCCCCGTTGCGGCGTCCGCTCCAGGATCCGCCCCGAGAACAGCGGCGGGCTGAAGGGGATCGAGTGTCGGGAATAGCCGTAGGAATACTTGGAGACGATGATGTAGTCGCCCTGCAGCAGGTTGGGCTCCATCGACGCCGAGGGGATGGTGAACGGCTGGAACAGCAGGACCCGCAGGAACAGCGCGATCAGCAGAGCGTAGACGACGGTCTTGACGATCTCGACGAACTCGGCCGCGGCGCCGGACTTGGTATGGTGCTCGGCGGTCTGCACGTTCTCGCTCATAGGGTGACCTTGGGCCTGTCCGAAACAGCCGGACTCGCGTGTAGCTAGACGCTGGACAGGCTCGGAGCAAGCGCGGCCCGCGTGAACTCTCTGTCATGGGACCCTTGGTCGCGTGAGCCCAGGTGACTCCGCAGCCTGCGCCGACTATGTGGCCACATGCACCGTTCAGCTCTTCCCTGGTCGCACATCGCCCTCGCCCTGGCCGTCGTGGCGGTGTGGGGGACGAATTTCGTGGTGATCAAGTTCGCGCTCGCGCACCTCCCGCCGCTCACCCTGGCGACTCTGCGCTTCGGCTTCGTGGTCTTTCCGGCGATCTTCTTTCTGCGCCGCCCGGCAGTCTCCTGGAGGAACCTGGCCGCCTACGGGGTGCTGATCGGCGCGGGACAGTTCGGCCTGCTGTTCCTGGCCATGAAGGGCCACATCTCGCCGGGACTGGCCTCCCTGGTCGTCCAGATGCAGGTGTTCTTCACCATCGGTCTGTCGATGCGCTTGTCCGGCGAGCGGATCCGCGCCTTCCAGCTCGCCGCTCTGGCGCTGGCGGCCATCGGCCTTGTGGTCATCGTCGGTCACACCAACGGCGACGTGACCCCCCTCGGTGTGGCCCTGGTCC
>Ga0153916_10002695_pt1 | contig 12991 bp, 17 predicted proteins | sample Opewatmetagenome_FD_109642 | JGI IMG/M metagenome (GOLD analysis project Ga0153916, IMG submission 109642) | Freshwater wetland microbial communities from Ohio, USA - Open water 3 Core 3 Depth 4 metaG | ecosystem: Environmental > Aquatic > Freshwater > Wetlands | place: USA: Ohio, Lake Erie...
AAGCTAAGAGAATCGCCGAATTGGCCCGCCGCGGAACCCGGGGTCCCCCACTGGCCGAGGAACGACCCCGCCGCAGTGAAGTATTGGATGCACCCCTTGCCTTCGTCGGCGACGTACACGTGAGCGGTTAGAGGGGATACGGCCACGTCGAAAGCGCGGCCGAACTCCCCCTCACCCGGCCCTTTCGAGCCCCACTGGCCGACGTATATTCCCTCCGCCGTGTAATGACGGATGCAGCCGGGGGGAGATAATAAGACGTAAACGTCGCCCCCCGGGCCCGCCGCTATCGTCCACGCGTGGTCGTATACGTACCACTCGCCGCCGGCCACGAGCCACGCGCCGACAAAGTTACCCTCGGCGTCGTAGCGCCTTACCTCGTCGCACGAGGTCATATATACGGAACCCTCCGGCCCTACGGTTACGTCTGCCGGTATAAAATCAAACCCTGAAAAGATATCCACTTCGTCGAGGTGCTTCCAAGCACGCTTGTAGGACCCGCACCAGGTCCACTCCGTCAAGCGGCAGAGGTTCTCGTCGATTACGAATACTTCTCCCGTCGGCGCGACGGCCACCCTTCCGGGTTCAGAAAACGCGTACTCCGGGCAATCGTGCCATTCGCCGGCGTAGATGTATTCAACGTTGACAGGATTCTCGGCAGGGCCGGCGAACAAGGTCGCCGCGGCGGATACCGCAATCGGTATAATAGCCCTCCTCATTCTGTAACCTCCGTACTCGTCGAGTACGTTTATGATAAAACAAATAGGAAGCGCCGTCAACCGCCAAAAAGCGTTCAGGCGGATATTTAAGTAACCGTCAGATCTCCTTACCAGCTGGCCTGATTACGCCGGCTTCTTTAACGATCCGCGGAGGTACCTCAGCTAAAAGGGATTTTACCGCGTTTTCTATAACAGGGAGTGCAAGCTTTAGATGGTACCGTAATTCGTTCTCGTCTGTAGTTTTTTGCTTTTTTACGAACGCAACGACCGCCTCCCGGGCATATTCTTCGGTCTCCCGGCGTATATCGCCCCGCCAAGGCCCGCAAAAAACTTCGCAGGCTATGGCTTCGTCGGCGTCGGTCAGCCCTTTTAACGCGGCGACGCGGGCGTCCCAGCTGAAACCGCGGAGGGGCGGCGTGTCGAAGTCATCCTCGTTAAGCACACAGTGCCGTTTTTGTTTTCGCCATACCTCGACGAGGCGGTCGTATATAACCTCGCGGACTTCGTCGCCGCTTTTCGGTTGTGCCGGCGTCGGGAAGTTATCCCGCCGCGAATCTCTCTGCTCATCTTCGTCCAAGCCGGGACCCCACGGGCTACCGGCGGCGAACGCCACCTCGGCTTCGAGTCGCGGATAGCCGGTGGTTGCGTCTTGGTCGAGGCCCCACACCGCGAGCCCCAAAGCTACAACGGCATCGTCGTGGTAACCGGCAGGCGCGGCGTACCCTACGCCTCCGCCCGGCAACGGCCCCGCCGTGAATACTTCGAGTTCCTCCACAAGGTCGGGGATATGCGGGAACCGAATTGCATGCTCGGTGATCGCTTTAGATAAATTCTCAAGGAGTCGGCGCTTACTCTCGGATGTAAATATATAACCCCTAACCGGAACGCCGAGAGCGAACAAGCGGTCCGATATCGGATCGCCTAGACCCGACCTATCGAGCCATACAGGTGCGTCGTAGTAATGCCGCGAAACCGCGACCACCTCAGCAACCTGGGACTCCCAATTTAAACCTTTAAACCGCTTGATGTGGACGAGCGCGCGTGAAGACCGGCGGATTACGCAAACTACGGTGAAGTCTTCCGCCTTGCCGAGGTCGCATCCGACAACATACTTTTCGCCTATCAGTGGGGGTTCCAATTCGCCTCTAACACACTCTTGTATGGCGCTAAATACGCGGCCCTCTTTGGGCAGTTTCCCGCGCCCGGTCCTTCAAGTATTAAAGTTTACGGGTGCGGATATCGCCTCTGCCTTAATCTCCGCCACGTCCCCCTCCCCTTTGGGCATAGGTTCCTCGGCGCCCGCGGCCGGCGCCTCCTCCGGCATCTTGAGGCCCATCTGCGCCACCTTATCGCGGCAGGCCTCGACGGTGCGCCGGTCGGCGTTATTCGCGAGGATGTCGCGGCACAGCTCGAGGATGAACTCACGCTTGTCGTCGGAGAGCGGCTCCGCCTCCAGGTAGCACGTCGGCGGCTGCGCGAAGTTGTATTGCACCAGCTTCTTGACGTTGTGCTCGTTCTCGGCGCGCAGTACGTCGCCGGCGATGCCGTCGGTGGTCTTGGTGAAGAACTTGGAGTGGACCTCGGCCTGCTTGTACGCCCCCACCTCGCCCTGGGTCACGACGCGGTCCGGGATGCGTAGCGCCCGGAACATCTCGACGTTGAAGTAGTCCAGCTTCTGTACCCAATGGCTGCTGTCGCCGGCGGGCGCCACGACCTCCACGTCCCACAGCGGGTTGCGGCCTTCGTCGAATACTTGCGGCAGCGTGACGTACGAGTTGTCGCGCACGTCGCGGCCCAGCGTCTGCGCCGCGCCGCGGTTGGTGACGTCGTCGCCGGTGTCGGGCGGGTATTTCACCTTGACGAAGGGCGTGCCGAAGCGCTCCGCCTCGCGCAGCATGAACAGCGTCAGCATCTCGTGGTTATACCAGGCCCGGTAGCAGGGCTTGGTCGCCGGGGTCCCGTAGAGGTTGCCGAACTCGTCGTCGTGGGCATACCAGGCCGACTTGTCGGCGGGGACGTTTATGACGTCGCCGGCGAGCTGCTGGAAGCCGTTGTAGGAGCCGCGCTCGTCGGCCAGCCAGCGGCAGTTCTCGGGGTGCGGGTCCCGCAGCTCGCGGAAGACCCACCGGGCCGCGCCGTGATAGTCTATCGACGCCCACACGTGTTCCACCGGCGCGTAGCCGAAGTCGAGGGCGTTGAGGCATATCTTGGTGAAGCGCTGGCTCCACGGCTCAAGGTATTGCGACTCCACGAAGCGGCGCACGTCCGCGTCGTCGCACACCACGCGCTTCTCCGCCGCCAGCACCGCCATCTTGATGACGGCCAGGCCGAAGTGGATCTGCGGATACTCGCGCATCCGCTTGAGCGAGGAAAACGATATCGCGCTCGGGTTGTAGACCCCCAGCTCGGCGATGAGCCGCGCGGCGTATTGGTAATAGAAGCGGGTCAGCGACGTCTGATAACCCCCCGGCGTCTTCTTGCGGTCATTCTTTTCCGTCATGGTTTGAACCTCTGCTTTGGTATACCCGGCCGCCGTCGGCGGTCGGTAGGGCGCTCGAGGGACCGCGCCCCAGCCCCCAACAAGCCAGCGCCAAGGCCGTCACGGCGTCGTCGTGGTAACCGGCCGGCGCGCCGTAGCGGACCCCCCCTCCCGCCAGCTGCTCCGCGGCGTAGATCTCGAGCTCGCTTACGAGCGCGGGCACGTCCGGATAGCGCACAGTCCGCTCCGCGATGGCGAGCGCCAGGTTTTCCACCAGGCGGCGCTTGGTCTCGGCGGTGAATTTGTAGCCCCGCGCCGGGACCCCCAGCGACTTCAAGCGGTCGTAAATCGGGTCGCCCAGGCCCGTGCTGTCGAGCCACACGGTGGCGTCGTGGTAGCGGCTCGACGCGCCGCGGACCTTCGCCACCTGGAACTCCCAGTCGAGCTGGTTGAACCGTTCGAAGTGGACCAGCGCCCGGCTCGAGCGTTTAAGCACGCATAGGACCGTGAAGTCCGTCGTCTTGCCCAGGTCGCAGCCGACGACGTACGTCTCGTCTTCTTGCGGCTCCTCCAGGTCGCCGGCGACGCACTCGCGGACGCCGCGGAAAACGCCGCCCAGGTCGCCCAGGAACTCGGCTAGGATTTCTTGGCGGTAGACGTTCTCGGGAAGGCCGCGCGCTTCGGCGTCTATGCTGGCTGCCGGCAGGATGCCGTCGTAAGAGGTGAAGTGGAAGCCGACGTACCCCGGCTCCGCGGCGGCGGCTCGCGCCCACAGCTCGTGCGCCTGGTTGAGGCCCTTCGGCGTGAAGATGAAGAGGGCCGGCGCGTCCTTGGCCATCAAGGTCGGCCGGACGCACTCCTCCCAGGCGTAGCGGCTCCAGAGCGAGAACTCTTCGGCCACCAGCCCCGCGACGGACAGCGGCCTTACGGCGTCGGCGTTGTCCATCGAGCGCAGGATTATTTTGGCGTCGTTAGCCAAGGTCAATATATGCTCCGTCTTGTTATACGCGGCGCCCCAGCCGCCGCCCCGGAGGGCCTCGGCCGGAACCGCTCTCATAAGTTCGGGGACGAGCTGGTCGCGCAGGAAAGCGTACTCGGGCGCGGCGACGAGAACGTAGTCGCCGCCTCGGGCGTCGCAGGCCCAGTCGCGGGCGACGCGCACGGCCGTAAAGGTCTTGCCGAACTTCCGGCCGGCGCGCACGACGACGCGCCGGCAACGCTCGAGAACGCATGCCCGGTAGATGGCATATTGGTTAGGATTTCTTCTTAGGCAGGCGTCCCTTATTCTTATTATTAGGCGGGACAACTTCGGAGATGATTTCAACGTCGGCGTCGGCCGGCGCGCGCGAGGCGGCGCGGCCTTCGGCGTCGGCCAACTCCTTGAGGAAGAGTTGCATCGCTTTCAGCTCGCCCTTCTCGGCGAGGGCGGCGAGCTTCCGGTAGATCTTAGGGGCTTGGCGGAGGAGCTCGGCGTCGAGGCACCGGCGCTCGGCGGCCCAGTCGGCGGATTTATTTTTGCGGGGCACACGTCAGGCGGGCAAAACGTTTCAACCGCCCGGCCTCCCCCCCAATACCCGGATGCCGGTAGGCGTCCATCGGGAGGCCGGAAGATGAAACTTTTAGTTCCCCCCGGCGATGAAACCTGTAGTTTCTTCGGAGGATGGAACCCTCGGTTTCTTCGGAAGATGGAACCTTTGGTTCCCCCCCCGGAGGGGGTGCTCGCGGCTGCACTTTAACCGCGCGGGGTCACCGCGAGCCAGGAACGACAAACGGTGCACGGTTCGTGCGGAGCCGCACACGCCTATATTAATAGCAGCGGCGGCGCGCGAGTCAACGCGCCAAAGGGGGTTAAATGCGGTTAAATGGGGGCGAAGGTGGTTGAGTGCCCTACTTAACGCGGAACCGGTCCACCTGGTCGAAGAGGTCCAGCAGGCGGGAGCCTGCCTTGACGCGCGCGGCGTGCGGGGCGCCGGCGGGGATGTAGGATGTAATACGTATCACCCTTGCGGTAAACGGCCGTCTCGCCGGCCATCGTCAGCACGACCTCGCCCTCCAGGACGACGACCCACTGCGCCGCGTGCGATTCCTCGGGCGCGTCGACGTCGGCCTCGAACGCGACGAAGGCCACCTGCTTTCCCTCGCCCTGCAACAGGTACGCGCGCACGCCGTCGCCGGGGACGTCGGCCTGCGGCAGGTTCGTAATTATTTCCGGGAAGAAACCCTCTTGCGCCAAAGGTCATCCTCCTATTTAAATAACGCCTTCACTACGCCCATTGACGCCGGCACGACGGCCGTGCCGGTACGCTCGATTAAGTACGAGCCCTCGACCCGGCCTCAACCTGTCTCAAACGACGTGCGCCACGTTCCCGAAAGAAAATGCCACTCCATGTCGCCCCTTATCTGCGTCCACCATACCCAATACGTGGGCTGCGTGACGGTATCCATCTGGACGGCGAACCAATAGTTCTTTTGGGCCGTCAACGTCTTGTCGGCGAAAGGGAACTTGCCCAGATACACCTTACGGCCGAAGACGACCCACCCGGTATCCTCTCGCACCCAGTTCCCCCACGGGACCGTCCACGAGCTGACGAGGGAACCGTCGCGCGGGTTAGCGCCCTCGTACAGGCGCATATTACACGCCGAATCCTCCGGGCTTGCGTTGTAGAGGAAGTGTCGCCAAAACCGATTAACGGTTACGCCGACCGTCGGCGTGAAGTCGATTGCCAACCACGAGCTGTGGTAGGTACAGCCCGTTCAAGCGTTGCCGATTCGCGAGGAACTCGGAACGAGGTTGTCTTCGTAGACCACGGCGGAGGCCTCGTGACTCAACGCCGCCAGCGCCGTTAACGCGATAATTAAAACCATCCTCATCTCTTAACCTCCTATTGAAACAACGCCTTTACCTTCCCTAGCGACGTCGGCGCGACGGCCGGGTTGTGCTCGTCGTCCACCTCGGCTCGCAACATCAAGTTGGCGTCGACGCCCCGGAACGGCACCCACGAACCGCCGACGTAGATCCACGTGCGCGCGCGTCCCGGGCCGGTATCGAAGCACAGCGTATCGCCGTCCGGGTAATTATAAAACGCGTCCCAATACGCGAGGAACTTCTTGCGGCTGCCCAGGTAGTAACCGACGTCGAAGTCGTTCCACCCCTCCGCCGTCGGCAAGGCGAACTTGGGCCCCCAGATCCGCGAGCCGGGAACGCCCCCCGTAAACGCGTATATGCCTATATACCCGCCGTCCCACCGGCGGTTGGGCCAGGCCCGCATGTACATGCGGAACTTGTTCACGTACGTATAATACGCGAGCGTCGAGACGTCGAACTCGTGGCCTATCCACCCCGATAGCGTGTAGTTATCCGGGTTCGGCGTGCCGTTGTCCCAAACCAGCCAGGCCGAGCCGTCATACCGCGCGCCCGGGCCGAAATCCGCAGCGAGCGCCGCCGCCGCCAATGCCGCCGTCAACGCACACGTCGCTTGGAATCCGCCGCACCTCATCGGTTTGACCTCCTTTCGTCGGTTCCTCGTAGGCCCCTCGCCCCTACCGGAACAGCGCCTTCACGCGGCCCAGCGACGCCGGCGCGACGGCGAACTGCGCTTCGTCCACGAAATATTGAACGCGGTGGTTATTGTAGTCCGCGACGTAGAGGCGCACGTCCTTCGCCGAAAAGGCCACGTCCTCGGGACCGTTGAATTGGCCGTTACCCGACCCCGAAGTCCCCAATTTACCTAAGAACGACCCGCTCGCGGTGAAATATTGGATGCGGTCGTTGTTATCGGCTACGAAGACATTCCCATTCACTGCTACGGCTACGCCTCTGGGTTGGACGAATTCGCCGTCCCCGGACCCCAACGAACCCCACTTGCCGAGGAAGGAGCCGGCGGACGTGAAGTATTGGACGCGGTCGTTATCGAGGTCCGTTACGTACACGTCGCGATTAGGAGCAATGCCCACGGACGAGGTATATGTGAATTGGCCGTTGCCCGAGCCGACCGAGCCCCACGCGCCGAGGAAGGAGCCGGCGGAGGTGAAATATTGGACGCGGTGGTTGTTGCTGTCCGCCACGTAGACGTCGCCGTTCCGCGCGACGGCAGCACCCAAAGGATAACTGAATCGGCCGAAGCCCGACCCCTCCCAACCCCACGCGCCGATAAAGGACCCGCTCAGGGTGAAGTATTGGATCCGGTGATTGCGCCAGTCGACTACGTAGACGAGGCCGGTAAGGCCGACGGCGACGCCCCAAGGTTGATAGAATTGACCGGGACCCGTGCCGCGCGAGCCCCATTTGCCGAGGAAAGAACCCGTTGCCGTAAAGTATTGAATGCGGTCGTTGAACTCGTCAGAAACGTAGACGTTGCCGTTCGGCGCGACGGCTACGCCCGTGGGGTCCCGGAATTGGCCGTTACCGGCGCCCTCGGTGCCCCATTGTCCCTCGTAAACGTATCCCCCGAACGCGCAAAAGGCCGCCAGCGCCGTCAGCGCCGCGGCCGTCGTAATCGCGAGTTTCTTCATTTCCCTATGCCTCCTTGGGCTACTGCCCTCTGACCTGAACTATAACATACTAACACGGGTAATACCAAATAAAAAACTTCCGCCCTGACGGTCGGCGTTTGCGACAAGGCGCGTTAACCGGGGGCTTTAGCCCCCGGGCGCTTCAGCCCCGAGGCGGGCCGACCTGAAGGTCGGCCCCTACATGCAACTACCCGTCCGGCCCCTCGCCCCTACCGGAACAGCGCCTTCACGCGCCCGAGGGAGGTCGGGGCGACGGCGTGGCGCGCCAGGTCGGCGACGAGTACGTTGTCGACGTCCCAGGTGTAGACGGCGGCGCGTTGCGGATGCGGGTTGCGAACCCAGATCTCGAGCCGCGCCTTTACCCAGCCGCCGCGCGCCACCGCGGCTTTGCCGTCGAAACCCCGCCACGTAGAAGCCAACGGCATCCCGAACGAGGCGATGACCTCTTCCGGGCTCGTCGCGTATAACAAGAAGAACGTCGCCCGGTTCGGCGCCTCGAAGCCCCCGTGGCCGTATTCGTAGTCGACGCGAAATTCCACCGTGGCGTTGGCCGGAACGTCGAAGGCGTAGGTGTCCATCTTAGCCCAACGCTCGGCGTTGGCCATACTGGTGGCCCACCCCCGCGCGTAGCGCCCCCACGGCCCGCCGGCCCTGCCTTCCCACACCGCCCCCTCCCCGCTCCGGCCTACCGTCCACCGCGGCGGCGGGACGCCGCACTCGAAATTTTCATTGACGTAGCCCGTCGCCTGCGCCAACGCCGCCGCCCACGCCAACGCCGCTATAAACCATAACTTCACCGTCGCTCACCCCCTGGTGTTTACATCTCGCGTAAAGGCCGACGGCGCCCGCAAATAAAAAGGCCAGGTGACCCCTTAAGGCCAACCTGGTTGGCATCTCCGTCGTCCGGCATTCGCCGCGAGATGTCGCCGTTACGCCCGAATCCTTTTCCCGGGCCATATCTTAATCCCCCGTTGCGCCCCAACATATAATAATTAAAGGAATTAGTCAAGCAAAAAACGCCGGCCTGACGGTCGGCGTTCGCGACAAGGCGGTTAACCGGGGGCTTTAGCCCCCGGGCGCTTCACCCCCCGGGCGGGCCGACCCGAAGGTCGACCCTACGGGGAAAAGCAGGGGCTACCGGCCCTCGCCCCTACCGGAACAACGCCTTCACGCGACCGAGCGAGGTAGGTTTAACGGCGGGGTCGGACCAGCCGAAGTACTGGACGCGGAAATTATCGGTGTCGGCGACGTATATGGTCTGGCCGTCCGCGGTAACGTCCAGGCCCCACGGACCCCAGAATTCGCCCGGGCCGACGCCCAAGAGAACGACTACTACCCTGTAGTTGAAAACCATTGTATTTCCCTCCTTAAACGCCGCCGACGCGCGGCGGCGGGTTAGCCCTCCTCCTCCCCTTTCTCGGCGGCGAGGCGGTCGCCCAGGGCGTAGTAGGAGAAGTCGCCGCCGATGGTCCAGGCGATGAGGCGCGCGGCCTTCATGTCCACGGCGCCGTCGCGCAACAGCTCCTCGTCGACGTAGGACGCGACGACGCGGCCTATTATCCCCTCGTTGGGGTCGTAATCGAGGACCTCGGCCACCTCGCAGGCCATGTTGAGGGGGCACTCCCGTATCATGGGCGCGGCGGCGAGGTCGCCGTAGAACGTCTCAAAGAGCTTCGACTTGTCGACGTCGCGGCCCGACTTCGAGCCGCATATGTTGACCTCGGCCAGTAGGTCCTCGGAGGGGAGGTTGACGCTGAAGGCGCGGTTCTCGTGGACGCCGCGGCTGGTGTAGCGCTTCTTGTATAAGCTGAAGAAGACGTGGCGGCCGAAGTCGAAGGGCGAGATGTAGCCGACGACGCAGTAGTTGGGGCGGCCGTCGACCAGCGTGCCTATAAGCGCCACCGGCAGCGGGCTTAGGAGGTTGCCGTCGTATTCTTTTTTCATAAACTATCTCCCGTTCGTTTTGACCCGATTTATAACACAACCTCCCACCAGGCGCCACCGTGAAAAAGGGCCGCCAAGGGGCGGCCATACCGGCCTATTCATAGGCCGTTGCGTCACCTGGCGTTGTAGGGGCGCACGGCTGTGCGCCCCCCGGGCCGCTCCCGCGTCTACTCCTCGGCCGTACCCGGGCGGAAATACTGGACGCGGTAGTTGGCAGCGTCTACGACGTAGACGACCCCGTCCGCGCTTACCGCTACGTCGGTCGGCTCGTTGAACTCGCCCCAACCCATCCCGGCCGAGCCCCACTCGCCGAGGTAGGCCCCGTCCGCGGCGAAGTATTGGAAGCGGTGGTTGTAGCGGTCGGCGACGAAGACGGTCCCGTCCGGGGCAACGTCGAGGCCCTCGGCGCAACTAAATTGTCCCGGGCCTTCGCCGTCCCCGCCCCATTGTCCTATAAAATCCCCCTCGGGCGTAAAATATTGGACGCGGCAGTTTAACGTGTCGGCCACGTACACCGTGCCGTCGGCCGCTACGGCCACGTCGCCCGGGGATTTAAACTGCCCCGGGGCCCTACCTTTCTTCCCCCAGCGCCCCTCGAGGGTCCCTTCGGCGGCGAAACACAGGACCTCGTCGGTTCGCTCGTCGCAGATATAAACGGTCCCGTCGGGCGCGACGGCCGCGCCGGTCCAACCCCCGGGCTGACCCTCGCCGGCGGGCGCGTGCCAACGGTCCAATAACTCACCGGCGGCGGAAAACCGCGCCGCGACGCCGCTAAGAGAATCGGTCACGACGACGCTCCCATCGGGCGCTGCGGCGACGCCGTGGGGATGGGGGAATCGAAGGCGATCGATTTCGGGACTATAATTATCCCGCGCCCACCGCAAGCGGCCGTCGGCGGTGAAACTTTGCAGTGCGATGCCCCACCGGTCGCAAACGTAAACGTCGCCCGCGGGACTTATGGCGACGCGCGAGGCGTACGCGAATTTACCCGCTTCGCCCGGGTCGCCTGGGGCGCCCCACTGGCCGGCATAAAAGTAACCGGCGCCGGTCGCCCCCCCGGCGGCCAAAGCCAGCGCGAGTGCCGAAACGCTTATTCGCCACATGGTCTCCTCCGCGCGTGACGCTTCTGGTCGAACCCGATTATACGGCGGCGGCAAATTTGCGTCAAGCATTGTTGGGGGGGGTACTTAGGCTTCTAAACAGGGCGGGGTTTTCCTGCTACGCGCCCCGCAGCAAGTATACCCACTCGTCCGTCATCTCGTCGTACCGGACCCGACCTTCGCCGGCGAGACGGAGTAAAGCTTCTTCAACCCACTCCCTTTTGATCGGCTCCCCTCTTTCGTCCTTTATGCCCTGTACTATCTCATCTACAGTTGCGCGCTTATATTGCCTTAAGTATTCATCCACTTTTCCCTTCGCGTGTTCTACGCCTACGGCATAGATGTAATTCGGGTCGGGCGCGTAGACGTCGCCCTCGCGTACTACCTTGCCGTCCTGAACCAGGTATTCCAGGCACGCCCGGGCCACCTCCTCGGAAACGCCGGTCGCGGAAGCCACCTCGCGCGGCGTGCACCCGGCTTGCCGCCGGCCGAAGACCCGCAATACTTCTTGCCATACGTCTTTCAATTCTTTGCTAGAATACTCGCTCATTTCGTTCTCCTTTGACGGTGCGCTACCCAAAAGAATCGGTTACCCTCTTAATTACCCCCCACCCCCCTCCTCCTCTCCCGGATCCACTTATCAAGGTCGGCGCGGCTCGTGCGCACCTGGCCGCCGAGCTTGTAGGCCGGCAGGCTCAGCTCCCGCGTCCAGCGCCGGGCCGTTGACGTCGATACCCCCAGCGCCGCGGCGACGGCCTTCCACCCCACCAGCGTCTCGTCGCTTTCGCCGTTCATTCGTCGTCTCCCTTCCGCCGCCGCGTCAGCAGCGCCCACGTCCACCTGAGCGCGCACAGCGCCGCCAGCTCCGCGCCGGCGATGAACGCCGGCGAGACCAACACCGTCCACGTCTCAGCCCCCGCCAACCAGAACAACCACAGCACCCACGCCGCGAATAATCCCTGCAGAAAGCCGAGGGTCAAGGCCGCGGCGACGTGGCCGAAGTGTCGGCCGAAGTCCCGCGCGCCGGCGGCGTACGCCTCCCGGCACTGCATGCGGTATATGTCGTCGGCGTTCATAATTCCGCCGCCGCCCGGGCGCCGACTAGCTGCCCCTCGTCGGCCGCCTCGAGCGGGGCGCCGCGGCCTTCGGCCTCAGTCATAATTTCTCGGGAGTGGTTTATCGCGCGGGCGACGTTACGCCGCCGGAGGCGCGGCGACGCGCGACGTAACGCGTCGCCTTATAAGTGGGAATCCCGGCCGGGATTCGTTCCCGGGGCGGGGGGGGCCCGGCCTACTTTTTCGGTTGACAACGGCGTCGAAGTGGATTATAAATAGAAAGAGAAAGGCGGCCGGCTACGGCCTTCTATAACATCGAAATCGGAAATGTCAATACTCGGGGAGGCATAACAATAAAATAATAAAAAGATATTTCGGACAGGGCTAAAGGCGTTCCGATTGTTCCTTGGTCAGTAAGGAGGTAGTATGAAAACGCGTTTCGACTCCTACTGCGGCCTTTACTGCGGCGCCTGTCCCATCCTGGCCGCGACCGTGAACGGGGAGGTGGAGGCCAAGGCCGCGGCGTGGGAGATGGCCGCGGCCGACATCGTCTGCGGCGGCTGTAAGTCGAAGGTGGTCGCGGGGGTCTGCACGGACTGCATCATGCGGCTATGCGCGCAGGACCGCGGCTTAGACTTCTGCGTGGAGTGCGACGATTACCCCTGCGGCTCGGTCACAGCGTTCCAGCGCGACCGGTTCCCCCATCATACCCTCATCGCGGCTAACCTGGCGGCGATACGCGACCGCGGCGTCGACGCCTGGCTCGCCGAGCAGAAGAAGCGATGGAGTTGCCCCGCCTGCGGCGCGCCCTCCACCTGGTATGAGGAGGAGTGCCGGAGTTGCGGCGGCAAGCTCTACGACGCCTGCGCGGAGGAGGACGACTGGGCGGAGGACGAGGCGCGCGACGCCGAGGGCGAGGCCTTCTACTGGAAGTTGCGCAAGCGCCTGCGGCGGTTCAGGTAAGCGCGCGCGGGCGCTCGGGGTAAAGGGCTAAGCGCGGATTTTTCGAACGACGAGCTACGCAGCGTCGTGGCGGGTGGGGTATCGGCGTATCGTAACTTTTGGGTTATTTGGGATGGTCGTGTAGACACAGAAACCGCTAAGCCCGATTAGGACGGAAATGCATAAATAGGAAGGAGAAGATATATTGGTAAACTTATCCTTAGAGGAAGGTTATTGGGTTGC
>Ga0153916_10002696_pt1 | contig 12991 bp, 14 predicted proteins | sample Opewatmetagenome_FD_109642 | JGI IMG/M metagenome (GOLD analysis project Ga0153916, IMG submission 109642) | Freshwater wetland microbial communities from Ohio, USA - Open water 3 Core 3 Depth 4 metaG | ecosystem: Environmental > Aquatic > Freshwater > Wetlands | place: USA: Ohio, Lake Erie...
ATAGGCGTCGGGCCATATTGATTCTTCATATACGTCGCGCCGATAAGCTGCTCTTCATACTTCTCATAGAAGTCGAAATCTATGAAATAGAGAAGCTTGTAGATGACCGTTTCGCCGATGTTCGGTTTCGAACCAACCTTATTCAGGATGTACAGCAGCACTTCCTTGAACTTCTGAAGATTCTTTTGCGGTACGCTGATCCGCATCCGTGGCTTAGGTTCCTTTTCTTCTTTCCCTTCATTCAAGCGGACTTCCGGCTCTTTTCCGGGATTGAGCAGGTCATCTACCGGTATATGGAATATCTGCGAAAACCTGAGAAGCTCATCGGTAGCGATCTTCCGTGCGCCGCTCTCTATTTGAGATATGGCCGGACGGGGCAGTTTCATTTTCCGTGCCAGCGCATCCTGGCTCATTCCTGTCTTTTCCCTCAATACCTTGATCCGGAGTCCTATTTTCTCATAAATGTTCATTGGATTCCTCCCTTTATGCCATCATATTAACATAGGTAAGTTTATCTGTCAAGATATTGTTAGATATTATTACAATAATAGGTTTTTGCGGGCAAGGCTTATCGCTTACAGAAGGTAAAGGGAGAGGCTACTTCATTAGTCTGCAGATCTGCTTATTTCTTTCACAAATCGACAAGAGATTCATCTTCTAATTGTTGTCGATTTGCAGGTGAAAACGCTCATTTCTCGTCTTGTAGAGATGAATATTTGAAAGCACAAAATATAATAATACTCTATCAATTGTATTTTATGGCTGCTCGTTTTTTCCTCTTTCGCTTCTGTTTCCTTATCTTCTCCTGTTTCACATCTTCAGATGTCAACTGGCCTGACAACCTCTCAATCCTTTTTACGAGCTCGCGCCGTGCAAGAAAACGGTTGATAGACTGGCTCCTGTCCTTCATACATTTTACTTCTGTGCCGGTAGGGACATGTTTCAGGTAGACACAGGTTGATGTCTTGTTAACCTTCTGTCCACCCTTCCCTGATGACCGTACAAATTTTTCCTCTATATCCTTCTCATGGATACCGAGTGTTTTCATCTTTTCCTTAAGCCAGTTATTTTTTTCCTCACTCACCGCAAAGGTAATCATTTTGAGGCAGAATATCTTAACGTAGAATAAAGGGCAGGTCTTTGCTCATCTATCTTCCACTTGTTATGGCAGATACATCTAATTTCACCATAAGTTCCCTTGGATCCCTGTAGTTTCTGACCCTTATATCAAGGTCCCTCACGGTGAGATACGGAGTCCGTGTCTCTATTGAATAAAGGACGTCACTGAGTGCCCTTGAATCAGGAAAAACCGTATCTAAACTTACAGTTATTATCTTGAAATTATTAAGGTCTTCAGGCTTTCCAACCCGTCCACTGGATATAGTCCCCCCTCTTCCTGTTACGATACCTTTTACCATATCCTGAAGTGTAGCTGCTGCAAGGGAAAGAGTCTGCCCCTCTATAATTTTCGAATCATCAGCCTTCCTCACCTCTTTTAATGAGACAAGTTTTTTCTCTAATTGAGGTTTTTCTGATATGAGGGAGATATATTTTTCAAGGGTCTTTGTCTTCATAAGCTGACTTTCTTTAATTGTGGCTACATCTGTTTGAATTCTTACATACACGTTCTTATATATCATAAAGCCGAGGAGCACGACCATTAAAGGTATGGTGATTATTAATGTTTTACTACTCTTCATCTCCTGCCTCTTTGCTTTTATTTTTTATCACTTCGTCTTTCTTGAAACCCTCTATCTCCATCTTTATAGTAAATCTGTCAGCATTCATCCTTGAATCCTTGAAAGTCGGCGATGCAAACTCAACCTTTTGGAAATATTTTGATGCCTCAAGCTTCGACAGAAGACCTGTAGCTGAGACTGCATACCCTTCAATATTAACAGCCGCCTCTGTAAATCTTACTCTTGTTAGCCAGGCGTTTTTGGGAAAAATAGTTGTGAGTTCTTTGAGCATATTCAGAACCATTGGTTTGTGTCCCTTGAAATTGTTTATCGCAGATATCTCTTTATTCACTGCCTCTATGTCTTTTTTCAATACCTCAACCTTCTTGACGTCCTCTTTTCTCAGCATAACCTGATGGTCAATCTCCTTGAGTCTTTTCTCCTCTATCCTCAGGGGAGCAATGATATAGAGAATCCACATAGCTAAGATTGTTAACAAAAGGACAATCGTAAAGGCCTTTGGAGTCTTAAGCCTTTCGCGGTGACCTTTTTTAAGGAGATTCAATCCATTTGCCTTTGGCCATAAAGATTCTAAAACTCCTCCAAGAGCAGCATAAGGAATTTCTTTATAGGTTCCTGAAAGTCTGATCTTGATATCAGTTTCATTAAGAATCCTGACGGGAAGGTTTATCTGTAGTTTCAGCAGTTCCTTTAATGCAGGATTTTTATCTTTTAAAAGGAGCATAATCCGGGGTGACTTGCCTTGTTTTTTGACCGTATCTATAATGGGTGCGATTTCTGCCATAACACCATCCACTTTTGATTTCTCATCCTCTGCAGTGAAACTGCCTGTAAAAGCATTAGCTATAGAACCATTAAGGAATAAAGCGCCTTCATATCCATTTTCTTTTATCTCTACAAATACAGAGTCTGTTCTTTTATCTATAAACCTGCATAGAGTCTCTATACTTGAGAGATTGGCTGTTATTTTAGTGACATGAATACCTCTCTCTCTTAGTGCATCTATATATGGCTTTATTAACTCAGCCTTTGCTGCCATGACTATAACAATAAGCTTTTCGGCACTTTCCTTTAGTATCTTGAAATCATAGAATGTATCTTCCGTACTAAAGGGAGTAAGCCTGTCTAATTCATATGAAACTACATCCGAGAGGTTTTCTTTAACGGTTACCGGGAACTCTGCAGTTTTAATAACAATCCATTCCTTAGGGATGCCCAAGGACACATTTACCTTTGTTGCCCTAAGTTCACTGATAGCTAAAGCCAAAGAGGAGGCAAGAGTTTCTGGTTGAGGGTACTTCTCCTCTTCAAAAGGATATTCTTTGAGCCACTTAATTTTTATTCTCGACAGAAATCTCGACCCATAAGCTGCAGAGAAAGCACCCTTCTCCATAGAGACAGACAAGTTCTTTGATGGGTAGATTCTATCATCGGCAGGGCTAAAGGTTAGTAAGCTCCCTAAGGGTCTCCCAATCCTCTTCAGAACCGCTGACGAGGTGGATGCAAAAGTTGTTAATTTCTTAAGGACAAATGTTCCATTCATTGTTTTATGTTTGCAGGACTTTTGTAATAAACATACCTATAGTTATTATTGCCAGCAATTACAACTGTAGCTTTGATCGCATATCCTCCCTTTTCACTGCCTTTATACCCAACAGCCTCTATACTGAATGTATTAGACCCAGATATGTTAATAAATGGCTCTATGAGGTCTAAGCTTTCTACAGGAATTCCTTCTACAAAAAATATGTTCTCTATCTCGTTAGTCTGCCTATAGTTTATTATAGTATCCGCAACCTCAGGCGTTACACCTGGGATTCCCATTAAGACCTCTTTTGGTGCTGCATTTACATTAATTTCTCTTCTCTTTGAATTGACAGTGACAAAATCAATCAGACCCCTTTTTTCTTCGCCTGAGACGGACCCATAAAGAATCTCAGGCGTCATTCCCTTAACAAGCAAAAGCTCTTCTACTGTATTAAAATTAGCATTTTTTGCCTTATACGGGTTTGGCAGAGACATATAGTAATCGCTCTCAACCCCGTGAAGCCTGTGAAAGTCATCCGGGTCCTTCCAGTCCATTATGGAATCCACAATCGTATCAACCTCTTCTTCCTGAACTCCTATATTAATCAAGAGATTTTTTAATACTACATCAGATACTGTATTTATGTCCACTTTCCCTGACTCATCTGTAATACTGACTGTGTAATAACCATCTCCGATGTTGCTACTATACAATCTGCCATCTGTTTTCCATACCTCTCTTCCTTCAAATTCAATTGACTGGTCTTTAAAAACATTTCTATAGAAGAGTTCCATAATTCCTCTTTCTATTCCAGCCTCAGCGATAAATTTCTTTTCTATCCCATCCTTAAATGATAATGTGGCTTGTGTTTCTGTCCTTGCCATGAAGGAAAATGAAAGGACAATAACCATCAGGATTGTTAACACCCATAGTACCAGAAGGAGAGCTATTCCTTTCCGTGATTTTAAGGCACTTCCGCATCTCCTGAAATAAGCCCTTTTTTGCATGAATTGTAAAAACACTTTATTGCCCTTCAAAAGGACCAACAAACTTCCGGGCACTGCCCGATGATGATGTTCCCTGCGATAGAGACCCGCTTACCCGCATTGGAATAATCATAGAAAGGTCTTTTGTCCCTTCAATGAGATGGATCCTTACCTTTTCAGGGATATTGCCATCATCTGTCCATTGCTCTATCCATTTCCCTTCTTCTTCGGTAGGATCCTTGTAGAAGTATTCAAAATATATCGTATCAAATGTGTTTGAGAGTTTTGCCTCTCTATTGTTATTGAGACCGATGATATTTTCAGAGGCGTATAAAGCCTGTTTACCAGAGTTGTCAGAACCTATTTTATAAGTGACTATTACAGAACCTTTTTCTCCGCCCCAGATGGAATAATTTGTTGCAAACTGCAGCAACTCTCTTTCACCGATAAAGTAGTATTTTTTTGTGCCTTCATCATCATACGTGAGCGGGATTTGGGATTGAATCTGGGAATCCAAAATACTCAGTGAAGACCTCGTTCTCTCAAGGGACTCTATTTTTTTTTCTCCTGAATCTATAGAGCGGGATCCAAGCCTCATAGCACCTACCATAATTAAAACAATGAGCCCGATAAGAGATATGGAAATTGTTAATTCAAGGATGGTAAAACCAGCACTGGATTTGCAGATCGCAGTTTGCAGATTGCAGATTTTAAATTTCTTTAATTTTTGCATTTGGAATTTTGCATTATTGACCTTAACACTTAAATCTCTTTATTCACTAACTTCATTGTCTTCATGGCCAGTGATCTCTCTTTTGTTCCTCTTGTCCAGTGGACAGTTAAGTCTATCTCTAAAATCCTTACCTGAAGATTGTCTGTCCTCTCTTTCAGGGCATCAGTTACAGAGACATCTATCCTGTAACCGTCATCTGTTGTTTCGCTCGATGACTTCTCAGAGAGTTTATCATCAGATAGTATCTCTCTCATCTTTGCCTCCGCCTTTGTGGCAGCAGATACATAATCCCCTGATACAGATATAGCCCTGAGATTTGCTGAAAAGAGCTGTAGCACAACTGTTATTGCAATGCCCAAAATTGCTATAGCTACAAGAACCTCAAGGAGAGTGAAGCCTCTATTTGAAGTCAGAGATACGGGGAAGCGGAGAAATGGGGAAGCGGAGAAATTTCCCCATCGCCGATTCTCCCTGTCTCCGTATCTCCGTTTCATTTAATCACCAATGAACCAATTACAGGGTCCAACTGTATGCTTACTGTTTTTTTAGAGTTCCAAAGTACAATCGTCCCTCCCTCAATACCGCCAGTCGGATATAAAACAAGTCGGTATTTCCCTTGATGAATCTCTCCTGACAGTGGATCTATTATCTTAATATAAACATCAGACGGGATTTCTTTAACTCCACGTCCTTCTAACCCGTATTTTTTTAAGTCAAGATCTATTGTGATAGTCTGTTTTGCACCATAAATCTGGGCAAGGGATCTGGCATGTCTGATTGTTGCAGATATATCTCTGACAGTTGAATTGAACTTATTCGAAGGAAGGACGTTAGCAAAGAAAATTGTAGATAGCCCAAGAATGAGTGTAACAAGGAAAAGGACGATTATTAATTCAAGAAGTATAAAACCATTATTTGTAATTTTGCATTTTGCTTTTTGCATTTTGCTTTTTTAAAACGGCAGTTCTGTTATGCTGAATATGGCCATAAGCATTGAAATAACTATAAATCCGATAACCAGACCCATAGCAAGAATCATGACTGGCTCGAGAAGGCTCATAAATCTCTTTATAGACACGTTTAAGCTTTTCTCATACGTGGAAGCAACCTTCATCAGCATAATATCCAATTGACCAGTCTCCTCTCCGACCTTGATCATGGACAGGGCAAGTGGTGGAAAAACCTTAGTGTCTGTTAAAGGAACAGCAATCCCTTTACCTCCTTTAGCTCCTGTTGAGACAGTATCTATCGCAGATGCTATGACCCGATTGTTTATGACATCCTTTGCATTATTCAACGCCTGGAGGAGGGGCACCCCGCTCTTAAGAAGTGTACCAAGGGTTCTGCAGAATCTTGCTGTTTCAAGTTTTCGAATAACTTCCCCCATTATCTTGAGTTTGAATGAATCCCATTTGTATCTGCCTGTCTCAGTTTTTTTGTAGCTTCTCAAGATTACATATCCCGTTATTATCATTGATACAACAACCCACCAGTATGATTTCAGGGTATTGCTGAAGGTAAGGAGGATTTTGGTAGGCAACGGTAATGAACCCCCGAGTTCAGCAAATATCACGGAGAATTTTGGAAGTACATATGTCAGAAGAATAATGATTGATGCCCCACCTGTGACAATGAGAATTGTAGGATATATCATAACTGATAATATGTGATCCTTTAAGGCCTTTGCAGACTCTAAGAACTCATTCAGTTTGTCCAAAACTACATCAAGTACTCCACCAGCCTCACCTGCTCTTATCATGTTTATATAAATCCTTGGAAATACCTTCGGATATTTCTGCAGGGCGTCAGAGAAAGAACTGCCTTCTCTTATGGACTTAAGAATGGATTGAATAACGTCTTTCATTTCGCTGCTTTCAGATATTTCTGAGAGCATATTGAGGCTTCTATCCAGAGGCAATCCCGCACCCAAGAGTTCTGATAGCTCAGTTGTGAATGTCAGGAGGTCAGCTTTTGATGACCTCAAGGCAAGTCTCTTTTTTATACCTTCTTTTGGTGAAATAACTTTTAAGGGAATAATGCCTGTATTTTTCAGTCTTTCTATGGCAGACTTTTCATCAACTGCCTCGATAGCGCCTTCAACGATTGCACCTTCCATTGTGGTTGCCCTGTAAGAAAAGACTGGCACTTAAGCCTCCTGTGTCACCCTGAGGACCTCATTGAGGGTTGTTATCCCTGCCTTTATTTTCTCGGCGCCGTCCTCAAGCAAGGTTCTCATACCATGATGTCTTGCTGTATCCCGTATCTCATTTGCATCTGAATTCTTCAATATAAGTTTTCGTATATCATCATTAACAGTGAGTAATTCGAATATCCCTCTCCTTCCATAATAGCCTGTGAATGCACACGTTTCACAGCCTTTCCCATGATAAAGGGATTTATCGCTATCAATACCAAAGAGTTTGAGTCCTTCCTTATCAGTAATAGATGGGTCTATCTCCTTGCATGAGGGGCAGATGACCCTCACAAGCCTCTGAGCGAGGATTCCTCTTATGGTGGAGGAAAGAAGGAAATTCTCAACTCCCATATCAAGGAGCCTTGTTATTGCACTGGGCGCATCATTGGTATGTAATGTTGAAAAGACAAGGTGCCCTGTAAGGGCTGATTGTATTGCTATCTCTGCTGTTTCAAGGTCTCTAATCTCACCAATCATAATAATATCAGGGTCCTGTCTGACTATATGCCTCAGGGTGTTTGCAAAGTTCAAACCTATCTGCGCTTTTACCTGTATTTGATTTACCCCTTTAAGCTGGTACTCTACCGGGTCTTCAACGGTGATTATCTTTTTATCAGGAAAATTTATCTTGTCAAGTGCACCATAGAGAGTAGTAGTCTTTCCGCTTCCTGTAGGACCTGTGACAAGTATAATCCCATTTGGTTTTTTGATGAGCTGATCAAACACAGATAAGATATCGGGAGGAAACCCCAGCAGGTCAAGGTCTATCACTATCCCTTCCTTACGGAGGATCCTCATCACAACGCTTTCTCCATAGATTACAGGGATTGTGGATACCCTCAGGTCTATCTCCCTTTCACCAACTTTAAGCCTTATACGACCATCCTGTGGCAATCTTCTTTCGGCTATGTTGAGTTTAGACATGATTTTTATCCTCGATACAATTGCAGCCTGGAGTCTTTTTGGTGTAGATTCTATATCGTTCAATACGCCATCTATACGATATCTTACCTTCAATTCATCCTCAAATGGTTCTATGTGAATATCGCTTGCCCTGCTTTCAACTGCTCTTGTTATAAACATGTTAACAAGTCTTATGATTGGAGCCTCTGCGGCTAAGTCTTTCAGATGTCCTATGTCCTCTTCTTCTTCTTTAAGGAATTCAATACCCCTTTCACCTAAGTCTTGAATTATCCTGTTGATGTTTTGTGTTTCCTGTTCATAGAACCTTGATATATATTCTTCAATTACTTTACTGTCACAGGCATATACCACTATGTCAGCAGCTGTTGCTACCCTGAGAGCGTCAATTGCTGTAGCATCCTCAGGGTTTGACATTACAACTTTCAGTATGTTGTTTTTCAGTTCTATTGGAATGATCCTATTTTCACGAATAAAACGGGATGATATACCATTAAGGACAAATGGCACTTTTGGTAGATCCTCTGCATTCAAGTATTGTATGTCTTTAATCAATGGTAACCTCGCATCATTAAAAATTTATTTTATTATACCACGATATTGAAAAGGACATTAATATGCCCCTTCCATCTTTACAACTACCCTTATTGTCTTAAAGATTATTGCTATATCAAGCCATAAGGACCAGTTCATAATGTACCATGCATCAAGCTTCACCCTGTAATCATAGCCCGTATTGGTTCTACCAGAAACCTGCCACAGTCCCGTTATTCCTGGTAACACACTCAAAAAAAGTTTACCAGTTTCCTTGTAATGTTTCTCTATTTCTTCTTTGGTAACAGGTCTTGGACCTACAAGGCTCATCTCCCCCTTGATAACATTGAATATCTGTGGAAGCTCATCCAGTGATGTCTTTCTGAGAAAACAACCTATCTTTGTTATTCTTGGATCGTCCCTCAACTTCCAGTTTTCTAACCACTCGTTACGGATTTTCTCATTCTTATTTAACATCTCCTTAAGCTCTTCCTCAGCATCTCTATGCATTGTTCTGAACTTATAGCACCTGAAGATTTTTCCGTTCCTACCGACTCTATCATGTGCGTAAATAGCAGGGCCTGGTGTTTCTAATCTTATTATTATTCCAATGATTCCGATGATGGGAAAAATTAGAGGCATTGTGATAATACTGACTGAAATATCAAAGAGTCTTTTTATAAACCTGTTCATTATGGATTTAAGGTTATTCTTTATATTCATAAGAAATATCTCCTCGTAGAAAAGATGGAGGAGGTCTGTATTTAAGAGTGCAATACCCTTGAGGTCAGGTATGACTATAGTATTTATGGCATGATTCTGGACACTGGCTGTCAAGTCAGAAAACTTATTGGCCGGAATAGAAGGCATTGCAATTATAGCCGTTTTAATGCCCATCTCTTTTATAAATTCAGGAAATTGGTTTATCCTACCAAACACCTTTTTACCGTTAATTGTATTTCTCCTTTTTTGCTCATCATCATCCAGAAATCCAATAACATCATATCCCATATGTTTTTCTCTCTGTAGTCCTTCCATTACCAGTCTACCCGCATTTCCTGCTCCGAGTATCAGCACTTTTTCCCTCCTTATCCCTATGTTATAAAGGAATTTCTTGCCCCAGAGACGGAAGATAGGAAACACGAATATGGACAAAACCCACATACTGAGCAACACAAGCCTTGATACCCTATCACCCATCTTCCCGAGAGTGACAATAGCCATCACTGTAATGCTCGCAAGTGAAAGGGACTTTACTAAATTTCTCGCTTCATCCCAGAATGGTAAATTACTATCATAAAGGGCCTCATAGAATATGAAAAATACAAAGACAGCAGGTATCCACCACAAGGACAGAAAATATGTGTATGAAAAATTGAATACCGGAAGATTTGAGATAAAAGTAAAGGAGGGTATGACCTCTGCCCTGAATGTCCATGCTATGAAAAGAGAGATGTAAAATGCAATAAGGTCAATAATGATAAGGCAGAGAACCTGAAATAACCCTTTTATTAACTTGCTTATCTCCGTCATCCTGCAATTAATCCAATCCTGTAACCCGCATATTTTGTCACAGCCTCCAGGAAAATATATGGTATCCATAGATATTTATGCTGTTTAAGAGCAAAGTTTACCTGTTCTTTAACGAGTTTTATACCCTCTCCTTCTGTCCTTGCATATCTTAGAATCCAATTATTATTCCTAAGGGATGAGCCAATATTATAATAGCGCCTAAATTGTTTTAAAAGTGAATAGTTATGAGAATGGATCACCATTGCCTCAGGAACATATGCTACACTATAACCATTCAAGAGCAATTTTGCAGCTATCAGCATGTCTTCATTTGTCTTGATATCCTCACTGAACATTCCGGCTTCGAAAAACAGCTTCTTCTTAATAGCTGAGCAAACATTGCTAAAAAAAAATGTCCTTATACCGAACTTTTTTATATCATCTATCCCCTTAATAGATGCTTTATCTGGATAATTGAACTGCCTTGCGGTTACCTCTAAAGGTGATGCGTCTGACCTCGGAATATGTCTTCCGAATGTTGCTGCAATATAAGACATCTGCAATGGTGCAGTTAAGTTGCTCAGGAGTTTTTCATTTATAGGCAATGCGTCCTGTGTCATAAAAACGAGTATCTCACCGTTTGCTTCTGTTGCCGCTATATTTCTTGTCTTACCGTGGTTGAAGGTTTGTCTTGGAATCACCACTGTCTTTGCACCAATTCCTTTTGCGATCTCAATAGTATTATCCTCTGATGAAGAGTCTACTATTATTACCTCTAAGGGCTTGACTTCCTGTATCTGGAGCATTGAAAGAAGTTTCTCAAGGTATACGCTGGCGTTTAATGTAGGAATAATGATAGAAACCCTCATAGGATTCTATTTTATCACAGGATAATAAGTAATCAATTATACCCCAGCTGCATACTGAAAGTTCTTCCTACGGAAGCATTTAAAACTTCTCAATACTACATTGGCAGATTACAAATAAACATCAGAATATGTAGTATAATACGCTATGTTTAAATCTTATTCAAAGCTGAAAAAGAAGGTATGCGTTGTTCTTGACAGCCGCAGCATTTGGTCTGCAACCCATAGAGAATTGAACTCTCAATGAGATGTCTTATCACTTATGTATTATTGTCTTGTTAAAATAACGGAAGGTTTCAATGAAAAAGATCGAAAAACCATCTGTGGAAATTTTTGCAGATGGTGCTTGCAGTGGTAACCCTGGTATAGGGGGATATGGTATAATTTTGAGATCTGGCATTCGCGAAAAAGAACTCTCTGGCTGTCACCCCATGACCACAAACAACCGCATGGAATTAACAGCGGTTATTAAGGCACTTGAAGCCTTAAAAAAACCATGCAGAGTCAAAGTAGTTACTGATTCAAACTATGTCGTTAAGGGTATAACGTTATGGATATTTAGATGGCTTGAAAATAACTGGAAAAATAGCCAGAAACAGAATATCATCAACAGGGATCTATGGGAAAGACTCCTCAAGCTTTCAAATCTCCACGATACTCAATGGGTCTGGATTAGAGGACATGCCGACAGCGTTGACAATGAAAGATGTGATAAACTTGCAAGGCTTGCAATTAAGAAGTGTAAGAAAAAGATTACGGATTGATCATGAAACATATTGATATCAGTAATCTGACAGGAATGTTTCTGATAGCAGTTCCAAGTTTAAAGGATCCGAATTTTGAACGTACTGTTGTACTCATCTGTGACCATACAAAAGACGGTGCATTTGGACTTGTTGTGAACAAAATCCTGCTAAATAGTTTTATCCCTCTGCTTACAGGACTGGATATAAAAGAGTGTATAAGAGACCTGCCGGTATTCTATGGCGGTCCTGTTAAGCCTGATCAGGGTTATATCCTCTTTTCACCTTCAGGAAATTACTACCCATCGATAAAGATCAATGATAACCTTATGTTGACTACCGCAAAAGAAATCCTGATCGATATTGCAAAGGGGAAGGGACCAGGGCAGTTTCTTTTCACACTCGGATTTGCAGGATGGGCACCAGGACAGCTTGAGTATGAACTTATGACAGACGGTTGGCTGATTGCCCCTGTAAACAACAAAATTGTATTTGATATCCCGGTAACTGACCGCTGGAAAGCCGCAGCAGACTCAATCGGAGTCGATCTAACAAGGCTTGTGTATAAGCAAGGAAGGGTATAAATTGATGGGGTTCCTGTACGCGTCGTAGACGGCAGGATGTTCTATAAGTTAGCAGCGGATTCTGTAGTCCTCATCCACTTTCTATGGATTATTTTCTTAATATTCGGTGCATTCATAGGGATAAGGTATCGAATTGTAAAGATATTCCATATTGCCGGTCTTGGCTTTGCAGTCGTAATACAGATATTTGGATGGTATTGTCCCCTGACATATCTTGAAATATGGCTCAGGCAGAGACATGATCCCTTGCTTAGATATAGTGGCTCATTTATAATTCACTATGTTGAAAAACTTATTTACATCGATCTGTCTCCAGGAATAATCTTTGTGTTAACTGTAATCCTTGTTTCAATATCGACATGTATTTATTCTCTACGAAAGGATAAATGAATTGAAAGGATTAAAGGAGTCCAGGATTCAAGTTACTAATAAGACCATAAATAAAACCACATCCTTGAATGATTTCTGTCATTGCGGCTCTTGTCCGCCTGAGGCGGATGAATCCGCAATCCTTCTTTCAGAAAGATTCCCGACAAGCGGGAATGACATACAAGGTGACCTTACTTATGAACTCCTTAGTATCAAGTAAAATGCTTAATAATTCCAAGGAAAAATAAATAGTTGAACCCATGAATCCTTGGACCATAAAATTTTAGGTATGGATTTTCAGGAACTGCTAAAAATAATGGA
>Ga0153916_10002697_pt1 | contig 12990 bp, 12 predicted proteins | sample Opewatmetagenome_FD_109642 | JGI IMG/M metagenome (GOLD analysis project Ga0153916, IMG submission 109642) | Freshwater wetland microbial communities from Ohio, USA - Open water 3 Core 3 Depth 4 metaG | ecosystem: Environmental > Aquatic > Freshwater > Wetlands | place: USA: Ohio, Lake Erie...
GAGGCGTTGTAGACCTGGCCGTCGTCGTGGTTGGTCTGCGAATAGCCGAAGTCGGCTTCGAGACCTTCGAAGTCCTTCTTCATGATGAAGTTGTTGGCGCCCGAGATGGCGTCCGAACCGTACACGGCCGAGGCGCCGCCGGTGATGACATCGGCCCGTTCCAGCATGGCGGTCGGGACGTTGGAGACGTCGACGCGGCCGTTCTCATCGTACGGGGTCATGCGCTTCCCATCCATCATGATGAGGTTGCGCTGCGGGCCCATGCCGCGGAGGTTGACGGTCGACACGCCGGCGGTGCCGTTGTTGACGTTTTCACCGTCGCTGGGGACGGCGATCGGCAGGAGGCGGATGATCTTTTCCGCTTCCGGCGTCGCTTGGAGCCGGATTTCCTCGGCGCCGACCGTCACGATCGGGCTGGCCGACTGCAGGCCGGGCACCTGGATCCGCGAACCGGTGACCACGATTTCCTGGACTTCGGTGTCCTGGGCGAAGGCCGGAGCCCCCGCGAACGCGGCGATGGCCGTTCCACAGATCATCGAGGAGGCCAACAGGCGCTCCCGCATGGATTTGATTTTCAAGGTCTGGATCCTCCAGCGGTCCGTCGGCCTCGAGAGGCGAAACGGAATGCCGCTCCCCACAAAAGTTGCCCGGGCCGCAATGCGACCCGGTTACGGATGAGTTACGGGCGTTACCGAATGAGGGTCAACGGCGATTAACGGCCTGCAATGTTGCGAAGCCTTAGCTGTCGCATTCTGGTCACAGATTCCTGACCCGGGCCGCCGTCGCGCACGATTTTGCCCCGGGATCGGCTAGTTTTTCGGGGCGGCGGCGGGCTGCGTGAGGCACAAATAGCTCACCCGGTGGTGGTCGACGATATTGTCGACCCAGCCGGAGACCCTTGGGCTGACCAGATTCTTGCTCACGTAGAAGTAGATGGGCGCGACCGGCGAGTCGTCGAGCATGATGCGCTCGGCCTGGGCAAGAAAGTCCGCGCGGACGTTCACGTCGGGCTCGTTGTCGGCCTTGGCCAGGAGGGCGTCGTAGGCGGGGTTGTTGTAGTCGCCGTAGTTCTGCGGCCCGGTGGCGGACTGCTGCAGATACAGGAAGCTCATCGGATCGTTGTAGTCGGCGATCCAGGCGGCGTCGGCGATCTCGAAGTCGCGGGCCCGATAGGCCGCGTAGGCGATCTGGCCTTCGTTCTGCTGCAGCAGGGTTTCGACCCCGATGGCTTTCCAGTCGGCCTGCACCGCGGCCATGAACAGCATCGGATCGGGCGTGTTTCGGTGCTTGATCGTCACCTTCAGCGGATGGTTCGGACCGTAGCCGGCCGCCGCCAGCAGCCTGCGGGCCTCCGCCTGCCGCCGTTCGAACGACCATGCCGCCCATTCGGGCGGCTTCGGCGGCTGATAGTTGGCCACGCCCGGCGGGACGAAGGTGTAGGCGGGCAGCTGGCCTCCCCGCAGCAGCTTGTCGGTGATGAAGCGGCGGTCGATGGCCATGTTCAGCGCCGTGCGGACCCGCTTGTCCTTGAACGCCGGAACGGCGGAGTTGAAGGCGAGGTAGGTCACCCCGAGATAGGTGTAGGTGCGCGGATAGCCCGGCATGTCCTTGCGCAGGAAGGCGATGCGGTTGGACTGCATGTCGGTGTTGAGGTCGAGCTCGCCGCGACGCACGCGCCGCTCGGCGCTGGCGGCGTCGGTGGTCGGGAAGAAGTTGACCTCGTCGATGCAGACCTTGGCCGCGTCGTAGTAGCGGGGGTTCTTGACGATGGTCACCCGGTCGCCCAGACGCCAGGACTTCACCGTATAGGGCCCGTTGGAGACGTAGTGCGCCGGCTGGCTCCAGGCGTCGCCCCACTTCTCCACCACATGCCTGGGCACGGGGAACATGGTGTAGTGCTTGGCGAGTTCGGTGAGGTAGGGCGCCGGATGCGTCAGCCTGATCTGCAACACCTTGTGAGACAGCGCCGTGACGCCCAGGGTCTCCTTCGCCGCCTTGCCCTCGTTCACCGCCTGGGCGCCCTGGATCAGGTAGAGCAGCGAAGCGTACTCCGACGCCGTCTCCGGCTGCAGGATGCGCCGCAGGGAGAAGACGAAGTCGTCGGCCGTGACCGGCACGCCGTCTGACCAGACCGCGTCGCGCAGATAGAAGGTCCAGACCAGGCCGTCGGCCGACGTCTCCCAGCGCTCTGCCATGCCCGGGACCGGATTGCCCGCGGGGTCGTCCCGGGTCAGGCCGACGAGGACTTCGGAGAGGATGCGCTCCTCCCAGGTGCCCTGGACCTTGTGCGGATCGAGGCTGACCGGCTCAGAGACGTTGCCGTATTGCAGGCAGACCTTGCCCGCGCCGCAGGGCGGGCGAACCGCCGCCTGCGGGCCGCAGGAGGCCGCCAGCAGGCCGCAGAGCGCAGGAAACAACAGATTGCGCAGGATGCGGCGCGCCTTATCAATGCACGGCATGAGGCTCACGGGGGTCGAAACGATGACGGGGTTGGCGATGCGGACGGGACTTGCGGCCGTGGTGATCGGCGTGATGGCGGTCGGAGGCGGGACGGCGCTGGCTCAGTCCCCGGCCCTGTCGCGACCCGAGATTCTGCAGAAGCTGCTGGACTGCCGTAAGGTGGCCGACGACGCCCAGCGGCTGGCCTGTTACGACTCGCAGGCCGGCGTGATGGACCAGGCCGAGGCCAAGGGCGACATCGTCGTCGTCGACCGCGAGCAGGCCCGAACCGTGCGGCGCCAGGCCTTCGGCTTCCAGATGCCGTCGATGACGCTGTTCGAACGCGGCGAGAAGCCCGAAGAGGTCGAGAACGTCGCCAGCACGGTGAAGGCCGCGCGTCAGGGCGCAGACGGCAAGTGGCTGGTGACCCTTGCCGACGGCTCGGTCTGGGCCCAGATCGACACCGAGCGCATGCCCCGGGAACCCAAGCCCGGCATGGAGGTGAAGATCCGCCGCGCCGCCGTCGGCAGCTATCTGATGAACGTCGGCGGCCAGCGCGCGGTCCGGGCGCGGCGGCAGCAGTAGTCGCGCCAGGGGAGATCGGGAGCCGGTCGCCACGGCGCGGCCCTCAGCGGTCTTTGGGGTCGATGGCGTCGCGCAGGCCGTCGCCGATGAAGTTGAAGCTCATCAGGGTGACGACCATCGCCAGCGCCGGGAAGACCAGCAGCCACCAGGCGAGCTCCATGTCCTGGGCGCCGTTGGCGATCAGCGTGCCCAACGAAGCCATGGGCGGCTGAACGCCCAGGCCCAGGAAGCTCAGGAAGCTCTCGGCCAGGATCACCGCCGGGATGGTCAGGGTCACATAGACGACCACCGGCCCGAGCAGATTGGGCACGATGTGCCGGGCGATGATCGCCCCCTGCGTCAGCCCGGCCGCCCGCGCCGCCTCGATGAATTCCTTCTGCTTCAGCGACAGGGTCTGGCCGCGCACGATCCGCGACATGGTCAGCCACTCCACCGCCCCGATCGCCACGAAGATCAGGATGATGTTCGAGCCGAAGGTGACCATCAGCAGGATCACGAAGAAGATGAACGGCAGGGAATAGAGCACGTCGACGAAGCGCATCATCACCTCGTCCAGCCGGCCGCCCACATAGCCGGCGACGGCGCCCCAGGCGACGCCGATGACCAGCGACACGGCCGTCGCCACCAGCCCGATCGCCAAGGACACCCGCAGCCCCATCAGCAGCCTGGCCAGCAGGTCGCGGCCCAGGGAATCGGTCCCCAGCAGATGCGCGCCGGTGAGCGGCGCCTGCCAGACGTCGTTCTTGTTGATCTCGTCATAGGCGTAGGGCGTCAGGTGCGGACCGACCACGGCGGCGATCACCAGGGCCGCCAGCACGATCACGCCGCTCACCGCCGCGCGATTGCGCAGGAGGCGCCGGCGGGCGTCGTCCCACAGGCTGCGGCCATGGACCGCCTTTTCCATCGCGGCCGCGCCCCGGCGCGATCCGGGGACGAGAAGGTTCGCGCCGCTCATGCCAGCCTCACGCGGGGATCAAGCGCCGCATAGAGCAGGTCGGCGACCAGGTTCAGGAACAGGATCAGGGCGGCGTAGAAGATCACCATGCCCATCACCACCGTGTAGTCGCGCTGCAGGGCGCTGATCACGAAGAACTTCCCGAGCCCCGGCAGGTTGAAGATCTTTTCCACCACCAGGGAGCCCGTCAGCAGACCGGCGCAGGCCGGGCCGAGGTAGCTGACCAGCGGCAGGATCGCGGCCCTCAGCGCATGGCGCCCGACGATGCGGTGCTCGGGCAGGCCCTTGGCGCGGGCGGTGCGCACGTAGTTGGACTGCAGCACCTCGATCATGCCCGCCCGGGTCAGGCGCGAGATGATGGCGATCTGGGGCAGCGCGAGCACGGTGACCGGCAGCACATAGCTGCGGAGTCCGGCGGTGAGCCCGGCGGTCGGCAGCCAGCCCAGCCAGGACCCGAAGGCGAGCACCAGCAGGGGCGCGGTCACGAAGGTCGGGATGCAGACCCCGAGAATGGCCAGCCCCATGACCGCATAGTCCGTCGATCGGTTCTGCCGGAGCGCGGCCAGCACCCCCAGGCTCACGCCCATGAGCGAGGCGATCAGGATCGCAGACAGGCCCAGCCGCAGGCTGACGCCGTAGTTCTCCCTGAGGATCTGCAGGACGCTCTTGTCCTTGTACTTCAGCGAGGGGCCGAAATCGCCGTGCGACACGTCCTTGAGGTATTTCACATATTGCTCGGTGAGCGGCCGATCCATGCCGTACTTGGCCATGACGTTGCGCTCGATCTCTGGCGAGAGCTTGCGATCCATGTCGAAGGGGCTGCCGGGCGCCGCGCGCATCATGAAGAAGGCGACGGTCACCACCAGGAACAGCGTGGGCAGCGCTACGAGCAGTCGGCGCCCGATAAAACGCAGCATGAGCGGCTCGCGAAACGGCGGCTGATGTGAGCCGGACGTTGCGAAACTTCCACCGCCCCCCGATGATGTCAAACGAGGTTCCGCCTCAGTCAGGATTAGTAGGGAAAATGAGCGATTTCAGACGCGTCACCGATGAGCTTTCCGTCAGCCCGCAGATCAGCGTGGCCGATGTCGCGCAAGCCGCCCGGCTCGGGTTCAAGACCCTGGTGAACAACCGGCCCGACGGCGAGGATCCGGCCCAGCCGTCGAGCGCCGAGATCGAGGCGGCCGCCAAGGCCGCGGGGCTGGCCTACATCCACGTGCCGGTGCGCGGAACGCCCACGCCCGATCAGGTCGAGGCGCAGCGCGCCCTGCTGGCGAAATCGCCGGGTCCGGTGCTGGCCTTCTGCCGCTCGGGCACGCGCTCGATCGTCACCTGGTCGCTGGGCGAGGCTCTGTCCGGCGCGCGGGCGCGCGAGGACCTTGTGCGTCTGGGTTCGGACGCCGGATACGATCTGTCGGGCGTGCTGGTGGGTTAGCGCGTGCCGATGACGACCCGGGCCGCCATGACCGACGGCTCGGGCTCGCAGCTGGCCAGCACGAGTTGCGCCGTCAGGAGACACACGACGGCGAAGGCCGCCCGCTGGAGCCGCTTTGAAACAAAAATCGCCGTTTCGAACGCCATGATCCCATCCTTCGCCGGGGAATTGGACGGCCACACGCAAGAGACGGGCCTGAAAGGTACGCAGTCATGATCCCCTATGTTCGCGACATCGAGTTCGAGTACGGCCGTTGCGATCAGGTCTCGCCGCTGATCCGGCGGGTGGTGGCGAACAACCCCGGCCCCTTCACCTACACCGGCACCGGCACCTACATCATCGGCCACGGCGAAGTGGCGGTGATCGATCCCGGCCCGGACCTGCCCGAGCACCTCGAGGCGATCCTGGCGGCGGTGAAGGGGGAGACGGTCAGCCACATCCTCGTCACCCACCACCACGCCGACCATTCCCCCCTGGCGGCGGCGCTCAAGGCCGCCACCGGCGCGACGATCTACGGCTGCGAGGTCGAAGCGCCCCAGATCGCGGCGGAGTCCGTGGTCAAGACCGAGTCCGGCCACGATTTCGACTTCCGCCCCGACGTCAGCGTCTGCGACGGGGCGACGATCGTAGGCAAGGGCTGGACGATCGAGGCCATTCCCACGCCGGGGCACACCTCCAACCACATCTGCTTCGCTCTGGCCGAGGAGAACGCCATCTTCTCGGGCGATCACATCATGGGCTGGTCGACCACCGTGATCACCCCGCCCGACGGCGACATGGGCGCCTATTTCGAGAGCCTGGACCGGATCAAGTCGCGGGGCTTCTCGACCCTGTGGCCGACCCACGGTCCGCCGGTGCTGGAGGTCGACGCCTTCATCGGCGCCTACATCGCCCACCGCCGCCACCGCGAGGCCCAGGTGCTCAAGGCGGTGAGCGAGGGCCACGGAACCATCCGCGAGATGGTGCCCGTCCTCTACGCCGACGTGGACCCCAGGCTGCACCCCGCCGCCGCCCGCTCCGTCCTGGCCCACCTCATCGACCTGACCCAGCGCGGCAAAGTCGCCACCGACGGCGAGCCGGGGCCCGACAGCCTTTATCGGCCGGCAGGCTGAGGAGGCGGTCGCCTAAGCCGTCGCCGGCGCGGCGGTGGGCAGGACGTAGCCCTCCATCCGCTGACGGATGAGCTTCTTGTCGATCTTCCCGGTGGGGCCCAGGGGGATGTCGCTGACGAACAACACGTCGTCGGGCGTCCACCACTTGGCGATCTTGCCCTCGAGGAACTGCAGGAACTCGTCGCGGGTGGCCTCCTCCCCCGGCTTCAGCTTGACCAGCAGCACCGGGCGCTCGTCCCACTTGGGGTGAGCCGCCCCGATCACGGCGCACAGCTCGGCCTTGGGGTGGCCCATGGCGATGTTCTCGATTTCGATGGAGCTGATCCACTCGCCGCCGGATTTGATCACGTCCTTGGCCCGGTCGGTGATTTGCATGAAGCCGTGATCGTCGAGGGTGGCCACGTCGCCGGTGTCGAAGAAACCTTCCTCGTCGAGGATCTCGCCGCCCTCGCCCTTGAAGTATTCGCCGACGATGAAGGGGCCCTTGATCTTCAGCTTGCCGAAGGTGGTCCCGTCGTGGGGCAGGCGCTCGCCGGCGTCATTGGTGAGCTTGAGGTCGACGGCGACGGGCGGGCGGCCCTGCTTGAGGGTGAAGCGGAGTTGCGCCTCCGGGTCCATGGCGGCGATGTCGGCCGTGGGGCTGGCGATCGTGCCCAGCGGCGAGGTCTCGGTCATGCCCCAGGCGTGGGTCACCGACACGCCGTACTCGTCGCGGAAGGACCGCACGATGGCCTCGGGCACGGCCGAGCCGCCGATCACCGCGCGCTTGAGGGTGGTGAGCTTGCCGTTGGTGGCGCGCAGGTGCTGCAGCAGCATCTGCCAGACGGTGGGCACGGCGGCCGAGAAGGTGACGCCCTCGGTCTCCAGCAGTTCGTGCACCGAGGCGCCGTCGAGCTTGGCGCCGGGCATCACCAGCTTGGCGCCCGAAGCCGGGGCCGAGAAGGTCAGGCCCCAGGCGTTGGCGTGGAACATCGGCACCACCGGCAGCACCACGTCGCGGGCGCTGAGCCCCATGACGTCGACGCCCAAGGTCACCAGGGTGTGCAGGAAGTTGGAGCGGTGCGAATAGAGCACGCCCTTGGGATTGCCCGTGGTGCCCGAGGTGTAGCACAGCGCCGCGGCCGTGTTCTCGTCGAAGCCGCCCCAGGTCGCGTCCGAGGAATGCTGGGCGACCAGGGTCTCGAAGCACAGGGCGCCGGGCAGATGCACGCCCGACATGTGCTCTTCATCGGTCATCACCACGATGTGCTTGACCGTGGGCATGTTGGCCCGGTTCTCCAGCAGGATGGGCAGGAAGGTCAGGTCGGTGAAGATGACCTTATCTTCGGCGTGATTGATGATGTAGCAGAGCTGCTCGACGAACAGCCGCGGGTTCAGCGTATGGCAGACCGCGCCGATCCCCATGACGCCGTACCAGGTCTCGATGTGCCGGCCGCTGTTCCAGGCCAGCGTCGCCACCCGGTCGCCGGGCTTGATCCCCATGGCCAGCAGCGCGTTGGACAGGCGCTTGGCCCGCTCGAAGATCTTGGCGTAGGTGGTGCGGACGATCGGCCCCTCGACCGAGCGGCTGACCACTTCGCGATCCCCGTGCCAGGATTTCGCATGCTCGAGGATCCTGTCGACCGTCAAAGGCCAGTCCTGCATCAGACCCAGCATCGAAAACTTCTCCCACCATGCCGTTGCGGCTTTGCCGACACGCTAGTTTCGCAAGAGCGGTTGCGCAACGCGGCGAGGCGGGAACCGTTGGGATTGGTTCAACCCGGGCGAGGCCGGGGTGACATCGACGCGAGAGTGGGCTAAGCAGCCAGGGTCATGAACCTCCGCGCCAGCCAATATTCGTTTTGGTATTTTAGCTATCCGATGCCGCTGGCGGAGGAAGGGGTTCGTTTGACGTGACAACGTCCTAGACAGACGCCCGACAGCCGCCAGTCACGCTGGCGGCTTTTTTATTGGCCGCCGGCGCGACGCTCATCCAGGAGCCCGCAATGCCCGCCGCCGCCACCGACGACCTTCGCATCGCAGAGATGCGCGAACTCTCGACCCCCGCCCAGGTCCTGGCCGACCGCCCGCGCAGCGAGGCGGCGAGCCGCGTCGTGATCGGCGCGCGGACTGCGGTCCATCGCATCCTGCGCGGCCAGGACGACCGTCTCGCGGTCGTGATCGGCCCCTGCTCCGTCCACGACGTGGACGCCGCCCTCGACTACGCCCGGCGGCTGAAGGCCGAGCGCGACCGCCTGGGCGCCGATCTCGAGATCATCATGCGGGTCTATTTCGAGAAGCCGCGCACCACGGTGGGCTGGAAGGGCCTGATCAACGACCCGCGCCTGGACGGCAGCTTCCGCATCGACGAGGGCCTGAGGCTGGCGCGCGGGCTGCTGCTCGAGATCAACGAGATGGGGCTGCCGGCGGGCTGCGAGTTCCTGGACATGATCACCCCGCAGTACATCGCCGACCTGGTGGGCTGGGGCGCGATCGGGGCGCGGACCACGGAGAGCCAGGTGCACCGGGAACTGGCGTCGGGCCTTTCCTGCCCGGTCGGCTTCAAAAACGGCACCGACGGCAACGTCGTCATCGCCGTGGACGCGATCAAGGCCGCCTCCCAGCCGCACCATTTCCTGGCGGTGACCAAGTCGGGCCGGACGGCGATCGCGGCCACCACCGGCAACGAGGACTGCCACGTGGTCCTGCGCGGCGGCTCGGCGCCCAATCACGGGCCGGACGGGGTGGAGACGGCCTGCGCCGCCCTCGCCAAGGCGGGCCTGGCCCAGCGGGTGATGATCGACGCCAGCCACGCCAACAGCCGCAAGGACCCGGCCAGCCAGCCTAAGGTGGTCGACGAGATCGCCGCCCAGCTGGAAGCCGGAGACGACCGCATCGTGGGCGTGATGATCGAAAGCCACCTCGTGGCGGGTCGTCAGGACCTGAAGCCCGGCCAGCCCCTGGTCTACGGCCAGAGCATCACCGACGGCTGCATCGACTGGGACGCCTCGGTCGCCGTGCTGGACCGGTTGGCGGCGGCCGTGCGTCGCCGCCGGGACGCCCACGCGCAATCGGCGGCGCGCGCCGAGACGTCGGCGGTGTGAGCGCCGGCGCGCCCGGGGGGGCGATCAGCCCTCCGGCTGCACGTCGCGGAAATAGGGCTCCACCGGGCCCTGGAGCTTGACGGTCATGGGATTGCCGCGCCGGTCGACGGTCTTGCCGACGCTCAGGCGCACCCAGCCTTCGCTGACGCAGTATTCGTCGACGTTGTTCTTCTCGACGCCCTTGAAGCGGATGCCGACGCCACGCTCGAGCGCGGCCGGATCGTGGAAGGGGCTTCTCGGATCGTTGGACAGGCGGTCGGGGGGAACGTCGCTCATCGCTTCAGTCCTTCGGAGGTGGGGACGGCGCACGCCGCGAAGGCGCGGTGATAGCCATGCAGCGCCGCGGCGCCAACTGTCCGCGGTTCAAGCGGTCACCCCAGACCCGCGAAATGCAGCGCCAGGCCCAGCAGGATCGCCGCCGCCAGGACCTTGATCACGCCCAGGTGCAGGCGGAACAACAGGACCGCAGACACGGCGCCGAGCGCCAGGACCCGCCAGTCGAAGCTCGAGAGGTGCGGCAGGGTCGTCGCCCGTCCGAACAGCTCCACCGCCTCGAAGCGCGAAAACAGCACATGCAGGCCGAACCACAGGGTCAGGTTGGCGATCACGCCCACCACCGCCGCGGTGATCGCCGCCAGCGCACCCTGCAGCCGCCGGGCGTGCTCCAGGCGTTCGACGGACGGCGCGAAGGTGAAGATCCACATGAAGCAGGGCGCGAAGGTGGTCCACAGGGTCACCGCCGCGCCGAGCAGGCCCGCCACCAGCGGCGTGAACGGCGCCGGAAGCCGGAAGGCCGCCAGGAAACCCACGAACTGGGTGACCAGGATCAGGGGGCCAGGCGTCGTCTCCGCCAGGCCCAGGCCGTCCATCATCTCGCCCGGACTGAGCCAGCCGTGAACGGTCACCGCCTCCTGCGCCATGTAGGCCAGGACCGCGTAGGCGCCGCCGAAGGTGACCATGGCGAGCTTGGAGAAGAACAGGCCGATCTCGAACAGGACGTGGTCTCGTCCCAGCAGGACGAAGATGAGCGCCATCGGCGCCGCCCAGATCGCCGCCCAGGTCGCCGCCGTGCGGATCGCCGGCACAAGCAGGGGGGCCCGCTCGCCGACCGCCGACATGGGCTTCAGCGCCAGGGCGTCGGGCCGGACATGGGCGACCGCGAAACCCAGCAGCGCCGCCGCCAGGATCACCAGAGGAAACGGGACCTGCAGGCTCGCCAGCGCCAGGAACGCCGCCACCGCTATCCCGCGTTTCAGCGGCGCGTTCAGCGCCCGCTTGCCCACCCGCAGCAGCGCCTCAACGACGATCGCCAGGACGGCGGCCTTCACGCCCATGAAGGCCGCGGCGACCGGCTTCAGGTCGGCGGCGTAGGCGTAGAGGACGGACAGCCCCAGCACCACCAGGGCGCCGGGGATGATGAACAGCAGCCCCGCCGTCAGCCCGCCCGCCACGCCCCGCAGGCGCCAGCCCACATAGGTCGCCAGCTGCTGAGCCTCGGGTCCCGGCAGCAGGGTGCAGAAGTTGAGGGCCCGCAGATAGGCGCCCTCGTCGATCCAGCGCTTCTCGTCCACCAGCACGCGGTGCATCAGCGCGATCTGGCCGGCCGGCCCGCCGAAGTTGACCAGGCCGATCCGGGCGAAGGTGCGGAAGAGCTCGTTCGCCGAGGGTTTCGCAAGCACCGGGTCGCGGGGTTCAGGCATGCTCTTCCGACCAGGCCTCCGCCGCCTGTTCCGCCGGGCTGGAGGCGTCGACGCGCGCCCAGGTCATCTCGCCCACGCCCTGGGCGAGCTGCTTCTGGAGAACCTCGATGGTGGCGTCCGAGGCGTCGCCCGACCGCTCGGCGATCCGCCGGGTCAGGACCTCGACCGGCGCCTCCAGCCAGACGCCCCTGAAGGGGACGCCGTGGGCCTGCGCCAGGGCCTCGGCGCGCGCCCGCAGCGCGGGCTGGGCGAAGGTGGCGTCCAGCACCACCGCGCGGCCGGCGCGCAGCAGTCGGGCCGCCTCGTCGAACAGGGCGTCGTAGACCCCGGAGTAGAATTCCGGCGTGTAGATCTCGGCCGGAAGACGGTCGACAGCGCCGGCCCCGGCCAGGCGTTTGCGGACCTCGTCGGTGCGCAGGACCACCGCCCCTGGCGCAGCCCCCAGGCCGGGCGCGATCAGGCGCGCGAAGGTGGTCTTTCCGGTCCCCGACAGCCCGCCCACCGCCGCCAGAATTGGCGGCGCAGACGTCAGGTGGGCCAGGGCCGCGTCCAGATAGCTCGACGCCGCGGCGTCATCGTCGCTGTGGGCGCAGACATGGGCGCGCACGGCGGCGCGCAGCGACAGCATCAGCGGCAGGGCCGCGAGGCCCTCCAGCACGGCAGGCCCGAAGCTGCGCATCGCCTCGTCCAGATAGGCCGACAAGACCCGCACCGCGGCGTCGGCGCGGCGCCGGAAGTCGAGGTCCATCAGCAGGAAAGCCAGGTCGTACTGCACGTCGATCTCCGACAGCGCGTCGTTGAACTCGATGCAGTCGAAGAGGATCAGGCGGCCATCTTCCAGCAGGATGTTCCCCAGGTGCAGGTCCCCGTGGCAACGGCGCGCGAAGCCCGCCGCGCGGCGGGCCTCGAGCAGAGTCTCACGGCGGGAAAACTCGGCGTCGGTCCCGGCCACCAGGCGCTCCACGCGATCCGAGCCCAGGCGCGGGGCCAGGCCCCGCAGCAGCTTGGCGTTGGAGTCGATGGTGTATTTCAGCGCCCTGCCCCCGCCGCCCTCGGGTCGCACTGGCGCGGCGGCATGGAAGCCTGCGACCGTCCGGCCGAGCGCGTCGGCCAGGGGCCCGTCGACCAGCCAAGGACGGCTGGCGAGGACGGAGTGCTCGTCGAAGCGGCGCATCTCCAGGGCGTATTCGACCACCGGCCCGGGGCCGTCCAGCTCCAGTCCCCCAGCGGGCGTCCGGGTCACGCGGCGGACTGCGCGGTAGATGTCGGGGGCCGCACCCCGGTTGAAGGCGAGCTCGCGGTCGAGCGCCCAGCGGCGGCGTTCGAGGGTGGAGAAGTCGAGGTAGTCCAGATCGACCCGGCGTTTCAGCTTGAAGGCGCGGTCGCCGGCCAGGAAGACGCGGGCGCAGGCGGTCTCGATCCGCTGCTCGGCAAAAGCCTCGAACCAGTCGGCGACCTCGGCTTCCTCCGGCTCGATCAAGGCCGGTTCGATCAAGGGAAGAGCCGTTTGGTGGTCCAGCCGCCTTCGGCGCGTTCGAACACCAGGCGTTCGTGCAGGCGGAAGGGGCGGTCGCGCCAGAACTCCATCACCACCGGCGCGACACGGAAGCCTGACCAGTGCGGCGGACGCGTGACCTTGCCCAGGCCGAACTTCAAGCCCGCCTCGGCGATGCGCTTTTCC
>Ga0153916_10002698_pt1 | contig 12990 bp, 11 predicted proteins | sample Opewatmetagenome_FD_109642 | JGI IMG/M metagenome (GOLD analysis project Ga0153916, IMG submission 109642) | Freshwater wetland microbial communities from Ohio, USA - Open water 3 Core 3 Depth 4 metaG | ecosystem: Environmental > Aquatic > Freshwater > Wetlands | place: USA: Ohio, Lake Erie...
GCCCCGTCCGCGGAGATCGCGAAGCTCGAGGCGGCGAAGGTCACGTCGCCGGACTTCTTCAGCGAGAGGAGGAGCTTCCCCCCCACGACCAGGGCGAGCTCGTCCTGCGGCTCGAGCGTCACCTTCTTCCCGACCCAGGACACCGGCTCGACGCACTCGATCTCCTCCTTGCCGCCGACGTCGTCCACGCGGTCCTTCCCCGTGCCCTCCGCCGCGGCGGCGCCCACCTGGGCGGTCACGTCGCCCCCGGTCCTCGTCGTCGCGTTCTTCGCGGTGCTCTCGTCGCGCGTGCCGCCGCCGAGCTCCTTCGACTCGCCGCCGACGGTGCGGGTGAGCGCCCCGCCGGACGAGACGCCGAGCGTCGCCCCCGCGGTGAGGGCGAGCGCGCCGCCCACGGCGAGCTGGTAGGCGGCCCCCACCGCGAGCGCGGACTCGGCGCCCACCATGACGCTCCGCACGGCGCCGACGGTCACGGTCTCGCTGCCGCGCACGGTCTCGGTCTGCGAGGCGCCGACGAGGGTCGTCCTCGCGGCCGCGACCTCGAGGGTCTGGTGCTGGTCGACCCGCCTCCCGTCCATCGCCCGCACGACGAGGCGCTGGCTCCCGACCACCTCCTGCGACCGATCGCCGCCGACCGAGAGGTCCTCGCGCGCTCCGACCGCCTGGTCCTTCTGGCGCTCGATCTCGACGAGGTGGTCCTTCTGCGCGTGGAGGAAGAGCTCCTCGCCGCCGGTCGCGTCCTCGAAGCGGAGCTCGTTCGACCCGCCTCCCCCGGGCGAGCTGTCGCTCCGCAGGGTGGCCTGGGTCTTCGTGCCGGGGAGGTCGATCGGCGTCGGGTTCGCGCCGTTGTAGAGGGCGCCGACGACGAGCGGGCGATCGGGATCCCCGTCGAGGAATCGGACGATCACCTCCTGGCCGACGCGCGGCAGGAAGCTCGCGCCGAACCCCGGACCGGCCCAGGTTTGGACGACCCGCACGAAGCAGCTCGCCCCGTCGTCCTTCGGGCCCTCGCGGTCCCAGTGGAACCGGACCTTGATGCGCCCGTGCGAGTCCGGATGGACCTCCTCGCCCGAGGGCCCCACCACGAAGGCGGTCTGCGATCCGGCGATGGACGGGCGGGGCGTCCGGCGCAGGGGGCGGTACGCCGTCCCGGCCGGCGTGGCGAAGAACCGGTTCCGGAAGCCCTGCGCGACGGCGCCCTCGGCGCCGGCCGCCTCCTTCTGCGTGGCGTGCAGCTCGACGCGGAGCACCTGGAGCTTCCCGTCGAAGGAAGCGTCGGGGTGCTCGGTCACCTCGAACACGCTCCCGGCGAAGAGCCGGACGCACGTGCTCTCGCCCTCCAGCGTCGCCGCGGCGACCCGCGTCTCCTCGAGGCGCGCGGTGGCGAGCCGCTTCAGCGCGGAGGGATCCGCGTAGCCGAGCGCCCACTCGAACCGCTCGCCCTCCGGCTTCTTCGCGGAGGCCGACGCGGTGAGGTCGAGCGCGGGGCGCACGAAGTCGAAGTCGCGCAGGGTCGCCTTGCCGGTCCGGATGCGGTCGCTCCGGGCGAGGGCCCGCACATGCTCCTCGTCATGCTCGTCGTGCTCCCCCTCCGGCCGCCGGTACGGCACGGCCGGATCCGCGATCTCGACGAACGCGCCCGGCGCGTCCGCGAGGACGAGCGTGTGGGCGCCGTCGGCGTGCTCGAAGAAGTAGCAGATGCCCTCCTCCTCGAGCAGCCGCGAGACGAGCTCCAGGTCCGACTCGCGGTACTGGACGCAGAGCTCGCGCGCCGGGTAGCTGCCCTGCAGGGCGTCGCGCAGCGCGACGCCGCCGTCGCCGAGGACGCCCTTCACGATCTCGGGGACCGAGCGGCGCTGGAAGACGCGGCTGCGCCGGCGGTGGGCGAGGAGCGCGAGCCGCGGCACGATCCGCACCCGGTAGGCAGGCCTGCCGGCGCGCACCTCCGCCAGCTCCGCCGCCGCGGCGAAGCCGTGGACGAACCGCTCCGGCCCGTCGCTGCGGCGAATGGTGAGCTGCGCCTCGGCGCCCAGCAGGTCGCCGAGCGCGAGCGGCTCGCCCGATCGCGGCTCGAACGCGACGTCCACGACGAACGGCTCGGACACGCCTTCCCGGCCGCTCACCCGCTCGACCCTGAGATCGGGCTCCGACACCGGTCCGACCCGCAGCTCGAGGACGGTGCGCGCTCTCTCCGCCATGGGGCCCTCCCGCCCGCCGGCGGCCATGATACATGGAGCGCCGCGGCCCGGTGACGTGACGTGGGACACGGCGCCCCGAGGAGTCCCCGATCGAGACGCGTGCGCCGCCCTTTCGCGCCTGGGCTAGACTCGAGCCACCGTGGGTGATCCTGCCGTCGAGAACGGAACGCCGTTCGCGTTCGAGCCGCTGTTCCTCGCGGACGAGGAGCTGCGCGTCCTCCTGGTGCCCCTCGTGAAGGCGACGTTCGCCATCACGCCGCGCGGACTCGTCGTCGAAGAGGACCAGGTGCCGGTGAACGTCGAGGGAGATCCGTGGGGGGATCCCGCGGAGTCGAGCTACCGCTACGAGCCCGAGTGCGCGTTCGCGAAGCCGGCCACCGACGTCGTGCTCGTGGGGAGCGCGTTCGCGCCGAGGCCCGGCACGACCGACATGGTCGTCGCGTTCCGGGCGGGCCCGGTCCAGAAGGGCGTGCGCGTCCTCGGGGATCGCGTCTTCTACAAGGCCGCGGGCACGGTGGGCATGACGAAGCCGGCGCCGTTCGAGCGCATCCCGCTCCGCTGGGAGCGGGCCTTCGGGGGGTGGGATCGCTCGAACCCCGACCCGAAGAAGCACGACGTCGAGGCGAGGAACCCGGTCGGCGTCGGCTTCCGGGCGAAGCACGGGCAGTTCGAGGAAGGCCTCCGCTGCCCGAACGTCGAGGACCCGGCGCGCCCGTTCGCCGGGTGGGGCGATCGGCCCCCGCCCGCAGGCCTCGGGTTCACCTCGCCGGGCTGGGAGCCGCGGCGGCGCCACGCCGGCACGTACGACGAGGCGTGGCAGCGGGGCCGCTCCCCCCTCCTCCCGCGCGACTTCGACCGGCGCTTCCTCAACGCCGCTCCGCCGGGCCTCGTGGCGCCCGGGTTCCTGCGGGGAGACGAGCCGGTCACCGCGACCGGCGTGAGCCCGTCCGGCGGCGTCTCGTTCCGGCTGCCCGGCGTGGCCGCGCCCACGCTCGAGGTCGAGCACGCAGGCAGCGTGGACGCCACCGTCGCGACGAACCTCGACACCGTGATCGTGGACACGGACGCGGGCAAGGTGTTCGTCTTATGGAGAGGTCAGCTCGAGGTCGCGGAGCCGACCGCGGTGCGGTCCATCCGGGTCGTCCCGGGCGCCGGCACGCCGCCGGCGCCCGCCGCGGCGGTTGCGAGGTAGGATCGGAGCCATGCCCGTCACGGTCGGCGTCAACATGCTCGCGATCGTGAACGCCGACTCGAACGGCGTCACGATCGCGTTCCCGGACGTCTGCAAGACCCCGGCGCCGCCGGCGCCCTTCGTGCCCATCCCCTACCCGAACATCGCGAAGTCGAGCGACACCGCCCAGGGGACGAAGAAGGTGAAGGCGGACGGGAAGCCCATCTGCGTGAAGGACTCCAACTTCTCCATGTCGACGGGCGACGAGGCCGGCAGCGCCGGCGGCGGGGTGGTCTCGTCCAAGATCAAGGGCAAGGCCGAGTTCGTGAACTTCTCGTTCGACGTGCAGCTCGAGGGGAAGAGCGCGGTGCGCTCGTTCGACCTCATGCTCCACAACGACAAGAACACCCCGCCGTTCCCGGTGCTCCAGCCGCCCGTGATCTCCCTGCCGAAGTCCGAGGGCAAGGGGAAGTGCGTCGTCTGCGAGGAGGACCTCTAGGCGATGCGCGCGCGGGGCAAGGCGGGGGAGCTCCTCGAGCTCGTGCGGAGCGAGGGCGAGGGCGTGCGCGTGGGCCGGGTCGTGGCCTACCAGCGCGGCGAGGTGCGGGTGGACTTCGACGGGAACCGCGCGGGCCCGGTGGCGGCGCGGGTGACGAGCGCCCTCGACGATGCCGCCCTCGCGCACGCGGCCGCGGAGCGGGCCGAGGCCGTCCTCCTCTTCGAGCGAGGCGATCCCGCCCGCCCGATCGTCGTGGCGCTGCTGCGCTCGTCGACGCCGCTCGTCGACGCGGTCCTCGCCGAGGGGCCGCCCCCGAAGCAGCTCGTGGCCAGGGTGGACGGCAAGCGCGTCGTCATCGAGGGAGAGGACGAGGTGACCCTGCGCTGCGGGAAGGCGACGCTCACGCTCGACCGCAAGGGCAAGGTCGTGCTTCGCGGGGTCAACGTGGTCTCCCAGGCCGAGCAGATCCACAAGGTCCGCGGCGGCAAGGTCCAGATCAACTGAGGACGGCGGAGGGGGGATGGCCGCTCGGATCACGGCGATGGGGATGGCCTCGTGCCTCGGGCCCGTGTCGACGGCCTGCGCGGCGGCGCGGGCGGGCGTCGCGCGGGTGGCGCCGCTCCCCGACTTCCAGTACCAGCCGGCGGAGGGCCTCGATCGCCTTCCCCTCTCCGCGTGCGCGATCCCGGCCTCGACGTTCGGGTTCGCGGGCATCGGGCGGCTCGTGGCCATCCTCCACGAGACGCTGCTCGACCTCCTCGGCGACCTGGATCCCCGGCAGCGCGATCCCGACGCCGCGCTCTTCCTCGCGCTCCCGGACCCGCTCGACCTCGAGATCCCGCTGAGCTCCGAGCTGGAGGGCGATGCGGAGCGGCGCGCCGCCGCCTTCGGGAGCCGGATCGTCGAGCGGGCGCTCGAGAGCGTCCGCTCCGGCTGGGCCCTCCCCGAGCGGCGCTTCTTCGGCGAGGGGAGGACCGCGTTTCCGCGCGCCCTGAAGGCGGCCCTCGACGAGCTCGCGACGGGTCGGCGGCGGACGTGCCTCGTCGCCGCGATCGACACGCTCCTCGATCGCGCCGTCCTCGAGCGGCTCCTCGTGGAGGAGCGCCTCAAGACCGAGGATCGCCCGACCGGGCTCGTGCCCGGCGAGGCGGGCGTGGCGCTCGTCCTCCAGGCGGTCGCGCCCAAGGGATCCGCGAGCCACCGCGCCCCGGTCCAGGTCAGGGCGGTCGCGCTGCGCCCCGCGGACGACGCGAGCCCGGGCCGCGCGCTCGCGGACTGCGCCGACGAGGCGTTCCGCGCCGCGGGCGGCTCCGCCGAACCGTTGCTCGTCAGCGATCACAACGGCGAGCACGCGTCCGCCCAGGAATGGGGCGGCGCCCTCGTGCGCCTGCGGTCCCTCGGGCCCGCCTGGACAGCGCCGCCGTCGTGGTTCCCCGCGATCGGCTTCGGGGACACGGGGACCGCCGCCGCCGCGGTGGGCGCGTGCCTCGCCGCGCGGGGCGTCGAGCGCGGCTACGCTCCGTCGCGGATGCCGGTCGTGCTCTCCTCCGGAGAGGACGAGAAGGCGGCCGTCGTGATCGCGGCGGCCTGAAGCCAAGGGGTGCGGGCATGGCGGGCCACTGGCCACCGAAGAAGAAGTTCCTCGAGCTCATCAGCCAGAGCCCGGACTACCCCCAGCGGCTCAAGGACCTCCGCAAGTCGGACAAGGCGTCCCAGAAGCACCTCACCGCGCCGACGAAGCGGCTCGAGCGCAACGGCTACCACCAGTGGCGCGGGCCGAAGTACATCCACCTTCACGGCGGCAGGGGTGTCTACGATCAGCCGCCGTGGACCAAGCTGCCCGCGGACGCCGTCCAGAAGGCGAAGAGGTCGCCTCCGAGCAAGGCGGCGATCTTCCGGATCATCGGCGACCGGGACTCGGCCGGGTGGGACGAGATCGCCAGGTTCCCCGAGGCGGGCGGCGGCTTCCCCGGACCGAAGCACTTCTTCGACATCGAGCCGTCGAAGCCGGCGGCGTTCAAGCCCAAGGGGCTCAAGACCCCTCGCCTCAAGTTCTTCGAGACCTTCAAGCGCCCCGACGGCGGGCCCCCGCCCTACGGCTGGACCGCGCACCACCTCCTCGCCGTCGAGAACGTGCAGTCCGGGAACTCCGACAGGCCGTTCTCCGACGAGACGCTCGAGTTCATCGTCATGTCGTTCTGGGAGGTGGACAACGGGCACAACCTCATGCTCCTGCCTACCCGTGCCCAGGCGACCAGCGCCTACCACTGCCTGCTCGCGCACGTGGACAACCACCCCCAGTACCGCATCTGGTGCCGGTCGAAGCTCAGGGACCTCGACACGCGCCTCGAGAAGGAGGTCCAGAAGATCAAGGACCAGCGATCGAAGAAGGACAAGCAGAAGGCGCACGACGACTTCCTCGATCTCCTCGTCGACGAGATCTACGCCGCGGAGAACAAGTTCTGGGACAAGCTGAAGAAGCTGGGAGAGGACGACGTCGCCTCGGTCCTCGAGAAGGGCAGCGGGCTCCGGGGCGACCTCGCCGCGCCGAGGGGCAAGCAGAGGTGGGGGGCTCTCGCATGAAGGCAGCATCGCCGAGGTCGTTCTGGGCGTTCGGGACCGGGTACAACACCGGCGCCGTCATCTCCACTCCCCCCGCCGGAAGCCCTCCGCTCCACGTGTTCTTCGAGGGCAAGCGCCTCGCGAAGAAGTTCCCTGCGAAGGCCTCGGTCCGCTTCGCCGACTCGTTCCCGAAGCTCATCAAGGTGCTCGACGTCGTCACGAGCGAGTTCAGGGTCCCCATCGTCTCGGCGAAGGTGCGCGCGCTCCTCGAGGAGCTCTCCGGGAAGGACCTCGAGTTCCTCCCGGTGACGCTGCTCGACCACAAGGGGAAGGTCGCGAGCCGGGACCACTTCTTCCTGAACCCGCTCCGCATCGAGGACGTCATCGACATGCAGCGCTCGAAGTTCGAGCGAGATCGGTTCGAGCCCGACCAGATCAGCGAGCTCGCCGAGCTGCACCTGAAGCCTGCCGCGGTGCCGGCCGACGCCCACCTGTTCCGCGCGAAGACGAAGCTGAACCAGATCTTCATCGACGACGCCGCCGACGACGCCTTCGAGAAGGCCAAGGTCACGGGCCTGCGCCTCTTCCCCGCCGAGGGCTGGGACGGGGACGACATGTAGCCGAGGGGCGAATGGAGATCTCGCTCCGCGACCTGAGGGAGGACGCCGCCGACGCGCTCGACGACGCGCTCGCGCGCTTCCGCCCCGGCGCGCCGCGCGAGGACCTGCTCGCGGTCGCCGGCGAGATCTGCCTCGCCCACCACACGATCGGCGCGTCGATGCTCCTCCTCGAGGGCCAGCCGCAGGAGTACTTCCTCGACCTGTGCCGGGCCGCCGAGACCTGGCGCCGGCTCCTCCAGCACCTCCGGAGCCGCGGCCTGCCGCCCCCGCCGGCGAGCGCGAGCAAGCCCCTCCTCGGCGCGATGGCCGCCGACCACTGGCCGCTCGCGCAAGGCGTGGCCCGGCTCTCCGCGACGGCCTTCCAGCCCGGCGAGGAGTACGAGGACGACTGCGACTGGGCGGTCCTGCTCGCGCAGACGGTCGCCGCCGGCGGAGACGCGGCGGCGACGGCGCCGTACGCGGAGCGCCTGCTGCGCTCCGGCCCCGACACCTACGCCGGCCGCCTCGCCGTGCTCGAGGCGATCCGGGCGCGCGACGGCCGCCGCTTCGCCGAGGTCTTCGGCCTGGCCGCCCTCGCCGCCGCCGAGGAGACCGAGCGGATCGTCGGGATGGCGGCGATCCCCGTCACCGAGCTCGCGCCGTACCGCTGGATCTGGCTCGAGGGGCTCGCCCTGCTGAGGCTCGCCGCCCGCGCGGGCCTCGCCGTCCCGGGAGAGCGCTTCGCGGGGTGTCCTCCGCTCGCCCGCGTCCCGCGCACCGCGGACTACGCGGGCGACGGGGCCATCCCGCTCGCGGGTACCTGACGCGCCGTCACCGGTGCGGCGGCGGCGCCGCGGGCGACGGGATTCCCTCGACCGCGCTCAGCTCCTTCCGCTGGCGCGCGGCGAGCGCGTCCCAGGCGAGGAGGACGCCGCCGCGCGTCCGTATCGCCACGTCGAGCGCGAGCCCTTCGCGGCGCCGCGCCGGGCCCTCCTCCAGCTCGCGCGCGAGCGCGGCGACGCCGTACGGCCGGCCGCGGAGCCAGCGCACGGCGGGGTCGAGGCCGGGCCTCGCCTCCGCCCACCACCGCGCGAGCGTCTCGGGCACGGGCTCGGGGAGGTCGGCCTCCGGCCCGTAGCGCTCCTCCTCCTCGTCCTCCTTCGCGCCCGGCGGGAGGGGACGCCACCGCGGCGGAACGCGCGCGAACCGCTTCTCCACGGCCACACCCGCGATCGCCGCGAACCCCTCCGCCGCCACCGGCGCGAGCGCCTCGACCTTCACCGCGTCGAGGAGCGCGTCCGCGGCGGAGACACGGCCCGTGAAGCCGAGCGCGAACGCCGCGGCGCTCCGTACCTTCTCGTCGCCGAGGGCCGGCGCGAGGGCGCCGACCGCCTTCTCGTCGCCGGCGAGCGCGAGGACGAGCGCGGCCCGGGGAAAGGCGGGCCCGCGCGCCGCGACGCTCTCCTCCGCGGCCGCGCGCGCGCCCCGGGCGCCGGTGATCGACGCCGTCTCGATCGCGGCGGCGCGCGTCTCGCCGTCCGGCGACGAGAGCGCCCGCGCGATCACCTGGGCGTCGAGCCGCTGGGGGAAGGCGCGCGCGATCCGGAGCGCCCGCGCCTCCGCGCCCGGCTCACGCGAGGCGGCCAGGGGCTCGAGCCGGATCCCGGGGTCCACCCGCAGGGTGGCGAGCACCTCCAGCAGATCGACCTGCAGCGCCGGCGCGCTGCGCGGTGCCAGCGCCGCCAGCCGCGGGCCGAGGCCGGGGACGGGCGCGATCGAGAGGGCCCGGCGGAGGGCGGCGCGCGGCCCCGGCTCCGCCTTCCCGAGCGCCTCCAGGATCGGCTCCAGGAAGTCGCCGTCCTCGGCGAGGGCGAGCGCGAGCGCCGCGGCGAAGGCGACCCCCGCCTCGTCGGAGGAGAGCGCGGGCAGGAGCAGCCGCTCCGCGACCTTCCTCCCGGCCACGACGAGGCCGTCCACGTGGGCGAGCATCCGCTCCTCGGGCCCGGCGGCGATCTCGTGGAGCGCGTAGAGCGGCGACCGGAGCGCCTCCTCCCAGAGCTGGTGGAGGAACGCGGCCTCCTCGAGGTGCTCCTCGAAGACGTCCCAGCGGATCGCGGCGTCGCCGCTCATCTGTTCCCCCCGCGCGGCGCGCGGTGCATGAAGGACGGGGTCGAAAGGGCGTCATGGCGGCGATCGCTCGGGGCGATCCGGCCCGCGCCCTTCGACTCCGGCCCGCTTCGCGGGCCTACGCTCAGGGTGAACGGATCGAGCCAAGCGGGCACGGCCATCAGTTCGTGAACGTCGGCGACCAGACCTCGCGCTTCCCCGCCCTGATCGTCACGACCTTCTCGCGCGTCCCGAGGGCGGGGTGGGTCGCCTTCACCTTGTAGCTCCCGGCGCCGAGCTGGACCTCGCGCGGCGTCTCCCCGATGTCGCGGCCGTCGATCTCCACCTGGGCCCACGGGGTCGCGACGACCGCGAGCACGCCGTCGCCGCTCGCCGGCGGCGGCGTGGGGATCGCGTTCAGCTCCGGCTTCACGAAGCGCACCCCCTTGCTCGCGCCGGTCGCGGTGGAGGCCACCCGGTGCGGCGCCGCGGGGGGATGACGGGCGGGCTTGGGGGGAGCCGGCGGCTCGACGGACGGCGGCGGAGGGGCCGGGACCGGCGCGGCGACGGGGACGGCCGGGGCCGGCTCCGGCTGCGCGGCCGCCGGAGCGGGCGCGGGCACGGGCGTGGAAGGCGGGGGCGCGGGCTCGGTGCGCGCCTGCACCGGCGGGGCGACGGCGGGCACGGCCGCCGGCGGGGCGACGGCCACCGCGGGGGAGGACGGCGAGCGCGTGACGCCCCACACGACGAGCGCGACGAGGACCGCGGCTGCCGCGCCCGCGCCGGCGATGATCGGCACCTTGTTCCGGGGAGCCGGCGCCTTCGCCTGCTCCTGCGCGGCCTCCTCCTCGAGCGCGTCCATCTCGTGGCGCGGAGCGGGCGTGCGGGGCTGCACCCTCCCCGCGGGCATCGGCGTCTTCCTGGCCGCCGCTGGCGGCGGCTGCGTCTTCCGCGCGGGCGCGGGGGTCTTCTGCGCGGCCGCCGGAGCCTTCGGGGCCGGGGCGGCCATCCGCGGAGAGGAGACCGCCTTCGCGGGCGGCGGCGCGGCCGCCTCGCCCCCCGCTCCCGGCGTCGCCGGGAGCGCCTCGGTGAAGGCACGCATCGGGGTCGGGCGCGCGGCGCGCGAGGGACCCGTGATCGGGCGCGCGGGGCCGGTGGGAGGCCGCGGGGTGCCCGCGCCGCCGATCGTCGCGGGATCGAAGATCATCGTGGAGCTGGGCGGAGGCGTGGGCCGGAGCGCCTGCGCCACGGGCGCGCCGCACGCGAGCAGCGCCGCGCGCATCTCGTCCGACGACGAGAAGCGCTCGTCGCGATTGCGCGCGAGCGCCTTCATGATGACGGCCTCCAGCTGCTCCGAGACCACGGTCCCGGGGCGGCGCACCGCGATGGGCGGCGGGTCCTCCACGAGGTGCTTGGTGACGAGCCCCATGGGCGTGTCGGACTCGAACGGCAGCACGCCCGTGAGCATCTCGTAGAGGATGACGCCCACCGCGTAGATGTCGCTCCGCGGGTCGAGCTCCTCGCCGCGCACCTGCTCCGGGCTCATGTAGCCCGGCGTGCCGCACACGATGCCCGCTTGCGTGAGGCCCGCGCCGCCCGAGCCCGGCTCGTTCAGCTTCGCGATGCCGAAGTCGAGCACCTTCACGAAGTCGGGCTCGTCGCGGCGCGGCTCGATCATCACGTTCGCGGGCTTGAGATCCCGGTGGATGATCCCGAGCGCGTGCGCCTCGCCCAGGGCGGCCAGGATCTGCGCGACGATGTGGATGACGCGCCCCTCCGCGAGCGGGTGCTCCTCGGCGACGATCCGCTCGAGGCTCTTCCCCGCCAGGTACTCCATCGCCATGAAGAGCGTGCCGTCGTCGGTCTGGCCGAAGTCGATGATGGTGATCGAGTTCGGGTGGTTGAGCCGCGACGAGGCGCGCGCCTCGCGGTGGAAGCGCTGCACGAGCGAGGGGTCGGAGTGGAACAGCTTCTTGAGGAGCTTCAGCACCACCGGACGGTCGAGCGTGAGGTGCGTCGCCTTGTAGACGTCGCCCATGCCGCCGTGGCCGAGGAGCTGGTGGATGAAGTACTTTCCCGCGAGGGTCTGGCCGATGAGCGGATCGACGGCCTCGCCCGCCGCGGTGACCGGCTTGATGGTTCCGCCGCAGAAGGAACAGAACAGGGCGCCTTCCGGCGCCTCCCGATGGCACTTCCCGCAGAGCGGCATCAGGGTACTTATACCAAACGAGGCGGGGACGCGCGTGGAGACGGCTCGTGAACCCGGGGGTCTTCCCCCGATCGAACCGATCACCCGGCTGCCGGACGCGGCGCTCGAGGCGTTGCGCGGCGCCGTCCGATGTTCCGGGTACACGTTCGGCACGCTCGCCGCCGCGGAGCGCGTCGCCCCGCTGCAGCTCGACGCGGTGCGCCTGCCCCTCGTGCACTGGTGGCTCGAGCGCCGGCCCGGGCCGGATGCGATCCTGGCGAGGCTGTTCACCTACCAGGCGCGTGTCCCGATCGGGGCTGCGGCCGCGGCGCTGGGAGGCTCGCTCGTCGACGTCCTCGTGGGGGTCGGAGCGCTCGTTCCCTCGGACGGCCACGTCGAGGCTCGCCTTCGGCTCACCCCTTTCGAGGACCTCCTCCTGCTCTCCGATCCGCCGGAGGCGGGTGCGGACGCGGTCATGGGTCCCGGGCCCACCACCCTCATGCTCTCGCGATCCGTGCCCAGGTCCCCCGGGACCGTGCTCGACGTCGGCTGCGGGGCGGGCACCCTCGCGCTCCTCTCGGCCTCGCGCGGCGCGACCCGCGCCGTGGGGGTCGATCTCTCGGCGCGCGCGGTGGGGCTCGCGCGCGTGAACGCCCGGCTGAACGGGCTCGCCGCGGAGTTCCGCGCCGGGGACCTCCTCGCCCCCGTGTCCGGCGAGGTCTTCGATCTGGTCGTCTGCCAGCCGCCCTACGTCCCGCTGCCCGGGGGTCTCTCTCCCACCGTGTACCTGCACGGCGGTGCGCGCGGGGACGAGCTCGCCGTCCGCTTCGCGGCCGCGTTCCCGGCCGCGCTCGCGCCCGGCGGCCGCGCGCTCCTCCTCTTCGACACGCCCTCGGGTGGCGCGCCGGTGCACCGGGCGCTCCGGGCCGCCCTCGGCGAGGCGCGCGTGGACCTGGTGGTGCTCTCGGCGCCGGGGCCCTCCGCCGATCTCCAGGCGGTCGCCTACGCCGCCGTCGCCGAGCTCGGCCTGGGCCAATCCTACCGGGAGCTGCTGCGGCGCTACCGCGACCACCTCGAGACCCTCGGCGCGGCGGCGTTCGCGCGGGCGTTCGTCGTCCTCCGCGCCGCGGACCGGCCGGGCGGGCGCTTCACGGTCGAGCTGCCCGTGCCCGGGCTCGCGGGCGTCGACGCGGCGGCCCTCGATCGCTACCTCGCCTCGCTCGACCTCGCGAGCGCGCCCGAGGCGTCGCTCCTGCGCGCGGCGGTCCGCCCCGCGCCCCAGGCCCGCCTCCGCGAGGAGCGCACCGCCGGATCCCGCGGCGACGGGCGGACGATCTCCGTGCACTTCGAGCCGGGCTGGATCGGGACCGACCGGCAGCTCTCCGAGGCCGGCGCCTTCCTCGTCGACACGCTGGCGGGCTCGGCGAGCGTCGAGGAGGCCCTGGACCGGTTCACCGCGGCGGCGGGGGAGCCCGCCGCGCAGGCGCGCCGCACCGTGGTGGACTTCGTCCGCGAAGGGCTCTCGCGCGGGCTGCTCGTCGCCGCGTAGCCGGGGCTCAGCGCGCCAGGAACTCGACGATCTCGCGCCAGCGCGGGAGCGCCGCGTCCCAGCGCAGCGTGTTGTGGCCCGCCGACGGCTCCTCCCACAGGCGCTTCGGCCCGGGGTA
>Ga0153916_10002699_pt1 | contig 12990 bp, 8 predicted proteins | sample Opewatmetagenome_FD_109642 | JGI IMG/M metagenome (GOLD analysis project Ga0153916, IMG submission 109642) | Freshwater wetland microbial communities from Ohio, USA - Open water 3 Core 3 Depth 4 metaG | ecosystem: Environmental > Aquatic > Freshwater > Wetlands | place: USA: Ohio, Lake Erie, Old...
CGATGCCCATGTAGCGCACCCCCAGCGCCTCCACCGTTGCGCGGTCGAGCGCATTGCGCGCGTCGACGAGCAGCGGTGCGATCTCGCGCCAGTTGAGCCCGTGGTACTGCCGGTGATTCGCGTGCAGCACGACGACGTCGTACCCGGTCAGGGGCTCAGGGGCCGCCTTGAACCCAAGCGACCGTACACCGGCTTCCGTCAGGAGGGGGTCATGGCCCCGCACGAGCGCTCCGCGCGCCGTGAACTCGCGCAGCAGGTCGACCGCGTTGGTGTGCGGCGTAACGGCCACATCCGGCCGAAAGGTGAGCCCGAGGATGAGCACGCTCTTGCCCTCAAGTCCCCCGAGGAGTGCCTCAACGCGCTTCGCTGCGTAGCCGGGCATCGAGTCATTCACCTCGCGGCCCAGCGAGGCGAGGGCGCTGGGACCGTCGCCCTGCATGAGGAAGCGCGGATATACCGGGATGCAGTGACCGCCGACGCCCGTTCCCGGGACGTGGATGTGGCAATACGGCTGGCTGTTCGCCGCCGCGATGACCTCGTTGATGTCGATTCCGTGGATATCCGCCACCTGTGCCAGCTCATTGGAAAGGGCGATGTTGAGGTCGCGGTACACGCCCTCGGAGAGCTTGCTGAGCTCTGCCGTCTCGGCGTTCGCGAGCTCGATCACGGTCGCGCCGAGCGCCTCGCGGTAGAACTCCGCCGCTTTTCGTCCGCCGGAAGGGTCGACACCGCCGACAACTTTCGGGTACTTCGTGATGTCTTCGATGACCCGGCCCATCAGCAGCCGCTCGGGGCTGAACGCGACCGAGAAATCCCTGCCGAGCTTTAAGCCGCTGGCCTCAAGCTTGGGTGCGAGCATCCGCCGTGTCGTCCCCACCGGGAGGGTTGTGTCGAAGATGCAGAGTGCGCCCGGCTTCAAACCGCGTGCAACGTCGTTCGCCGCGGCATAGAGCGAACGGAGGTCGGCTTCCCCCGCGTCGTTGACGTCCACCGCCACCGCGAAAAGAACCGCCTGGCAGTCGGCTACGGCGCTAACGGTATCGGTCGTTGCCGTCAGGGCACCGGAGGCAATGACCTGCTTCAGAAGCGCCGCCAGACCGGCTTCATCGGGGATGGGATTGTCGCCCCGGTTGACCATCACAACGCGATCCGCGTCGATGTCGCAGCCGAAGACACGGTGGCCACGCGAAGCGAGCGTCGCCGCAAGCGGCAATCCGATGCGTCCGATGCCGATGACGGCGATGTTCACGGGCGCACCGCCACATCGGAGACTTCCACCGGCTCACGGCGATCAGCCGATTCGACCAGTGCTTCGACGACCGCCAGCGCGACCATGCCATCGTGAGCACTCACCGGGGCCGGCCCGTGCGAAAGGACGGCGTCGCGGAAGGCTTCCAGCTCGACACGCAACGGTTCGCGGTTGGCGATCGGGTAGCGGGTCATCGGGCCTTCGGTGACGCTGCCGGGCGCGCCTTCGCGCTCCGCCGCGGCGAAGTTTTCATAGAACACGAGGGACTGGGCGGCGTAGTCAGCGATGAACATCCCGCGTTCGCAGAGGACGGTCAGGGAACGCTCTTTGGTCGGGGTGAGCCAGTTGATGTCGAGCATCCCCATGGCGCCGCCACGGAAGCGGAGCATCCCGGCGAACAGGTCCTCGTTGTCGGTGTTGATCTGGCGACGCGACTCTGCGTAAACGCCCTCGACTTCGTCGCCGAGAAGGTGCCGCATGATGTCGATGTCATGCGGAGCGAGGTCGTGGATCACGCCAACATCGCGGATGCGGTGAGGGAAGGGGCCAACCCGGCGCGCCCGGATCTGGATGACACGTCCCCCTTGACCGGCGGACAGGCGGCTTTTCAGCTCCTGGATTGCCGGGTTGAAGCGCTCGATATGACCAACGGTCAGGATGACCTTCTTCTGCTCGGCTGCCGCCGCGATGCGACGCGCGGCGTCGAGCGTCGCGGCAATGGGCTTCTCGACGAGGAGGTTGGCACCTGCCTCGATGACCTGCACAGCGACAGCCTCATGCAGCCCGGTCGGCACGACCACGGAGACCATGTCCGGCTTCGTCGCCGCGAGCAGGCTGGCTGTGTCGGCGAACCCGGCAAGCGCCCGGCCGGCGATGGCACGCGAGACGCGTTCGGGGTCGGGGTCAGCGACGCCGACCAGTTCGACGCCGGGAAGGTCGCCAAGGACACGGGCGTGGTTGGCGCCCATCGACCCGAGGCCGATAACAGCGGCACGCAGGGAAGCACTCATTGTTCCGAGCGTAGCCTCGTCAGAACCTAAAGGCTACGTGAACAGGCCCAATTAACCGCGCGCGAGGCGGTTCACACTCGCCGCGATGTACTCCACATCTTCCGGACCGAGCGATGGGTGCACCGGCAGGGAGAGGACGTGCTGGGCGGCCGCTTCGGCAACAGGGAAGCTTCCCTCACCGTAGCCCAGTTCCTTCATGATCGGCTGCTGGTGAATCGGGATCGGGTAGTGGATGGCGCTACCGACGCCCGCCGCATGCAGGCGGTCCCGGAGGCCATCGCGGTCGCCGGGGACTCGCACTGTGTACTGGTGGAAGACATGACGGTCGCCTTCGCGCACGCGGGGGGTCTCGACCGAGCGAATCAGTCCGGAGAGGGCTACGGCGTTATTGATGCGGGCTTCGTTCCAGCCCTCGATGCGGCCCATCTGGACGAGGCCGATGGCGGCGTTGAGGTCCTGCATCCGCCAGTTCAGCCCGAGGAGCTGGTGAAGGTAGCGCTCGGCCTGGCCGTGATTGCGAATGATCGAGCAGCGACGCGCGACGTCGTCGTCGTTCGTCGTGATCATGCCGCCCTCGCCGGTGGTCATGTTCTTCGTCGGATAGAAGCTGAAGCAACCGGTGCCGAAGGTGCCAACCCGCTGACCCGCGTGTTCGGCGCCATGCGCCTGGGCGGCGTCTTCGACGAGCGCCAGCTCGAAGTCCTCGCAGATGGCCTGCAGGTCCTCGATGCGCGCCGGGTGCCCGTAAAGATGCACCGGCATGACCGCCTTCGTGCGATCTGTGATCGCACTCTCGACTTGGTCCGGGTCGAGGTTGAGGTCGAACGGGTCAATGTCGACGAACACGGGTTTCGCCCCGCACGCGACGATGCTGGTGGCCGTCGCAATGAAGCTGAACGGAGTCGTGATGACTTCATCGCCGGGGCCGACGCCGTTCGCCTGCAACGCCACGATCAGGGCCGCGGTACCGCTGTTGACGCCGATCGCGTACTTCGCGCCGACATACTCGGCAAAGCTACGCTCGAATGCCTCGGTGCGCGGGCCCTGCGCGAGCTGGCCGCTATCGAGGACCTCCATCACGGCGGTCTTCTCTTCCGCGCCGATCAGCGGTTTTGCGATTGCGATGTAGGGGCGTTCAGCAGTGGTCATCGAGGTCTCCGGCGCACGTCGCGCTAGCTGAGAGTACCAAGACCGTCGCCTTCGCGCCGGTAGGTTCGCCCGCATGCCGGGCATTTCAACGATTCGTCGAGCCGGCGCGCGCACACGCAGACCCAGCCCAGGGGCCGGGCCGGGTTGCCTGCGACCAGCGCATGGTCGGGCACGTCCTTCGTCACGACTGAGCCGGCCGCGATCAGCGCCCAGCGCCCGATGGTCACGCCCGGCAGCACCACGGAGCGCGAACCGACGGCCGCGCCGTACTTGACCCGCGTCTCGCCCACTTCCCAGTCATCAGCCAGCTTCAGCGTGCCGTCCGGGTTGATCGCGCGCGGGTAGCGGTCGTTCGTGAAGACCACCTCGGGCCCCACGAAGACTCCGTCTTCGAGCGTCGTCCCGTGGAAGACGCAGGAGTAGTTCTGAACCTTGCAGTTGGCGCCCAGGTGGACATCGAAATCGATGTAGACACCCTTGCCGATGATGCAGTTCTCGCCGAGCACCGCCCGTTCCCGGATCTGCGCCTGGTGCCAGACGCTCGAACCACGTCCGATATTCGCCGCATCGCTCACTTCGGCTGTTGGATGGATGCGAACGTCGGTCATGAGGTCGCGGGCTCGCTCGAAGCCGCCGGGCTCTCTTCGACGATGAGCGAATACTTCCGGGCGACCAGGTGGATGCGCCGCCGGAGTTCGTCCTGGTCCCCCCTCATGACGCTCTTTACCTCGTCGACGAGTCGCAGGATCTCGCCCTCAGTGACCTCCGAGGAAGCGGTGACCCGCATGACTTTCGGGTGGTCCGTCTGGTCCATGTTCTCGAAGTCCGCGACCAGCTCCTCGCGCAGCTTCTCGCCGGGCCGGGGCCCCGTGAAGACGACCTCGATGTCGTCCCCCGGGCGCAAACCGCGAAGGCGGATCATCCGTTCGGCCAGTTCGAGCATGTTGATCTCTTCGCCCATGTCGAGCATGTAGATGTTGCCGCTCCCACCGTACGTCCCGGCCTGGATCACCAGGCTCACGGCCTCCGGGATGCTGATGAAGTACCGCCACATGTCGGGATCGGTGATCGTGACCGGTCCGCCGTGCTCGATCTGCCGCATGAAGGTGAGGGGCGCGGATCCCCGGCTGCCCATCACGTTGCCGAACCGGACGGCGACGAACTTGGTGTGCTCGCTCTTCTGGGAGAAGGCAATGACCATGAGCTCCGCGATACGCTTGGTCGCGCCCATGATGCTGGTCGGCCGGACCGCTTTGTCGGTCGAGATGAGGACGAACGTCCCCACTTGGTAAGCTTTCGCCGCGCGCACGACGTTGAGCGTGCCGAGCACGTTCACCCGGAACGCCTCGTCGGGATGGTCCTCCAGCATCGGCACGTGCTTGAACGCCGCCGCGTGGTAGACGAGCTGCGGCCGCACGCGCCCGAACATGTCATCGACCTTCTCTGAATCGACGACGCTGGCGGGCCAGAGCTTGATGACGGTCTGGGGCGATATGGTGGCAAGTTCCGCCGCGAGGTCGAAGAGCCCGCTTTCGTTGTTGTCGAACAGGTGAAGCTCGAGCGGCTGGAACGTGATGACCTGTCGACAAAGCTCGGACCCGATCGATCCTGCTGCACCCGTCACCAGCACCACCCTGTCGCGAACAGAGCGGCTGCAGGCCCCGAAGTCCACCTCCACCGCCTCCCGGCCAAGGAGATCGTCGACGGTGATGTCGCGAAGGGTGTCGTGGCCGCCGTGCACCCAGTTCTCGACGCCCGGGACAATCCGCACGGGGACGTTCGCCCGCTGGCAGGCGCCGACGATCGACCGGATCACCGGCCCGGGGGCACGCGGGATCGCGATTGCGACCACGTTGACATCCGAGCGGCGGATGACCTCTTCGAGATCGCCAAGTGCCCCGAGGACGCGGAGGCCATGGATGCGACTGTTCTGCTTCTTCGGGTCGTCATCGAGGAATCCGACCGGTTGGTAGTTGAGCGAGGGGCTGTTCTGCAGCTCTCGGGCCAGGAGCTGCCCTGTGTGGCCGGCGCCGAGGATCAACAGCCTCCGCGAAGCGACATCTACCCAGGGAAGGCGCCTGAGCAGGCGCGTGCGCATCTTGACCATCGCCATGCCGGGAAAGATGAGCGCGCCGGCCATGAGGATGACCGAAAGCGGCAGCTCACGGTCGCTGGCCCAGAAGTTGACCCCGAGCACGACGAGCGTGATCAGCAGCACCGGCCGGAAGAGCGCCAGGATGTCGCCGAGGCTACCGTATGCCCACACGGTCCTGTAGACGCCGAACGCCACATTCGCGGCGATGTAGGCCGCCGCGATAAAGGGCAGGATCCGGACTGCGAACGCCGCACTGTCATAAGGGATCGAAGAATCGAAACGGAGGAGGAGGGCGGCTGCGTAGGCCGCGATGATGACCACCAGGTCGAGGAAGATCGCCCAGGCGAGACGGACCTGCTCACTCCTGAGAATGCGAACGAAGGGACCAGCAATGCGGTCGCCGGGGGGTCTTGGTGCTTCCATCAGCGGGCTCCCCTGCGAGTGAAGACCAGCCCCAGCGTTCCCCAGAGGATGTGGATGTCGGTCATGACCGATTGCGAGTCCACGTACGCGAGATCGTGCTTGACGATTTCGTCATAGGTCAAATCCGATCTTCCGTTGACCTGCGCCAGCCCGGCGATCCCGGGCAGGACATCGTGGCGACGATGATACTCCTGCGGGTACTGAGCGACGATCTCCGGCAACTCCGGTCGCGGCCCGACGATGCTCATCTCGCCCTTGAACACGTTCAGCAACTGCGGCAGCTCGTCGATCGAGGTCTTCCGTGCGAACTCACCCCAGCGCGTCACGCGGGGATCGCGCTCGCCGGGCGGGCTGAAGACGTAGGTCTTCCAGTCGTCGATCTGGTAGGTGGGCTCGGCTCCCGGCGCGGTGTGGCGCATCGTCCGGAGCTTGTACATCGTGAACGGCCTGCCGTTCTTGCCGATCCGCGTCTGCAGGAAGAACGGGTTCCCGCGCAGGTCGACCGCCAGGACCAGCGCCATGACTGCAACGACGAGCAGGGCAAATGGCGCCACCGCAACCGTCACGGCGGTATCAAAGAGATTCTTCCCCACGTCGCGCAGGGTATCGCGGTGAGACCCTAGGGACGATTGAAGCTGTGGCGATGCGCTACACTTGCGCCATGCCAGCAGCCACGTTTACCGCCATCATTGAACCTGACGAGGACGGCTATCATGCCTATGTCCCCGCTCTCCCAGGCTGTCACACCTGGGGACAGACGATCGATGAGGCACGGGCTAACCTCGTCGAAGCGGTCGCACTTCATATTGAAGGGATGCGCGCTGACGGCGAAGAAGTCCCATTCGAGCCAGATTCGCTCCTGGTCACGAGAGTCACCGTACCACTCGCCTCATGAGTGACGGTCTACCCCGTATAACCTCCTCCCAGTTGGTGCGAGCCCTAAAGAGCGCTGGATTCGAGGAACAGAACCAGCGCGGCAGCCATTTACGAATGAAGAGACCCAGCGATGGACGGCGGGTCACGGTTCCAGTTCACGCGGGGCGGATCATTCGGCCTGGCACGCTGGCTGCCATCCTTCGTGATGCGGATCTAAGTCACGAGGATCTTCGGCGATTGCTCTAGTCGTCCTGGCTACACCAGTTCGAGCACTTCGCCTTCGTACGTCTTCGTGCCCCGGCGCAGCTCTTTGAGCGCGTCGAGCTTCACCACGCAGTCGTGCACTGGGAAGCTCTGCATGCCGCAGACGTTGCACGAGCCGTGGTGGCAATCACCGATCGTCTTTGTCGTGTGGACCGCCTGCCACTGGCCGCGCAGATAGCTCTTCGTCACACCGCAGTCGATGTGATCCCACGGCAACGGCTCGCGACTATCCCATTCGCGGTGCGCGAACCACTCGGCGTCGACCCCGGCGGCAGCGAAGGCCTCGTCCCACGCATCGGGCTTGAAATACTCGCTCCAGGCGTCGAACTTCGCCCCCCGGCGCCAGGCTTCGTAAATCGCCTCGCCGACCCTTCGGTCGCCCCGTGTCAGGACGGCCTCAACGAAACTGTCGCGCGGGTCGTTCCAGCTGAATTCGATCCCCGCCTGGCGACAGCCTTCCTTGAGCAGCCAGTGCTTCTCGTCGAGTTCCGACGCCGTGTCCTGGCGGGCCCACTGGAAGGGCGTGTGCGGTTTCGGCACCAGGTTGCTCGTGCTGACCCTCACCCGTGCCCGGCCGCCGGTGTGCTTTCGGCCGATCGCCTTGACCTTCCGCCCCATCTCCACGATGCCGGCGACGTCTTCCAGCGTCTCGGTCGGCAGCCCGACCATGTAGTACATCTTGATCCCGACCCAACCGCGGGCGAAGGCGTTCTCCGCCGCACCGAGCAGATCAGCCTCGCTTACGCGCTTGTTGATCGCGTCGCGGAGCCGCTGGCTGCCGGCTTCGGGCGCCAGCGTCAGTGTGTGCTTCTTCCCCTTCGCTACCGCGTCCGCGACATCCACGGAGAAGCTGTCGATCCGGGTGCTCGGAAGACCAACTTTGAGGTCATCGAAGGTCGAGGTGAGCGAATTCACGATCGGCACAATCTGGCTGTGGTCGGTCGTGCTCAGTGACAGCAAGGAGAGTTCGTCGTAACCGGTGTTCTGCATCAGCTCCCGCGCGGCCTGCAGTACCTCTTCGGGGCTGCGTTCACGCGTCGGCCGGTAGATCATTCCCGCCTGGCAGAAGCGGCAGCCCTGCGTGCAGCCTCGCTGGATCTCGACCGCGGCCCGGTCGTGGATTGTCTGCAGGAACGGCACGATCGGCTTCACCAGCGGGGCAGGCAGCTTTTCGACTATCCGTCGCGTGATCGTACGGGGAGCGTCCGGGAGAAGCGGCTCAAGCGCCGCGAAGTGACCAGCTTCGTCGTAGCGGGCTTCGTAGAATGCCGGGACATAGACGCCCGGCATCGCCAGCAGGTCACGGAGCCGCTCGGCGCGTGGGATGCCCGCTCGCTTCCACTCCCGCACCCGGTCCACCAGCTCAACCACGGCCTCCTCGCCTTCCCCCAGGAAGAAGGCGTCGACGAACGGCGCCAGCGGCTCGGGGTTAAAGGCGCCGCTGCCACCGGCGATGACAATCGGGTGTTCCTCGGTCCGCTCGGAGGCCCTGACCGGGATCCCTCCCAGTTCGAGCACGTTCAGGACGTTCGTGTAGGTCATCTCGTACTGGAGGGTGAAGCCCACTACGTCGAAGGCACGGAGCGGCTGGCGGTTCTCGAGGCTCCAGAGCAGAGTGCCCTCACGCCGGAGTTCGGCCTCCATGTCCTCCCACGGCGCAAACGCCCGCTCGCAGAGGACGTCGTCGATCTTGTTGAGGATGTCGTAGAGGATGCCCAGGCCCATGTTCGACATGCCGATGTCATAGGCGTCGGGGTACGCGAGACAGATGCGGACGTTTGACGCGCTCCAGTCTTTCGTCACGCTGTTCCATTCGCCGCCGGTATACCGTGCGGGCTTGGAGACTCGGGCGAGGAGTTGTTCGATCGAAGCGGACATTGAGGATCCATGATAGGCGATGAGGCCGGCCGGTGCCCTGAAGTCGCCATGAATGATACGTTCAGCGCGTGAAAGTGGATGCCGTGATCGTGGCGGCTGGCGCGTCGACGCGCTTCGGCGAGCAGGACAAGCTGCTCGCTGACCTGGCCGGCCGGCCGGTCGTCGCGTGGTCCCTGGCGGCCTATGAGGCCTGCCCTTCGGTCGAACGCATCGTAGTGGTCGCCTCGAGCGCCAGCGTCCCGGCGATTGAGCCGATCGCCCACCGTTGGGCGCCGGCGAAGTTCATGCAGGTCGTACCCGGCGGGCTTCGCCGCCGCGACAGCGTCGAAGCCGGGCTCCGGGCGTCGCGTTCACGTTATGTCGCAATTCATGACGGCGCCCGTCCCCTCGTTACGACGGCTGCCATCGAGCGCTGCATCGCCGCTGCCGAAGGCAGGCCGGGCGCGATCTCGGCCGTGCCGGTGACCGACACGATCAAGGAGGTCCGGGACAGCCTGATCATGGCCCACCCGGACCGTGCTGGCCTCTGGGCTGCCCAGACCCCGCAGGTCGTCCTGCGGCAGGCGTGGCTCGATGCCGCCGCAGCCGGCGACGACGACGAGACCGACGACGCCGCGATGCTGGACCGCCTGGGGCTTCAGGTTGTGGTCGCGAAGGGCGACCCCGAGAACATCAAGATCACCCGGCCCCTTGACCTGGAGTTTGCCCGGGTAATCCTGCAGCAGAGAGGCTTGGAGTGATTCGCGTCGGCCAGGGCGAGGACATTCACCGGGTCGACGAGGGGCGCACGCTTGTCCTCGGCGGGGTCATCATCGAGGAAGGCCCCGGCCTCGCGGGCCACAGCGATGCCGACGTGCTCCTGCACGCCATCACCGACGCCATCCTGGGTGCAGCCGCCCTCGGCGACATCGGGCACCACTTCCCGCCCTCCGACCCGCGCTACAGGGATGCAGACAGCGCCGACTTCCTCCGCCATGCGCTCAGGCTGGCGCGTGAGGCCGGCTGGGAGCTCATCAACGTCGACTCGACCGTCCGGACGGAACGCCCGAAGCTCGCCCCCTACGTCGAGCATATCCGGGCCCGGATCGCCGAGATCGCGGGCGTTGCCGTCACACAGGTGAGCGTCAAGGCGAAATCTGCTGAGGGCCTCGACGCCATCGGCCGCGGCGAAGCGATGGCCGCCACGGCCGTCGTCCTCGTGGAGCACTAGACACCCGAAGACGACGAAGGCCCTCCATGTGGAGGGCCTTCGTTGAAGGTCGTTCGCCGGTTCGAAGGACTACGGCTGTTCCTCTTCCTCGGCGCCAATGATCTCGTCGTCTTCTTCATCGATATCGATGATGTCCTCGTCGAGAATCATGCCCGGGACGCGCCCCGCGTTGCCGCCGGCTTCGCGTTCCGCGAGCATTCGTTCGAGTTCGGCTTCCTCTTCGAGGAGCAGCGACTCGGGAAGATCGAGTTCGGCCACGTGTTCGCGGCGCGGCACAATGATCTCCGACCGGGCCGGGATGAGCTTCCCGATGATGACGTTTTCCTTGAGGCCGACCAGCCGGTCGACCATCCCGTCGATCGCCGCGTTCGTCAGCACGCGCGTCGTCTCCTGGAAGGAGGCGGCCGCGAGCCACGAATCGGTATTCAACGAAGCCTTCGTCACGCCCAGGAGCACTGGCTGCGCGGTTGCGGGCTCCCCGCCTTCGGCAACCACCCGGTTCGTGATCTCCTCGAATTCGCGCCGGTCTACCAGGTCCCCGGGGAGGAGGCCCGTGTCGCCTGGGTGGTCGACCTTCACGCGTCGCAGCATCTGGCGAGTGATCACCTCGATGTGCTTGTCGTTGATGTTCACACCCTGTGACTTGTAGACCTTCTGGACCTCGTCGACCATGTACTGCCGGACAACGTCGCGGCCCTGGATCGCGAGGATGTGCTGCGGATTGCGAGCGCCTTCCGTGAGCTGAGCGCCCGCGTTCACGTAGTCACCGTTCTCGACAAGCAGGCGGGCGGCTGCCGGTATCGGGTACTCGCGCTCTTCGCGCTCCTCGTACACGACCTGCAGCTTGCCCTTGCCGCCGATCCGGACCACGCCAGAGATGCGGGACTGGACCTGCTCGACCACGGCGCTCCCGTCTTTTGCCTCGGGACCGAGAGCGAGCACGGCGCCGGGAAGCACATGCGCGCCTTCTTCGACGACGGCCTTGCCCTTCGCCGGGATGGCGTACTCCTCGACCAGCGTGTCGGTACTGACAACGCGGACGATGCGGCGTTCGTTTTCCTGGACGATTTCCACCGAACCGTCGATTTCGCTGATGATTGCCTCGCCCTTGGGGGCGCGGGCTTCGAACAGCTCCTCAACGCGGGGGAGACCACTCGTGATGTCGGCCGCACTCGCCACACCACCGGTGTGGAACGTGCGCATCGTGAGCTGCGTCCCAGGCTCGCCGATGGACTGGGCCGCGATGATACCGACCGCGGTGCGGAGCTTCACCAGCTCGTTCCGGGCGAGGTCACGACCGTAACAAAGAGCACAGATGCCGCGCTCTGCTTCGCAGGACATCGGCGTCCGTACCAGGACACGGGGAATGCGCAGCGAGTCGATCCGGTCGGCAACTGCCTCAGCGATCTCCTCGTTCACGTCGCAAATGACTTCGCCCGTCGATTCGTCGACGATCGGCATCGCCGCGTACCTGCCAATGATGCGGTCGCGGAGCGGCTCGACGGTGTCCTTGTTCTCTTCGCGCTCGATCCAGAGCCCCGCGCTGGTGCCACAGTCGTCTTCGAGGATGATGACATCCTGGGCGACATCGATGAGGCGCCGGGTCAGGTAACCGGAGTCGGCGGTTCGGAGGGCGGTGTCGGCAAGACCCTTGCGGGCGCCGTGGGTGGAGATGAAGTACTCCAACACCGTGAGGCCTTCGCGGAACGAACCACGAATTGGCAGCTCGATGACCTTCCCGTTCGGGTCAGCCATCAGGCCACGCATACCGGCCATCTGGCGGATCTGGGTGATGTTGCCCTTCGTTCCCGAACTCGCCATGTAGTTCAGCGAGCCGTACTCGGGCATGCGGGCCTTGATCGCGTCTTCGACCTTCTTGGTGGTCTCGCTCCAGACGTTCACGGTGCCCTCATACCGTTCTTCTTCGGTAATCAGCCCCATCTGGAAGTCATCGACGAGCTTCGCTACCTCGATGTCGGCGAGACGGAGAAGTTCGGGCTTGATCTTCGGAACCTGGATCTCGTGGATCGCGATCGTGATCCCGCTGCGCGTTGCGTAGTGGAACCCGGTGTTCTTGATCTTGTCCACGACCTCGGCGGTCGCCTCCCCACCAAGCTGGCGGAAGCACTGGGCGACCACTTCGCGGAGGTGAGGGCGGTCCATGCCGTCGTTCTGGAACGGCAGCTCAGCCGGCACCGTTTCGTTGAAGATGATGCGTCCGACCGTCGTAGTGATGACGAATGGCTTCAGCGTACCGGAGTCATCGACCTCGGGGTCGCGGCGCTTTCCGCCTTCGACCACGGGCCGGGTCGTCCGCACGCGGATGGCCTGCCGCAAGCCGATCTTCTCGAGATCGAAGAGCAGCTTCGCGTCTTCGAACGAGCCGAAGACAGGAGTGGTAGCGGCATCCGCAAGCGACTTCATGTCGATGTCCGTCATGTAGAAGCAGCCGAGGACCATGTCCAGGGACGGGGCCACGACCGGGTTGCCGCTTGCCGGCGAAAGCAGGTTGTTCGTCGAAAGCAGGATCTGCTTTGCCTCGGCAACCGCCTCGCGGCCAAGGGGAACGTGGACAGCCATCTGGTCGCCGTCGAAGTCGGCGTTGAACGCCGAGCAGACGAGCGGGTGCAGCTGGATGGCTGACCCTTCGATCAGGACTGGCTGGAACGCCTGGATACCCAGGCGGTGAAGCGTGGGTGCTCGGTTGAGCAGTACCGGGCGGTCACGGATGACTTCGTCCAGGACGTCCCACACCTCAGGACGCGCACGTTCGACGATGCGCTTCGCGCTCTTGATGTTGTGGGCCAGGCCCTTTGCGACCAGCGAGTGCATCACA
>Ga0153916_10002700_pt1 | contig 12989 bp, 9 predicted proteins | sample Opewatmetagenome_FD_109642 | JGI IMG/M metagenome (GOLD analysis project Ga0153916, IMG submission 109642) | Freshwater wetland microbial communities from Ohio, USA - Open water 3 Core 3 Depth 4 metaG | ecosystem: Environmental > Aquatic > Freshwater > Wetlands | place: USA: Ohio, Lake Erie, Old...
GACGTTGTGGGGCAGAGAGCCGATCCGGCCCTCTTGGTAGAACTCCTTGGGCACTTGCAGGTGATACTCCCGCACGTCGAAATCGACCGGGGGCAGCACGCCGCCGAGGAAGACCAGCAGCACGAAGGGAAGGGCGAGCGCGGGCCAGAGCCAGCGGAGGCCCGACCAGGCTGAATCATTACCGGAACTTGCCTGGTGCGCGGGGCCGCGGCCCCGAAGGAGCCAGGCGGTGGCCCCCACGGCAGCGATTCCCGGGGCGACGAAGACCCACCGCGAGCCCAGGTGCCCGCACAACCCGACCGCCAGCACGTACGTGGACACGGCGTTGAGCCCGACGGCGGCCGAGAAGACGAAGTTCTCCATGCGCGTCAGGCCGCGGTCGGCCCGAAGCAGCGCCACGAGAAGCCGGCCCACGCAGGCCGCCACTGCAAGAATCGCGGCCGCCAGCGCAAGCACAGGGAGCCGGTCGGCCAGACTGAGCGCGGGCGGATCGCCGAACCAGGATTCGAACAGGGCCGTCGGCGTGAGCCAAAACACCAGCGCCAGCCGCGGAAAGGGCTTTCCGGTCGCCGCCCGGAGGGTCGGCATCTCGCTGGCGAAGAACAGGGCCAGGTAGACCGCCAGACCGAGCAGGATCACAAGCGGCGTGAGGGCCGGCGAAGGTTCGGTGGCGGGCTTGTGAGGCTTCATGAACGCCGCACGAGGGAGCCTTCCGCTCTCGGCAATCAGCGATCGGCAGGAACGATTCTACTTCGCCGCTTTGGCTTTGCCGCACGCGTCCCGCAGATCGTCGACGCGGTTGGTTCTTTCCCAGGTGAACTCCGGCTCCGAGCGGCCGAAGTGGCCGCCGGAGGCGGTGAGCCGATAGATCGGGCGACGCAGGTCGAGGTATTGGATGATTCCGCCCGGCGTCAGGGGAAACAGCTCGCGGACCACTTCGCAGAGCCGCCCGTCGGGGACCTTTCCCGTCCCGCCGGTGTCCACCAACACGCTCACCGGCTGGGAAACGCCGATGGCGTAGGCCAATTGGACCTCGCAGCGGTCGGCGAGGCCGGCGGCGACGATGTTCTTGGCGACGTGGCGGGCGATGTAGGCGGCGCTGCGGTCGACCTTGGTGGGGTCCTTTCCGCTGAAGGCCCCGCCGCCGTGCCGGGCCCAACCGCCGTAGGTGTCGACGATGATCTTCCGCCCGGTCAGCCCGGTGTCGCCGTGGGGGCCGCCGGTGACAAACCGGCCCGTCGGGTTGACATGGTAGGTAATCCGGCTGTTGACGAGCTCCTGCGGGAGCACCGGCTTGACCACGCTCTCGATGACGTACTCGCGGATCTCCTTCTGTTCGACCTCCGGGCTGTGCTGGGTGGAGACGACGACCGTGTCGACCCGCACCGGCCGATCGCCGTCGAACTCGACCGTGACCTGGCTCTTGCTGTCCGGCCGGAGCCAGGGGGCCTCGCCTTGCTGGCGGACCGCGGTCAGGCGGTGCAGGATGCGGTGCGCCAGGGCGATCGGCAGCGGCATCAGCTCGGGGGTGTGGTTGATCGCGTAGCCGAACATCATCCCCTGGTCGCCCGCGCCGATCTCCTTGCCGGTCGATTGGTCCTCGTTGACGCCCATGGCGATGTCGGGGCTCTGCCGGTCCAGGGCGAGCATCACGGCGCACGTCTTGCCGGCGATCCCCCATTCGTCGTCGACGTAGCCCACCTGCTGGATCACGTCGCGGACCACGTCGACATAGTCGATCACGGCCTTGGTGGTGATTTCCCCGGCGACGATGGCGATCCCGGTGGTGACCAACGTTTCACAAGCCACCCGGCTGGCGGGGTCCTTGGCAAGCAGTGCGTCGAGGATGCCGTCGGAGATCTGGTCGGCCAACTTGTCCGGGTGTCCCATGCTGACCGATTCGCTGGTAAACAGACGCTTGCCCTCTGCCACGGAATGGACCTTTCAATTGGAAATGGCCTCGCGGGAACGATTGGGGGCATTATAGACCCGCGGGCGGGCAATCACAAGTTGGGCGATGGATGAGGAAATCGTGAGAGGTGAAAGGTTGAATCCAGAATGATGGATGCTGAAAGCCTCCCGGGCGGAAAGTCACAGCAACCGGCGGGCTTGACGGCTTCCCCCAGAGGTGGTAATCTGAATATCGTCCGGCGAGGGAGCCAGATCACACGGTCGTGAGTTGAAGGCCGTTGCCGTTGGGAACGAAAACGGGTGGGACATGCCGGCAGTCAAGGAGATCGGCCCGTACAAGCTCTTCTTCTACTCGACTGAGGGAAAGGAGCCGCCGCACGTTCACGTGCGCCGCGATCGCGCGATCGCGAAGTTCTGGCTAACGCCTGTCCGGCTTTCGAATTCCCGACGTTTCAGTGACCACGAACTTCGCGCGCTTCAGAGAATCGTGGAAGAGAATGAACAAGACGTCCTGGAGGCATGGAATGAGCACTTTGGTAACTGAACGAGACGCCTTCGCCCAGTCCGTTCACTTCTCGGAGGACTCGCTGACCGTGCGACTCGACGACGGCCGCGCGCTGTCCGTGCCCCTGACGTGGTATCCGCGGTTGCTGCACGGCAGCGAGGCCGAAAGAGAGAAGTACGAGTTGATCGGCGATGGGGAGGGTATCCATTGGCCCGAACTCGACGAAGATCTCAGTGTTGAGGGACTGCTGGCGGGAAGACGCTCGGCCGAATCCGCTGCTTCGCTCGCAAAATGGATCGAGAAAAGGAAGCTGAAGAGAGAAACGGTTCGCTAACGGAGACGCCGAGCAGTCAACGGAGCCACGCGGACATGAACCTCGTGAGTCTTGCTCTCGACGCCCTGACGGACCTTCCATCAGCACTGCACCCAAACGAATTCGCATACTTGGCGCTGACGAGCAAGATCAAAGGCCCATTTCGTGACCGGTGGGCTTACGTGATGCATTGCCGTAGTGGAGAGGGAGTCATTGTCGCACGCGAATGGGGACCCCAGCCACTTCGTGTCGATATAGCGGTCCTTATGGACGGTGATCCCCGGCTGTTGATCGAATTGAAGGCGTGGTCCGCGTTCGATCCGAGTGAAACGAAGGGTTATGTCGCGAAGATGCAGGCTGATGAGGCGAAGGCGCGCGGCGTGGCGCCTCATGCCGATATCCTAACGGTCCTTCTCGTCAACCATCCGCAGTGCGAAATACCAGCTTGCTTGCAAGGCGTAGTTAAGAACAATCTGCGCAACGACAGGATGATTCGCCGTTACACAAGCAGCGAAGGCCGCGATGAAGCGGTCGCGGCGGTTGATCGCTGCTTCCTCGAGCGCGATAGCGATGTCATCAAACGCGGAGATCTTCCAGTTGGCTGCGCGTTTGGTGTGCCCGTGGACATACTCTACTGGGCGGTGAAATCGCGGATGCCGTAAGTTCTACGCCGCTCGCTTGCCGGCACTGGAGAGCACCTGCTCGACCAGCGGATCCAATAGGCCGAGCGTCCGCTCGGTGGCCCCGAGTTGCTCGGCCACCAGGGCCCGTGCGCGGCGGCCCAAATCGGCGGCCCACGCCGGGTCCCCCAACACGCGGCGGACGAACGCCGTCAGCTCGTCGCCGTTGCGGACGACCACGGCCGCCTGCCGGTCGAGCATGGCGGTGACGATGTCGCGGAAGTTCCAGGTGTTCGGGCCGAAGGCCACGGCCGCCCCGTAGGCCGCCGGCTCGATCATGTTCTGCCCACCGCGATTGCCCAGGCTCCCGCCGACCAACGCAATCTGGGCCGTCCCCCACCAGGCCCCCAGCTCGCCGACCGTGTCAACCAGCAGGACGCGAGTTGGGGGTCGGGAGTTCGGCGTTGGGAGTTGTGAATTGGGAGTCGCTGAACCCTGAACCCCGAACCCTGAACCCTGAACCCCCAGCGCTGTGCGGCGCTGCCAGGCGACGCCCGAGCCGTCGAGCATTCGGGCAACGGCCGCGAAACGGTCCGGGTGGCGAGGAACCAGCACGAGCCGCAACTGCGGCCAACGGGTGCGCAACTCCTGGAAGGTTGCCAGGGCGAGGTCTTCCTCGGGCTCCTGCGTGCTGCCGGCCAGGAAGACGACGTCGTCGGGCGCAAAACCGGCCAATTGGCGGAGCCGCTCGGTGGCTGGGTTGTTGCGGTCGGTCTGCGCCCCGTCGTACTTGAGCGAGCCGGTGACGTGGACCGTTTCGGGCCGGGCCCCCAACTGGCGGAAGCGGGCCGCGTAGGTCTCGTCCTGCACGGCCACCAGATCGATCCGCGCAAGGAGCCGCTTCACCAGCGGCCGGATCCGCCGATAGCCGCGGAAACTGTGCTCGCTGAGCCGTCCGTTGACGATTGCCACGCGGGCACCTTGCTCCCGTGCCGCGCGGACCAGATTGGGCCAAAGCTCCAGCTCGGCCAGCAGGAGCACGTTGGGCCGGACCCGCCGCATCGCCCCCCGGACCGCCCAACTGAAATCCAGGGGACAGTAGAACACTGGGAGATTGGGGTACTTCTTCCTGGCCAACTCGATGCCGGTCATCGTGGTGGTCGAGATAACGCACTGCCAGTCCGGGTGCCGCTGGCCGAGGTGCCGGATCAGCGTTGCCAGGAGGTTCACCTCGCCGACGCTCACCGCGTGCAGCCAGAGGCACGGCCGCCGGTCGAGCGGATCGCGCCGCGGCACTCTCCCAAGGAACTTTTCGGCGAACCCCTGCCGATACTTTCCCCTGCGGATCGCCTGCCACACCAGCCACGGCAGCGCGAGGAGAATCAGCACCACGTAGAGGAGATTGAGCGCATAGGGCATTTGGAAATCCCTTTCCGAGTTGTCGTTCGTTTTCGCTCCCTACCGCCCAAGGTCGGCCGCGGCACGCGGGGCATTGGGGTTGTCAGCCGTCGGACGCACCGGCTTCTTGCGTCTCGTGGGAACCAATCCCGTCGTTATGTTTTCTTCAAGTTGCCTGGCCGCCGAACGAGCCCACAAGTATCGATCTTTGTCGCGAAGCGATAGGCCGTTTGGGGCAGCACCATCCACCGCTTTCCGATACTCGCAATAGCCCTGCCATATGTCGTCAAAGTTGGGTAGGTCGGCCAAGTCATGGAACGATCGGAGCTGATCACCGTAATGCCGCTTGAGTTCGTCACAAACACGAACGTCGTAAACCGTGAACTCCTCGGGCCAGAGCACCGTCAGGATCGCGGACGCTGTCGGCAGCCGGAATCCCCACGTGTTCAGAAGCAATTGGAGACGGCCATGAGTATCCTTCTCGTCATAAAGGGACGCTGTTAACCGGCGCACGATCGCGTCAATGTCGTTCCTTGCATCTGAACTCGCGTGCTTCCGAAGCCGTTGGGCGATCCATGATTTCGCCCGATTGGCCTTCCAGACCACGATTGAGAAGAAATCGAATGCTCCGATAAAGTGATCGTTCTGGAAATGCTCGTGCACGTCCTCGAAGAGGTATCGCTCAAGGTCGTAGTACTTGACGTAGTCTAACGGTAGGGGCATGTTTCAACCTCCGGCCCGGTGTCCATCCTGCCGGATGTGGGCGAAGGTGGGGTCGGGGTCTATTACACGGCTCCTGGGCATCACACCGTAGCTTCTTCCATTCGCGAACAAAGGCGATCGGCCGGCGTTGCCTCACGCACCGCGTCAACAGCCACGGAAGACAACGCCAACGTATGCCCCGCGGCGGAGAACAACTCCAGCTCGTAGCCGATCACTTTGCCTTGAGAATCCTGGTACTCCTCTACTACCGTGCCGACGTCGCCCGGAAACAGATTCTCCTCGGGGATTCGCTTGGTCACGATGACGCGGCTGTACGGCGTGACCATTCCTGTTTCTCCGGAACCAGCGTAATCAGACTTGGAGCGGACTCGCCATGCCGAACGATCTTCTCTCGGGAAATGATCGCGTGGTCGGCGCCGGGAATGCGCATCTCACCTCCTTACCCAACCCCCGCACCGCCTTTGCGGCCGCAGCAGACTTTGAATTTCTTGCCGCTGCCGCAGGGGCAGGGGTCGTTGCGGCCGACCCGCTGCTGGCGATTGCGGATCGGCTCGGGCTTGTGGTTGACCTGGGTGCCGTCGATCGCGGCCTGCTGCTGGGCGACGATCTCCGCGGCCGAGGGGGCTTCCTGGTGGACCGCTTCGGCCTCGGTCCAGGTCGAGCCGACGAAACCCTCGTCGAGCTGTTCCATGCGGAAGACAAGGTCGGTGACGCGCTGGTAGATCGTGTCCCACATGGTCTCGAAGGTCTGCATTCCCTCCTTCCTGTAGACGACCTTCGGGTCCTCCTGGGCGTAGCCGCGGAGTCCCACGCTGCTGCGGAGGTGGTCCATCACCAGGAGGTGGTTCTTCCAGGCCTCGTCGAGAAGCTGGAGGACGAGGGCCCGCTCCATCCGCCGCATCTCCGGGCGGTAGCGCTCGTCGACGGTGTCGGCGAGGCGATTGGCCAATTCCTCCCGCTGGAGCCGGGCGAGCTGCTCCGCCGGCAGATCGCAGTACAAATGCTGCTTCAGCCAATCGGAGAGGGATTCGAGCTTGCCGTTGCCGCCGCCCGGCGGGGTCCCGGAGTCGCGCGGGTCCTCGAACAGCGTGTCCAGTTGGGCCCGGACTTCCTGGAGCTTCTGCTGTGCCTGTTGGTGGGCATGGCGGCTGTGCTCGATCAACAGGGCGCGGACCTCGTGCCGTTGCTTGTTCTTGAGGTCGTCCAGCGAGAGCTCGACGCCGAAGCGGTCCTTGGCCCACTGCGCCAGCCCTTCCCGGTCGTAGCGTTTGAAACCCGAGGGGTCCCGCATCGTGAAATGGTAGAGCCCCGCGATCACGGGGAACTCGATTTCCTTCTCTTCGTAGGCCTTGCGGGCGCGTTGGCGGACGACGTCTTGGATGGCCGCCGGCTCGAGACTGCGGATCTCTTCGAGGTCCAGGGAGACGCCGAACTTGTGGCGGACCCAGGCGCAGGCGGTCTGGAGGCCGAAATCGGGATGGAGGAAGCGGGCCCCGGCCTCGAGCTCGGTCTTGCAGATCGCCTCCTGGGCCTTCTCGATGAGCATCTCCGCCAGCTCGTCCCGGCCGACCCGCTTCAGGTCCCGGTCGCGGAGGTTGAGCTTCCACCGCGTGTTGACCGTCTTGGCCAGGGCCTCCCAGTTCCACTCCTCCTGCGGCTCGTCTTCGGGGAGGTTCTCGGCGATAGCGTCGAAGACCTGGGTCTCGGCCATCCGCTCGGCCTGGTCCCGGGCGTAGCTTTCGGCCATGGCGGAATCCATGCCGCGGAAGGCCTTGGGCTCGAACTCGGCGGCCAACTGGCTGCTCACCCACTGGGCGAACGAATCGGTCCCGTAGTCCTTGGCGAGGAACTGGTCGAGGAAGCGATCGATCTGCCGGTCGATCATCTCCATGATGAGCTGCTTGCAGTCGGCGCCGTCGAGGATTCTCTGGCGGTAGCCGTAGACCCGCTTGCGCTGCTCGTCCATGACCTCGTCGTATTCGAGCAGGCTCTTGCGGATGTCGAAGTTGCGCTCTTCGACCTTTTTCTGGGCCCCTTCGATGCGGCGGGAGACCATCCGGCTCTCGATCGCCTGGCCTTCTTCCATGCCCAGCCGGGTGAGGATGTTCTTCACCCATTCCCCGGCGAAAATCCGCATCAGGTCGTCTTCCAGCGAGAGGTAGAAGCGGCTGCTGCCGGGATCGCCCTGGCGGCCGCAGCGGCCGCGGAGCTGGAGGTCGATGCGGCGGGCCTCGTGGCGCTCGGTGCCGATCACGTGCAGCCCGCCCATTGCCGCCACCTCCCGCCCCTCGGCCTTCATCTGCTCGCGATGCTCGATTTCCTGGACCAGCGCGTCCCATTCGGCCCGGGGGACGTCCAGCCGCGTGGGGTATTTCTCCTGGAGCAGGGCCCAGGCCATGGCCTCGGGGTTGCCGCCGAGGACGATGTCGGTGCCGCGGCCGGCCATGTTCGTGGCGATCGTGACGGCTGCCTTGCGGCCGGCCTGGGCAATGATCTCCGCTTCCCGCTGGTGGTGCTTGGCGTTGAGCACCTGGTGCTTGACGCCCCGCTTGTCGAGCATGCCCGAGAGCAGCTCGCTCCGCTCGATGGAGACCGTGCCCACGAGCATCGGCCGCCCGCGGCGGTCGATCTGCCGGATGCGGGCGCGGGGGATCTTCTCTTTTTGCTTTTCCCCGTGCGGCAGGAGCTCGACCGCCTCGTCGGCTTCCCGGACGAGGGTGCCCGCCAGAAGCTCGTCTTTGTCGAGGTGGAGCACGTCCCACTTGTGAATCCGCTCGATCTCGTCGACGATCGCGGTGAACTTCTCCCGCTCGCTGCGGTAGATGACGTCCGGATTGTTGAATCTCCGCAGGGGCATGTTGGTGGGGATGGCGATCACGTCGAGCTTGTAGATCTTCCAGAACTCGTTGGCCTCGGTCATCGCCGTGCCGGTCATCCCGCAGATCTTGTCGTAGAGCTTGAAAAAGTTCTGCAGGGTGATCGTGGCCAGGGTCTGGTTTTCCTCCTTCACGCGGACCGCTTCCTTGGCCTCGACCGCCTGGTGCAGCCCGTCGCTCCAGTTCCGCCCCGGCATCAGCCGCCCGGTGAACTCGTCGACGATCACCACCTCCCCGTCCATGACCACGTAGTTCACGTCCCGCTTGTAGAGGTGGTGGGCCTTCAGGGCGTTGTCGATGAGGTGCGGCCACTCCATGTTGCCGGCGGTGTAGAAGCTCTCCACGCCGGCCAGCTCTTCGGCCTTGCGGACCCCCTCGTCGGTGAGGTGGCAGTTGTGCTCCTTCTCGTTGACCTCGAAGTGGGCGTCGCGCTTCAGCATCCGCGCGAGCCGGTCGGCGCGGCGGTAGCGGTCGACGTTGTCGTGGGCCGGGCCGGAGATGATCAGCGGCGTCCGCGCCTCGTCGATGAGGATGTTGTCCACCTCGTCGACGATCGCGTAGTGCAGCGGCCCCTGCACCTGCTGGTATTCCTTGGGATAGCGGCTGTCCCCTCGCCGCGCAGGACGCATGTTGTCGCGGAGGTAGTCGAAGCCGAACTCGTTGTTCGTCCCGTAGGTGATGTCGCAAGAGTAGGCCTTTTGCCGCTCGGCCGTGTCCATGCTGTGCTGGATCGCACCGACCGACAGCCCCAGGGACATGTAGAGCGGGCCCATCCATTCCATGTCGCGGCGGGCGAGGTAGTCGTTCACCGTGACCACGTGGACGCCCTTCTGCTCCAGGGCGTTGAGGTAGGCCGGGAGGGTGGCCACCAGGGTCTTCCCTTCCCCAGTCACCATCTCGGCGATAGCGCCGCTGTGGAGCACTATCCCGCCCATGAGTTGCACGTCGAAATGGCGCATCCCCAGGACCCGCCGCCCCGCCTCGCGGCAGACGGCGAACGCCTCGATCAGCAAGTCGTCGAGCGTCTCCCCCGCCGCCAGCCGCTTGCGGAACTTGTCGGTCTGCTCCCGTAGCTCGGCGTCGGTCATCTGCTGGCAGATCGACTCCCGCCGGTTGATCGCTTCGACCCTCGGCTGCAACCGCTTCAGGTAGCGGGTGTTCGAGGAGCCGAAAAGGCTGGTCAAACCGCGCTCGAGTCCGCGGGCCAGGCCCCCGAACAGGTCGTTGACGATCTCCCAAATACGTTCCAAGACTTCCATAAACAACCAGGCCGGATATGATCAGGCAGGGGAAAACGAGTCAAGCCCGCTCCGGCACGCCGGGGGGCTGCCCGCTGCCCTCGAAGAAGGCGCAACACATTTCAACCCCGCAGTTTATATATTGTAGTACGGGTGGTCAATAAGGGTTGTTCTCACCAATATGCCCCGAAGGTGGCATCTGGCTGTCGATCGATAGCCCCCCCGTCTGAGCCTCCGCCGTTGCCCATACCTGTCTATTCGCGGCCGGCCGTGAAGGCTTGTGAATCCCAGGAAGACCTATTTCACCCATCTTTTCCCCCGGCTGGAGCACGAGGCGACCAAGCACACTCTACCCCCCGGGATGGAATGGGCTTACGATGGTCTGACAGTCCCCTTGGGAAGTGGAGGATTGACGTGGGAGCAGTGACCGACGGCGCGGAACGATCGCGAGAAGCGCTTTTCGGGCGTCTCTCGCCGCACGGCCAGCAGCACCTGCTCGGGTTCTGGGGCAGCCTTGCCGAGCACGAGCGGCATTCGCTGGCGGCCGAGCTTTGCCAGATCGACTTCCGGCTGATGGAGCGCCTCTACCAACAACGGGACTCGACGGGGGACGAAGTCCGCAAGCTGGCCGACCGCGCCACCTCCCCGCCGTCCTTTCGGCTCGGGCAAGGCGGGGAAGGGATCGCCCCGCAGGAAGCGTGCCGCCGGGGCACCGAGGCCCTTCGCGCCGGCCACTTCGGCGCGATCCTCGTGGCGGGAGGGCAGGGCACGCGGCTCGGTTTCGATCATCCTAAAGGGATGTTTCCCATCGGGCCGGTCTCGGGCAAGACGCTCTTTCAGATCCACGTGGAAAAGATCGTCGCCGCGTCGCGGCGCTACGGAGTGCCGGTCCCCTTGTACCTCATGACCAGCCCGGCCACCCACCACGAGACGGTCGAGTTCTTCGCCCGCCATCAGCGCTTCGGCCTGCCCGAGGAGGATCTCTGGATCTTCTGTCAGGGGACGATGCCGGCGGTCGACGCGGCCAGCGGGAGAATCCTCTTGGATGGGCCGGGACACGTGGCGCTCAGCCCGGACGGCCACGGCGGGATGCTCGCCGCCTTCGATCGCAGCGGGGCCCTAAGCCACGCCCGCGACCGGGGGATCCGGCACTTCTTCTATTTCCAGGTCGACAATCCCGCGGTCGGGGTCTGCGGGCCGGAGTTCCTCGGGTATCATCTGCTCTGCGGCGCGGAGATGACGACCCAAGTCGTCCGCAAGCAGGACCCCTTGGAGAAGGTGGGGAACGTGGTCCAGGTGGATGGCCGGTTGTGGGTCATCGAGTACAGCGACTTGCCGGAGGAGGTTGCCCGGCGGCGCGGGGCCGAGGGCTCCCTGGAAATCTGGGCGGGGAGCATCGCCGTGCACGCCTTCGACTTGGGTTTCCTGGAGCGGATGGCCCGGTCGGCCGAAGGGCTCCCCTTCCACCGGGCGCGGAAGAAGGTTCCCTTCGTCGATCCGGGGGGGCGGCGGATCGAACCCCAAGCCCCCAACGCGATCAAGTTCGAGCAGTTCATCTTCGACCTGATGCCGTCGGCGGCCCGGGCGATCGTGGTCGAGGTCGATCCGGTGCGGCACTTCGCCCCGCTCAAGAACGGGCCCGACGAGAAGAAGGACACGGCGGCGACCGTGCGGGCACAGATGATTGCCTTGCACACCGAGTGGCTCCGCCGCGCCGGGGCGGAGGTGGCCGACGGCGTGGCGGTCGAGATCAGCCCGCTGGTGGCCCTTGACGCCGGGGAACTGGCCGGGAAAATCCGATCGGGAGCGCGGATCACCAAACCGACCTACTTTGGCTGATGATTCCTGCCATGCTTCACGCTTTGATCCTCGCCGGCGGCGCGGGGACGCGGCTGTGGCCCGAGAGCCGCAGCCGCCGGCCGAAGCAGTGCCTCCGCATCGCCGGGGAGCGGACGATGATCCAGGCCACCGTGGACCGCCTCGGAGACCTCGTTCCCTTGGAGCGCATCCGGATCGCCACCACGGCGGAGTTGGCCGGGATGATCCAGGAGCAGCTCTCCCAGTTGCCCCGCGAGGCGATCCTGGCGGAGCCGTGCCCGAGAAACACCGCCCCCTGCATCGGCTTGGCGGCGCTGGGCATCCTCCGCGACGACCCCGAGGGCACGATGATCGTGATGCCGGCGGATCACGTGATTGAGCCGGCCGAGGCGTTCCGGGAGAGCGTTCGGGCGGCGGCGGCGCTGGTGGAGCGGGAGCCGGGGTGGCTGGTCACGTTCGGCGTCCGGCCGGCGCAAGCGGCCACGGGATTCGGCTACATCGAGCGGGGAGGGCCGCTGGCGGTCGCGCCGTCGCAACCCGGCCCACAGCGGGTCCAGCCCGCGGCTGCGCCGGCGACGTATCGCGTTGCCCACTTCCACGAGAAGCCGAGCCGGGCGGTCGCCCAACGGTACGTCGCGGCCGGCGGGCACTACTGGAACGCGGGGATCTTCCTCTGGAGGGCCCGCACGATCCTCGACGCCTTGGCGCGGCACCAGCCCGACATCTATGGCCACCTTGAGGCGATCTCCGCGGCCGTGGACGCGCCCACCTTTGCCGAGGTCCTAAAGCGCGAGTTCGCCGCGATGCCCAAGATCTCGATCGACTACGCGGTGATGGAGAAGGCCCACCAGGTCGCAGTCGTGGAAACGACGTTCGCGTGGGACGACGTGGGCAGTTGGATGGCCTTCCAGCGCCATCAAGGGCTGGACGAACAAGGCAACTCGCTCGATGCCCCCAGGCACCTGGCGATCAACGCCGAGGGCACCATCCTCCGCAGCAGCAGTGCCAGTCAGCTCGTCGTGTTGGCCGGAGTGCGCGACCTGGTCGTCGTGGTCACGCCCGACGCGATCCTCGTGGCCGACAAGCACGACGAGCGCTCGATCGCGGCGGTGACCGAGGAGCTGAAGAAGCGGGGGTGGGTGGAGTATCTCTAAATGAAGTTGCATGATTCGAGGAGACGCAACGCCAGGGGGTCGGGAGTCTTTTTCCGCCAACCGTTTCTCCACCATCAACAAGCCTTGGCGGGAAAAGACTCCCGACCCCTTCGGTGTTTGGCTCAAAGCACATGGCGTTGCCGGGCTACGCAAGCTCCACCCGCACCGTCTGCCCGACCTTGATCTCCAGCGGCTCGGCCAGCGCAATGAGCACCCGGCCTTGATCGACGGTCTGCCGGGCGGGGATCGCCCGGTCGGCGAGCGTCACCTGGACCGTCTCGGCCTTCACGCCTGGCAAGGCTGCCAGAGCGATCGAGCGGAGCCGCAGCCGGCCCCAGCGGACGGCGATCGTGGCCGACTGACCGGTTGTTTCCCGCTTCTGGGCGATCGTGCCCCAGCCTTCGGCGGCCGTGAACGCGGCCCTGAAGTTCTC
>Ga0153916_10002701_pt1 | contig 12981 bp, 12 predicted proteins | sample Opewatmetagenome_FD_109642 | JGI IMG/M metagenome (GOLD analysis project Ga0153916, IMG submission 109642) | Freshwater wetland microbial communities from Ohio, USA - Open water 3 Core 3 Depth 4 metaG | ecosystem: Environmental > Aquatic > Freshwater > Wetlands | place: USA: Ohio, Lake Erie...
ATATTCGCTGAAAAGGGCGTCGACATCAGGCTGCAGCCGATAGCCAGCCGGGAGTTGGACAGGCCTGCCCCGAGACCGCTTTTCTCCGTGCTGGACTGCGGCAAACTGTTGCGGGACACCGGATTGAATATGGAAGGATGGCGGGACGCATTAATAAAATACCTGAAAGAGAGGGATTAAATAATGGAAACGGGTGAAAGACCCTGGGGAAGCTACACGGTCCTCGAAGAGAACAAAAATTACAAGATCAAGCGCATCGACGTAAATTCCGGCCACCGGCTTTCCCAGCAGATGCACCATCACCGGAGCGAACACTGGATCGTGGTTTCCGGCACTGCCAAGGTAACCTGCGGCGAAAGGGAGTTCATCGTTAACGTCAACGAGTCAACCTTTATTCCCATGGGAACTGTTCACCGGCTGGAAAATCCGGGGCTTATCCCACTTATCATTATCGAAGTCCAGAGCGGCGAATATCTGGGTGAAGACGATATCGTCAGGTTCCACGACGATTACCAGCGTGCCGGCGGAGAACCGGAAGCAACGGTTTAGGGCAGGGTGTCCGGTTTCAGTAAGTAGAAACCTCACGTTTGCCTATCAAGTTGGCGATCACAAGGATCGGCCCGCTGTCTCCCTATTATCCGCCACTATCAACAACACTTGAACGTCCATTACATTGGTACCGGTCGGCCCGGTGATGAGCAATCCCCCTATTTTTTTTAAGAAATTATAGGAATCGTTATTGCGCAGATGCATCTCCGGTTCGATACCCCTTGTCCGCGCGGCCGCGGTCGTTGTCCCGTCCACGACCGCTCCCGCCGCATCCGTAGGCCCGTCGGTGCCGTCAGTGCCCGCCGAGAGCAGGCTGATTCCGGGGACCCCCTCGATCTCCATGGCAAAAGAAAGGGCAAGCTCCATGTTCCTCCCCCCCTTTCCGGCGCCTGTTACGTTTACGGTGGTCTCCCCTCCTGAAATGAGACAGAGTGGTGTCTGAATTCCCATAGTCCGTTTTACCGCCAGGGCTTTATGGGCAAGCCATCTTCCGGTCTCCCGCGCTTCGCCGGATAGTTCAGCGGACAGTATTTCGGTCCGAAACCCGAACTCTCCGGCCTTTTCCCGTGCCGCCTCCAGCGCCAGCCAGTTGCCGCCGATTATCTTGTTCGTCACTTTTGAGAAAACCGGGTTGCCCGGCTTCGGTGTTTCCGGGATCATCCCCATCCGGCCTTTGGTCAGCAGTCCCACGACAGATTCGGGCACTTTCTTCAGAAGACTGTATTTCGCCAGCACGGCAAGGGCATCTCTGAAGGTTGTTTGGTCCGGAGCAGTGGGACCGGAAGCGATGATATCGAGCCGATCGCCGATGACATCGGACAGGATAAGGGAAATAGTCGTCGCCGGATGGATGATTTCAGCGAGCCTCCCCCCCTTTACCTTGGACAGGTGCTTCCTGACGGTATTGAGTTCACCGATGTCCGCACCGGCTTTGAGCAGCAGGTCCGTCGTAGTCTGCTTTTCGGCAAGAGAGACGCAGCTGGGTAGGGATACGAAGAGTGACGAGCCACCGCCGGAAATGAGACAGACAACCAGGGTCTTTTCATCCGCCGATTCGACAAGGGCCATGATTTCTTCCGCAGCCTTGCGGCCGTTATCGTCGGGAATCGGGTGTCCTGCTTCGAGCAGCCGGATTTTCCCGCGTTTCCTTGAGTTGCCGTGTCCATATTTCGTGATGATTATACCCGAATCAACTATGTCACCGATAGATTCTTCCAAGGCCCGAGCCATGGCCGGCGAAACCTTGCCGAAACCTATGGCGATGAGACGTGAAAACCCGCCGGCCATGTACGTCGAGCGGATCCCGTCGCACTTGCGGATAACGCACTGATACGGATTCGCCGCATCGACGGCTGAATAGAATATATGCTTCAATATGTCCGGTGAACTGGTCATGGAAAGAATATATCATCGAAAGGAAGGACTGCAAGCGTATTCGCAGATTGCGGTCACAGCCTGAGCATGGCATCGTCCATGAAGTTACAAGTCCTTTGGGCTTGTTTTTGTAAAGGGTGGCAGTACAATTAATCTAATAATTATGACAACCAGTCCAAAAGGGTACATGGAGGAACAAAACAATGCCTCGGATAAACGGATTGCCTTTGTTCTGCTTAATCGCTTTTTCTCTTATTACCGTTATTTTAGTCATAACAACAACGGACTGCTCCGCAGCGAGTCGCGCCATTGTAAAATCAGACTCAATGGCGGTTTATCCCGGCATGTCTAAAACCGGCAACGTGGTAAAGTACGTCAGGAAAGGCAGCGAGGTACTCACGGACCTGGAGTTGATCGGCTCTGATGGCGTTTCATGGTGTAACGTCTTGCAGGAGTGGGATATGACGACAACAGGATATGTAAAGTGCGAGGAACTGGAGCGAACGGAACCGGAAAAAAGGGAAAAGTGGCGGGCCTTGCCCTCTGTGGAAAAACCTGCACCGAAAGAACAGTCGCAAGTTACACCAACTAAGCCGGGCGCTCCCCAGCCGCCTGCTCAAGCGACAAAAAGCCAGGGGCAGCCGACGGTGACTCTACCTCCACCCACTGAGACCCGGCAACCGGTGGGATATTAACTCGTGTCCATCCGGAAACTCCGGATGAGACACAAGCAAGTTTCCAGGGAGGAGAGGAAAAGCATACTATTTCAAAGCAGGATTAATATGCCGACTATCCTCATTTGCCTTGGGTCGGCCCTGTAATGGCGACTTCGAAGGTACGCCCATCGCGGGAAAAGCGAACCTTGTCCTGGTGAATGGCAACGATGCGATTGCCTTCGATTACCTCACCTTCCGCAGCCAGCATCCCGTTAACCACCGCCCGTCGGTCCGTTCTGTCATCCTGCCAGGCAATGCCGGACACTTTTGGTGCGGAGGATGAAGAACCGGTGACCTGCGGCGCCTCATCAAAACGTTCAACGGTTACAGCTTTCGACTGACGCCGCTGATGTGGAGGATTAGCTGCCGGCGTCATAACCGGTTCAGTTTTCGGAACCGGATTCCGTTGGATAACCACCGGTTCAGGGTTGTTTCCGCTGCGCACTGCCGGTTCACTTAGCGGCTTTCCAGCTTGAGGCACCGGCAAAGGTTCGGGAAGACTCGCTGCCTGACCGGATGCAACTGGAACGGGTTGCTGGCTGCTCGCAGTGAAACCTCCCATGGCAAACATGGTCACGTCAGCTGTAACGGCAACCGCTCCAGTTATGAAGACAGCGATTAGCCACCGGCCATTCCTTACCCTCGGCTCCCGGTTCTTGACCATTTCCGGTACGATGTCGACCGGTCCGGACCGGGACGACGCCTTTTCCTGCTCCAACTTTTTCAGTGCGTCGAGTATTACGCTCATCCTTTCTGCCGCCTCCCTCTCTTCGCCAGTTCAGGTGACAGGAAACCACCAGCCGAACGATATAAAAGCAGCAGCGTCTGCTTCCCCGCCAAACCGTCAGGCTCAATCCCACGATCTATCTGAAAACTTTTTACCGCAGCGATAGTGGCTTGATCAAAAACACCGGTTTGATGGCCTCGATAGACACCCGCTTCCTTGAGCAGACTTTGCAGCCGTCCCACAGCCTCTCCTTTAAACCCATCTCTAAGTCCGGGTGGAATATTCAGAAAATTTTTCCAGAGCAGGTAACAGCGTCCCGACCAGACGCTGTCCAGTTCGGAGCCGGTGATGAAGTTCCGGCCGTGAATCACCGGTGCGATAAAATAGCGATCATTTTCTGCTCCCGTCAGTGCCAGATAGCGCTTGCCTTGAACTCCGGGGAGAGTCAATTCCAGCAGGGCGGGCGCATTAATGCGCACCAGGGCGCCAAGGCTGCCGTTAAATCTGGAAAACTGCAGGGACTTCTCTGCAGCAAGGCGGTCCAGATCCAATGCAATACCTGGGTTTTGAGGGGCTGGAAATTCGGGGACCTTCCAGAGTTTTGCCAGGGCATTGATCCCCTGTATCGCACTTTCACTCTCAGTCAAGCCGGACAAGGCAATTCGCAAGAATTCCGGAAAAACCGCTGCGGAAAGATCGGGTTTTACCTGCGGAGCGCCAGTGGCGGCAATGAAATTCCGGGTGTTTTTCCTACCGATAAAAATCTGCGGGACAACCAGAATCATTGTGACAAGAAGCAATGATATAACCAGAATGCCGATAGAATTGAAACGTGACAAGAAACGGCTGTTTTTTTCTGTCTGGCGGACGTCCTTGATGGCAGTGGCGGCCATGCCGGAAGAAATTTCCCTCTGGCCTTTTGTATAGCCGAGCAGCAGGGCCCGATCACAGACGATGTTGATCAACCTTGGGAATCCCCCGGAGAAGCGGTAGATTTTCCTCAAGGCTCCGCCGGTAAAGGTATCGAAATACTTCCTCCCCGCAACCTTGAGTCGATGGTTGATATAATCCCCGGTATCATCGAGATCCATCGGAGAGAGATGATAGCGCACCATGATTCGCTGGTTCAATTGACGCAGCGAAGGTTGTGCAAGCAGCTGCTTCAGTTCCGGCTGTCCAGCCAGCACAATCTGAATGAGCTTGTCCCGCTCAGTTTCCAGGTTCGAGATGAGCCGGATCTGTTCGAGCACCTCCTGTTTAAGGTTCTGCGCCTCATCGATGACCAGAACGACGGTGTTTCCCGCAGAATTTTGTTGAACGAGAAACTGATTGAGGGTGTCGATAAGTTCCTGGTCATTGAGATTTTGAAAAGGTATGCCGAATTCACGGTTGATACTTTGCAGGAGCCCGCTGGAAGAAAGACAGGGATTGAATATTATTGCGGTTCGATAGTTTTTTGCATCAAGCTGGTTGAGCAGGGTTCTCAGAACAGTTGTTTTGCCGGTTCCCACTTCCCCGGTAAGCTCTATAAATCCCACATGATTGTCAATTCCGTATAAGAGATGGGCAAACGCCTCCTGGTGATTTCTGCTGAGAAAGATGAAGGCTGGATCGGGAGTGATGTTGAAAGGTTTTTCAGTGAAACCGTGGTAGGCACAATACATAACACTCTTCTCGCTTCAAACAGAAGTCGCTTTGAATCAGCAGATTGTATGACCGGCAGGGACTTGACTGCTGCGCCTCACTCGGGATGGCACAACAACAGGGCAACAAAAAAGACACGTCAAACCGAATCACAGGAGTAAAGTACACACCGACCCTGAATCAGGCAACGTCGCAGCCAACCCGGTTGGCGTTTGCATACAACCGGCGTTATATCCAGCAATCTCCGCCTTCATACAAAAAGGCACCCTCTTTAGTCTTGGGACTGACTTTGAATTTCGCTTCCCGGGCACACCCCTTCAGCTTCTGAACGGCATCATCCGTAACATCGCCGAGTTTCTCCCTGACTTCTTTACCTGCCTTGGGGGTAAAGAGCAAAGTGACTCCGGCTGCAACAACCGCCCCTGCGAGAAAGGCCAGAACTGCTGAAAATTCGTTATTTCTGCTACTCATAATATTTCTGACTCCTTGACCATTAATAAACATCGAAATATTTCAATATATTTACCATAATTACCGCGATAAGGAAACCCATAGTTACAGGATCCGAAATATCCATATCATTTTTTTGTGCCTGCTCGGGATGAAAATAGTGACACAACCCGGCAATTGCATAAAACCGCAACATTTTCCGTACAATCGAAAAAAAAGGAACCGGAAACATATAGCATATAGTTCCGGCTCCCAAAAAAGATGTTAATTCAATGAGTTTGCCTGTTAATCTCTCTGTTTATTTCTTTTGTTCCAACTCGAAAACTTTTTTGGATTTGCTGGCAGCAGCTTCTGCTCTCTTTGCGGCATCTTCCGCTCTCTTTGCAGCATCTTCCGCCTTTACGCAGCAGTCTTTTGACATCGCCTTGGCATCAGCTGCGTCTGCTTTTGCAGCTGCGACGTCGGCGGCCATTGCACCTACCTTGCTGTCAAGATCGGTAACTTTTGCTTCATTGTTGCCAACTCTTGTTTCCAGCTTACCAATCCGATCCGACATGGGAGCTAGTTGCTTGTCCAGGTCCTCTTGAGTGAGACATGCACACCCGGATAATGCCACCGCTGATAATAAAACAAAGATAGTTCCTGCCTTCTTCATCTTACAGCCTCCTTTCCTGATTTAGTTTGATTCTGATAAAAATTCTCCTTAATGGAGCATATATTTTCATAATAACATTTAATAAGGCATTCGCAACCGCATGAAATCAAAAAATTGATTTCCCATCATTTACTTGTCACGATATCTGCTTATCAGTACTTCTATTTTGTCAGATTATCACAAAACCCTGTCCGCACCCTGACCCTCCCCTTGAAGGAGAGGGAATTATCATGTCCGCCCCTTTCACGCTTGCGCGCAGTAGCGCTTCGGCGCACAAGTGGGATGGGATTGAAGAAATGCTGTAATTCAGGCTAAAAAAAAGCCCCGTCACATCAGTAACGGGGCTTTTGTCGTTAATGTTTAAAAAATTATTTTTTCATAGGACCCAGCGGTAAAACAGTTTTACCGTACATTTCGTTCAACACCTGAGCAATACCGGCATAGCATGCTGAAGCGCCGCAGATTATACCTTCGTAGCCGGTCAGAATTTTGAAACCTGCATCCCCGGTATAATCACCATATGCGAGCATGAAGAACAAGAGCGTCAACGAAGCGAAAACAAACTGGAGAGCCCTGTTAAGCTTGAAAGTGCCGATAAGCAGAAGACCGGTGAAAATGCCCCAAACGACAAGATAGGAAATCATTGCGCCTTCTACCGGTTTCGCCGCCAAACCTAATTTGGGCATAACAATCAGTCCAACAAGAGTAAGCCAGAAAAGACCATAAGAGGTGAATGCCAGTGTACCGAAGGTATTCTTTTTCTTCCATTCCATAATACCTACGATAACCTGGGCAATACCGCCGTAGAAAATTCCCATGGCGAGAATCATCGAATCCAGCGGGTAATAGCCGGCATTGTGCAGGTTCAGGAGCACCGTTGTCATACCGAAGGCGAACAGACCAAGCGGTGCAGGGTTTGATGTGGTGTCACAGATGGCTACTTCAGATTTGCTTACCTGGGGTCCCATTTCGGGGAAAACATCATGGCAGCCCTCAAGGTCACACACTGCACCTGTCCCCGCTTTTGCAAAGCGTTCTTTCGTTTCGTTGATGAAACCGGTAAGGGGTGTTGCCGCTTGATCTCCCTGCTTTGTTGGTTCAGTCATTTTTTACTACCTCCATTCAATTAAAAGATTGTTGCTTCTCCATTTCGAACAAATTTTGCAAATAGAATAATTACCAGCTGCAAAAACCTGTTGACACGTTAAATGGGTACAATTCAGAATTCATTCAAAAAATATTTACTAAAGGTACATTTTTACCGGTAAACTGGAACAAAAAACATCATCGATAGAATTCCCTGAATTCAACAAATGGTACTTTTAATTCTAAGAGGACTTTATGTCAATATAAATTTTTAAATAATGTTCTGTTTTATCGATATAAATGCAATAAAGCAACATTTTCAACATATTACAACAGGTTTATCAACAAACCCTCTTATTATCCTCATTTGCCTCCTATCCACTCAACACAGCGCCGATTATCCTCGTAAAATCAGGCGACTCGATGCCCGGGAGAAGCAATAACGAAACCGGAACAAATACTGTATTATAACGATGTTTGCCAAGAAGTTTCCAATTCGGAAACGGTTGTTTTCCTCATTCTTAAACTTCAATTAAGTTCAATCTGCACTTGGCAAATGAAACCTTCTAATGTAATGTATATTCAATTAAATTTTATTCACGGAGGATTTATGCTTGCCAAAGTGCGGAGCAGCGCCCTGTTCGGCATTGATGCCATACTGGTGGAAGTGGAAGTTGATATCGCGCCCGGTCTTCCCCAGTTTGCTACTGTAGGATTGCCGGATGGTGCGGTTAAGGAAAGTAAGGATCGGGTAAAATCGGCATTAAAAAATTCGGGGTATGACTTCCCGGCCCGCCGCATCACCGTTAACCTGGCTCCGGCAGACTTAAAAAAAGAAGGGACATCTTTTGACCTCCCCATGTGTATCGGTATTCTTGCCGCCACCGGCGTAGTAAACCATGCTAGACTCAGGGAATACCTCCTGCTCGGCGAACTTTCGCTGGATGGAAGCATCAAACCGATACGGGGCTGCCTTTCTGTCGCTGTTGCCGCAAAAAAAGCCGGTTTAAAGGGAATACTGGTCCCACGGGAAAACGCATGTGAAGGAGCTGTTGTGGAAGGCATCGACATAATAGGTGTCTCGGAATTGGCGGAAGTAGTGACATTCCTTAATGGCGAAACGGAAATAAAGCCACATTCCGTTGATGTCCATGAACTCTTTAAACGTAATGCCGAATACAACGAAGACTTTTCCGAAGTGAAGGGGCAGGAACACGCCAAACGCGCACTTGAAGTAGCTGCTGCCGGTGCACACAATATTCTGATGATCGGGCCGCCGGGATCCGGAAAAACCATGCTCGCCAGGCGAATTCCTTCCATCATCCCCAGCATGTCCTTCGACGAAGCGATTGAAACCACCAAGATTTACAGCGTCATGGGATTGCTCGAAAGAGAGATGGCTCTTTTGGCCCATCGCCCGTTCCGGTCGCCACATCATACAATTTCGGACATCGGACTCATCGGTGGCGGCAACACTCCTCGACCAGGCGAAGTCTCCCTTTCACACAATGGTGTTCTTTTCCTCGATGAGCTGCCGGAATTTAAAAAACATGTTCTCGAAGTTCTGCGCCAGCCTATGGAGGACGGAAGGGTTACAATCTCGCGGGCACTGATGACAATCACCTATCCCTCCCGTTTCATGCTTGTCGCAGCGCTTAACCCCTGTCCCTGCGGTTACCTGGGGGACCCTTTACATCCCTGCTCCTGCACGCCATTAATGATCCAGCGCTACAGGGCACGCCTGTCGGGACCGCTTCTCGACCGGATCGACATCCATATAGAGGTGCCGGCGGTAAAGTACCGGGATTTGGCCGATCAAAGAGAGGGGGAAAGCTCCCAGCATATCAGTCGCAGGGTGGATCTCTCCAGGGAAATCCAGCGAGAGCGCTTCAAGGGAAGCAGGGTTCATTCCAATTCACAGATGACACCACGTCATATCAGGAAATTTTGCGAACCGGACACGGCAGGCAGCCATTTGCTGGAACTGGTAACCGACAGGATGGGTTTCTCGGCACGAACATACAACCGGATTCTGAAAGTCTCCAGGACCATTGCCGATCTTGACGGGAGCGAGGGGATCAGGGAACAGCATATTTCCGAAGCAGTCCAATACAGGAGCCTGGACAGGAAACCGCTGTAATTAAATAGTTTTCATCCAGAAACTCCGGATGAGAAACTATTGGCATGCACCGTTTCGATACCTAAGACCCAATCAGCTTATCCTTGATTATAGTAAATAGAAGAGCCCTTTATCTCTTCAGACAAAGGGCTCTATTTGTGATGTAACCATGAAAAACTTTTGCAACGGGCGTCATGACCGGTTTTTGAATTCAAGGGAGGACAGATCGAAGCTTTCTCAGACGCCTTCAACAACTAAAAGCGGAATGTTCATCCACTATTCTTCGAACTATCTGATCCTGGTAATAAACCAACCTGTAGCAGCAATTTTTGCCGGATCAACTTCGAGTCTGTGCATTCCTGAATTTCCGTTATCGTCGTTGTCAACGATGATTGCCTGACGGCCGGGGGTGTTGATCACGTTCATAACATTGGCGACGTGTCCGGTCGCATTGTACTTGATGATATCGCCTTTTTTGAACGGAATTTCTACTGCCTGTACTTCGCTCATGATTGTTTCTCCTTTTTTTAATTCCCATATTACTGGGGCTGATTAGCTTAAAATTTCTTAAATAGGTCTAAATTCAATGTGCGTGGATTATGCTTTCCGTGACTGCTAACTCGATTCACTCATGTATGGAATCCATCCATTCAGATAAATGGCTCAGAAACCTGAAAAATCAAAAAAGGTAAAGCGCCACCACACCCCCTTTCCTGGCAATTTCACAGCCATAAGGTATCATGCCGGCTTAACCACTTTTTAAGGAAGAGCGGAATGCCGGATTTCACATTTACCCAATTAATCACTTTCCCTTATTTCATGGTGCTTAAGCATGCCACCCAACCGCCTTGTATCTTCTCATAAAAAACAAACATATAAACAGTTCGGCATTTTAATCAAGACTTAATAAAATGTCAACCCCTTATAACTACCCGTCTTTTTAAAACAAAAAAATGTATACAACTTAAGGGCCGGGAACGCAGCCATCAAGAACAAAAGGCGCTAGGAGCCACACCTCTTTCCATTCACACCAGCCCGAATCTCCGCAAAACTATCAAATACAGGAAAGTGAACAGGTAATTGTTTTTTAAAAAGGAATTTTCCCCATGTGTACCTAAAATTACCTTGTAATCCTCCCCAAAAACTGCGATACTGCTAAGTTGTCAAGGCGAGCCGACAAGGCTCGTCTTTTGTTTTGAAAAATTTGACCATCAACACCAGCAACCGGCCACAACTTGCTCGCCTAGCTAGAATAGCCGCCAGTTCAACTATTTAAACATAAATCAGATATTTTCAAGGAGTTCTTAGCATGCAGGAGAAGATCAGAAACATCGCAATTATTGCTCACGTAGACCACGGCAAAACCACCCTGGTGGATGCCCTGTTAAAACAGTCCGGCATATTCAGGGAAAACGAGGTAATTACCGAGCGGGTTATGGATTCAAATGACTTGGAGAAGGAACGTGGCATAACCATTCTGGCAAAAAATCTTTCTGTCCATCATGACGGTTATAAAATAAATATTGTTGACACACCCGGTCACGCAGACTTCGGTGGCGAAGTAGAACGCGTACTTAAAATGGTGGACTCTGTCCTCCTGTTGGTGGATGCCCTTGATGGCCCCATGCCGCAAACCCGTTTTGTATTGAAAAAGTCACTCGACCTCGGACTGAAGCCGATTGTCGTAATTAACAAAATTGACCGCCCCGGCGCACGCCCCAGTGAAGTTGTCGATATGGTTTTTGATCTCTTCTGCGAATTGCAGGCCAGCGATGAGCAACTCGACTTCGCCATTGTTTACACAAGCGCCAAGATGGGCTACGCTAAGATGGACCTTGAAGAGAACTCCGAAACCATGGAGCCACTCTTTGAACTTATAAAAAACAATGTCCATCCGCCTGAGGGCGATTCAGCCGCACCTTTTCAGCTACTTGTAACAAATATTGACTACAATGATTATATTGGCCGTATTGCCACCGGCAAGATATTTAACGGCAAGGTTTCAGCAGGGGAAACGGTTGCCTTGATAAAGCGCGACGGAACACTTTCAAAAGGAAGAATTTCGAAACTCCTGGGCTATGAAGGATTGAAGCAGATTGAAATTGCTGAAGCATTTACCGGGGATATTGTAACCATTGCCGGTTTTGACGAGGTCGGTATCGGCGAAACCATCGCCTCGGCGGAAAGCCCGGTTGCACTGCCCTACGTTTCTATAGATGAACCTACCATTGCAATGAATTTTATCGTCAACACTTCACCGTTTGCCGGTCGGGAAGGGAAAATGGTCACTTCCAGAAATATCCGGGAACGCTTGGACAGGGAACTGCGCACCAATGTATCACTGCGGGTCGAAGACACCGCCAATCCCGATACATTCAAAGTTTCAGGCAGGGGAGAACTGCACCTGTCGATTCTTATAGAAAACATGCGTCGGGAAGGTTTTGAAATGGCAGTCTCGAAACCGGAAGTTATTCTGAGGGATATCGACGGGCAAAAACAGGAGCCTATAGAATACCTCGTCGTTGACGTTCCTTCGGAATTCCAGGGAGCCGTTATTGAAAAGATGGGTCCCCGCAAAGCGGAAATGATTGCCATGCATCAGCTCGGAGAAATGAACCGCCTGGAATTTGCCATCCCTGCCCGTGGTTTGATCGGTTTGCGTGGAGAGATGTTGACAGATACCAAAGGGACTGCGGTAATGACCCATACGTTCCAGGGTTATGCACCGTACAAGGGAGAAATCCCCGGGCGCAAAAACGGAGTGTTGCTGGCCATGGAACAGGGAGAAACCACCGCTTATTCGCTAGATGCCCTGCAGCCGCGCGGAATTCTCTTCGTCGCCCCCGGTTGCGAAGTATACGGCGGGATGGTCATAGGACAGCATGCAAAAGATAACGATCTTGACGTCAATCCGTGCAAGGGGAAAAAGTTGACAAACGTCAGGGCATCAGGAACGGACGACGCCATTAAACTCACACCACCGCGCATACTTACCCTTGAACAGGCACTGGAATTCATCGACGACGACGAACTTGTGGAAGTTACCCCCACATCGATTCGACTGCGCAAGAAGGAATTGGATCCCAACAAACGTAAAAGGACAAGCAGATAAACCGGTTAAGCGGAGATGCGTTAAAGCGGGAATGAGAAAATACTCTTTCCCGCTTTAACGCTTCCTCCCTTTTGCTGGTTTATCAACTTTGGATTGACAAACATGGTCTCTTCAACTAATTTCCCTTTTATCAAATGAATAACGGGAAGGGGTATAAAATGACTTTTAAGTTCATTTCTTTTATCAGCTTGCTGGTCTTAGCATCCGGCTGTAGCAGCACATCCGACATCAAGAGAGCCCCGGAGACATATTTCAAGGAAGGGCAGAATTACTATGCGAGGGGTAAATTCGAAGATGCCATTGTGCAGTGGAAAAAGGTAAAGGAAAGTTATTCATCACCACTGCTTACCACAATAGTTGAATTAAAGATTGCAGATGCCCAGTTCAGCAGTAAAAATTACATTGAAGCTGCAGCCGAATATGAAAATTTCAGAAAACTGCATCCAAATAACGAGAAGGCTCCATACGCCTTGTACAAACTTGGTCTCTGCCATTTTAACCAGATCGCAAAAATCGACACCGATCAAACACCGCTGAAGAACGCTCTGA
>Ga0153916_10002702_pt1 | contig 12978 bp, 10 predicted proteins | sample Opewatmetagenome_FD_109642 | JGI IMG/M metagenome (GOLD analysis project Ga0153916, IMG submission 109642) | Freshwater wetland microbial communities from Ohio, USA - Open water 3 Core 3 Depth 4 metaG | ecosystem: Environmental > Aquatic > Freshwater > Wetlands | place: USA: Ohio, Lake Erie...
TCCCAGCCATTAGGATCGTTCCATCCCAGACCATGCTCGCTGTCGTACACTAACACGGTATCGGCGGGCATCTTTGCAGATAAGGCCAGGATCGCCGATACCAGGTCGGATGAGAGCCGGAAGCTTGGAATGACCGAGGAAGCAGTAAAAGGCATACCAGGCGGCAGATATTGTGGTCCACTCGCGGCGGTGACAGCAGCATCTGTGGGTGGCGTGCCATAGCCCTCTACAGTAACCAGGGGAGACGAAGGAGTACCCCTGGGCGGAAAAGAAACACCTTCTGCATCCACCCAGGCCTCACGCCCGTCCTGCGTCCAAGAGAGGACCGGCTGTCTCTCCACAACCACCACCTTCAGGCGGGCAGGCAGGTTAAGACTGACCGAGATTTTCGAAAATTCGGGAAAAGCCTGCTGCAGGTTCTGCTTCAATACGGATGGATTAAGGCTGAAAACCGATTTCCCAAAAGTGCCGATGACGGCATTCACATCGGCCGCGGTCAGGCGCTGAAGACCTATGGCATCGACTGAATTGACCTGGAATATGGGTGCCTTCCACATCAATAACAGGCAAATGGACAGCATGACCACCATGATTAACGAGATACCTCGCCACCCCAGATTTACCAGCGGAATCGATGGCAGGCGCACTTCCGCTCCAGGGATGCTGAGGGGAACGTCCATACGCCGCCTGGGGCTGCGCTGCTTATTCAGTCGTGAGGAAGCGACCCGGCCAAAAGCCATCCCACCCATACCCCCCCGCACCATCACCGGAGGCGCAGCTTCCGAACGGGCATCGTATACTCTCCGGTTCTTGCGCGGAGAGAACGCCTGGTCGCCACCGGACCGGCGCTGGGTCTCGGCGCGAGAAGTTGCCTGGAAATAATTATCACTACGGCGGGTATCAGACCTGCGGCGCGAGCTGTGGGCAGAAAACTTATCTTCGTATCCATCCTGAGATGTTGGATCCTCGGTCAGCTGTTGGACGACCTGCCCCACGGTGGAGCTGATCTTCCCCTGCAGAGACTGGATTTTCTCGGTGGGGAGATTGATGTGCGTGGCTGCCAACCGCTCGCGAACGGAAGGCCCTATCCGGCTGGCCAACCTCCTGGCTGACTTGCGGCGTGGGGTTTCCAATTCATCAGGGGAAGCCGTCACCGCACGGTCTTTTTTCAATTTCCTCAGGCGTGCCCGGCTCTGCGCTCCACTATTATTTTGCTCGTTCGGATCATGCTCCAGATCTGTCATAGGTCATCTCACATAATGGCGTTCAGTTTTTTGGATATCGGCCTGGCGTTCCAACGCCAGCTCAATTAATCGATCGACCAGTCTGGGGTAAGGTAAACCGCATGCTTCCCAGAGTTTCGGGTACATGCTGATGCTGGTGAATCCTGGGATGGTGTTCAGCTCATTCAAATAAAGCTCACCATTATCCCTATCCAGGAGGAAATCGACACGCGCCATCCCCTGGCAGTCGATTGCTTTGAACGCCTTGACCGCCAGCTGTTGTGCAAGTGCAGTGGTTGCCTCAGGGATGGGCGCAGGGATGAGCAGCTGGGAGGCGTTATCGATATATTTCGCTTCATATGAATAAAACTCACGGCTGGGGACGACCTCACCAGGCACGGAAGCCTGTGGACTATTATTCCCCAAGACACTGACTTCTATCTCGCGTGCATTCAACCCGCGCTGAATCAGGATGCGCCGGTCGTAACGGGCGGCTTCCACAAGACCCTCCAGCAGGTCTGAACGGTTGCGACACTTGGTGACGCCAACGGAGGATCCCAAATTCGCTGGCTTGGTGAACATCGGGTATGCAGTCATCTCCTCGGCCGCACTGAGGATCATACCGAGGCGCTCTGACAGCTCGCAGCGCAGTACCACCATCGTCTCCATAGTGGGGATATTGTTGGCTTGCATTACCTGTGTAAAGACTCCCTTATCCATGCCAACGGCTGAGCCAACCACACCAGCCCCTACATATGCCACGCCGGCCATATCGAGCAAACCCTGGAGTGTGCCATCCTCACCGAAGGTGCCGTGTAAGACGGGGAATATGACATCCAGATCGGCGAGAAGTTTCAGCTGGGTGCCGCGTTTTGTCTTCCGGACGATATAAAGCCCGTGCCAGGTAGGGTCAGGCAGCAGGGCGGCCATGCTCAGCTGGCTGATATGCCGTTTTTCAAGTGCCTCGAGCACATTCTTGCCGATCACCCAAGTTCCAGCCGGGGTGATGCCAATCTGTGTCACTTCGTAACGTTGCGGGTCGAGCACGCCCAGCACTGAGCGCGCTGAGAGCAGCGAGATCTCATGCTCACCCGAGCGCCCGCCGAAGATAACTCCCACCCGCAATTTACGGTCCGTGAATGATTCCATATTTCTATTTTCCAGACCAATCACCTAACAGCTCAATTTCCAGCTCGAGGCACAGGTCGAATTTCTCTTGAACCTTCTGCTGCGCCAGCCTGATCAGAGCTAAATAATCACTGGCAGTGGCACTATCATGGCTGATGAAGAAATTGGCATGTTTCCGGCTAACCTCAACCTTGCCTATGCGCATGCCTTTCAGGCCAGCTGCTTCAATCAACCTGCCAGCATAATCGCCTACAGGGTTCTTGAAGATCGAACCCATGGAAGCCCCGGAAGGTTGCGAATCCTGACGTGCACGTTTGTACTCAACCATCTTCGCACTCACTGTTCCAGATGTGCTTGCACTCAACCCAAGCTGGGCCGCCAGGATCACATACCTGCCAGGCTCGCGCTTGATCAGGCTGGTGCGATAGGCATATTCAAACCGGTCAACGGTCCATTTTTCGCGCAAAATTTCGTGTTTTTCAGCACCTCCACTCAGATTAAGGTGCAAGATTTCTGCCAGCAACAGATTACCGGAGATGTCGGCGCTGTGGGCACCAGCGTTGCCGTAAACTGCGCCGCCCACCGTGCCGGGGATGTCGCAAGCCCATTCGAGCCCTGAGAGACCAAGGGCAGCAGCCCGGCGGGCCAGTGCACCCAGGTTAACCCCTGATTCAACCCACACCGATGGGGGTTCTGACTGGGTATCGAAATGCACTTTTTTCGCCCGGTTCAGAATCACCACCTGCCTCACCCCGGAATCCGCAACCAGGACGTTCGAGCCACTCCCCAGCATTATGAATGGTATACCTAGCAGCCATAACCTCTCCACAGTATATGCAAGCTCGTCAGCGGAACCGGCGGTGACGAGAACATCAGCTCTGCCTCCAATGCGCGCAGCAGTATAACGCTTGAGAGAAACCTCCGTCTGCAGGCGTTCACCAAAAAACTGTCGCAGAATATCGAGGTGAGGCAGTAGATCTGTCATAGAGACTATACAACCACCATCACATTTTCTTGACGAAATCAATCAGATAACGGATCAGCCTGGGTGAGTGCAAAGGATCCCTGCACATGACCTCCAGCTCATGCTTGGAAAATCCGCTCTTCTTACTGGACAATGGCTTTATGAAAAGTGATACATAAGGCTCTAGTTCAGGATCGTAAGCACCTGAATCCATCCTGTGAGTGGCGTACCCTCGACCGGTCATCCCAATTGAACTAGTCACCAGCTTTTCTCCTTTCTTTCAACTGCTCCACCACACGGGCACTGATTTGGTCGGCATCTCCAGCCGATAGCACAAGCAATACATCGCCTGGGATCAACCGATCCAGCAGGAATTTCACCGCCTGAGAGAAATCGGGGATGCAGATGGCGTTCGGATAAGTCATGGCAGCTACGATCTGCTGAGATGAAAATCCATCCTCGGGCTGCTGTTCACGGGCGGCATATATTTCGGTTACTAACACATGATCGGCCTGCTCAAAGGCAGCGACGAAATCATGTAACAAAAGGCGGGTGCGCGAATAAGTATGGGGCTGCCACACCACCCACAGCCTGGACCTGGGAAAACGCATCCGCGCGGCAGCCAGTGTAGCCCGGATTTCTGTGGGGTGGTGGGCATAATCATCGATCACGATAACGCCGTTGACCTCAGCGCGCACCTCGAAGCGCCGGCCAGTACCACGAAATTCAGATAATGCCTGACTGGCTTTATCCATGGGCAGGCCAAGCAGATGGGCAACCGCCAGGGCAGCCAGGGCATTTTGCACATTATGCCGGCCGGGGAGGCGTAAATTCACCAGGGTATGGACCTCGAGCTGGCTGCCTGGTGTGGTGCAGACAGCTTCGAAGCTTAACCCACCCGATGGATTGGGTGTGAGGGTTTCAGCCGTATAAACATTGGGCTGGTTGCAGGAGCCATTATTGGAATATTTAACGGCATATGTGACCACTTTTTGCCCGCGTGCCTTCGCTACCTGACACAGCCTGGCTGCGCCACCATCATTGGTGCATACCAGCAAGGTGCCGCCCTCACTGACCTGGGCCGCGAAATCGTCGAATGCATTGAAGTAGTCGTCCGGGGTCGGATAACAATCGGGGTGGTCGTGCTCAATGTTGGTGATGACGGCAATGTACGGCTTGAGACCCAAGAACATGCGGTCGTATTCATCCGCTTCAATGACAAACGCCGATCCCTTCCCGGCATGAGCATTGTTACCCAGGTTTTTCAGCACCCCGCCGGTGATATAGGTTGGATCCTGTCCGAGGGTTGTGAGCATCCAGGCGATCATGGCAGTGGTGGTGGTCTTGCCATGCGTGCCAGCCACGGCGATTCCCATGCGTCCGCTCATCAGGGTTGAAAGGAACTCGCTACGCTTCAACACCGGGATGCCATGTTGTCGTGCGGCGATCACTTCTACATTGTCGTCAGGAATGGCGGAAGAGCGGACCACCACTTGTGCGCCCTCAATATTTTCAGGCCGGTGGCCAATCGCCACGCGCACGCCTTCTTCCTGCAGGCTTTTCGCCAGGGGAGATAAGCTACGGTCTGAGCCAGTCACCTGGTAGCCACTTTCGAGCAGCACCCTGGCAATAGCTGAGAGACCTGTCCCGCCGATCCCGATGAAATGCACAGCTTTTCCTCCTGTCATAGAAAGACCACGATCACGAAAATGAATGCCAATGCAATAGCGAAGTATATGAAGGGCACTCCTAACCAGGCAGGCGCCATCCAGCTAATGAGCTTGATGGCAGCCTGCCCGGTGATGGAGTTGGGGTCGGGTGGGATGATGTACGAGATGGCCTGGTAATTCGCTTCTGACAAGAAGTACCAGAGCGACCCGACAATCAGGTAGCCATTCAATGCACCCAAGAAGATCCCCAACAACGAATCCTGCAACCGCTCACGGGCGAACCTCTCGCCACCAATTTTCGGCAGGTTGGGGGTTTGGTAGCCAAAAAAGGTCAGCAGCAGGATTATCGCTACCCGCATCCAGAATTGGCCAGTCGATCCAGCCTCAGAAAAGGTTTGGGACAGGCCCTTGACATAAGTCTCGAGCACAGTAATTATGAATAAGGCCAGGATGGCGCTGGCAGTCACCATCATCTCTTTAGCCCAACCGCGCATAGCGCCTATGATGGCAAACAGGATCACGAAGCAATAAAAGATGAAGTTCAAATAGACCATCGCATGCTCCTAATCAGCTGGATTTGGGACATGGTGGACACCTGTTTGTTTTGCCTGCGTTGCCAGCACACTGAGTAAAGTGGCAAGCCTGGAGGCAGCCTCGGGTTTTGCCAAGGAGCGCATGACCTGTGACATTTTTTGAAGTTGTTCTTTGTCAGCCATTAATTGGCGCACTTTGGGGAGCAATTGCTCGCCCAGCTCGCCATCTTCGATCTGGACGGCAGCGCCGTGCTTCACAAGGTATGCAGCATTTACTCGCTGATAGCGCCAGGCGTACGGGTAAGGCACCAGGATGGCAGGTACGCCGAAGAGTGGCAGCTCACCGAGCGTGGATGCGCCAGCACGGCTGAGGGCAAGGTCAGCCAGGAGCATGGCAGCCCCAATCTCATCATAAAGATATGAAAACGGACGGTAGCGGTTCAGCAGCTCAGCTGGAAGGCCCGCACGTACTCCTTCCATCATCTGCCAATCAAGCTTACCGGTGATATGAATCACCTGCATCTCCTGAAGCAAATCGGGCAGGGCGGCTGCGACAGCCTGGTTAATAGAGCGCGCACCTTTGCTGCCACCAAACACCAGCAGGATGGGCAATTGTTCATGCAAGGCAAAGAAAAGTCGTGCCTCAGCTTCGGTCCATTTATCTAAATCTGGCCTCAGTGGGTAACCAGTCACCACGCGTGAGGGGTGATTGGGGAAAAAGCCCCTGGATTCGGGAACAGTGAGGGCAATGCAATCGCTGTAACGGGCGATGGTCTTTAGAGCCAGACCAGGCTCGATATCCGGTACATACAACAGGCTTTTGTGAGCCCCCGAAAGTCGAGCGGCCAAGGCCATGGGCACACCCACATAACCTCCGGTATAAAACAGCACATCTGGATTAAATCTGCGCAGGAGACGCCTGGAGGAGAAGAAACCTAGACCAAGCTGCCAAAGATTGCCAGGCAGGGTCCGCAGGCTAATCCCATGCACACCCGCAGCAGGAATAGCTTCGAAGCGTAATCCTTCCCTCTTCACCAGGTCTGCCTCCATGCCACCACTGGCACCCACCCACAACACCTCGAGTGGATCGGTTGTGGCTGACCCAGCTGTAGCCTGCTTGCCAGGAAAAGGCTCAGGGTTCGTTCTCATCAGCTGCTTGAGGACCGACAGGGCGGGATACACGCCGCCGCCTGTCCCCCCCGCGCAAATTAACAACCGCATTGAATCCCTTCTCCTCATTCTGCTTAGATTTTTCGGACATGCGGGAAACACTCAAGATGATTCCCACAGATGCCATAACAACCATCAAATTGGAGCCACCTGAGCTGATGAACGGCAGGGCATTACCCGCAAAAGGCAACAAGCCCACCATCACCAGCATATTGATGAGTGCTTCAAGGCTCAGCCAAAACGTGAGGCCACCCGCCAGCAACGTCCCCAACCCATCGGGAGCCCGCCTGGCTACCAGCCAGCCTCGCCACATCAGCAACAGGTAAAGGATGACGAGCAATCCTGAGCCAAGCAAACCGGTCTCCTCACCCACTACAGCAAAGACGCTATCGGTGTGCGGGAACGGCAATCCCATAAGTTTGGTCTGGGATTTACCTATCCCGACCCCGATCCAACCTCCGCGCATAAAGGCTTCCAACGAACGACGCACGTGCTCAGAATATTGAAGCGGGTCTTTAAGCCCAGCCAGAAAGCTGTTCATCCTGTCGGGACCAGTGGGAAATACCCCTGAAACTAAAACCAAATACCCCACCAAGACCCCCAAAGCCATCATGAACAGAAATTGCTTCAGCTCTCCACCAGCCAGGAAGAACATCAAAGTACCCAGTAAACCAATCGTGATCACGGCACTCAAGTCGGGCTGCAAGGCGATCAATCCGCCAATCACACCCATGATCACACTCAGGGGGATCATAGCCAGGTAAATATTCCTGAGCATATCGCGCCGGTTGTTCAACCAGATGGAGAGGTAAATTACAATGCCAAATTTCGCCAACTCCGAAGGCTGAACAGAACCACGGAACAGGCTGCGGACAGAGCCCAGGCGGATATCCTGGATGATGAGCACAGCAACCAGGGCGATGATCGTCACAGCCATCAAAGGCAGAGCAAACTTCTTCCAGTAGTGATAATCCATCCAAGCGAGGAAGGCCATCACCAGCGCACCCAACGCCATCCAGCGCAGCTGGCGCATGAATATATAAGAGGACGATCCGAAGATCTGAAATGAGTAATCTGAACTGGCCGAATAGACCATCAGGACCCCAAATAAAATCAGCGAGATGACCACCAATAACAGCGGGACATCAAGACTCAGACGTCTCGGTCGGTGAACTTTGACCGCGCCCTGGTCGGCCTGTCCGCGATCACTTCTTACATGCACGAAAGATTGAATACCCATCGTTTAAAAGCCTCCCCGCGCTCCTCGAAATCGCGGAACTCATCGAAACTTGTGCCACCCGGCGAGAGCAGCACAATATCACCCTGCTCAACCACACTCGAAGCTACCTTTACAGCTTGTTCCAGTCCTGCGCAGATATCAATCGAATATGGACGTTTACCCGAATTGGCGTTTCCAACCACAGAAGCGATCTTGCCAGCTGCCTCACCGAACAGAATCAAATGGTCCACCCTGTTATGGATCAGCTCGGCCAGCTCATACCACGGCAGATTCTTATCGCGCCCCCCTGACAGGAGGATGATCGGTCGAATTACCTCATTGGGTGATTCAAAGGCATGTATGGCAGCAATGACGCGTTCGGGGGCAGTAGCGATCGAATCGTTATACCAATCAGCCCCGCGCCACGAATTGATCCATTCCAATCGATGGGGAACACCTGTAAATCTGACGATTGCCTTGCGCATGTAGGCAGGCGGCAGCCCGGCCGCCTGGCAGATAGCACAGGCAGCCAGTGTATTTTCAACATTATGCCAACCCCTGAGACGGATCTCGGAGAGCCGCACGACGAGCTGAGCTTCGCGGTTATCCCACAAGCACAGCCATTCATCCTTGATGAATGCCCCCTTCATGCCTTCAGGAGGTTTATCCTTGCCAAACGAATGCCGTCGACCATGTACTTTACGTAGCAGGCTCCAAACCCCAGGATCATCGCGACCTAAAACGGCAATATCTTGGTCGGTCTGGAACTCGAGGATGCGGCGTTTCGCTGCCAGGTATGCTTCCATGGTCATATGCCGGTCTAGGTGGTTCGGCGTGATGTTTAAAATACAGGCAATCTCTACCGATTTGGTCATCAGCTCAAGCTGAAAGCTGGATAGCTCCATTACTGCCAAATCCTCGGCATGCATCCTGTCCAGGTTGGATAAGAGAGGAGCGCCGATATTCCCTCCCACCCAAACTCGGTGATAGGGACCAGCACCGCCCGAGTTGATGGCAGTTTGCGCAATTTTTCCAACCATGGTCGTTGTGGTTGTTTTCCCAGCCGAACCCGTGATGCCAATCGTCAGGCAGGGACAATTCTCCAGGAAAATTTGCGAATCGTTCGAAAGTGGGATGCCGCGTTTTTTGGCTTCCTGGATCAACGGTAGGTCGAGGGGCACACCAGCAGACGGGCAAACCAGGTTGGCACCTTCAAGCAGGGTGAGGGGGTGGCCTCCGAAGAACCACTCGATCCTGGAAGCCACCTGCTCATCCAGGTCATTGAATGATTCTCGGACACCCTCGAGCTGCCCAGCGGGTTTCTGATCATTCATCACGACATATGCGCCATGACTAGCCAGGTAACGCCCCAGGGAAATTCCCTGCCGGGCAGCTCCAACTACAATCACTCGCTTATCCTTCCAATTCGTCATACCAGCAACCGACCTCTGTACACTCATCCCAAGGCAATCGCCGCACCGATCATAGCGGCTAACAAGCCAATCAACCAAAATCGCTGAACAACTTGCGTCTCACTCCAGCCCATTAACTCAAAATGGTGGTGGAGGGGAGCCATCTTAAACAACCGTTTACCTTTAGTAATCTTAAAATAACTCACCTGCACGATCACGCTGATCATCTCACTCAGAGGAATAACAGCAATCACCGGCAACAAGATCCATTGCCCGGTCATCAACGCGACCACAGCCAGGGTAGCGCCCAGGGGCAGCGCACCTATGTCGCCCATGATCAGCTGTGCCGGGTGCACATTGAACCACAGGAAACCGAACAATGCACCTACCAGGGTGAAGCAAAAACGTGCGAGGAACAACTGGCCTCGCAGCAGGGAAATCAACCCGAAGGTGGCAAAACACGTGGCAGAGATCAACCCGGCCAGACCGTCTAATCCATCGGTAAAGTTGACCGCATTGGAAAAACCAACGATCAGGAGCGTGGCAATCGGGACGTACCAGATGCCGAGCGAAAATTCAGCCTGCATCCACGGTAGGTAGATTTGAGGTGCCTGAAGCACGTACTGCAGACCGATGGCGATGATGATACCAAAGATGATCTGGATGAGGAACTTAGTGCGGGCGCGCATCCCCCGCTCATCACTTCGCTTGCCGCGCAGCTTCTTCCAGTCATCGACGGAACCCAACAATCCGAAGACAATCAGGGTTCCCATAGGCAGGAAAATAGAGCGGCCAAGCATCGTCAGTCCAAGCAAAGAGGCGGCGTTGAACAGCACAGTGATGAGCAACACCGGCAGGATAAATAACACCCCGCCCAAAGTAGGTGTGCCCAGCTTGGAGATGTGACGCTGTGGACCATCCACACGAATGGACTCGCCAATTTTCAGGTGGCGTAAAATGCGCAGCAGCGGCGCGCCCCAGATGACCGTCAACATGAACGAGAAACCAGCTAATGCCAATGCCAAGGCGCTCTCTCTCATGGCTGGTACTCCAGGGCTGAGACGATGCGGTCCATGTGCATCATATTTGAGCCTTTTACCAGGACGACATCTTCTGGCTTCAACTCAGGCTGCAAGTACTGGATAGCCTGGTTGACCTTTTCCAGCACGGTGATACTGCCAGCGGGCAAGCCGGCTTCCAGAGCAGCCTGGGCGATGAGCTTGCCAAGCTCACCGACAGTAACCAGCTGATCCACTACTTCTGCAGCACGAATACCAACCATCTCATGCCCGCGCAGCTCATATTGCCCGAGCTCGAGCATATCCCCCAAGACGGCAACTTTACGGCCTACCAGATCATCGAGCAGGTTCAAGGCTGCGAGCATCGATTCAGGTGAAGCGTTGTAAGTATCATCCAAGATCAAGGCGCCACTTTGGGTACGGACAGCGATCAAACGCAGCTCATTGCTGGCTGAACGCAAGCCGCTGACGATTTCTTGCCAGGTCAATCCGTCCACCAGCCCGACTGCAGCGGCCCGCAGTGCTGTCTGGACCGAATGCCTGCCGATCAGCGGTACCCTCAACTGCAAGACTTCAGCAGGAAGATTTCTTTGCTGGCGGTAGTGCATCCAAAAACGGATACCCTCCAACCCCAGGCTTTCGATATTATCAGCCCACAGATCTACGTTCGTGTCCATTCCGTAGAAGAAGACATGGGCACACGCCTGTGTGGCCATTTTCCGCACCTGCAGGTCGTCATAATTCAAAATGGCAAATCCTTCTGCGGGGAGAGCCTGGACCAGCTCGGATTTGCCGCGGGTGATTTCTGCTTGCGAACCTGCGCGTGAGGCGTGTACCGTGCCAATATTGGTAACCACGCCGATAAGAGGTTTTGCCAGGTCGCACAAGAGTTTAATCTCGCCCGGCACGTAGAATCCCATCTCCAGTACTGCCCGTTCGTGCTCCTCGTTCAGGCTGAGCATAGTCAGGGGCAGACCGATCTCGTTGTTCAGGTTGCCCTTATTTTTCAAAGTGCGATAACGCTGGCCGAGGACTTCCGCCACCACTTCTTTGGTGGTCGATTTGCCCACACTGCCGGTGATCCCGATCACCTCTACGTCCAGCTTGCTACGCCAGAATTTCGCTACCTGTTGCAAGGCCGCCAGGGGATCATCCACGCGGATGCAAAAAGGCCCCTCAAGCCCGGCCAGCTGGGTGGCGAGCACTTCAAACGTACTCTCGTTGCGCAAGTCGAGGACCGGGAACTGGCTGCTTAGATCTTGCTTGACCAGGGCCATGCCGGCTCCATGGCCAAATGCCTCGCCGACAAAATCATGCCCGTCGTGATGTTCACCGGGCAAAGCGACGAATAAAGCCCCGGGCTGCACCAGACGCGAGTCGATCGCACCCTCCGTTATGGGAACGGTCGCCTGTTCAAGGCGCATTCCAGTCAAGGCTTCGAGGACATCAGCCAACGATAACACAAATCAAATCCTTATTGACCTGATAAGCTTTGTTCAACGGAATCCGGTGGTATATCCATCAGTACCACCAGGCGTTCGACCATATTTTGGAATACAGGCGAAGCGACCACTGATCCCCATGGAGAGCTGGTGGGTTTCTTCAGCCAGACATAAACTAAAAACTGCGGATTATCCACCGGTCCCCAACCCACGAAGGAGGCATTCGTCTCATCACCTGTATAACCTTTTGCGGTAGCGATCTGCGCGGTACCCGTTTTGCCCGCCACGCGATACCCCTCCACCAGGGCATCGGATGATTCACTCTCCAGTGAGCTAGCCAACATCTGGGTTAGCGTTCCGGCAGTTTCTGCGGAGATGGGCTTACCTACGATTTGGGGTGTAGGAGTGTATTGAAAACCATCCCGAACGAGCGAGCGCATGACATGCGGGACCATCATCTCGCCTCTACCATTTGCCACTGCTGAGGTCGCCATGATCATCTGGATGGGTGTGACGGCAACACCCTGGCCAAAGGAATTCGTTCCCAGGTCGGCCTCATACCAGTCAGTGTCACCAGGGATTTTCAACCTACCTGGAGCTTCTGCAGCCAGGTCTATCCCGGTCAGCTTGCCAAAACCGAAATTCTGCAGGTATTGATAAAATTCTCCTGCCCCTAATTCGGTCGCCACCCAGGTCAGGCACACATTCAGCGAATGGGCCAGACAGCCCTCCATGGTTTGGGGTCCCCAGGCGCCCCAATCCCAGTTATGGATATTGATCCCGCCGATATATATCGATCCAGTATCGACATACTCAGTCTCTGGAGTCACAGCCCCCGCATCCAATGCGGCAGCCATGGTCAAAACCTTAAAAACCGATCCAGGTTCATAATCCTCGCTGATAGCCCGGTTAAAGGGAGTGTTATCTTCGAACACATCGGCATAATTCCAAAACTCGTTCGGGTCCAGGCGGGGCGTGCTGGCGATGGCCAGCATCTCACCCGTATTCGGATCCATGACAAGCACCACGCCGCCATCGGCACCGCTGTCATCGATGCCTTTATCCAACACTTCTTCAGCAGCTGCCTGGATCTCACGATCGATGGTCAACACCAGATCAGCTCCGGCTTTGAGCTCGGGGATCTCAGACACCTGGTAAGGGTCCAGGGTCATCCACATCGATTGAGGCGTGCCGGCCA
>Ga0153916_10002703_pt1 | contig 12972 bp, 8 predicted proteins | sample Opewatmetagenome_FD_109642 | JGI IMG/M metagenome (GOLD analysis project Ga0153916, IMG submission 109642) | Freshwater wetland microbial communities from Ohio, USA - Open water 3 Core 3 Depth 4 metaG | ecosystem: Environmental > Aquatic > Freshwater > Wetlands | place: USA: Ohio, Lake Erie, Old...
GGCGAGTGGGATTGCCCATGACTTCAATAACATCATCAATAACGTCTTGGGCTTTGCCACTCAGCTAAAGAAACATACAGATGATCCTGCGAAAGTTGTCAAGTATGCACAGACAATTGAGAAGTCTGCTGCCAGAGGAGCCGAACTCTCGGCGCAGCTCCTTTCGTTCGCTCGCGTCGGGAAACAGGAAAGCCGGCCGTTGAACGTCGGCAAGGTGATCGAAGAAGTCGGAACTCTCTGTAAAGAGACATTTCCGAAAAGTATTCTCATTGAAAAGAAAATCGACCAGAATCTACGTGCTGTGCTGGGGGATCACGGGGGGCTCTACCAGGTCTTGTTAAATCTCTGTGTGAACGCCCGCGACGCGATACAGAGTTGTCAGAACCAGCATAATGGAATGATTACCCTTGAAGCTCGCAACGCCGTTGCGGGTGAAGACATCAGCACTGAGCTGATCGGGGGAGTGGGGGCGGCCTGTGTGGAAATGCGTGTCTCGGATAATGGCACGGGAATTCCCCGCGAGATTCGTGAAAAAATCTTTGATCCCTTCTTTACCACAAAAGAGCGCGGAAGGGGGACTGGGCTCGGTCTGTCGGTTGTGTATTCGATCGTGCGAAACCATCATGGCGTCATGCTCGTCGATAGCGAGGAGGGGAAGGGGAGCACCTTCCGCATTATCCTTCCTTCCCTCGATCTCTCCACTGAAACTGACCACACAACAGAGGTTCAAGACGCCGTTCGAGGGAGCAACGAATTCATCCTCGTCGTGGATGACGAGGAATCGATGCAGGAACTTGCCCGCGATCTTCTGGAGGAGGCTGGATACCGTGTGGTGACGGCAGGTTCGGGTGCCGATGCGCTCAAGATATATAAACAGCAGTTCAGCGAGATCGATCTTGTTGTGCTGGACCTGGTGATGGGAGGGATGGATGGGGGCCGAACGTATCTGGAACTGAAGAAGATTAACCCTGCAATCAGGGCATTTTTCTGCTCCGGGTATATTCCCGACAAGTTGATTGCGTCGTTCATTGCAGAAGAGCATCTGCAGACGGTCCAGAAACCATTCCAACCGGAAACGTTTGTTCGAGTCGTGCGCGAGATACTGGACAAGAGTAACTGATGTACAGGTGACTCGGGCACGTGGCTGATATTGTTCACGAGTTCCCTCAAGTCCTCCCTTTTCCGTTGAAGATGCACACCTTTTGCTTGGCATGACGTTTGGGGCTTCTGCAGGCAGGCGTCGGCAATGGTCGGAGCGTTCATCGTCAGACCGATGACCGGTAATGAGAAGGGAAAATGAGGCTCAAGAGCAAAAACGAAACTGGTCCCTCGAAGAGGATTCTTCTCATCGAAGATGATGCCCTGGTCCGGAAGTCGATGACCCTGTTCATGGCGTCCATGGGGTATGAGGTCCTTGCTGCAGATTCCGGAGAAAGGGGGTTACAGGTTCTTGATCGTGAAAGAGTTGATTTGATGGTCGCGGATTATCAACTGCCCGGGATGACCGGGATCGAGGTTGTCCGCACTCTGCGCCAGCGGGGCATCCAAATTCCTGTAGTTCTCATGTCTGCGGACCTCAATGAAGAAACTGAGGCCCTCGCCCAGTCGGAACAGGTCAGTGCCGTCGTCAAGAAATCGACAGATCAGCTGCAGCAGCTCAAACCGACCCTGCTCACACTTCTTCACCATCCCTCCTGAGCATTCCTCCTTCCGCTTTGAAGATTCTACGCATCTTTCGCGCTCCTGGCTAAATGTAGCCATGGCAACAGCCCCAAGACGGGTCCCTGATAAGTTAAACCCACGAATCAAAGCCATTTGAAAGATTTTCGTTACTCCGCGGTGGCGAATTGCAGGATGTTCTTGGCATGGGTTTCGTGTCATGACATCATGGTATGGATCAGGCAAGCGTCCTAATTGCAGAATCTGAGCGAATCGTTGCTCTTGACTTGAAAGGGCGACTGACGAGGCTGGGGTATGCCGTTCCTGCAGTCTGCAGCACGAGCGACGAGACAATTCGTGGGGTTGCCAAGCATCACCCGGACCTGTTGTTGATTGATACCAGCGTCGGGGGGACAATGGATGGCATTGCTGCCGCTGCAGAGGTCCGTCGACGGTTTGAAATCCCCATTGTCTTTCTCACGACGCATTCCGATGAGCACACCCTGTCGAGGGCGAAGACGATTGAACCGTATGGATTCATCATCAAGCCGTTTGAGATCTATGAGCTCCGTGCAACAATCGAGACAGCACTGCACAAGCATCAGATGGAGCATCGTGTTCGAGAGAGCGAACGGCTCCTCGGGACGACGCTGAACAATATCGCCGATGCGGTGATAGCAACTGACGCAGGATGCAAGATCTCCTATTTCAATCCGAGAGCAGAAGAACTGACGGGGTGGTCCCAGTCAGAGGCAATTGGTCGGAATTGGGGCGAGGTCTGCACACTAGTGGCACCCAGTGGCGGGGATACCCCTCGCTCCCTGGAGGATATTCTGCGTCTCGGCCCTACCTCGGCGTGTCAGGATGGCGCCAATCTGGTGAACCGTCATGGTGTTACGATAAGCATCGATCGCACTGTCTCACCTATTCGTAGCCAGGAAGGAGTGCTCTCGGGTGCAGTTGTGGTTTTGCGTGACGTATCCGAGGATCGTCGACGGGCTCAGATCCAGAACCTGACATACAGGATCGGTCAGGTCGCGCTTGAGGCAGGGACCCTACAAAGTTTCTTTATCTCCATTCACCAGTGCATTGCGGAAATTATCAATGCCAGGAATTTCTACATTGCCCTCGTTGATCAATCCACTGGGATGCTAACGTTTCCCTATTTCGTCGATGAGAGCGATTCCCAGCCGCAGCCTCGCCCACGAGGAAAAACGCTCACAGACTACGTTCTCACGACATGTCAGCCGTTCTATGCAAATTCTGCAACGTTGAGGGCTTTAGCTGCGGAGGGGAAGATTGTTCTCGCGGGCAGTCCGGCAGAAGAGTGGTTGGGGGTCCCCCTCATCGCCAGAGGGAAGACATTCGGTGTGCTTGTTGTGCAGAGCTACACCCCGGGCGACTCGTATAGCGAAGCAGATATAAAGGTCATCACGTTTGTCTCTCACCAGGTGGCAATGGCAATTGACCGCCGCCGGGTTCAGGAAGAGATGGAAGAAACTGCGCAGCGACTCTTTACTGTTCTCGAGACAGTCCAAAGTGGGATAACCCTCAGCGATGAGCAGGGGCACTTCGTAGTCTTCAACTCGAGGATGCAACAGCTGACGGGATACACGAAAGAAGAAGCAAATGCCTCAATTGATTTTTCAAAGTTGCTGTACCCTGACACTGCTGCACATCATGCGGCGATGGATGGCCTCCGGGAACTCCTCGAGCACAAGCAGACCCGTGAAATCGAAACTACGATTCGTCGTAAGGATGGTGCTCAGCGGACACTTTTAGTGTCATCCTCACTATTCGATTACGGGAGGCACACATTCTTCCTGAGTGCCTATCATGACATTTCCGAGCGTAAACAGGCCGAGGGAGCGCTTCGGAAGAGCGAAGAGCAGTTCAGGCAGGTCTGGAACAAATCCTTTGATGGGATGCGCATCGTCGATGAGCATGGCACGATCGTGATGGTGAATGATGTGTATTGCAGGTTGGTCCGAAAAACCCAGCAAGACTTGGTAGGTCAACCGTACACCGTGGTCTATTCTGATATTGACGCCGATGCAATGCTAGCCTCATTCTGCCGACGGATTGTCAGCCACTCTGTCCCGCCAATGGAGGAACGTCGTTCGTCACTCTGGAACGGAGACCAGGTTTGGCTATCGTTCACAAACTCCTACCTGAATCGTGAAGGTGAAAGGGAGCTTCTGCTCACGGTATTTCGTGACATCACTGAACAGAAGCGAGCAGAAATTGCATTGCGGGAGAGCGAAAAGAGATTTAGGGAACTGTTTGACTATTCACCGGTCGGCTACCACGAGATTGATGGGAGCGGAAGCATTATCGGGGTGAACCAGACAGAAGTCGAGATGTTGGGGTTTTCCGCGGAAGATCTCGTCGGGCGAAAGGCGTGGACTCTTTCGACAGAACCCGATGCGGCTCGGGCACGGATTCAGGCGAAGCTTGCGGGAATCATTCCGGCCGCCCAGGGATTTGACACAACGCTGCGAAAGAGAGATGGTACCGCCTTGCATGTTGTCATCTTTGATAGACTCATTGTTGGGCCCGATGGCAAGCCTTCCGGTCTCAGGACCGCGGTACAGGACAACACAGAGCGAAAACTCGCCGCAGACGAGCTTGAGCGGTTTGCTCAGGATCTCTTTGAGGCGAAATCGAGGGCGGAGGAACAGGCCCGAAGGCTCGAGGAACAGGCGGAGGAATTGCGCAAGGCCCGCGAAGAGGCCCTGGCAGCGTCAAGGTTTAAATCTGAATTTCTGGCAAATATGAGCCATGAAATTCGTACGCCCATGAACGGGGTAATTGGGATGACAAGTCTGCTTCTTGATACACCGCTGTCGAAGGAGCAGCATCAGTACACGGAGATCATACGGTCGTCGGGCGAAACCATGCTCTCGATAATCAATGATATACTAGACTTCTCGAAAATCGAGGCGGGGAGGATGACGCTGGAATTGATCGATTTTGACCTTCGGGCGGCCGTGGAGGAGTCGGTTGACCTCTTGGCGAGCGAAGCGCATGAGAAGGGAATTGAGCTTGTTTCGTTTGTTGAACATGAAATCCCTGCAGCAGTGAATGGCGATCCCGGGCGCCTCCGCCAGATTCTCGTGAATCTCATCAGCAACGCCGTCAAGTTCACTGAACAGGGGGAAGTTGTTGTCGAGGCTACGCTTGACGAACGGAAAGGCGACGAGGCAATCATACGGTTCACTGTTCGGGATACTGGCATCGGTATTCCACCTGAAGCACAAGGAAAGCTCTTCCGTTCATTCTCACAGGTCGACGGATCGGCGACACGAAGGTTTGGCGGCACCGGTCTGGGTCTGGCAATCTCCCAGCAACTCACGGAGTTGATGGGTGGCCGGATTGGAGTCGAAAGCAAACCTGGGAAGGGTAGTGAATTCTGGTTCACCGTGGGACTCAAGGTGAGACCTTCGATACCCATGCTTGGCTGGATGCCACAGGAGTTGCGGGGGAAGCGGGTTCTTGTCGTGGGAGGCACTCCAGGCGGACAGGAGATCATCCAGCGGCAGCTCTTGGCTCGCGGTACTGTGGCCGAGTTTGTTCCGACCACAGGAGAGGCATTCGAAGTGCTCCGCTCAGCGACAAATGGAGAGAATTCCGTCGCAGCGATTCTGGTCAATATGAACCTGTCCGAAACGAGCGGTCCAGCGTTCGTCACGGCCCTGCAGGACGATGCCACGTTGCGGGCGATACCGGTGATCATGCTAACATCTCTGGCGCAGGGTCACACGGCGTCAAAGACCGATGCTGGAATCGTTCTCTCGATCAACAAGCCTTTGAAGGAGGCTGCGCTTATTGATGCGCTTGCTCAGGCGTTACGAGCCCGAGACTCTGCCTCCGTTAGCTGGAGTGGGCAAAGCTCGCCGGAGAGTGCCCAGGTCGGATCAAAGCAGGAACTTGGGCTTCGCATTCTCGTTGCGGAGGACAACGTTGTGAACCAGCGGGTGGTGTTCCGTATGATCCAGAAGCTCGGGTGCCGGGCTGATGTCGTGGCAAATGGGCTGGAAGCGATCTCGGCCCTGCAGCGAGTGCCGTATGATATTATCCTGATGGATTGCCAGATGCCGGAACTTGATGGCTACGCAGCCACAAGAGCGATCCGCCAGCAGGAAGGGAACAGTAAACATACCAGGATCATCGCGATGACGGCAAACGCTCTTAAAGGGGATCGAGAACGCTGCCTCGCTGCCGGAATGGATGATTACATTTCAAAACCCATTAACTTGCTTGAACTCGAACAGATCCTTCAATCCCAACCGAAATCGGCTGTGGCAAGCACGGAGGGAGAGGGAAGTCTGCTCAATTCGCAGAGGCTTGCCGATCTGGCGGAACTCGGCGATGAGCCATCCTGGCTGGAGGGAGTTCTGACACGATTTCTCGAAGACTCGCGTGCCCGACTCTCGTCCCTCAGGCAAGCAATCCAGTGTGACGAGGCCGAGAAAGTGGGAGAGATCGCCCACACGCTTAAAGGGAGCAGCGCCAATATTGGTGCAGAGGCAATGGCCCAACTGTCCCGAGATCTGCAAGACCTTGGTCGTAGTGGTTCGCTTGACGGTGCTGAAGCGCTCTTGCAGCAACTGGAACAGACATTGACACAGACCGCAGCGGCACTCGAGGCTGGATATATGAAACGAAAGCTAAGTGCATGAATATTCTAGTTGTAGAAGACGACAAGCTCTCTAACCTGGTGCTATGTAAGAAGCTGGAAAAGCTCGGCCATACTGTTCTCTCGGCAGAGAATGGAAGGGACGGTTGGTATACCTATCTCCGAGAAAATCCACGCATCGTCATAACTGACTGGATGATGCCCGTCATTGACGGCCTGGAATTGTGTCGTATGATTCGTGCAGATCGCCGGCTCAGGTACGTGTATATCATCATGCTGACTGCTCGTGGAGGCCGGGACAATTTTTTGGAAGGAATGAACGCGGGGGCAGATGACTTTCTCACCAAGCCTGTTGATATCGACAGCCTGCAAGGTAGGCTCCGGGTGGCCGAACGGGTCGTGAATTTGCAGACAGTGGCCAGTGAGCTCGAAGGTCTTCTCCCTATATGTATCTATTGCAAGAAGATTCGTGACGAGCATGATGTATGGCAACCAGTCGAACAGTACGTCGTGCAGCGAACGGAGACTTCGTTCACGAACGCAGTGTGTCCGGATTGCGGCAAGAGAGTAACTGGCACACCGATGGAGGAATAACGATGAGAATCCTGTTTGCAGAAGACGACGAAGGTTCCAGACATATCATGATCGCTCAGCTGAGGAAGCTGGGTCATGAGGTCGTTCCGGTGGTGGATGGGAAGGAAGCATGGGAGACTTACCAGCAGGTTCATCCGGACCTGGTAATCACCGACTGGAACATGCCTGGGCTGAACGGGTCGGAGCTGTGCCGGAGAATTCGAAGTGAAAAGAAGAGGAATCAGTATGCATATATTATCATTCTGACGGCAATGGATCGCAAGCAGGGATTCGCAGAGGGTATGGAAGCAGGGGCTGATGATTTCATAACCAAGCCTTGCGATTTCGCGGAACTTGTAGTCCGCCTCCGCGTTGCACAAAGGATAGTCGCATTGCAGACTCATGTGGCATCTCTGCAAGGTTTGCTGCCCATCTGTCCGGATTGCAAGAAGATCAGAGATGAAAAGAATGAGTGGCAGCCGATTGAAGCTTATATTGCAGGCCGTTCAGAGGCGACGTTCTCCCATGGGATCTGTCCGGAGTGTATGGAGTCGATTATCAAACCTCAGATGATGGAAATGAAACGTAGAGTCGGCTAGGTAGTCGAAAGTTCCACTCCGCAACATGTGGCTAATATTAGCCTTCAACGACCCTTCTCCCAATGGCCTATCATCAGTAAATATGCGTTTTGGTTTGATTTGGAGGGCTGCACCCTCTGGCACCCCTCTTGATTCACATTGACCGGAGACAAACACTTAAGCGTTCACTAGCCTTCTGGGGCGACAATGCTATCAGAAACACACCATATGCACTTTGGCTTGGGAAAATTCATAGTTCTCATGGGTGTCTTGGCCACAGTAGTTGCTGCGGTAGCAATTATAGGGAACAAGAGGGTGGAGGCCCGCCAGTCCGTCGTGGTCGATGGATGGGAAGATGATATTGCAGCGTGACGCTGGGCTGGCTCAAACATGAGGTGCTCCTAGCAGCTGTTGTCAAGAGCGATTATCGACGCGCTAGGTGCACCACAAGCGTACATCCTTAGAAGAAGACATGACCCATCCGAAGCGTCCCCAAGACAAGCGGAGAGCCCCGCATCATGTACTGGAAGACGGGCTGCCTTCCCCTATGCAATCAATTGATGGTCGTGACGATCTCATCAAGAGCCTTCAAGAAACGATCGAAGTGCTGAAGGGGCAGATTCGTCGTGCAGATGCGAACATCGAGGGTATGCAGAGGGCTCTTGAAGATTTGTCTGCGGTGCAGTACCTCTCCAACCGCATAAGCATGGCAACTGACCAGGAGCAGCTCGTCAGTGCACTCATTGAACTGACAGGTCAATTGTTGCCCCTGAGAGACTCAGCGCTCCTGCTCTTTGGCGATTCCCATGGAAAGCTTGTACCCCTCTCGCCCAGGAGCTCTATGCGGCTACTGGACGAAGCGCAGAGGCAGAGTGAATCAGGCATAGTGGAAAGGGTGATTGCTGGACGTAAGGGGGTGATGCTACCGCATCATGATGCGACGAGCACTGATGATAAACCGATGACATTGATGATCCTGCCGCTCTTCCTTCGCAGGGAGGCGATCGGCATCTACGTGATCAAAGTGGAAAAATCACATCAGGAGATAACAGAACAGCAGGTCCAACTCCTCGCCGTCATCGCAAACCAGGCGGCAGTGGGAATCGGACACCTGCAGGCGTGCCAAGCGCTGATGAGAGCGGACGGAGAATTGAGGGCGTCGCAAGTCCAGATGATGCAGGCAGCAAAACTTGCTGCAATCGGGGAACTTGCAGGTGATATTGCGCACGAGATGACGAACCCGCTGCAAGTCATGATGCTCCACTTAGAGCTCGTCCAATCCGGACGGGCTAGCCCGAATTGGAACGAGATGTTTCTTGCTCAGATGCAACGACTCTCGGATGTCACGGCCCGTCTGAAGGAGTTTGCGCGGAATGCGTCAAGCAGGGTAACGATGGGACCGCTCGACCTGAACGCGACCGTAATGGCCAGCGTCGACGTTATCCGACACGAATTCACCGATGCGAGGATTCAGGTGGACGTCGCATCGTGCGAATCTCCTCTTGTTGTGGTGGGGAACACAAATTACATTCAACTGGTTATCCTGAATCTCCTGCTAAATGCGCGCGATGCGATGCTCGAGGGAGGAATCGTCAAGGTTACGATTTCACGGTCCGACGACCGTGCCTGTGTTCGCGTTGCAGACACGGGCCCCGGAATACCGAAGAATATTCAAGGAAGAATCTTCAAGCCCTTCTTTACTACGAAAGGCGATGAGGGCGCGGGCCTGGGCCTCGCGATTTGCTCCAAAATTGTTGCTCAACACGGTGGGAAGATCCTTCTGGAGAGCGAGGAAGGGAAAGGCGCTGCGTTTACTGTCTGCCTCCCGCTTCACCAGGCTTCTGAGTGAGGTTCCTTCAGTGGGGGGCGAACGATCGAATCAGGAGGCAGCTTGGGAGGCCGACGCAGATTGTCCGTTTAGATAGGCATTGATTGCCGCCGCGGCCTGCTTGCCGTCGCGCATGGCAAGAATCACGGTAGCTCCTCCGCGTGACAAATCTCCGCCCGCAAAAATCCCCGGTCTACTGGTTGCCTGACTGTCGCTGGTGACGACTGTCCCGCGTTTGCCCGTTTGCAGGCCGGGTGTGGTTGCTTGGATAATGGGATTCGGTCGCTGACCGATTGCTTCAATGAGTGTCTGAATTGGGACCACGAATTCCGACCCGGGAACTGCAACAGGTCTGCGCCGTCCGCTCTCGTCCGGTTCGCCCAGCTGCATCTTTTGACACTGGACTCCCTTGACCCACCCCTGTTCGTCACCAAGAATGCTGACCGGATTTGTGAGCATCATAAACTGGATTCCCTCTTGCTCGGCGTGATGGACTTCCTCTTCGCGTGCGGGCATCTCGTGGCGTGATCGGCGATAAATCAGATACGCCTTCTCTGCGCCTAGGCGGCGTGCTGTGCGGACTGCGTCCATTGCAGTGTTGCCGCCGCCGATGACGGCAGCCTCTTTTCCAATCCGAACGGGAGTGTCATTCTCTGGGAACTTGTAGGCGCCCATCAGGTTCACGCGGGTCAGGAACTCATTCGCGGAATAGACCCCGCTCAAGTTCTCCCCAGGAATCCCGAGAAAGTTTGGAGTACCTGCGCCGGTGGCGAGGAAGATTGCCTTGAAGCCCCACTCATCCAAGAACTCGTCAATCGTCGACGTGCGTCCTACCACGAAGTTCGTATAGATCTGTACACCGAGTGCTTTGATCCTCTCAGTCTCGATATCCAATATCTCTTTGGGTAAGCGGAATTCTGGAATTCCATACCGTAACACACCACCCACGGCATGGAGCGCCTCAAAGATCGTCACCTGATAACCCATTCTTGCAAGTTCAGCGGCACAGGTGAGACCGGCCGGACCGGAACCGACGATTGCAACTTTCTCTTCGCGATGGGTCGTGATAGCGGGCGCCTGGAAGAGTTTCCGGCGCATTTCATAATCCGCAACGAATCGTTCCAGTTTGCCGATGGCGACGGGTGTGAGTTTCTTTCCCAGCACGCAAAGCTCTTCACACTGGGATTCCTGCGGGCACACACGGCCACAGATGGCGGGAAGATAGTTGGCCTCCCGAATCTTGTTTACTGCGCCGATATAGTCTTCTTGTAACACCAGTGCGATGAACCCGGGTATATTGATACCGACCGGACAGCCGTCAATGCAATATGGGGTCTTGCACTCGAGACACCGTTTTGCCTCGATGAGGCTCCGATCATCATCGAAGCCGAATGACACTTCCAGGAAATTCGTCATCCTTTCCAGTGCCGGCTGCTCGTGCGGCTCCTGACGGGGGATCTTCATCCGCTCCGAGGGCTTGAGGGGATTGACAGAGCTCATGACGCCAACTCCTTAGCCTTGGTGGCGAGACGGCATTGATGCTGGTCGTCCGAAATCCTTTCTAAGTCCACGTACGTCCTGTTCCTCATCATCAATTCGTCAAAATCCACCTTGTGTCCATCGAACTCTGGTCCGTCAACGCAGGCGAATCTCATCTGCCCATTCACGGTGACTCGGCAGCCGCCGCACATGCCAGTCCCATCCACCATGATGGTATTCAAACTCACCAGAGTGTGTACGCCATACGGGTGCGTGAGGTTCGCAACCGCCTTCATCATGGGGAGGGGGCCGATCGCATAGACTGCCTTGATCAGGTGAGGTGCATCGAGCACGTCTTTCAGCTGATCGGTGACGAAGCCCTTGCGTGCATACGATCCATCATCGGTGGTCACGTATAAGGCAGTGGATACTTCCCTCATTTCATTTTCAAGGATGACGAGGTCGCGGCTCCGAGCTCCGATGATAGTGTGGACGATATTCCCCGCATCCTTTAATGCTTTGGCGATGGGATACAATTCAGCAGTTCCCACACCTCCTCCGACACAGATGACCGTGCCGTAGTTTTCAATCGGTGTCGGATTCCCAAGCGGGCCCACCACATCCAGAACGAAGCTGCCGGCTTTCATCGTGCAGAGCTCCTTCGTAGTCTTGCCCACAGCTTGGACGATGATGGTGATGGTACCTTCCGATGGGTTGCTGTCAGCGATGGTAAGAGGGATGCGTTCTCCCCCTTCATGGAGTCGCACCATGATGAAATTGCCCGCTTTGCGTTTTCGCGCGATGAAGGGCGCTTCGATGCGGAATCGGGAAATCGTGGAGGAGAGATCGTCCTTCTCAACGATTTTGAACATAGATTCTGTTAGCCCGGAATCGAGTAAGTGCCTGAATTGACATAATTTTGCGCAATTGCCATGCCAGCCATCCACGCTACATCGGGCACAAAAGAGGTGATTTTGCGGTCAAATGCAATCTGGTTTTCAATTTTCCGGAATGCCTTTTCCACATTTGGGATGCGAGGACTCGGCAGGGTCCTTGTCCGAATCTCCTCAGTTTTAATCCGCAAGCGCCTCCCGCAACGCTCTTGTAGTAACATCCACATGCTCCCGCTGGATGATCAGAGGAGGAACGAACCGGAGGACGGTCTTGTCGGTACAATTGATCAATATTCTGCGCTCACGAAGTGCGGCTACGACAGGTTCGCCATCGCCCAGGAGCTCCATCCCTGCCATGAGTCCGAAACCTCTCACTTCCCGTACCCTCTTTGGGAAGGCAGTCTGGAGCGCACGAAGCGATTCGAGCAAATACATCCCAATATCGGCTGCATGCTGGATGAGGCCCTTCTCGAGGATCTCGTTGATGACTGCCACTCCAGCAGCGCATGCAACGGGATTCCCGCCGAATGTTGTTCCATGCATTCCTGGTTCCAGAACGGATGCCGCTCCGCTCGTTGCTAGGATCGCCCCGAGAGGCAGCCCGCCGCCAATGGGCTTTGCCATCAGAACGAGGTCTGGTTGGATGTCATAGTGCTGGAATCCGAAAAAAGTCCCTGTCCGGCCCAGACCTGATTGGATCTCGTCGGCAATCAGCAGAAATCCAAAATGGTCGCGAAGTTCCTTCAATGTCTTGACGAAACCTTCCGATACGGATCGGATACCCCCCTCTCCCTGTATGAATTCCAGCAGAACTGCGGCGGTGGAAGGGGTTACCGCCTTGCGTAGTGAGGAGGGATTGTCGAATTCGATGGTGAAACAGTGGTCTAGATACGGTCCAAAGCCGTCGCGGTATTTTGGCCGATCCATCAGTGAGAGGGCGCCCATGGTGCGACCATGAAAGGCATTTGAAAAGGAGATGAGATCGGATTTACCTCGGGATGAACCCCAGCGTCGGGCAATTTTGACTGCTCCTTCGGTGGCCTCAGTGCCGCTGTTGGCATAGAATATTTTGGGATACCCGGAGTGTTTTGTAAGAAGCTCTGCTAGCGCGATTTGCGAGTCCTGGAGGTAGTAGTTGGACAAGTGGATGTACCGCCGGGTCTGTTCTTCAATGGCCTGGACAACGCGCGGGTGGGCATAGCCGAGGGCGTTGACCGCGATCCCGGCAAACATATCGAGATATCGTGTCCCATCCTTGGAGAACAGATAAACTCCTTCTCCCCGGTCAATTTCGAGCGGGAGCCGCTTGTACGTATGGATAAA
>Ga0153916_10002704_pt1 | contig 12970 bp, 7 predicted proteins | sample Opewatmetagenome_FD_109642 | JGI IMG/M metagenome (GOLD analysis project Ga0153916, IMG submission 109642) | Freshwater wetland microbial communities from Ohio, USA - Open water 3 Core 3 Depth 4 metaG | ecosystem: Environmental > Aquatic > Freshwater > Wetlands | place: USA: Ohio, Lake Erie, Old...
ATCGGATGACTGCAAAATCGGAAAGGGAACAACCTGCCAACATGTCAGTTCCTCAGCCTTCCAACCTTCCAACCTTCGAGCCAGGCCCCCCCCTGGGGCAGCCTTCCGACCTTAACGTCGTTGCCCTGGCCGGCGGCGTGGGCGGGGCCAAGCTGGCCTGGGGGCTGGCCCAGGTGCTGCCTCCCGAGCGGCTGACCGTCGTCGTCAACACCGCCGACGACTTTGAGCACCTGGGGCTGCACATCTCCCCCGACCTGGACACGGTCATGTACACCTTGGCCGGCCTGGCCAACCCGGAGACCGGCTGGGGCCTGCGCGGCGAAACGTGGTCTATGATGGATATGCTGGCCCGGTACGAGGGGCCGACCTGGTTCCGCCTGGGCGACCACGACCTGGCCACCCACCTGCTGCGCACCAAATGGCTGCGTGAGGGCTTCCCGCTCACCTGGATCACCCGCGAGCTGTGCAAGCTGCTGGGTATACGCCATTCTGTATTGCCCATGAGCGACGCCCCGGTGCACACTATCGTCCGCACCGACCAGGGCCCCCTCCCCTTCCAGGAATACTTTGTCGCCCGGCGCTGGCAGCCGGCGGTGCAGTCGATCCACTTCGAAGGGATCGAGGTAGCCCAGCCTACGCAGGATGTAATCCAATCACTACGCGAAGGGGATGTGGTTGTCTTTTGTCCCTCCAACCCCTTCATCAGCCTGGATCCTATCCTGGCCCTGCCCGCCCTGCGCCGCATCCTGGCTGCCAGTCGCGCTCCAAAAGTGGCTGTCACCCCCATCGTCGGCGGGCAGGCGATCAAAGGCCCGGCCGCCAAGATGATGCGCGAGCTGGGCCTGGAGGTCTCCCCCGCCGGCATAGCCCGCTACTATCAAGATTTGCTGACCGGCTTCGTCCTCGACCTCCAGGACGAACATCTCAAAACGGCCATCGCCTTCGACCTGGGCATGCGCGCCCTGGTCACCGATACCGTCATGAACACCGACCAGGACCGCACCCGCCTGGCGCGCCAGGTGCTGGAATTTGCGGCGCAGTTGTGATATAGCCGTGATCTAGTGCCTGATTCCCGCCAAACCCTACACTGAGGCCAAATCCCGACTGGCTCCCATCCTTTCCCTTGAACAGCGCATCGCCCTCAGCCGCTGGCTGCTGGAGCGCACCTTGCGCCTGGCGTTGGCCGCCCTCGGCCATGTCGTGGTCGTCAGCCGCGACCAGGCGCTGCTGGCGCAGGCCCGGGCGCTGGGGGCCTGGGGATTGCGCGAGGCTCGGCCGGGGCTCAACCCGGCGCTCACCCAGGCCGCGCGCTTCGCCGCGGCGCGCGGCGCAGACGGCCTACTGGTCCTGCCCGCCGACCTGCCGCGCCTCACCCCCCAGGACCTGGATGCCGTGTTGGCCCTGGGGGGTGTAGGGGCAGGTGTGACACCTGCCCCTACACCCGTCCTGGTCATCGCCCCCAGCCGCAGTGGAACCGGCACCAACACCCTGCTGCTGCGCCCGCCCGGCCTCATCCCTTTTGCGTTTGGGCCGGACAGCTTCGCCGCCCACTGCGCCGCCGCCCGCGCCGCCGGGGTTGAACCGGTCGTCCATCGCGTCGATAGCCTCGCCTTCGACCTGGACACGCCGGAGGACTGGGAATTAGGTATCAGGACTCGGGGAATCAGGAACCAGTTGCTTCCTTTCGCCTCATCTCCCGATCCCTGATACCTCATCCCTGATCCCCAATCGCCGACTTGCTGATTCGACTCAAGCGTGGTAGCATAAATTTGCTATTCCCCGAAGGGGACCTAGCCCCAAGGGGGACCTATGGGTGGGTTGATATTTGCCATTTGGGATTTGAAATTTGAAATTTGAATTCCGCCTGCTCGCTACCTTGGCCTTGGTCCTGCTGGCCCTGATCGGCTGCCGGGACCAACCCCAACCCCTGTTCATAGAAGTAGATCACAGCCGCCGGGCCGTCACCACCGAAGCAGCCACGGTACGCGACGCGCTGGCCGCCGCCGGCGTCAGCCTGGCCCCCCTGGACCGGGTGAGCCCCGACCTGTACGTCGAGACCGAGCCGGGCATGGTGATCGTCGTCACGCGCGTGGAAGAGCGCATCGAGACAGCCCGCGTACCGGTCCCCTTTGAGCGCAAGACGGTGACCAACGAGGCATTGCCGGCCGGCGAAACGCGCCTCATCCAACTGGGAGTCAACGGCGAAGACGAGATCACCACCCGCATTGTCCTGGAAAACGGGATCGAGGCAGAGCGTGCCCAGGTTTCGCGCCTGCCGGTCGTGGAGCCGGTGGATGAGATTATCGCCGTGGGCGCCCAGGACCGCCTGCAGCCCACCCCTCTGGACGGCACACTGGCTTACCTGTCGGGCGGCAACGCCTGGGTGATGCGCGAGACCAGCACCGCGCGCCGCCCGCTGACTACGGAAGGTGACCTGGACAGCCGGGTATTCGAGCTCTCACCCGACGGCCGCTGGCTGCTCTATAGCCGCCGCCTGGAAGGGGACATCGAGACGCCCATCAACCAACTGTGGATGGTCAACACGACCATCGTCGGCGAGCAGCCCATCTCGCTGCCCATCCGCGGAGTGCTCTATGCTGAGTGGTCGCCGGCCGGGGAGCAAGTCGCTTATAGCACCGCCGAGCGGACGCCCAGCGCCCCCGGCTGGCGCGCCAACAACGACCTGTGGTTGGTGCGCCCAGAGGACTTGTCTGCCCCTTCCCAGGAGCGACCGATTACCGCAACGCAAGTCATCAGCCCTAGCACGGCGGGGGTATATAGCTGGTGGGGCACGACCTTTCGTTGGTCACCCGATGGGCGCCGGATAGCCTACGCCCGCGCCGACCAGATTGGCGTGGTGGACCTCCTCAGCCGGACCACGACCGTCCTGGCCAACTTTGCCGCCTACCAAACATACAGCGAATGGGTGTGGGTGCCCTCGCTGAACTGGTCGCCTGATAGCCGCTTCGTGGCCGCCGTCGTCCATGGCCCTCCCCTCGCCGACGAGTCCGCAACGGCTAGTCTCCCTCGACCTGACGCCCAGCCCGCTTCCGCCTCCCAGCCAGGCGAGCAGACCGTCTCGCCCAGTCAGGCTGAACCAGCCAACCAGACGGCCCCCCAAGACAGCCCTATCTTCGATTTGTGGCTCTTCGCCGCCGATGGATCGTTAAAGGCCAACATCGCCGATCAGGTAGGTATGTGGACGGCGCCGGCCTGGGGAGCGCTGGGTATTGTCTATGGGCAGGCAGTCAACCCGCTTCAATCAGTTGACAGTCGCTACAGGCTGGTTCTGCGCGACCAGGATGGCAGCAACCCGCGCCAGCTTTTCCCCAACGCCGAGGAACCAGGCGTGGAAGCTCCGCCTCAAGTCGTCTGGTCGCCAAATGGTCAAAAATTCATCTTCGTGTATAATGGGAATCTGTACCTGGCCGACGTCGAAGGAGCTGCTCCCAAGCAACTCACTTCCAACAACCAAAACAGCCAACCCCGTTGGGCAGCCGGACTCGCCGGTAGACAGACTGTTCCTGGGGTGGGAAGCACGCGCGCGCTCACTTCCACGGCGACCGTAACCGCCACCGACGTGATAACACCGGCCGACGACGTTCGCTGATGGACTACTGCGGCGCATAATCGGCTTTCCGAAAGTTTTCAACTTCGAGCGAAGCCCCCCTTCTGGGGCGGAAAGCTTAGGAAGGTGGCCAGTTCTCTGCTGAGGGACAACTGTGGCGGCACAAACCTCAAAATGTATCCTGTTGATGGATGAGGATGCCGAAACCCTTGAGAAACTTCAGGCCGTTTTGAGGCGAGAGGGATTTCGGGTATTGGTTGCCGCCGATGGGCTGGCGGGTCTGCGTCTGGCCCACAGAGAACGACCTGACCTGATCATTCTTGACCTGCTCCTGGCCCATATAGACGGGATACAGGTTTGCCTGCAATTGCGTGAGGACGAAACCACCCGCCACATCCCCATTCTGCTGCATACGGCCCTGGCCATCCCCGAGCGAGGCCCCGGCGGGCAGTTTGTTCTCGGCCTGGATCAACCGGTTATCTCAGTCGACGCGTACATGCCCAAGCCGACCGACTTGCGGCGTATCGTCGAGATCGTCTGGGCCATGGTTGAACCCGACCGTCCCTTCGGCACCCCGGTGGGTGAAGTGGTGCTCATCATCGACAACAACTCCGAACAGCGCAGCCGCGTCGCCAATGCGCTCAGCCACTACGGTTACCACGTCTTCACTGCCCAGGATGCCAATACCGGGCTGCGCCTGATGCAAGCCACCCGCCCTGACCTGATCCTCATCAACGAGCGATTGCCGGGCAGCCGGGCCATTCTGTCACACGCCCAGCGTACCTATCACGACCCGGCTATCATCCCCATTATTGACCAGGAAGAAGAGATGTCCACCGCTCTTCTGGAGGACGTGGACGATTATTTGCTGCAGCCCATCAAACCGTGGCAGGCGATCCTCGCCGTCAAATCTGCCCTGGAAAAGCTGCGGGCGCGGCGTTTGAACCAGGAGTTAACCAACCAGCTTCGCCAGAGCAACCGCCGTTTGTTGGAGACCAAGCAAGCCCTGCAGGGCCAGAACCAGGAACTCCAAGTGACCAACGAGCGCTTGCGACTGCTGCACAGCGCCAAACAAACCTTTGCCAGCATGGTCGTTCACGATTTGCGCACTCCACTCAGCGCCATCATGAGCGCCCTGGCTTTGCTCCAGATGGATCCCAGCCTCAAACCCAGCGAGCGCCAGCAAGAGACCCTGAGCGGTGCGCTGGCTGCCGGCCGCCAACTGGTACGCCTCACCGAAGTTCTGCTCGACCTGCAACTATTAGAACAAGGGAAGATGCCGTTGAACCTGGAGCCAGTTGCGCCTAACAGCTTGATGGAGGCCAGTCTTGAGCAACTGACTCCCATGTTAGAAGTCCACGAGATACGCACCCACACCGAGTTGGAAGACAAGCTGCCTGTCTTGTGGCTTGACTGGGTAATCTCTCAGCGCGTCATCGAGAATGTGCTCGATAACGCCATCAAGTTCACGCCACCCGGGGGAGAAATCACCCTTCGCTCCCGCTCCGAAGACGGCTACATCGTCTTCAGTGTGCAGGATACCGGGCCAGGCATTCCCGCAGACCAGAAGCAAGTGATGACCGACCAATTTAACCAGATGACCCTCGAGAACGTCGTGTTGCAGCCTGGCTTCGGCCTGGGTCTCGCCTTTTGTAAACTGGCCATCGACGCTATGCGAGGTCGCCTGTGGGTCGAAAGCGAAGTGGGGTGCGGTAGCACTTTTTATGTCGCCTTTCCGATCCCGGATGAGAAGGAACATGAAACCAGGTGAGCCATGGCTACCCCCGGTCCCTCCCTCAACGAAGACGCACCATCAAGATCCTCGTACACTGCATTGGTCATCGACGACGACCGCTTGAGCCTGCGCATCATCACCCAGGCCCTCAGAGCCGTCCCATATCGGGTGCTTAGCACTGGCAGCAGCACCGCTGGCATCCGCCGTGCCCGACAAGAACAGCCCAACCTGATCTTTACCAACCTGGCCATGCCAGGCGCCGACAGCGGCGAGTTGATTGCAGCACTTAAAGAGTGCGCCCCAGAGGCTTGCGTGATTGCCATGACGGACTACGGGGCAGAACAATTAGCCGTCAACGCATTGAAACATGGGGCGGAAGATTACCTCGTCCGTCCCGTCTATCCCTGGGAGGTCACCAAAGCGGCGGCAGAAGTACTGGAACGCGCCGAGCTGCGCCGGCGCAACCGCCAGTTAACGGAGGCCCTGCGCCAACGACAGGCGGAACTGGAGCAACGCAACGCCGACCTGGAAGAAGCCAACGCCCGCTTGCGCGAAGCCGATATGTGGAAAGAAAACCTTTCCAGTATGATCGTCCATGATTTAAAGAACCCGCTGGGCGTCATCCAGGGGACGATGATCTACCTCAAAGGAACCTTGGGCGATGACCTGGATAAGAGACAATCTCAACTCCTGGAAAGCGCCTTGATCTCAGCCGACCGTGCCCTCAAGCTGGTGAGCGCCATCCTCGACGTCCGCCGCTTAGAGGATGGGCAGATGCCTTTGGAACTCCAACCCGTCGTCCCCCATGATGTCATCCAGACCTGTCTGGATGAAACCTATCCACTGCTCACCATGCACGGGCTGACCGCCACACTGGAGGCGCCGGAAGAGTTGCCCCGTGTACGCGCCGATTTCAACACGTTGACACGCATCATCGGGAACTTGGTTGACAACGCCATCAAGTTCACTCCTGCTGGTGGACATATCACCATCAGGGCCCGCCAAGCGCCGTCTGGGGTTCAGTTCTCGGTGGTCGACACGGGCTATGGCATCCCCCCCGAGCAACACGAACGCATCTTTGAGAGATTTGCCCAGGCCGGTATTCGCGCCGAAGGCCAGCGTGGCGGCGTGGGTTTGGGGCTTACCTTCTGCAAGCTCGCCATCGAAGCTCAAAATGGGCGCATCTGGGTAGAGAGCGACCACGGCATGGGTGCCATATTACACTTCATCCTGCCTGTCTGGGTTGACCAAGCATAATCCTATGCGATTCCACTCCAACCTGGTACTCTGTCGAGCGCGCTTTGTCAGGTTAGCTTGCTCCCATCAATGCGACCTGCCTCATCAATCTATGCTTGACAGGGTGGTAGTGAGCCGGTTGTATGCGTAACCAGCCTCTCGGTACACAACGCGTTCGGAGGAGCTTGTCGCTGGCCGCGTTGTTTGTCCTGGCTGTCGCAGGTGTCTGGCTGGGTCTCAGCCTGCGCCGTGTCCAGTCATCCTACCCGGGCCTCTCGCCCGCCATTCCGCTGGCCGCGGAGAAATCCTACGGCGTCAACGTCGACCTTACCCGTTACCCGCCCGCCGACCTCGACCAGGCCCTGGCTCGCATGAGGGACCTGGGCCTGGGCTGGATACGCCAGCCCTTCCCTTGGGCTGAGATCGAGCCGACGCCGGGTCAATTCAACTGGGAAGCCTGGGATCGCGCCGTCGAAGCAGCCGCGGCCCACGAGCTAGAAGTCATCGCCGTACTCGACACCGCACCCGCCTGGGCACGCCCGGTGGGCAGCAGCCGTTTCACCCCGCCGGTTGAGCTGGCCGACTTTGGCAACTTTGCGAAATCCCTGGCCGAACGTTACGGTGACCAGCTGAACTACTATCAGGTTTGGGACGAACCCAACCTGAGCGCCCATTGGGGCGGTCGTTTTGTAGACGCGGCAGCTTACGCACACCTGTTGCGTGAGGCAGCCATCAACCTGCGCGCTGCCGACGCCAGCAGCCTGGTGTTGACCGCCGCCCTGGCTCCGACCGTGGAAACCGGCCCTCTCAATCTCAACGAGCCAGCCTTCCTGACCGGCCTCTATGTGGCCAACGCTTCTTCCTGGTTCGACATCGTCGCCGCCCAGCCTTACGGCTTTGAAGACGAGCCAGGCGCTCCTCTCGCCCCGGAGAGCCTTAACTTTGCCCGTACGCAACTGCTGCGCCAGGCGATGGCGGCCCATGGCGACCAGGACAAACCGGTATGGGCCACCGCCTTTGGCTGGAGCAGCCTGCCGCAGCCCTGGGGGGGAGGACCTTCCCCGTGGCCGTCGCTGCCTCCCGACCGGCAGGCCGCCTACACCGGCGAGGCGATACGCCAGGCGCGCGCCAATTGGCCCTGGCTGGGGCCTATGCTCTTTGCGGCCTGGGACGCTGCTGCTTTGCCGGTCGGCGACCCACGGCGCGGGCTGGCGCTGGTAGCCGGCGACGACCTCTTGCCGCCAGCCTGGGCCATTTCAGGCGAGACCGGTGTCTTAGCCCTGGGCGGGCAAGTTGCCACGGCAGGCAGCTACCCCGCCCAACACCCCTCAGGTCACTATTCCGGCGACTGGCGCTTCTCGCCCTCCGGGGCGGACGCGCCACGCCAGCCACCTGCGGTCTTGACCATCCCCTTCCAGGGCACTCGCCTGGATCTGACGGTACGTCGTGGAGCCTTCCGCGGCTTCTTGTATGTGACGATTGACGGCCAACCTGCCGACCAGCTGCCGTGGCAAGCCGGGCGCGCCTATCTCGCGCTTTACGACCCCCTGGAGCAGGAAGCTACGGTCACCCTGGCACGTTACCTGCCCGACGGCTTGCATACGGCGCATATTGAAGCCGAAGGAGGATGGTACCAGTGGCCGATGGTCGGTTGGCGGGTGAGCCGCGAGGGAGATACACGGGCGATGTGGTCCGGGCTGATGTTGATTGCCGGATTGGCGCTGGCGGTGCTGGCCTACTCGGCACGCCGCCTGTCGGCGCGTGACGTCCAAGATATACTGCGCTGGGGGAAAGGGCTCGGCGCAGACTATCTGGCCTGGGGCACCCCGGTCCACCTGGCCATTCTGGCCGGGGCCGCCTTGATCTTTTACTGGATACCGGGAACCCTGCCCTCCCTGGGGTTGTTGGGCCTGCTTTTCCTGGCCATCCTGCCCCGCCCAGACCTGGGGCTGGCCCTGGTGGCTTTTTGCATCCCTTTCTTCCTGCTGCCCAAGTCGCTCGTCGGGCGCACCATCTCGATGACCGAAGTCGGCCTGGTCCTGGTGGCGCTGGCGACCATCGCCCGGCGAACATTGACCTTGCTCAACGAGTGGGCCAGTCAAAGCGTCGACGGGCCAGATGGTCAACCAGCCAACCCATCAGCCAGCCAGCCAATTCCTGTCCGGGCGGGTTGGCTTGACTGGGCCGTCTGGGTCTTGACCGGGGTCGCCGCGTTGACCGGCCTGCTGACCATGATACCGGCGGCAAACGGCGGCTTGTTCGCTGGCGCCGACTGGTCTACCACGACCCTGATATTACTTCCTCTGGCGGGGGTGTTGGCTGCCCTGCCCCGGAGCAGTTCACAAAGGGCCTCGCCAGGGCATCGCCTTGATCTGGGAGTAGCCGTGCTGGTGCTACTGGCTTTGGCTGCCACGCTGGGCGCCCAAAACCTGGGCGTCTCATTCCAGGAATTCCACGTCGTAGTGTGGGACGGGGCCGCCTTTTACGCGCTGCTGCGGCTGGCGCGCCCGACAAGCCCCCAGACAACACGGCCAAGAACGGAACCCCTGGCATGGTCTGTTGTGAACGCGTTCCTGCTGGGAACGGCGTTGATGGCCCTTTACGCCATTTACCAGTTCTTTTTCACCGATCAAGCCATCACCGCCGAGGGTGTCCACAGGGCGCTGGGAGTGTATGGCTCACCCAACAACCTGGCCTTGTTGCTCGACCGGGCTGTGCCCATCCTAGTCGCTCTCGCAGTCCTGCCTCGCCAGATTACCGGTCAGGCTGGAGACAAAGCCGTGCGCCGCCGCCGGATTCTGTACGGTCTGGCTCTCATCCCCACCCTGGCGGCGCTCATCCTCACCTTTAGCCGGGGCGCCCTACTGCTGGGACTGCCGGCCGCCATCCTGCTGATTGGCATTATACGCGGCGGAAGAGTATTATGGGCCGCACTGGGAATCCTGGCTGCCGCCGTCATTGGCGTGTTGCCGCTGTTCAGCACCCAGCGCTTCCGCTCGATGCTCGACCTGAGCGCGGGGACCGGCTTCTTTCGGCTGCGGCTGTGGCAAAGCGCCTGGGCAATGCTGCGCGACCATCCCTGGCTGGGTGTCGGCCTGGACAACTTTCTTTACCAATACCGTACCCGCTACATTCTGCCCGACGCCTGGCAGGAGCCCAACCTGAGCCACCCACACAACATTCTGCTTGACTTTGGCACCCGCCTGGGGGTAGGCGGAATTCTTGTACTGCTATGGCTCCAGTTTGCGTTCTGGCAGGCCGCCTGGCGCCTATACCGTCGCCAGGCTGAGGGAGAAGCTCGTCTGCTGACCCTGGGCCTGATGGCCAGCATGGCGGCTGGGCTGGCCCACGGTTTCGTGGATAATGCGTTCTTCCTGGTAGATCTGGCTTTCACATTCTTCTTGACATTGGGAGTTATCGGCAAACTGGCAGAATCATAATCTCGCTCCCGGCCGGTCCGCGACTCGCCGGTCTTGGTAGGCAAGAGCAACTTGTTCATCATAATTACTGACTAGGAGATTGTACTATGCGAATCCTGATCACCGGCGGGGCCGGCTTCCTGGGCTCCCACCTCTGTGACTATTTCCTGTCCAGAGGCCACGAGGTCATCGCCATGGATAATCTGCTCACCGGCAGCACGGCCAACATTGAACACCTGGCCGGTCACGAGCGCTTCCTCTTCGTCAAGCACGATGTCACCAATTACATCTACGTCGAGGGCGCGTTGGACGGCGTGCTCCATTTCGCCTCACCCGCCAGTCCTAATGACTACCTGGAGTGGCCCATCCCCACTCTTAAAGTGGGCGCCCTGGGGACTCATAAAGCGCTGGGGCTGGCCAAGGCAAAAAACGCCCGTTTCTTGTTGGCGTCTACCTCTGAAGTGTACGGCGACCCGTTGATCCATCCCCAGACAGAAGACTATTGGGGCAACGTCAATCCCATCGGCCCACGCGGGGTTTACGACGAAGCCAAGCGCTTTGCCGAAGCGATGGCCATGGCCTACCAGCGTTATCACGGGGTCGACACGCGCATTGCACGCATCTTCAACACATTCGGCCCGCGCATGCGGCTGCACGATGGGCGGGTAGTGCCCAATTTCATCGCCCAGGCGCTGCGCGGCCAGCCCCTCACGGTCTATGGCGACGGCAGCCAGACGCGCAGCTTCTGCTATGTGAGCGACCTGATTGAAGGCATCTACCGGCTGCTGATGAGCGACGAGACGTACCCAGTCAACTTGGGCAACCCTAGCGAAATGACCATCCTGGAATTCGCACGCACCATCATCGAGCTGACGGGCAGCACGTCGCAGATTGCATTTATCCAGCCCGAAGATGTGCGCATCAAAGATGATCCCAAGGTGCGCCAGCCCGACATCGGCAAAGCGCAGCGCATATTGGGCTGGGAGCCCCAGGTCAACCTGGAAGAGGGGCTGCGCAGGACGATTGAATGGTTCCGCGAGCGAGTGTAGAAGAGAGCCATCTCGCCCCAAGGGGGAGGCACCGCTAAGTTCTTGGAACTTTGTAATGCCCCCCGTTGGGGCGGGATGATTAAGGTAGGCAGAGACATGGATATGCTCACAACCGCCGCCTACGGCGGCCAGGGTTGGTCGCCCCGCACCTCCTCGCTGCGCCAGGAGATTGGGCAAGTTTGGGGCGCGTGTGGCGTCCTGAGTGAGTGGTCTCCCCTGCAGGCCGTCCTGCTCCATAGACCAGGGCGGGAGCTTGACGCATCGGCGGACCCCAATGCCGTTCAAATGCTGGCACCGCTAGACATTGGCCGCGCCCAATCCCAGCACGACGCCCTGGCCAGCGCTTACCGGCAGGCCGGGGTCACGGTGCAGTATGTCATGCAGACCCCCCAGGTTTCCCTAACCCCGCAGGTCTCGGACGCAGCCTTGCCCTCGTCAGGCGAACTGCCCCCTCCCAACTCGATGTTCGTCGCCGACCTGATGTTCATGACCCCCGAGGGGGCCATCCTGGGCCGCCCGGCCTCTACCATCCGCGCCGGTGAGGAACGCCTGGTGGCCCGCCGCCTGGCCGACTTGGGCATCCCGATTCTGCGCAGCGTGCGCGGGACGGGCACCTTCGAGGGGGCCGATGCCATGTGGATTGCCTCGGCGGCCGTGCTCCTGGCCCGTGGGTTGCGCACCAACGCAGAGGGAGCCGCTCAGGTGGCGAGTATGCTGCAAGAGATAGGCGTCGAGGTCATCCAGGTGGACCTGCCCGCCGGCACTATGCACCTGATGGGACAATTGCGCTTTGCCGATCGCAACCTGGCCATCGGCTGGCCCGACCGCCTTTCCGGTCGGACCATCGACGCCCTGACCGACTATGGACACACGCTGGTCTTCCTGCCCGACGCAGCCGAAGCGGTCCACGGCATGGCGCTCAACTTTGTGACCCTCGGGCCACGCCACATCGTGATGCCGGCCGGCAACCCGATTACCCAGGCCTTTTACGAAGGATTGGGAATCACATGCCATACCGTCCAGATGGACGAACTGGCCAAGGCGGCTGGGGGGATTGGCTGCCTGACCGGCATCCTGCAACGCGCGCAGGCGTAGACCGATTTAGCTTGCACGCAACCGCACGTTGGCGTAGAATTGTAGCCAGAGAGAAACCTATGCTCACGCCATACTCTGCCGAAAAAGAACTCGCCCGCCGGGCGGTTGTGCGCGCGGCAGGCTTGTGCCGACAGATTCAGGCCGACATGGTCCGGCCTAGCTCGGCTGCCAAGGCCGATCGCAGCCCGGTCACCTTGGCCGACTATGCCGCGCAGGCCGTCATTTGCCAAGCGTTAGCCGCCGCCTTCCCCGCCGACCCGGTGGTCGCTGAGGAAAAGACCGCCGACCTGCGCCGCGCCAGCCAGCAGGAAATGCTGGCCCAGGTGGCCTATTACGTCGAGCAAGCCCTGCCTGGAGCCACCCCACCCCAGGTGTGTGCCTGGATTGACTACGGGAGCGCCGAGCCTGGCCCGCGCTTCTGGACGCTGGACCCTGTGGACGGCACCAAGGGTTTTTTGCGCGGGGGACAATACGCGATAGCCCTGGCCTTGGTTGAGGACGGACAGGCGCGGGTGAGTGCGCTGGCTTGTCCCAACCTGCCGCTAGACCCGGCGCGGCCCGAGGGGGAGTGTGGGGTCGTTTTCCTGGCCGTCTGCGGACAGGGGGCCGAGATGATCCCCCTCTCCGAGGGCGGCCTGGGGACGCAGCGCATTGCCGTGGCGCCCCTGACCGATCCCAACGTAGCCCGCTTCGCTGAAAGCGTCGAAGCGGGCGATACCGACCAGGCAGCCAATGCCCGGCTGGCGCATTCCCTGGGCATCACCCAACCCCCACTCCGCATGGACAGCCAGGCTAAATACGGAGTCGTCGCGCGCGGCGAGGCGGCCATCTATCTGCGGCTGCCCTCGCCCCAACAACCCGACTATCG
>Ga0153916_10002705_pt1 | contig 12968 bp, 12 predicted proteins | sample Opewatmetagenome_FD_109642 | JGI IMG/M metagenome (GOLD analysis project Ga0153916, IMG submission 109642) | Freshwater wetland microbial communities from Ohio, USA - Open water 3 Core 3 Depth 4 metaG | ecosystem: Environmental > Aquatic > Freshwater > Wetlands | place: USA: Ohio, Lake Erie...
CGCTGAGAGCGAAGGATTGACCGTGAGCATGAGGGCCGCGACCCCCGCAACGTAGGGCGCCGCCGTCGATGTCCCCGAGAGGTACTGGTAGCTGCTGCTGCCCTGGGTGGAGTATATCTGCACCCCCGGCGCCATGATGTCCAGCTCGGTGCCGAAGTTGCTGAAGCTCGCGCGACGGCTGACCTGGTCCACTGCTCCGACAGCGATGACCGAAGGATATGCCGCAGGATAGCTGACGTAGCTGGCGCCGCTGTTCCCCGACGCGGCCACCTGGATGACCCCGTGATTCGCGGCGTAGGCGACAGCGCTTCCGAGCGCGAGAGACATCCCGTCGACCCCAAGGCTCATCGTGATTATGTCCGCCCCGTTGTCAACCGCCCATCGGATGCCGCTCGCGACCGTGGCATCCGTGCCCTCGCCGGAGTCGTTCATGACCTTGACGGCCATCAGGAGGACTTGGGCCATGCCCGCGACGCCAATGTTGTTGTTGATCACCGCTCCCGTGATCCCGGCGACGTGCGTGCCGTGGTACGTGTATGTGTTGGGCACCCACCTGCCGTTCTCGTCGTAGCTGTTGATGTTGTCGTCCATCGGGATCCTGTTGTTGTCGATGAAGTTGTATCCGTGGTACCCGCTCCCGTCGGTCCACATGTTGCCGGCGAGGTCGGGATGGTTCCAGTCGATGCCGGTGTCAAGCACGCCGATGACAATCGAGTGCTCCCCGAGCGTGATGTCCCACGCCTCCTGCGCGTGGATCGTTGAGAGACCCCACTGGAGGTTCTCGTACTGGTCGTTGGGGTCGAAGAGTGTCCTGGCCTTTACCTCGGAGGAGATCTGCAGAACCCCTTCGAGTCCAGACATCGAATCGACCAGGTCAGCGGAGGCACCTTGGCTGTCGAGTGTCATGATGCCGGTGTCCCGACTGGAGAACTTGGCGTTGAGACCATGGTTAGCTGCAAAGGCCGCAACTGCGTCGAAGGTCTCTGCGTCAGCGACCTCGACGACTATGTCCGCGGCAGAGTCCGTTATCCTAACCATGGCCTTTGAATGGGTCGGAGAGGACGCCGCCCCTGGCGCCACGGGAACCTGAACTAGGAGAAAGAATACCGCAATCGCTGACAGCACTGCTAGATAACGCATCTATTGCCTTCTGGAGTTTGTCGGGTCATGCCCGGGCGCAGGTGAAACCGTTTACCCGAACACTTTACACGCACTATGCGATAAATACGTTTTCGTATGGATATCTGCTTTTGGGAACGACTTCTGAAGGCCGCTCCCCGCCTGGCCAAAAGCCATCCAGAAGGTTGATTAAAGGACAACGATGTTCGGAGGACGATGGACGCATTCCAGGCGTTCGTTCTAGGCATCGTCCAGGGGCTCACAGAGTGGCTCCCGATATCCAGCTCCGGGCATCTGGTCATCATGCAGGACCTGCTCGGCCTGGAGCCCGACAAGAACCTCGTCTTCGACCTTGTGGTCCATCTCGGGACTCTCTGCGCCGTGTGCGCCTTCTTCCGAAAGGAGCTGTCGAGGATCGTCCTCGCAGTGTTCACCAGGCGCTCGCTCGTGGGCCCGCAAGAGAGGGCCCTCAGACTGCTCGGGGCGCTCATCATCATCGGGACGATCCCCGCCGCGGTCGCTGGGGTGGCGTTCTCTGATTCCATAGAGAAGATCTTCGACCTTCGGCTTGTGGGCGCAGCGCTCATCGCGAACGCGTGCCTGCTGTTCGTGTTCGAGCGCGTTGGTGCACAAGGCACGAGGAAGAGCGCGCGGCTCCTGGACGCGGTGATCATAGGGTTCTTCCAAGCGGTCGCGATCATCCCAGGGATCTCGAGGAGCGGGTCCACGATCGGAGGCGGGATGCTGCGCGGTCTCGAGCGGGAGTTGGCCGCCGTCTTCGCCTTCCTTCTGTCCGTCCCGACGCTCCTGGGGGCGTTCGTACTCGGCGCGGTCACTTTGGAGAACACCGAGGCGACCGTCGTGCCGTTGGCGATCGGATTCGTCGTGGCCTTCGCGATGGGCCTCGCATCGATAGAGTACCTTCTGAAAGCGGTGAAATCCAAGAAGCTCTGGATATTCGCGGTCTATTGCGCGGTCGTCGGGGCGGCTGTGGTGGTCCTGTCGGCGTGAGCCCGGATCACGTCTCTATTCCTCGAGCGCCTTCTCGATCTCGATCGCGGCCTCGATCTGCTTCTTCACTACCTGCTTGCGCCTCTTCTTCAGCCTCGGGTACATGATGAGTATCGCGATCACGATGACCGCCGCCGCAGCGGGGAGATAGTACCAGTTCTGCCTGATCATGGTCATAAGCGAGGGCCTCGGATCCTTCGAGGTCGGGTCGGTCCCTGACGCGTACTCCTGGAGGTTGCTGTACTTGTCGGAGTCGTAGTCCCCCTCGCCGTTCTCACCGAGGCCGTGGAAGTAGTAATTCTCCCACCAGTCCGGCATGAGGTCCGCGTCGGAGTCGGGGATCGAGTAGACCGCCGTGAAGGCGGTGGCCGTCTTGCTGTCGTTTGTGGTCACCGTGAGGGTTATCTTGTAGAGCCCGAGCTGCCTGAAGATGTATCTGTTCCCCACCTCGTAGAGCAGGCTCTTGAGAACGCCCCTGAGCTCGATCCTCCACTCGTATAGGTCGATCGTGCCGTTCGCATAGGTCGAGTTCTTGGCGTCTAGGTACTGCCATGTGCCGTTCGAGACCTCGTCGGGAAGGGACGCGATCACCGCCACGGGGACTGCCGCCGCCTGCACGTGGGCCGGCTTCGGGACGGCCGCCGGGGCGTCATCAGTAAAGGGCGTCCAGGACATCGCGAGACAGAGCACCGTTAGCGAGAGCGCCACTAGCATTGCATAAGTCGAGCGCAAGTCATAACCTCCGAATATATGCCTAACGCAATCCGCCGACCGCCCTGGGGGAGGGCCGCCAGTCGCACCTAAGCATGATGTCATGCATCTGGAACAGATATATGGTTTTCCCATTCGGACTTGTCAATACCGGGGGTGCCATAGGCACATCTATAACATCGAAAGGATTTTGCAGAACTAGACAGCTATTCATGACGGGCTCCCCATGCTAGCGGTGCATACCCCTCAGCGGATTCTAGGTTGCCCCATATGCGGGTACAGGGTCGACCCTAAGGACCACAACTGCCCACGATGCGGCAGCGAGTTCTACGAGGGGACGAAGTTCGAGTGCCCCTTCTGCGGAGGGTTGGTCAGCTCGAACTCGAAGTTCTGCCCCAACTGCCGCGTCGACTATGGCGACTTCGGGGAGAGGACCACAGCCAAGGTGAGCGAGGACAGCATAGATGCCCTCCTCACCGAGATCATAGGGCTCGAGTCGAGCCAGGTGAAGGCCGAGGCGAAGCGCTACAGCTGCCCGAACTGCAGTTGGATGCTGGAGGGCTCCGAGCGCATATGCCCCCGATGTAAACACGATCTCGTCGTCGATCTCAGTTTCCAGTGCCCGGTTTGCGGAACCATCGTAGGCTCGAGTGCAAAGGTGTGTCCCGAGTGCGGCGCGAACTTCGAGGAGGCTGAAGAGGTCGAGGAGGCGCCTGAACAGAAGCTCGAGATCCCTCCGCCAAAGGAGAAGGTCCAGGCACGGGAACCGCCGCCGGAGCCCCTGAAAGAGGTCAAGCCGATAGTCATCGTGAAACCACCCCACAAAGTAGCCAGGCCGCCTGAAAGGGCCCCTGAGCCAATACCGGCACCGGCCGAACCCGTGGTCGAGACCCCGGAGCCGGAACCTGCGCCGTCGAAGCCCGAGGACACCCTGGCCGACCTGGAGAGGCATTTGGAGGCCGAGGCGGAGATAGACAAGACCGCCGAGCAGCTCGCAGCGATGGCGACGCAGCCCGCGAAGAAGGGGACCAAGAGAAGGAAGCTCAAGGCGAAGCCGAAGGGGTAGACCGCGAGGGTTATCTCGCCGTCTGCGGTTCGGGTCCCGATGATATACGTCGATGCTCGCGAGGGCGTTTCTGGTGATATGCTCGTCGCGGCCATGCTCGGTCTCCTGGAGGAAGGACCGAGCGGAGACGCATTTGACATGATCGAGCGTGCCGCCTCGCTCCATGCGATGAGCTTCACGAAGACCGAGGTCGAGGACGGCGGCGAGAAGGGCCTCCTGGTGAACTACGCACTTCCTGAGCCGTCAACGACCGGGGTATCGTATGAGGCGGCCTTCGCGCTCTTGGACGAGATGGACGAGCACTTGGGGTCGCACTCGCCGACCGGGAGATTGATCCTGAAAGCGATATTCGAGGCCGAGTCCGAGGCGCACGGTGTGCCCCCGGAACAGGTCCACCTCCACGAGATAGGGAGGCCTCAGGCGATTCTGAACATGGCGGCGATTGGTTTCATCTCGAGGAAGTTGGTCGAGGACCGAGATGAGGGATTCGTGTCCTCGAAGATCGTCACCGGAAAGGGGATCACTGTCGTCAGCCACGGGGCGGTCAGGATTCCTCCGCCTGCGGCCAGGATTCTCCTCAGGGGCTTGCGGCATGAGGAAGGGGATGCCACTGGGGAAAGGGCGACTCCAACAGGCATCGCAGCCGTCAAGGTGCTGTCGAAGTCGCAATCCGACATGGTCCCCATCAACCATTACATCAGGAAGAGCGTCGGGTTCGGTTCGAGGCGATTCGGGGGGCGCCTCGGAAGGACTGTCCTGTACCTGTACTGAACCTGAAGCCGCAGGGGAAATGATTATCATTCCAGCCCTCCTCGGCAACGGCGCTAACGCCGGCGCTGCCGACGGAAAGGGGGCGAGCAAGTTGCCAGACGAAGCGAAACCTAACCCGACGAAGACTCTCGACTGCATAGGCCTCTACTGCCCAGAACCGGTCTTCCGGACGAGGGAGGAGATATCGTCCGTGCCGGTCGGCGGGATCCTCGAGGTCTTGGCAGACGATCCCGCGTCCGAGTCGGACATACGCAGCTGGGCGAAGCACGCAGGCCAGGAGCTCATCTCCGTCGAGAAGCGCAACGGTGGATTCAGGTTCCTCATTAGGAGGAAGACGTAGGAGTGTGAGAGACATGGCGAAGCAGATACTGTATGTTCAGACATCGGGCACGGACACGCCCGAGAGACTGTACGCGCCGTTCATACTGGCGACCACAGCGAGGGCCATGGGCATAGACGCGACCGTGTACTTCCTCGGCAAGGGCGTGACGACCGTGATGAAGGGCAACGCGGAGAAGATCAAGCTGGGCGACTTCCCAACGGTGAAGCAGGTCATGGACCAGGCGGCCAAGGAAGGGGTCCGGATGCTGATCTGCGGCCAGAGCTGCCAGATGCTCGGTCTGAAGGGCAGCCCTGAGGAGTTCGAGGACCCGGCGAAGGTTGTGGGCGCAGCCACCTTGAACGACCTGCTGCTCGAGGCCGACGCCGTCTTAAGCTTCTAGACGAGTGCGGGTACCAGCAGGTGAGGTCGATGGCCGGCGAAACCAGCGGAGCCAGAAGGAGGATCTACATGGACTACGCGGCCGCATCGCCGGTCGACGAGCGCGTCCTGGCCGCCATGACCCCGTACTTCGCACAGAGCTTCGGGAACCCGTCCTCGCTGCACATGGACGGAAGGGAGCCTCGGAAGGCGCTCGAGGACGCAAGGGCGAAGGTTGCGTCGCTCGTGCGCGCGAAGCGGAAGGAGGAGATCATATTCACCTCTGGGGGGACCGAGGCGAGCAACATCGGCATCAAGGGAGTCGCCTCGCGGATGAGACCAGAGGGCAACCACATCGTGACCTCATCGATCGAGCACATCTCGGTCCTGAACATCATGAAATCCCTCGAAAAGAGCGGGTTCGAGGTCACCTACGTCCCGCCCACGAAGGACGGGTTCGTCGATGTCCAGAAGCTGCAGGATGCGATCAAGAAGGAGACCGTGCTGGCGACCATCATGTGCGCCAACAACGAGATAGGCACGCTCCAGCCGATCGACGAGATCGGGAAGATACTGGAGGAGAAGGACGTGTTCTTCCACGTCGACGCGGTCGCCGCATGCGGCAAGGTGCCGATAGACGTCCAGAAGTCGCGGATCGACCTGCTATCGATCTCCTCGAACGACATGTGCGGCCCCAGGGGAGCCGGCGCCCTCTATGTGAGAGACGGCACGCGCGTCGAGGCCGTCGTTCAAGGCGGGGGCCAGGAACGGGGACTGAGATCCGGGTCGGAGAACGTGCCCGCGATCGTAGGCCTCGGGACGGCTGCGGAACTCGCGAAGGACGAGATGGGGCCTGAAGGAGCCCGTCTGTCCTTCCTGAGGGACAAGCTGATCAAGGGCGTGACCGAGGGCATCGAGGACGCATGGCTGAACGGGCACCCGACCAAGCGCCTGCCCAACAACGCGAACTTCAGGTTCAGATACGTGGAGGGGGAATCCATGCTGCTCAACCTCGACATGGCCGGGATCTCCGTCGCGTCAAGCTCGCCATGCACCTCGAAGAGCCTCCTCCCGTCCCACGTGCTCCTGGCCTGCGAGATACCCACCGAGGAGGCGCAGAGCGCGCTCCAGTTCACGCTAGGGAGATCGAACACCGAGCAGGAGGTCGATCACATCCTGTCCATCCTCCCAGGGATCATCAAGAAGCTGAGGGCGATGTCCCCGTTCAGCCCGAAGAACATCGAGGAGATGCGGTCGACAGCCGGACACCGGGAGCCCGAAGAGGAGCATCATCACACAGAGGAGTGAACTCCCTATCGGGAGTTCACGAACAAGCCAGCAAAGTGCGCTTCGCTCCTGGCATATAATACTTCTTCGTTGTTTCCCGTCGCCAGTATAAAATGTCCAAAAAGCTATATATATAGTACCTTAATAATGGAGCGGGATGGGAAAGCCTATGAAAAGTAGGATTCTGAGTATAGCGCTGGCGCTTAGCCTGCTCGCTGCGATCTTCGTCGCCCTTCCCGCGAAGTCGGCGATCGATTACACGGGCAGTGTGAGAACGACAGATGACAACGGTGTCGCGAAGATCGCGTTCACTCAAGGCGAAGGAGTCTTCGTGTACGTGACCATGAACTATCACGGCGACCCCATGAATGCATCGATGGCTGTGAGGCTTCAGTCGACGACCTTCGGGACGACCTACAGCACCCTGAATGTGGCCCCTGGCGATTACACGGGCTGGGGTTTGTACAACAGTTCGGAGGTCGGCGATAGCCTCGGCTCCGGCGTTGGACTGGGTGCCCTCGATGAGGGCGTGTACAACGTCGCTGTCTACGCAGGTGGCGAGAGGGTCGCGCAGACCTACATCACGATCAAGGCACCAGGCATAAGGCTTGACCCTGCGATGAACGTCTTCACGGGCGACCACAAGACCGTGACCGCGTACGCACCGCTCCAGAACCTGACGGTGACAGTGCTTCTGTCGGAAGTCCAGTCCACGAACGAGTTCTATGTCCAGATCGTGAACGCGACGGACGTCACGTTGTCCGGCTTCAACTGGACAGGACAGTTCTCGGCGAGCGGCTGGTGGATCAAGAACTTCCAGCTTCCCGCGGATATCGCTGACGGGCAGTATCGGTTGAGGGTCAGGCAGGCGTCGAACGACCAGCCGTGGTACACCGTGCCCTTCTACGTGCAGAAGTACGTCTTCGAGGTCATACCGCACAGGGGCAACTACATACCCGGCATGACCGCTCTCATTGACTGGTACGCAATCAACATGGCTACAATGCAGCCTGAGACGGGCGTGACGGTCACCTTCAGTGCGCTCTGGCTCAACCACTCCGGGAACAACACTTGGCTGAACCAGACGCTCACATCGAGCCCGCACTCCTTCCTGATCCCGACGGACATCTCGCTCTACCAGGACATCGCGATCACCTACTGGGCGAACGAGACCGGCAGGAGCGATGACGACGGCGTCGATCTGAACCTCGAGGCCTTCACCGCGACCATCTCAACCAGGTCGGGCAGCTACTCGCCCGGTCAAACAGTGGTTGCTGATATCTCTGTCTTGATAGGCGGGGAGGCGCTCCAGGGAGCGACCGTGAACGTGCAGGTCTCGAAGAACGGGACGGCCTTGCCGGCCTACGGCGCGACGAACCTCGTGACGGACATCCAGGGCGCAGCGGCCTACTCGTTCGTCCTTGATGCGAACGCCGCCAGGGGCTACTACATAGTGGTCGCGACCGCCACACTGCTCACTGCGACCGCCGCTGGAGAGACCAGATTCAACGTGGTCTGGAGCGGCACCCTGTCCGCGGACTTCGACAAGAACCTGTACTACAGCGGCGAGACCGCCACGGTCAACTTCAGAGCCGTCTGGAACCAGCAGGAAGTCCAAATCCCGACGATCTCGTACGAGTTCTACATCAGCACTGGCGTGCTGGCAATAGGTAGCACGACCAACATGGTGGCGACCGTCGAGATACCCGCTACCTACAGCGGCTGGATCGAGGTGCGCTCTCACGGGTCGTACAACGGCAACATGCTCCAGGACACGGACACTGCGACAGTCGCCTATGTTTCCCTGTCGCTGGCCGCATCCGTCAGTGAATACCGGCCCGGCGATGAGGTCGAGTTCACCTGGCTCATAGTGGGCAACGTGAACGCAGGCAACCTGACATACGAGATAGTCGACGCCGACGACGCCAAGGTCGCGGGCGGCGCCCCAGAGTTCGACACGAGCGGCGCGTTCACACTGACGGTCCCGGATCTGAACCCGTCGGATGAGTACACGGCGACGATCAACATGGGTCTCGCGGGCGTGTTCAGGAGCGCGAGCGTGACTGTAGATCTGGTCGACGACTACGAGCTGAAGATCTGGGCCAGCAAGTCGAAGTACGCTGACGGCGGGTACAGGCCCGGCCAGACTGTGAAGATACAGTACAGCGTCGGCTCGTACGTGTTCTCCCAGCAGAACATGTACAGGATCAACATCGGCGTCGACTTCGACCCGGTCGGCATCAGCGTCCTTGTGACAGAGCCGACGGGCGAGATAGAGTACAAGATCCCGAAGGACACCCCGATGGCATATGTGGAGGTCAGAGGGGCTCTGTACGACGTGAATGGCTTCTGGCTGTCAAGCGACACGACGGCGTTCCTCGTGAGCAACGCGGAGAGCGGATGGGACAGGAGCATCGGAGGCATGAGCGCGATAGACTTCACGCTGCTCGTGCTGCTGATCTTCGTGATCTTGATGCTCATAGTCCTGCCCATGGTCAAGAAGAGGATGGGCGCGCCGAAGCCGCCGGAACCGGCCCCACCGCCGGAGGCTGGCAAGCTGCCGCCGCCGTGAGCCGAAAGCGCATTTGAGCGGAACCAAACCTCTTCCCCAAACCTATTCCTTTGATTCTATCTCCATATCAGTCGGAAAGGATTATTACGCCCGACGCTCAATCAACTCGCAATGGCCAGAGAGAAGATCGCTGTAGTCGGCCTGGGCTACGTGGGCATTCCGCTCTCGGCACTTCTCGCGAGCAAGGGGTTCGACGTCCTTGGGATAGATGTACTGTCCGAGCGGGCGAAGGCCATAGATGCGGGCAAACTGCCTCTGAAAGGCGACGAGCCCGGGCTCGCGGATATGCTCGCACGCGTCGCCAAGGCCAAGAAGCTGAGGGCCACGACTTCGTTTGCCGGCATCGGCGACAGGAGCGCTGTTTTCATCTGCGTGGACACCCCGATCGACGAGCGAAGGCAGCCGAACTACGCGAACCTGGAGGCCGCCCTGAAGGGCGTCGGCAAGAACATGCGGAAGGGCACGCTCGTGGTCGTCGAGTCGACCGTCGCCCCCGGGACCATGCGGGGAATCGTCGCGCCGGCCCTGGTGAAGACCAGCGGCCTGAAGCTCGGAACCGGTTTCAAGCTGGCGCACTGCCCCGAGAGGGTGATGCCCGGGAGGCTGCTGCACAACATCACCTCGTATGACAGGGTTCTGGGCGGGCACGACAAGGAGAGTCTGTACCGGGCCGCCGCGATATACTCGAAGATCACGAAAGGCAAGCTCCACCCGACCGACCTGACCACCGCGGAGGTCGTGAAGACCACGGAGAACGCCTACAGGGATGTCCAGATAGCATTCGCGAACGAGGTCGCGCTGATCTCCGAGAAGCTCGGCGTGGACGCCTACGAGGTCCGTAGGCTCGTCAATACTTGCCCGTTCAGGGACATGCACATCCCGGGAGCTGGCGTCGGCGGCCACTGCCTGCCCAAGGACCCGTGGCTGCTCGTCCACGGGGGCAGGGAGGCCGGGCCGAAGCTGATCCCCGCGGCGAGGGCGGTGAACGAGTCGATGCCGTTCCACGTGCTCGACCTCGCTCAGAGCGCGCTCGACTCATCGAAACTGAAGCTTGAAGACTCTGTAGTCGTCGTCATGGGGGGCTCATTCCTTCAGAACACTGGCGACGCGCGCAATTCCCCCTCGATACCCGTGATCGAATCGCTCGGATGTGCCAAGGAGCTGCGGGTCCACGACCCGTACCTCACCGAGATCGCGGGCGTGAGGACGAACAAGGACATCAGGGCCGCGCTCAAGGGCGCAGACCTTGCCGTGTTCATGGTGTCCCACAAGGAATACGAGAGGCTGACGCCCTCGATCCTGAAGCGCCTGATGCGGACTCCCGCGGTCGTGGACGGGCGCAACATCTTCTCGGCCAGAGACATGACGAAGGCGGGCGTGACATACAGGGCGGTCGGAAAAAGCCCTAGCGCATGAGCTCCGCGAGCCCCTCGGCCAGCGTGATTTTGGCTCCGAACCCAAGGATGCCCCTAGACTTCGAGCAGTTGCACACGCTGTCGCGTATGTCGCCGACACGCGCGGGCGCAAACTCGGTCGAGAGGTTCTTCCCCGACGCCTTGATGACGAGGTCGGCGAGATTGAGTATACTCGTCGAGGCGCCGCTCCCGCAGTTGAACACCTCGTCACGCAACCCCCTGCGCGCGAGAACGGTCCCTAGCATCGCTGCGACGTCCTTGGCATGGATGAAATCGCGGGTCTGCTTCCCATCGCCATCGATGACCGGAGGCTGGCTGGCCTTCACCCTCGTCACGAACTTCGTGATGACACCCGAGTACGGGCTCTTGGGGTCCGCCCGTGGGGAATAGAAGTTGAACGGACGAACCGTAATCACCTCCATCTTCGTGTTCGTGGCGTATGCGTGGGCATACTTCTCACCCGCGAGCTTGCTCACCCCGTAGTTGCTCATGGGGCTCGTCGGGTGGCTCTCATCGATCGGAATGTACTTTGGCGCCCCGAACACAGCGGCACTGCTGACGTACACGAACCGGGAGACTCCGGCGCGGGCGCTCTCGTGGAGCAGGTTCAGCGTGCCCATGACATTCGTCTCAGCGTCCGAGAGCGGGTCCTCGAGGGACTTGTCCACACTCACCTGGGCCGCGCAGTGTATGACCCCATCGACGCCCTTGACCATTGCCGAGATTCCATCTGGCCTCCTGATGTCGCCCTTCGCCGAGACGGCCCTCAGAGAATCATACGGCTGGTCGCGGATGTCTAGGCCCTTGACCTCGTGCTCGCGCATGAGGAGCTCGCAGACGTAGGACCCCAGCTGTCCAGAACTCCCCGTGACCAAAACCTTCATCGAGGTAGAATCGCCCCTGGAGATATCTACCTTTCCCAGGCTAGACAATCTCGACCTTGCGCCCCGTCCGGATTGACTCGAGGGCGCCCTCCGCGATCCTCAGCGTCATGAGCGCGCTCTCGCCTGTCACGAGCGGATCCTTGCCGGACTCTATGGCCGAGAGGAAATCCGCAAGTTCACGCTTGAGCGGCTCCTCCTTCTTGAGCGCGATCCTGCGCAGGTCGAACTCCAGCGGCACGTTGTACAGGTTGCCGCTCTCCAGAGGCCTGAAGGTGGACGACGCGACCAAGGCTGCCTGGTCCATGTAGTCCACCTCGACGAAGTTCTTGCTGCATGTGAGAGCGAGCCTCCGCACCTTCATGGGTGTGAGCCAGTTGACCTCGATGAACCCGGTCGACCCTCCCTCGAATTGGATGAGAATGTTCGCGTGATCCTCGTACTTCATGCCCTTGGTCTTCCCGCCTAGAGCGTAGACGGACCTCGCCCTGGAGCCGACGACGTATTGGACGACATCGATATCGTGGACGCCCAGGTCCATCACGACGCCCACATCGCGGACCCGGGTGGGCATCGACGACACCCTCCTCGTGGCCGCCGTGATGAGCTCCCCGAACTCCCCCGCCTGGAGGCTCTGCTTGGCGAAGGACACGATTGGGTTGTAGCGCTCGGTGAACCCGCCTGCGAGGACGACCTTCTTAGACCTGGCCAGGTCGGTGATCTCCTTCAGGCCGGCCGATGTGCCGGTCATCGGCTTCTCGAGCAGGACGTGCTTTCCCGCGCGTATGGCGTCCTGGGCGATCTTCTGGTGCGTATCCGTGGGGGTGACAACGACGACGGCGTCGACATCGGTCCTCAGGAGCTCCTGATAGCTGAGGTGATGCTTCGCAGAATATCGTTCAGCGACCGCCATCGCGGCCTCGGGGACGATGTCGGCCACCGCAGCGAGCATTCCCTTCTCCGCCAGCAGCCTGGCATGGTTCTGCCCCATTGACCCTACGCCGATGACCCCGACCCGCATGCCTGCGCAATGCCAGTCAGATGTAATAATCCTTGTCACATCAGCGGTAAAGACTTATTATCGTCCCGGGACATGCGCCATCCGTGGTTACATGAAGAAGAAGCTGATGGACATCCTCGCCTGCCCCGTGTGCAAGTACCATCCGCTGGAGCTCAAGGTGACAAAGGAGGACGAGAAGGAGGTCCTAGAGGGCGAGATCCGGTGCCCCAAATGCGATGTCGTCTATCCCATCGAGGACGGCATTCCGAACATGCTTCCTCCGGAGAAGTAGTTGTTTTCTCAGCGCCACCGCGTAGCACAAAAAGGTACGTTGCTCCCGGCTGCTGCGGCACATTGATATGCGAGTTGTCCTGTTTCCAGTTCACTCTACCCATTCAGGGGGCTGAACGTGGCCGAAGTGAAGGTGCTAGTCGC
>Ga0153916_10002706_pt1 | contig 12964 bp, 15 predicted proteins | sample Opewatmetagenome_FD_109642 | JGI IMG/M metagenome (GOLD analysis project Ga0153916, IMG submission 109642) | Freshwater wetland microbial communities from Ohio, USA - Open water 3 Core 3 Depth 4 metaG | ecosystem: Environmental > Aquatic > Freshwater > Wetlands | place: USA: Ohio, Lake Erie...
CAGAACCTCGGCGAGTGGCACCGGGCTCATGGACGTTGAACCCAGGTCGCCTTCGAGGCGGACGACTTCGAGTAGTGTCGCAACAAGATCGGACAGCCGGCCAGCCTCGCGTTCGAGTCGGGCGGCGGCGGCCTCGCGGTCGGCGGAGGTTCGCAGCAGCTCGATGCCGACGTTGAGGCGCGTCAGCGGGGACCGCAACTCATGCGAGACATCCTGCAGCAGCCGCCGTTCGCTCGTGACGAGACGTTCGATCCTGCCGGCCATGTCGTTGAACGCGCCGGCAAGCTGGCCGATTTCGTCGGCGCGCCTGACGTTCGCCCGGACGGAGAACTGTCCGCGCCCGAAGTGTTGCACGGTATTCGCGAGTTGACGCATGGGACGGACGATATAGGCGACGAGCAACCAGAAGAGAATCGCCACTGCCGAGAAGACGAGGAGCACGTAGGGAACGAAGTCGCGCGGGCGGAACGGCAACGGCGCGAGGGTAATCAGACGGTAGCGATTGTCTCGCGACGCGGTCGCGAAGACGAACGTGTCTCCGAGCGGAGACACGCGCTCGCCTGGCCGCCCCGTGTCGCGACCCTGCAGCAGTGCCGAGCGACCTTCGCCGGTGAGGACGTCGCGTCCGTCTGCGTCCACCAGATAGTGCGGCATCTGGGTGACGGCATCGAGTCGAGCAAGATACTCGCGTGCCGACCTGGCGCCCCCCTGGGCCATTGCGACGGCGGCCTCGTTGGCCTGCGCCGCCTGCGATCCGCTGATCATATTCATGATCCGCGGACTCGTCATCGCGACGTAGGCGCGGTAGAGGGTCGCCGTGGACAACGCCATGACGGCGAGGAGGGCGAGAAGAAGGCGCGTGTACAGCGATCGCACTACTCTTCCCTCACCAGCACGTACCCCGTGCCTCGCACCGTCTTGATGCGGACCTGCGGTGCGTCGGCAATCTTCTTGCGCAGATGGCTGACGTGCACGTCGATGGCGCGCTCATAGGCGGTCGTCTCGCGTCCGTAGAGGGCGCGCGCGATCATGTCGCGCGACACGATCGTGCCGGGTGTCTCCGCGAGCAGCTGGAGGAGATCGAACTCCGTAGCAGTCAGCTCCAGCTCGAGCGCATCGGCCCAGACGCGACGCGCCCCGATATCGAGGCGCAGCCCGCCGACGTTCAGCGTGTCGCGGGACTGCGGGCGTCCGCGTCTGAGGAGCGCCTTGAGGCGCGCCAGCAGCTCGCCGACCACGAAAGGCTTGAGCAGATAGTCGTCCGCACCGACATTGAGTCCTTGAATGCGATCTTCGGGAGCCGTCCTGGCTGAGAGCACGAGCACCGGAACGGGCGATTGCCGGCGCAGGCGCCGCAAGACGCCGAATCCGTCCAGCCTCGGCATCATCACGTCGAGGATTACCACATCTGGAGCGGTCGAGAGCGCCAGTTCGAGGCCGCTCGCACCATCTGCTGCGGTCCGAACCTCGTAGCCGTGCGAGGAGAGGAACTCCTTCATCAGGACGCACAGCTCCTGGTCGTCATCGATGATCAGGACGCGCGGAGCGACACAGGCTGCGGCAGATGCAGATGTCACGCGGTCACTCTATATAGTGCCGCCGCGACGAGGCAGCGATCGACACATTCTTTACAAATATTAAGAAATCCGACGACTGAGGCGGGCACCTGTGCAGGCGACGCCTACCCAGCTTCGGGTATTCCGTAACGTTTCGCGCCGACGCGTCGTAACTTCGCTGGTAGTAATTGATCTATCCTTGACCGGTTCGGTCCCGGTGTCGACTTCACGGAGGGAACATATGCAGTCTCGCTTCCTGATTCGTGCCGCAGTGGCACTTGTTGCGACGACGTTCATCGCGCTCCTGGTTCTGAGTGTTCATCGCCCGGTGAGCGCAGCAGCGGCCCTTACTCCCGGGAAAGCGGACCTCAAGTCCGCCGGCTCGCTCGCATTCGGCCCAGACGGGGTGCTGTTCGTCGGCGATTCGGTGAGCGGCGCGATCGTCGCTCTCGACACCAGCGACAAGGTCCCGGTCAAGACGGCGGCCATCAACGTGCATGGTGTGGACGAGAAGATCGCAGCGCTGGTGGGCGTCATGCCGGACCAGATCCTGATCAACGACGTTGCCGTGAACCCGATCTCCAAGAACGTGTACGTGGCGGCGGCACGCGGACGAGGTCCCGACGCCATGCCGCTGGTGGTCAAGGTGGAGCCTTCGGGCAAAGTGACGCCGCTGCCGCTCGACAACATCGCGCACGCCTCGGTGGCGCTGGTCGATGTGCCCGCGGACAACCCGACGGCGCGCCAGAACGCGAGGACGACGACCATCACTGACATGGAGTTCGTCAACGGTAACCTGCTGGTCGCCGGGATGTCGAACGAGGAATGGAATTCGGCGCTGCGCTCCATTCCCTATCCGTTCAATAGCGCCGCGAAGGGAACGCAGCTCCAGATCTGGCACGCATCGCACGGGCGCTTCGAGACGCAGGCGCCGGTGCGGACGTTCGTGCCCTATACGCTGGGCGGTCAGTCGTACGTGCTCGCCGCCTACACCTGCACGCCGCTGGTGAAGATCCCGATGAGCGATCTGAAGCCTGGCGCCCAGGTCAAGGGAGTCACCATCGCCGACCTCGGGTCGGGTAACCAGCCCCTCGACATGGTTCCCTACAAGAAGGACGGGCACGAGTTCATCCTGATCGCGAACACGTCCTTCGGCGTGGTCAAGCTGCACGCGGATACTCTTGCGACCGACAAGCCGATCGACTCGCCGACCGTGGTGAATGTGGCGGGTGCGCCCTACGACAAGCTGACGACGCTGACCAACGTGCAGCACCTCGCGCAGGTTGACGCCAGCCACGCGCTGCTTCTCACCGCGACACCCGGCGACGGTCCCGCCTTCGCGCGCGGCCCGGCAAAGGGGCCGGTGAACCTGCAGACGATCGATCTGCCGTAAGACCCGTCAATCATGCGGATTACGCTCCGCATCCTCGCGATCGTCCTCTTCCTGGGGACGATCGCGGGAGCTCAAGCCGTTTCCATACAACTGGATGCCGGTGCGTTCAAGGTGACCGGCTGGCCGGCGCCGGCGGCACCACCAGCCGGCGGCTGGGCGTCCGTGCTCAACGTCTACGCCGGTACGGCTGGCACCGTGCCGATGCTCGGCACCCATGCCGTGGAGGGCGGCACCCTCGTGTTCCGTCCACGCTATCCCCTCGCGGCCGGTGTGAAGTACCGCGCGGTATTCCGTCAGCCGGGACGGCAGGCGGCCGTCGAGCGCGTCATTGATGGCCCTCTGCTCGTGCCGGCGCCCCCGACTCGGGTCGAGCGGGTCTATCCATCCGCCGACGTGTTGCCCAGCAACACGCTGCGCCTGTACGTCTACTTCTCGGCGCCAATGAGCCGCGGCGAGGTCTCCGCGCGACTGCACGTGCTGGATGCCAGCGGCAAGGAGTTGAAGGATGTGCTCCTGCCGGGGCAGGAGCTGTGGGACCCGAACAATCAGCGGTTGACGATGACGTTCGATCCCGGCCGAATCAAGCGTGGGCTGGAATCGAACACCACGATGGGACCGCCGATTGGTGAGGGCAAGCGCTACACGCTCGTGATCGATCGCGGCTGGCTCGATGCGCGCGGCCTGCCGCTCGCCGAGGGCTTTCGCAAGGACTTTCGGGGCGGACCGCCAGTGCGCGTGCCTCCCGATCCGAGGCAGTGGAAGCTCACACCCCCGCGCGCCGGCACACAGGTGCCGTTCGTCGTCGACTTCGGACGGTCGATGAATTACCCGTTGCTGCAGCGGATGCTGCAGGTATCGGGGCCGCGTGGCCGTGTGGCGGGCTCGATTGCCGTCGACCGGAACGAAACCGTTTGGCGGTTCACGCCAAACGCGCCCTGGGCGGCAGGCGCGTACCAGTTGGTCATCGACGCTGAAATGGAAGACATCGCCGCGAATCGAATCGGTCAGCCGTTCGACATCGACGTGTTCGACAAAGTGACCGAACATCTGGCGACGCGTACGGTCACCGTGCCATTCACGGTCGCCCGGTGAAGACGTTCTCCCTGGCGCTGCTCGCCATGTTGGTGGCGTTGCCCGCCGCCGCTCAACCGGCGCCGCCGGCGACGCTGCGGCCGTTGCTGCAGAAGCTGCGCGGGAGCTTCGACCAACACCGCGCGACGCTCGGCGCGGCAGACGATCTGACCACGGTCAAGCATCGACTTCGCGACTGGGTCGAGTCGGAGCTGGCGAGCGCACCGCCGACGGTTGACACGCGCGCCCTTGCCGCGGGCTTCTACATTGCGCTCCGGGACGCAGACCTGCTGTGCCACGAAATGCTGGGCGAGTGCGCGACGAACTTCGTCGGTTACGTCGACGCCGTGCGGGTGAATCGCGCAGCCGACTACCTGACCGTTGTGACGGCCGTCGGGATCAATTGCGGCTATGACGAGTCGGCTTACGCCTACGCGTGGCAGAACGGCCGCTGGCAGCGCTTCTGGGAAAGCGAGCAGAACACGTACACCGAGGAGGGGTACCGGCCCCAGGAGGTGCACGACGTCCTCATCTCCGCGGCGGCCGCGGACGGACATCGGTTGCTCGCCACACTTGGCTCGCAAAGCGGCTGCACCGGCGGGTTCAAGGACCTCTACGCCGGCGCGTGGCGGCTCGGCACAGCGCTCAGCCCGACGCGCGTTCTCGACTGGAAGGCCTACGCCAACGATGGCTACCCGCCGATCCAGGGACGTCTGAGATCTGACGACCTCGTGGTGCAGTACACCGCCGGTGGCCTGGCGGACGGCGAGACCCACACAGCCGTTCGGCACTTCGTCGTCCAGGGTGGCGCAGCGGTGCAGGTCGATCCGATCGCCGGTCGTCCGCACGACTTCGTGCTCGAGTGGCTGAGCGCCCCGTGGGAGGAGAGCCGCACACGCGCTACGTCGGACGCGCTGAAGGACGCACACGCCGAGCTTCATCTGGAGCATCCGTACGGGGACTTCCCGGAATCGACCCTGCGCTGCACAGCCGCCGAGAATCTCTGGCAGGTGGCCACGCGGGTCTTCGAGGGCCCATTGCGGTATTACCGGGTGCGCTGGGAGGATCCATTGCGCTTCACGATGGTGAGTGTCAGCGCGATGCCGTTTCCGGACTGCACGGTCGCCGATCCGCGCAGCGAGGCGTACCCGCCGTTCCTCGATCGCGATCTGCTGCCCGGCCCTGATGCTGCCGAGCCACGCTGACAGGCTCGAGGCGGTTACTCGGCAGCGTGGTGCACGTCTCCTGCGCGAGGCGTTCGCCGTGAGGGCACCGTTGACGTGCCTCACCAAGCTCTACCCGATCGGTTCCGACTTCGACACGCTGGTGCTCACCGAGTCGGTCGTCAGTAGTCAGGGCACCCGGACGGCAAGTCTCTTCCGCGTGCAGAAGGGTCTCATCACCGAGTGGGTAGACGTAGTGGTCGAGGAGAGGGGTTCCGCCGCGGCGGCGAACCCAAATGCGGCGGCGTGCCAGGCGGTCAACGCTGCGCTTCCGGCACGTTAGAATCACCTGGTGATGCGGTCCCTCCCAAAGCGAGCCATTGCCCTGCTGGTCGCCGGCCTGATCGCGAGCAGCGCCGGCTTGGCGTTCGCGCAGCGCGGTGGATTCAGGGGGTTCGGGCGGCTGCTCGGCAGCGCGAGCGGCAATGCACCGGAGGAGTTTCCGGACGCCAACTTCGTGATCTGCCGGCTCCTATATCCGGAGGGCCGTCGTTTCGAGGGTGGCTGGCGCACCGACTATCCTCTGGGCGAGCGCAACCTGTCGATCCGCTTCAGCGAGCTGACGCGAACGCACGTCAGCAAAGCATCCGACGGATCGCCGAATCATTACCTGGTGCGCATCACCGACGATCAGTTGTTCCAGTGTCCGCTGCTGATGGCCGGCGACATCAGTTCGATGAGCCTGTCTCCGGACGAGGCGGCGCGTCTGCGCACCTATCTGCTCAAGGGCGGCTTTCTGTGGACCGACGATCAGTGGGGGTCTGAGGAGTGGGACGTGTGGGTCGCCGAGCTGGCGAAGATCGTCGACCCGCTCGAATACCCGATGTTCGACGTGCCGATCACCGATCCGATCTTCACCACGCAGTTTGTCGTCGAGAAGATGCCGCAGATTCCAAACATCCAGCACTGGCGCAGGGCACACAATACGTCGGAGCAGGGCGCCGACAGCGCCACGCCGCACCTCAGTGCCGTGCGCGATCACAGCGGCCGAATCATGATCGTCAGCACGCACAACACCGACATCGCCGACGCCTTCGAGCGTGAAGGCGAAGATCCCGACTACTTCTACAACTTCGGGCCAGTGGGCTATGCGCTCGGCGTCAACATTCTGCTTTATGCGCTGACGCATTAGCGCGGGGGCTGGGGGCGTTCTTTACAAAACTCAAGCTGCCCGCCGGCTGGCGTGCCGAATAATCAGGATTTGCGACTCGGCCCGCTCGATCGCGGCCGTTTCCCATCGTCCTTAGATTCGGAATGCCGGTGTGATGCGACCGATCCTTTTCACTCCCTGGGCGTCCCTTCCTGGCGTGGCGTCCGCGTTCGCACAAGGCGTTCCGACCGTCCGCGCGGTGCGCCTCGACCAGCCGCTGAGGGTCGACGGCCGCCTCGATGACCCCCTGTACACCCTGGCGCCGCCGCTCTCCGGCTTCGTCCAGACCGAACCGTCGGCCGGGGCCCCGGCGACGGAGCGGACCGACGTCTGGCTATCGTTCGATCGCGACAACGTCTACGTCACCATGCGTGCGTGGGAGAGCGAGCCTGAACGTATGATCGGCAACGAGATGCGACGCGACGGCACCAACATCACACAGAACGAGAACGTCGCCTTCGTCTTCGACACCTTTCACGACGGCCGCAACGGCATTGTCTTCAACATCAACCCGATCGGCGGCCGCATGGGCGGGCAGATCAGCAATCCGACCTCTGTCCTCAAGCTGGAAGAGGTGTACGCCGTCGGCGGCCCGTCGGAGACGTTGTGCTGATCTGGCCGTCCGCGCCCCAACTGAGCGCAGGAAAAGCGTGGATCGTGCGGTATAGAGCAGGCGAGAGCCATCAGGCGAGAGCGCGAATGGATATCGTTCTGGCAGGTTGAATTCGTGTCCGTCGGGAAGAGCGATCGTCTGCGCCGCGGCCGGTACAGCGTGCGCGCACACAAGAGCAGTCCGCATCGACAGGCGCATAGACACTCCCACGTTAGAGTCGATACTACGGTTTACAGCCCTCGATTTCGTCGAACATCCGCAGGCCAAGCGTCTCGCTTCGGATGACGTGGTCCTGACCGTTTTCGACTGAATATTGAATGCGGAAGCCCCTGGCCCGCAGGCTCTGCGCCTGTTCCTGCATGCCGGAGCGCCAGCCGGAGTCGCGATCACCGACGTGCATGAAGAGGCACATCGACCTGACTGCCTGCGCGCGCCCCGCGTCAGCTCCGTCGAACAGACCCGGATACCCGGTGACACTTGAAAAGTACTGCGGATACAGCGAGGCGATGTGGAAGGCGCTCAGGCCCCCATTTGACAGCCCGGCGACGTGCAGCCTGCCGGCCACCTTGTAGTCGCGGACGATCATCTCGAGGAACGCCGGGAAAATACGATCGCCGCGCTCGAAGAAGAGGCTGCCATCCGGCGTGGCCGGACTGATGACGATGTGGCCGCGCCGTTCGGCTTCCTTGCGCCAGTCGTTCTCCAGTGCCATCGTCGTCAGACGCAGCGTTTGCGGCCCACCGGGAAAGACCAGCACCGTTGGGTACGCCTTGGCCGAGTCATAGCCGCTCGGGAGCACGACCTCGTGGGTCACCTTCGCGCCCGCGAACGTCCCACTCTTCTGCATCATTTCGGCGTGCGCAATGTGGGCTGAAGCACCCGTCAAGAGCGCCACCATCACGCCGCAGAGGATTTCCTGCGGGAAAGCCGGGACAAGGAGACGGAAGCGGCAAGCCATCGGGTGGATGTTACCGGGAGTACTTGGTCAGGCTGTCGTAGGCTGACTGAATGACGTCCCTGCGCTGCTCTTCGTAGCCGAGCCGGCGGCTCGGGAGGCCCGGAACGCGACGCGGCGTGCGCGACCGCCGGCGTGTAGAAAGCGGGGGACCGGCTGCGATAGCGTGTTGGTGTGATCGAGTACTGCTACGCTGGCGCGGAAGTTCTGCGCGCGGCAGGCGCTCAACGCTTCGTGCGCGATGGACAGCGCCAGTCGTAGGTGAGCACCTTTTGAGAGGGAAGCCCCCTGCGCGATGATCGTCACGGCGCTGCCACCCATCACCAATGCCGTGACCAGCCCGCCGCTCATGACGCCAACAAGACGACGCATCGTCAACCTCCTGACAGGAAAGACCGCGTCAGCCGCATTGCGACGGAGGCAAGCCGCCGGGCAGCGCCGCGAAGTCGATCGCCAGCGCCACGTCGAGCCACTCGGCAATCTTGCCGTTCTTAATCAGGAAATACGCGCCGACCGGAATGTCCCCGGTCAGACCCGGTGGCGGGCCGGCAGGGGCGCCGGAGCCACCCACGCCTGTGGGAGGCGCGCCACGCCTCCCTCCCGGAGGCGGTTGAAAGACATCAGTACGCCGCATGATGACGAGCGTGTAGACCTTGTCGCCGACGGCTTGGTATGACATGTCTTTCATGACGAGATTGCCTAGACCGCCGAGCTGGCGCACCTGGCACAGGAATGCTTGACGGCCCGTGAGAACACGCGGCGCGGCGGGATCCAGGCGGAACTTGATATCGTCGGCGACGTACTGCGCCATCTCATCAAGATCCTTGGCCTGCCACGCGGCCATCCAGTCGCTGACGATCTTGATCGCGTCCTGTTCGTACGTATTCAGAGGACGCGGACTCTGGGCATACGTCGTCGCCTGGCTCGCCACTCCGCACGCCACGAACATGCACAGAATGATCAGACGTAATCGTGACTGCACGACACCCTCCTTGCCGGCGTCATCTGCCGACTTGCGTGACTGCGTTTCTCGGAACATGAGTGCGAGTTGTCTGTCCATGAATGACCCGTGCTGGGCTCCTACTTCCAGCTGTCGATCGCTTTGCGCTGCAACGATTCCGCGGGCAGTTCGGCCAGCTCGATCCGGCCCATGTAGGGATCGGTGATGTTGGCGAGCACCGCCTTCGTGTCGCTCGCATTGATATCACTCACGGTCGCGCCACGCCGGCGGAACATCTCGACGGCGGCCCTGGCGTTCTCGACATGCAGGCCATAGTGCGTGAAGCCGGCAGGCCGCTGCCCGCCTGACTGCTGTAGTTCAAGGAAGGTCGTCTTGCTGATCTGCATGTAGACGAGCCGCGGTGTCCCGTCAGGGTTGTTGGCGCGGAAGGCCTCTTTGAATCCCATCGTGTTCGCGTAGTAGTTGATCGCCTCGGGAATATTGGGCACGTTGATGCCGACGTGGTTCATCATCACGACGCCCGTGCTGACGTTCTTCGCCACGAGCGTTTGAGCGGCCACACCGACGACGAGACCGGCCACGAACAGGGTTGCACCACGCATCGCAACTACTCCTTGTGAAGACGACATGATGATAGCTGCGCGATCTCAGACTCACGCTGGCAGCTTCGACGGAGTGACATACCCAAATTCCGTTATCGGTCGTGAGATTTTTGCGCCGAGGCAGCATGTTGAATCAACCGCCGTGATCAACGGGAGTATAGTGGCGCCGTCGAACGACGATTGAGCATGATGGCAGCAGGTGGGCGCTCGAGTGCCGGGTCGGTTTCGTGCTGCATCGATGGCCATGAACGACCACGACATCGGCGGCCTTGTAACCGCTTTGCGCGACGCGCGGCTCGTGCCTGGTGATCGCCGCGGCCAGGGAACTGACGACGCCATGCGTCCAGCATCATGGCGATCGACGGCCACGGACGCGACGTTATTTCCGATCGGCCGCGTGCGAACGATGACGTCCTGCGCTCACGGCGACGCCATCGGCGATCCACCGATCGGTTTCCAGGTGCGGCTGAACTCACGTGGCGAGATGGCGAAGGAGAAGGAATGATGGCGAGGATCGCCGCGTGGACGATTGGCATCTCCTTGTGCGTAATGGTCTTGCATTCGACCGGGCGGGCGCAGGGGCAGCAGGGGGGAGCCAACCTGGAGGTCGTGCAGGTGCGACCAAACTTCTACATGATCGCCGGCGCGGGCGCGCATATCGGCGTATCGATTGGGCCGGATGGCGTCGTGCTCGTGAACACCGGCACACGAGAAGCCGCCACCGCTGTGCTGGCGCAGATCCGAAAACTTACCACGCAGCCGATCCGGTACATCATCGACACCAGCGCCGATGCGGACGTGCTGGGGGGCAACGCCACGCTCGGGAACTTTCCCAGCGTCGTGAACGTTGCGGCAAACGAGAATGTCCAGCTCGCGGCGAGCAGGTCGGGTAGTCCGACCGCGCTTCCCCCGGAGCTCTGGCCGAGCGAGACCTTTTTCGAGAGCCGGCGTTACGTCTACTTCAACGACGAGGGAATCGAGATTTTCCACGCGACGGGGCACAGCGACGGCGACAGCATCGTGTTCTTCCGGCGGTCCGACGTGGTGGTCGCGGGGCATGTGCTGGATGACACACGATTCCCGGTCATCGATCTGGCGAGGGGCGGCAGTATTCAGGGAGAGATCGCCGCCCTGAACAAACTGATCGAACTCGCGATTCCGCCGGGACCGCTCGTCGGGACGCCGCCAGTCGGGATCGCCCTTCCAACGCCGCCTGGAGTCCTTTCGTCGATGCCCGGAGGGACTGAGGTCATACCAGCCCGTGGCCGGGTCTATCGTCAACTCGATCTGGTCGAGTACCGCGACATGGTCGTGATCATCCGCGACACGATCAAGTTCTACATGGACAAGGGCATGACGCTCGATCAAGTCCAGGCCGCTGCTCCGGCGAAAGCGTGGGAAGGGCGGTTCGGCGCGACGTCGGGCCCCTGGACCACGAAGCAATTCGTGGAAGCGGTCTACAAGAGCCTCATGAACGAGAAAAGCAAATGAAGTATTTCCATATTCTCGGCAGCGCCGTCGGCCTGGCGGCGATCCTGTTTGTGATGCAGAGCCCGGTGCGCGGTCAGCAGGGGCAGCCGGCGCAGCAGGGTCAGGCGGCTCCTCAGGGGCTGGGTGGGGGTGGCCGTGGCGCCGGCCGAGGCGGCGGTGGTGGCCGAGGCAATCAACCGCCACAACCGGCCAGGGCCTCGGCGCCCTACGACATGACCGGCAACTGGGTGTCGGTGATCACGAACAACTGGCGGAACCGCATGGTGCCGCCGCCGCGTGGAGGCAACGCCGACATTCCGCTGAACAACAACGGCACGCAAGTCGCCGATGCCTGGGATCCGGCGAAGGACGAAGCGGCCGGCCAGGAGTGCAAGTACTACGGCGCGGCGTCGCTCATGTTCCAGCCGACCCGTCTGCGCATCTCCTGGCAGGACGACAACACGCTGCGCATGGACACGGACGCCGGCACGCAGACTCGAATCTTCCGCTTCGCAAACGCCACTCCAGCGGGCGCCACGACGGCCACGGCGACAAGCACGGCGGCGGCGGGCAGTCGGACCTGGCAGGGAGACTCGACGGCGGTGTGGGAGTCGCGCCGGCCAGCCGCCCGCGGCGGCGGGGGCGGCGGTGGTGGTGCCGCCGCGAACAACGCGGCGCGCTATCTCAAGGTCACGACGACCAACATGCGGCCGGGGTACCTGCGCAAGAACGGCGTCCCGTACGGGGAGCGCGCCGTCCTGACCGAGTACTACGATGTGTTCCGCGAACCGGACGGCACGAACATGATGATCGTCACCATCGCCGTGGACGACCCCGAGTATCTGAATCAGCAATATGTCGTGATCGCGCATTTCAAGAAGGAAGCGGACGGGTCGAAGTGGGATCCCTCACCCTGCTCGGCAAGATGGTGAGGCCGGCATGCGCGCGAATCCTGACGGAGGCAAGACGATGAGGCGAGTGGCATTCACGGTAGGCGCGGTCCTCATCTCTGGTGTCGTGACGTTTACCCAGAACCAGATTAACGCTGGGAGAGCGGTGCCCCAGGACAGAGGCGTTGACCTCACCGGCAACTGGAACAGCGGCCAATGGACCGAGGGCGGCGGGCCTGGCGGTCCCAATGACCGGAGACCCTACGATTTTCTCGGCATGCCGCTCAACGAGGCCGCGAAGGCCTGGGCTCTCAGCCACGATGAGTCGCGGCTGTCGGAGCCCGAACGGCAGTGTGCGTACTACACGCCCGTGTACCACCCTTTTGGATTCGGGGGGCTGAACATGTGGCGGGAAGACGAGTACCAGACGGGCTCGGTCGTCGCCTGGGTGATTGGCGGCTTTCAGGACTTCAAGCCGCAGGTCATCTGGATGGACGGGCGGCCGCATCCGGGGCCCCTGGAGCCTCACCGTATCGAAGGGTTCACGACCGGCGTCTGGGAGAACGATGTGCTGGTGACGACCACCACCCACATGACGCAGGGCATGCTGCATCGCCGCGGGCCACACAGCGATCGGGCCACGCTGACGATGCGCTTTTCGCGCCACGACAACATCCTGAGCCTGACGGGCCGCGTGGACGACCCTGTCTACCTGACCGAGCCGATGTACGTGTCGAAGGAGTGGCGGCTGGGTAATAACATGGCCGGCGCCAATCGAGCGGCGCCGCCGTGCACCGTCACGTACGAGGGGGTGCCCACGGGGGACGTCAAGCACTACCTCCCGGGACAGAACCCCAACGTGGACGAGATGACGAAGATGTGGGGCATTCCGGTGGAAACGGTGATGGGCGGCGCGGAAACCATGTATCCGGAGTATCGGAAGAAGCTGAAGCAGACCTACAAGCGTCCCGAGGTGCGTCCTGTAGGCCGGACACGGCAAGGCAACGTGTAGGAGCCGGAGCCTCATTGCCAACCCGGCGCCCCGTTTCTGAGCGGTTGCAGCAGTGGCCGAAGCTGCCG
>Ga0153916_10002707_pt1 | contig 12961 bp, 10 predicted proteins | sample Opewatmetagenome_FD_109642 | JGI IMG/M metagenome (GOLD analysis project Ga0153916, IMG submission 109642) | Freshwater wetland microbial communities from Ohio, USA - Open water 3 Core 3 Depth 4 metaG | ecosystem: Environmental > Aquatic > Freshwater > Wetlands | place: USA: Ohio, Lake Erie...
CCGCCTACCAGCGCGCAGCCGAATCTCTCACCGGCCCGCGTAATCCCGGCGTGAAGCCGTTTCAACTCGCCGGCGCCGAACCCTTTCGGCAGCGCCACAGAGGCAACGGCCGCCACGGGTATCGTGGCCATCGCCGCACAATCGCTGAGGCTGACCGCCATGGCCTTGTACCCGACCTGCTCCAACGTCGCCTCTTTCAAGTCGAAATGGACGCCGTCCAGGAGCATATCCGTCGTGATGAAAACCGACTCTCCGCCGAAGCGAATCTGGGCCATGTCGTCGCCGATGCCGATCGGAAAATCTCGCACAGACAGCTTACTCTGCCGGGCAAACCAGGCCGTTATTTCGTCTTCACCGGCGATCATCGCTGTCCCAACTGCTTGTTCCAGTATGCAATTTGCTCTTTTGCCTGCTTCGGTCCGGCTCCGCCTTCCGTGACATACTTGCCTGCAACACGCACAGCGCCGAGATGCTCGTACACGTCCGGCTCAATCGAGGCCGAATGCTTTTGGAACTCCTCCAAAGCGAGCGCCGCCAGCCCCTTGCCCCGCTTTTCACACTCAGCGACCAGCAGCCCGACAATGCCGTGCGCCTCACGAAATGCAACGCCCTTGCGGACCAAATACTCGGCCAAGGCCGTCGCATCCAAGAATCCTTCGTCCAGGCGGGCCGCCATCTGCTTCGTATTGAACTTCGTATGCGCGACAATGGCTCGCGTGACATCCAGGCACGCCTCGACCGTGTCACTTGCCGCAAAAACGTGGCCCTTGTCTTCCTGCATGTCGCGATTGTACCCGGAGGGCTGGCCCTTCAGAATCGTCAGCATCGCCACCAACGCGCCGTACACCGAACCGGTCTTGGCCCGAATTAGCTCTAACAGGTCCGGATTACGCTTCTGCGGCATCATGCTCGATGACGTGCAATACGCATCGTCAATCCGCACAAAGCCGAATTCATTGGAAGAAAAGATGATCCAATCTTCGGCCAGACGCGACAGATGCGCCGCCGTCATCGCGCAATCGAAGGTAAACTCGGCACAGAAATCCCTGTCGCCGACCGCGTCGATGCTGCTGTAGCCGATATCGGAGAATCCCAACTGCCTTGCGGTGCTCTTTCTATCCAGCGGCAGGGTCGAGCCGGCGATCGCGCCGCTGCCCAACGGCGAAATGTTCAGCAGGCCGCGGCAGTTCTTCAGCCGGATAAAGTCCCGCTCCAACTGCTCCACAAAACTCAGTAAGTAGGAAGCGATAACAACCGGCTGCGCCCGCTGAAGATGCGTGTAGCCCGGCATAACATCCTCAGAATACCCATCCGCCAGCTTGACGAAGGCCTTTTGAAGCAGCGTAATCTTCGCCTGCAGGATTTCTATCCGGTCGCGTATCCAAAGTCGAAGGTCCGTTGCCACCTGGTCGTTGCGGCTGCGGCCCGTATGGAGCTTCTTGCCCGCCTCGCCGATCTTTGCGACCAGGGCCGTCTCAATCGCCATGTGAATATCTTCGTACTTCTTATCGAACGTGAAGCGGCCTTCGGCGATCTCCTGGCTGATTGCGATAAGCCCGTCTTTAATCTGCTTCAATTCATCTGCGGTAATGAGCTTCTGTTCCGCCAGCATCTGTGCGTGAGCAATCGATCCCACGATATCATACTTGTAGAGACGCTTGTCCATCGACAGCGACTCTACAAAATCCACCGTCAGTTCGTCCGGCTCGCCGGCTAATCGCTTTTCCCAGCTCTTTTCCATCTCGGTCATTCCATAGGCTCCGAAAACAAGGGGCTATCGCGGCAAATCATACGGTGGGCCGCATCTCCTGTCAAGCACGCTCAGTTCGAGGAAGCCACGCACTTTTCTGCTTTTGCCTCGGTTTTTTCGCCAACTTTTCCTGCGGCAGAGCGTATCTGAAATAGAAAGCAAGAAAAGCAGACAGAAAAGGAGGGTCGGTTGCCTGTGGAAGCAGAGCATGGGATACAAAGGCAAGAAGCAACGGAGAACTTAATCTTATGAAAGGGGGGAGCCATGACCCTCACGGATACTAAGAAAGCAACCGAATTTTTTGAAGCTAAACTGAATTTTACCACCGGCCCCGCAGAACTGAACCGCGTGATCCAAAGGGGTGAGAATATTAATGTCATCGACGTGCGCGACCCGGAAGATTACGCCAAAGGCCACATTCCCGGAGCCGTTAATCTGCCCGAGGACAAATGGACCAGCTTCACCGGCCTGAGCAAGGACAGGGTCAATGTTGTCCATTGCTACTCGGAAGTCTGTCACCTGGCAGCCAGTGCCGCAAGATACTTTGCTGAGCACGAGTTCCCGGTGATGGAGCTTGAAGGCGGCTTCGCGGAGTGGGAGCGCCATGGCTTGCCCGTCGAGAAGGAAGAATAAAGCGCCCGCTCGGAAGCGTTTCGGTTCGCGGGGCAGGTGATCTCAAAGGGAAGAGGCAGGAGTGTGTCTGCAACGCGGGGCAGACATCTGGGAACGCCGCAACCAGAGCGCAGAGAATACCTTAGCGAGAGAGGAAGAAATACAGACGCTCGACCCCGAGGTAAACTCGGGGTCTTTTATTCTTTGGGCCGTCACAGGAACCGCTGCTCACCGCAGGATAACCAATCCATCCCGTTTAACGTCATTGCCGTCCAAATGCCAACTGCCGCTTCCAACCGTCAGCGAAAACACAGCCGCTTGACTGCGAAAGGCGAATTTGATAGCCTCACTGACGTGTGTTTTGCTGTATTTTCATCGCGGAGTGTTCCGTCCGTTTGATGAATATCTCTGATACTTCGATGCAACCGACCAAGCAGGGGTAGTATGTCACAACGACTTGTCATAACCAACTGTCGATTGTTCAACGCCAAAGACGACAAACGAACGACGTCCGTGCTCGTTGAAAACGGGCTTATCGCCCAGGTTGGGCAGGTCGATGCCTCCACCGGCAAGGCCAAGATACTCGATGCCGGGGGCCGGATAATTGCGCCCGGCTTCATTGATGTTCATATTCAAGGGGCAGGCGGAGCCGATGTGCTCGACGCCGATCTCGAAGGTCTAAGGGCCATCTCCAAAACCTGCACGCGCTTTGGGACCACCAGTTTCCTAGCCACCACCGTATTCAAGCCGGAGCAGAAGAATCAGCACCTCGCCCTCGCCGCCCAATGTGTCGGCGAAGACCTTGGCGGAGCAAACCTGTTAGGCATCCACATCGAAGGCCCCTTCATCTCGCTTCTAAAGAAGGGAATGATACTGCCCGAATGTATCTGCCCGCCGTCAGAACAGGTTCTCGATATAATCGGGAGCATCACAAACGGCCATCTGAGAATGATGACCATCGCTCCGGAGCTGCCCGGAAGCCTGCCTATTGTCCGCTCGCTCGTTGACTCCGGCGTTATCGCCTCGTTCGGCCACTCGAACGCCAGCTACGAACAGACTCTCGACGGATTTGACGCCGGCCTCTCACATGTGACGCACCTGTTCAACGCAATGCCGTCTATCCACCATCGTTCCCCCGGCCCGTTAGTCGCCATCTTCCGGACGGGACACATAACCGCGCAGCTTATTACCGACGGAGTCCACATACACCCGGCGGTCCTGAAGCTGGCCTTCGAACTGCTCGGCCCGAACAGGACCATAGCCATCACGGACGGCATGCAGGCCATCGGCCTCGGCGACGGCAAATTCGTCTATAACGGCATTGAATACGAATCCAGAGAGGGAACCGCACGGTACAAAGACGGCACTCTTATAGGCACTGCGCTGGGCCTGAATCAGATGCTCCAAAGACTCATGACTTTCACGAATTGCCCCCTCGATGTCGCCATCAAGACCGTCACTGAGAATCCCGCGAGGCTGCTGGGCCTTGCCGACAGGAAGGGCGCCATTGCCGCCGGTAAAGACGCCGACCTGGTGCTTCTCGAACATGACCTTTCCGTCCGCACAGCCATTGTGGCCGGCAAAGTAGTATTTGAAAAATAAGACAGTCAGCGAATTGCAGGAAAGAGAAAGCAGGCAAGCTGGGCAAACAAAAATGGGAGAGCCCGCGCCTTTGAGGCTCTCCCTTTATTCATGTGGCTCTTTCCTTGTCTATTCTCAGCCCTGCTCACGACGCCAGCTTTTCGATCTGACTTGTGTGCGACACCATAAGATAGGCAAAGTAAGCTCGGACTAATATAGCCGCATCGGCCATTTCTCAGAGCCACCCATTTACCAGTACTGATATTACTCATCGGCAGAGGCCGTTATGAATCTTGAATTTTTGTGAAGATTTCACCTTGGACATTTTCACATCGGTTTCGGTGCTGAGAAACAGCTTGAGCCGCCGATGCCCGGGCTGTATCATGGCAATCAGGTCCCACGGGACGCGGATTATGTCGGCCTGCAATACAGGTTCCTTATGGACGTAAAAGTGCTGGGAATTTCGACAAGCCCAAGAATAAGGGGCAACAGCGATTCACTTTTGCGCCAGGCTTTGGCCGGCGCCGAGTCAGCGGGCGCGAGCAGCGAATACGTGCGCCTGGCTGATTGCAAAATCGGTCCGTGCATTGAGTGTAATGACTGCTACACGACAGGCACATGCAGTGTCCAGGATGACTACCAGCAGCTCCTAACCAAGATATCCGCTGCTGACCGCCTGATTTTCGCTACGCCGGTATTCTTTATGACGGTCTGCGCCCAGGCAAAGACGCTGATTGACCGCGGCCAGTGTCTGTGGGCGCAGAAATACGTGCTCAAGAAGGACCTTTTCGCTCCCGAACGTGACCGTCGGGCCATGGTCATCGCCGTAGGCGGCTCAAGGAGCAAGAAGCAGTTTGAGTGTATTCGATCAACGATGGCGTCCTATTTTGACTCGCTCGACATCCACTACGTGCTCAGCTTATTTGTCAGCAACGTTGATGCGCGGGGTGACATTGAAAAACACCCTTCCGCCATGCAGGAAGCCTACCGGCTCGGCAGCCAGTTAGTCGCCGCAGATAATCCGCCCCCTCCAAAGCCGATCACGGTCGAGCTGACCTGAAGTTCGCCACTCGCGGCGTTCCGCCTGGAACATTCGAAACTTCCTCTGCCCTCGTGATCCTCCCGCACCTCAACTACCGCGGCAGGCTTTCATGGATTTCCTGGTAGATGAGGCGAGATTTGGTCTCACTGCCAAAAACACCGACCCGGATGTACAGTTTGGTCGCCTCCTCCGTGACCGCCTTGAGCGTTATCGTGATCTTCTTGTCCTGCGCATCGCGTGCAACAATCACGGCGGACATCGCGTCTTTTGATTTCGTTGTTACGCTCAACTGGAGCTTTTCCACTGCCTTGAGGGTCGCTTCATAGACGACATCGAGTCTCGCGGACTCCACCGCTTCGAGATCACCCCGGACATACGCTATCGTGCCCGCTCCAACACCGACGGCAGCGATCAGACACCCCTGGACCAGGCTGGCTGTACTGATGACAAGAATGCTCAGAAGGACTTGTTTTGTTCTCATCTTCGTTCTCCTTTTCGCTGCCAGGTTATTCCTTTAGCGCCATTTGAATACTACACAGCGCGCCGTTCGTCAAGACCGTTTTTCGAAATTCCCGCCAAACCAAGACTGGAGCACCCCCGCGTGATTGCAGCAGGCATGGGTCGGCCACGACACCGTCATCGCTGCACCCGGTCATAGATACGAAGTATGGCGGAAATCATCTCGCTGACCGTGTGGTTTTGTCTGAGGTAGTGTTGTGCCGATCTGGCAAGCTGCCGCGCGAACTCCCGCCTGTCCAGAAGCCGCCGCAGAGTCCGCATGATGCTCAGCTCGTCGTCGGGGTCAAATACAACGGCTGTCTGCTCCTCGATGATCAGGTCATCCACGCCACCCTTGCAGCCCGCCACCGCGGCCCCCACACTCATGGCCTCTAATAACAAAGGATCAAAAGCAGGACTCGGCCGAGGCTGGATGAAGATGTCCCCCGAGGCCAGAAGCGGACGCCAGGGCACCAGTCTGGGCACCAGCGTGACCACGTGCAGAAGCCCCAGGGCCGTCAGCAGTCTCCACAGTTGTCTCTCCGCTCGCCCGCCCCCCACCGCCACCATCATGAACTCATAGCCGTCGATGAGCAGGTGCCGGACGACGCTGAACAGATTCTCAAACGCATCCGCGTTGTCCAGGGGATGGGCCATTACCATCGTTGCAAGCCGGGACGGCTTCGAGAAACATCCGCCACTTTCCGCCACGAACGTGCCGATATTCACCTGTTCAATCAAATCCACAAGGCGCGGATGAAGTCCGGCCATATTGTCGGCGATACTCTTGGCCGGCACCATGATCCTCGCACAATGGGGCAATGAGACGGCAAACAGGCTCCGCCGCTTATGCAGGGAGTTGACCATCAACACATAGGGCAAATCCAACCGGCGAGCCAATTGCCCTGTAAGCGACGCTTGACTTTCGCACAAACAGTGCAGCACCGTAGGCTTGAATTTGCCCAGCCGCTCCGCCAGCAATTGAACGTTGAAATGCCCCATCAACGGAAAGTCAAAGACCGGGTAGCTTATCACCTCGGCCGTGCCCGTGAACAGAGAAGGCACATTGTACTGCGCCGGACAGACTAAAGCAATCGGAATCGATTCATCGGCCAAACCAACCAGAAGATGCTGCAAGAACATCAAATACTCGCAGACCGTGTGTTCTGAGGCAATCAGAGCCACCCGGGGCAACTTCTTTTTGACATTTTCCGACGCCAAATTCGTTTGCTCCTTAGTAACCCACACGATGAGAATGACGGCGAGTATATTATCGCAAGCGGCTTCTTCTGGCTATCGTAAAATCGCCAGAGGCGCCAAACCGTGTCACTTCGCAAAACGGACGCGACGAGCGAAAATCATCGAGCTACCCCCCTTTCAAGAATATGCGAGCGGCACCGCCCTCGGTCCTCGTGGTCCGAATACTGCACCAGAGGCGTGGGCAGCAGGCAAAAGAGACACAGGTCCACGGACGTCGAGCGGCTCAGCCCTGCGGGGCTTGTGTGATCTGTTGTGTCAGCTCTTTCAGCAGCGCGCTCATGTGGGGATCGGCGTCCACGGCCTGGCTGATCTTGCTGCATGCGTGCATGACGGTCGTATGGTCCCGTCCGCCCAGGTGGCCGCCGATCTCTCCGAGACTGTGCTTGGTCAGATTTCTGGCCAGATACATGCAGATCTGGCGCGGCTCGGTAATGCTCTGGCTGCGCTTCTTGCTCTGCAAATCCGCAAGACGGACGTCAAAATGATTCGTGACCACCTCGATAATGTCGGTGATGCTGATGTGCCTGGCGGACGCGTCGATTTGTCCTTCCAGCGCCTTCTGGGCCAGCTCCAGGTCAATCGGCCGGCCGGTCGTACTCGCCACGGCATAAATGCTCGTCAGGGCCCCTTCCAGTTCCCGGATGTTCGCCTGCACCTTGCGGGCGATGTACGCGGCTATGTCATCTGAAATGTTGAGGCCCCGCAGGCGGGCCTTTTTCTGCACAATCGCCACCCGCGTCTCGTAGCTTGGCGGATCGATGCGGGTCACCAGGCCCCAGTTGAACCTGCTGATCAGACGCTCCTCGAGCGAGGGAATCTGGCCGGGCGCGCTGTCGGCGCTCAGGATGATTTGCTTGCCGTTGTTATAGAGAGCGTTAAACGTATGGAAGAATTCCTCCTGGCTGTGCTCGCGCTCCCGCAGGAACTGAACGTCGTCGATCACCAGCACGTCCACGGTACGGAACTGGCTCTGAAAGCCCGCCAGATTTCCCTTTTCAATGGCCGTGATGAACCGGTTGACGAAATCTTCGCAGCTCAGGAATTGGATTGCCGCGTTCTCGAACCTTCGCTGGGCTTCAAAACACACGGCGTGCAGCAGATGCGTTTTGCCCAATCCGGAGCTGCCATACACGAAAAGCGGATTGTACGTGTTGCCGGGCGACTGGCTTACCGCGACGCAGCTCGCATGAGCAAGGCGATTGCTCGGCCCGACGACAAAACTATCAAAGGTATAATCCGGGTGGAGTCTCAGGCTGGGCCGGCAGCGGCGGGCATCGTGCGTCTCGCCGGCATTTACGCTGAAATCCACAGTCACTAAGTGACCGGTAATCTGTTGGGCGGCGCGCGTGAAACTGCTCTTGCAGTTGTCTTGCAGGAATTGGACCGTGGCCTCATCAGGGCAACCTATGGCGAGCGAACCGCCGTTCAAACGCAGAACGGTGAGCTTCTCGAACCATTTACGTGTGCTGGCCGGGTCGAGGGCTTTCGCACGCTCCAATATATCACCAAACATGTCTTCAACGTCGCGGGTAGCCACACCACCATCCCTTGTGAACCGATGTCCTATGCAAGAAGCACCTGCCCGCCAGAACATCCTTGTCAGAGGATTTCCACTTTCTCCTGCACCCATCAGGCAAAAGCCGACGCTCAACCGGTGCAGGATGATAGCGCAAGTCTAACTGGAGCCACCTGGTTTGTCAAAAGAAAATTCAGTCCCTTGGGAAAGGCAAAAGGGGCGATGCCCCCCAGACTCGCCTCACGCTCAAGAGGACCTGGCACGGACGGACTTGCAATTCTCACAAATGCCGCTATCATCACAAGAGCGTCGGACTCTTCGCAAGTACGGCGACCGCTTCTTGCGGGGCCCAGGATGAGTCGTTAGCGAAAGGCAGACAAGCATGGGAATTTTTACGAAAACGGCGGGGTTCATAAAAGACCGCTTAACCAAGACGCGCAACAAGATCAGCAGCTCGCTTTCCTCGGTGCTCAGCCTTGGCAGGAATATCGACGAGAGCCTGCTCGATGAGCTCGAAGAGACGCTGATCGGTGACGACATCGGCGTAGAGACGACTGACAAGCTCGTATCAGAACTCCGGGAAGCGTATCGCAGCAGGAAAATCGCGAAAACGGACGACATAATACCTTTTCTTAAGGAGCACATTAAGAGCTATTGGCCGGACTGCGACAGACAGATGCATCTGGCCGAGCACGGCCCGACCGTTGTTCTTGTCGCGGGCGTCAATGGCACCGGCAAGACCACGAGCATCGCCAAACTCGGGTACATATTCAGCCAGAACAACAAGAAGGTCATCGTTGCCGCGTGCGATACATTCCGCGCCGCCGCCGTCGAGCAGTTGACCATCTGGGCCGAGCGTATCGGCGTACAAATCGTCAAACACCAGACCGGCAGCGACCCGGCGGCCGTGGCCTTCGACGCCTGTGAGGCCGCCCTCGCCAGAGGAGCCGATGTGCTGATTCTCGATACCGCCGGTCGCCTGCACACCAAAAAGGATTTGATGCAACAACTGACGAAGATCCGCGATGTCGTGGCCCGCAAAATCCCCGGCGCCCCGAACGAGGTGCTGCTGGTTCTCGACGCTACGACGGGCCAAAACGCCATCGCCCAGGCGAAAATCTTCACCGAAGCGATTAACGTGACCGGGATATTCTTGGCCAAGCTCGACGGCACCGCCCGCGGCGGCATAGTCATCGCCATAAAAGACCAGCTCGACATCCCGGTGAAGTTCGTCGGCCTGGGCGAGAAGCCCGAAGACATCGCCGAATTCGACCCCAACACATTCGTAGAGGCATTGTTTAGCTGAGCAGGCAAGCCCCTCCGTTTATGAAACGCAAAGGACACGACTATGTTCAGGGTTCACTACGGTAGGAGACTTCTCGTTCTTCCCCTCTTAGCACTTCTGATTGGGACAGGCGGTACGGCGCAAGAGGTGCCAAAGCCCAAGCCGGTGCCGCGGATGCAGGTGGTGCCGATGCCATACGATCAGGCGTCGTTTCAGCGGGACGGGGTGGAGATCATGCGGTACCATTTCGGGCCGGGACTGCATCGGCCATTTGCGTTCCCGGTCATCGGCCCTTCAGGGCGGTCCCTCACCCGGATGGGGCACCCGCACGACCCGGAATCGCACAGCCATCACAATTCGGTCTGGATTTCTCACTTTGACGTCAACGGAACAGATTTCTGGGGCGACCGAGGCAAAGGACAAATCCGGCACAAACGAATCATTGAGTTTGAAGATGCGGACGAGCAGGCGTACTTGATCGCCGAGAATGAGTGGGTCAGTGAGGACGACCACGTCCTCCTGCTCGAAACACGGAAGGTTACGGCACTTGCGCTGCCCGACGCCGAATGGCTGATGACTATCGACATGGAATTCAAGGCAAAGGACCGAGCCGTCACACTTGGGAAGACCCCGTTCGGCATGATCGGCGTGCGGATGGCCAAGACCATCGGTGTCAGTGACGGCGGCGGAACGATTCGCAACTCCGAAGGGGCCGTCAACGAAAAAGAAATTCTGTGGAAACAGGCCAGGTGGGTCGATTACGCCGGCGCTATTACAAACGAGAAACTGGAGGGGATAACGCTCTTTGACCATCCGAACAATCCGAACTTTCCCACCTATTTCCACGTCCGCAATGACGGCTGGATGGGAGCTTCGCTGACGTTCGACGGCCCCCGCGAAATCAAGCCCGATCAACTCCTCCATCTGCGCTACGGGCTCTACATTCACAGCGGCACGAGGTCCCCCGATGCCCTCGAAGCAAAGTGGAGGCAGTTCTCGGCAAATACTTCCGAGACCTCAGAAAAAACACGGAAGAACGAATAGACAAGCCTCCGGTGATACAAAACGATGGACGATGGACAAAGCGTCCCTCACGTCTCGTCCATCGCCCCTCGGATATCTATACCCTCGGATAAGCCCCGAGATACTCAGTCCTCGGCAGTTTGCCGATGAGCGGCATGGCGTATTCGACGAAGGCGTGGGTTACGCCGTTGCCCTCGGCGTTGATGAATTCGCCGGGCATGGATTTTGTCTCCTCGGCCACACTGCTCAGCTCCGTGCGGAACAGCTCGACGCCGTACGCCGGACCATTGCCGGTTCGCCTCATCGCCACGGAGCCGTCGTCGTGCTTCATCGCCAGCCTGACCGCCTCGCGCCCACACCGCCGGGCCTCCTGGACATCGACCGGCGACTGAATGCCGGCGAAGCTCCTCTGGAGGTAGCCGAACGTATCGGCCCGTATGCGCTTTATTTTCAGCTTGCTTTTGACCTCGCCGGCCAAAAAGTCCGCCAGCGCCCCGGTGCCCGACAACTGCACATTGCCGTGTGCATCGACCTCCGCCTGCTCGGCCAGTTTCTTGGCCCACGTCACGCCGTCCGCGTCGCAGATGCCCTCGCTGATCGCAACGACGCACCGGCCCAGTTTCTTAAAGACGCCATCGACGTCGCTGAGGAACTTGTCCGTCGAAATGGGCCTTTCGGGCACATAGACCAGATGCGGCCCGTCGTCGTCACGCCGCTTGCCCAATACCGAGGCGGCAGTCAGAAACCCGGCGTGCCGGCCCATGATCACGTCGATCTTCACGCCGGGCAGAGCGCGATTGTCCAAATCATCGCCCATCAGCGCACAGGCCTCGAACCGGGCCGCTGTGCCATAGCCCGGACAGTGGTCTGTGACCAGCAGATCATTGTCCACCGTCTTGGGGACGTGAAAGGCCCGAATGTCGAAATTCACTTCGTCGGCCATCGTGTTGAGAATATGGGCGGTGTTGGCCGAGTCGTTGCCGCCGATGTAGAAGAAGTAGCGGATATCGCGCTTCTTGAAGACCTCGAGAATCTTCGCACAATAGTCTTCGTCGGGTTTATCTCTGCTGGTTCCCAGGGCCGAGGACGGCGAAGCCGCCACGACTTTGAGGGCCACAGCGGAGAGCTTTTTCAAATCGATGAAGTCATCCTTGACCATCCCCGCTACGGCGTGAATCGCACCGTAGAGATTCTGAATTTCCGGATGCTTGGCCGCCTCTTCGATCACGCCGACTAACGAGGCATTGATTACGCCCGTCGGCCCCCCGGACTGCCCCACCACTGCATTTGCTTTCGGTGCCTTTGCCATTTTGCAGACTCTCCACTACAACCATCACGTTAGTTTTACGGATGGGCCATTATACAAAGCAGCATCAAACAAACAAGCATAATCAGGAATTGGCTTTGTTTTGCAGAATTGCCTTTTGGCCACAAAGCATGCCCTGAGCCCGGCCGAAGGGACCCCGAGGCACACAAGTCGGGTCGGTGCGATTTGATCGCGCCCTACCACTTTTGGTCGAGGTCCCGGGCAGTTCATGTTTTGAGAAGTTGCGGTCTGACCATCAGTCCGGCTGTAAGCGAGCGCTGCGGGTCCCCACGCCGGGCGCAATCGTAATAGTCTGCCGCTCCGAGACGGACCTGCGTTCCACCTTGCCGTCGACGGACAGAGAGCTCTGCGTGCCGAGCTTCTTGCGGTACCTCTCGGAGAGCTCTAAGGTCCATTTGGAAGGATTCTTGGCGAAGTAGCGGCAGTAGTGAGGGTCGTACTCGAACCGCATGTCAAGGCCGCCGCCCGCAACAACGTCCACGCGGCTGTGGAGATAGGCGCAGTACTCGTTGAAGCCCATCCAGTGTTTGTTCTTGTTGGCCTCGATCCAACCGGTGGTCCTCAGATCGATGGTCCTTTGCCCGACCACCTTGGCAGCACGCATAGCGGGGATCGCCTCTTTCTGCAGGTCTTTCGTCGGACGGGTGATCTCTGAGTCCGTTCTTTCGACCAGATCCAAATCGTGGCAGGTAATATGTTCGGGGCACATCTGGTCGATGCTGAACAGGATGGAGTAGTCCATGCCGACGTAGTGCCGACGGGCGACGCCATAGCCGGCGATTGCCGCCAGACGCCCGTTATCGTGCTCGAGGCTCGTGCCGGGCTGGATGGTCACGGCCAGCGGAGTCACGCCGAACTGTCTCTCGACCGCATCCCCGCCGACCTTGTAGAGGAAAAGCATATCGTTCGAGGGCACAGGCGTACCGCGGCGGGCGTCATCGTTTTCCTGGTACCAGCCTCCGTGCGCCATCTCCCCGTCGATCGGCGCATCCCACCACGGCCCCGGCGGCGAGTCCAGGTCCCAGGTCATGTGCGTCCACACCCGATGTGCCTGGATCTCGAACACG
>Ga0153916_10002709_pt1 | contig 12958 bp, 12 predicted proteins | sample Opewatmetagenome_FD_109642 | JGI IMG/M metagenome (GOLD analysis project Ga0153916, IMG submission 109642) | Freshwater wetland microbial communities from Ohio, USA - Open water 3 Core 3 Depth 4 metaG | ecosystem: Environmental > Aquatic > Freshwater > Wetlands | place: USA: Ohio, Lake Erie...
CAACATGGCCGGCATCCCGTGGCGCTTCTCGGGGACCTCCGGGTTGTATGCCCGTCCCGAGGTCCGCATGCTGCTGGCCTTTCTGCGAGTCGTCGCGGACCTGGATTCGAGCGTCGACCTGTACGCACTCGTGGCTTCAGAGGTGTACGCACTGGGCGGCGAAGACCTCACCGCGATCGTCAACATGGCCCGCCGGCGGAATCGCTCGATCTGGGCGGTGCTGGACGAGCTGGAGCGGCAGCCCGGGATCCTGCGGATCGGTCCGGAGACGCGTGCCACGGTCCACAAGCTGGTGTCGGATCTTCGTGGCTACGCCGAGGTCGCCCACGAGCGGCCGGCCGGCGAGCTGCTCTACCGGTTCCTGCGCGGCAGCGGCCTCCTCGCCCGCCTGGTAGCGGCGGACACGCCGTCGGCCGAGGAGGCGCTCCAGAACATCGCGCGGTTCTTCGAGATCGTCCGGGCGCAATCAGCCCTGCTCGCAGACGATCGTGCCGTCTTCGTGGCTCCGCACCTGGCCACGCTGATCGAGGCCGGCGACGACCCCGCCACCGCCGAGCTCGACCCCGATGCCGACGCGGTCGCCGTCCTCACCGTGCACAAGGCCAAGGGCCTCGAATTCCCGGTCGTCTTCCTGCCCGGCATGGTTGCCGGCCGCTTCCCGCTGAACGGTCGCGGCGAGACGCTGCCGCTACCTCCCGGCCTCGGTCGGGGCGAGCCGTCGTCGCCCGAGTCCGCGCTCGCCGAGGAGCGGCGCCTGTGCTACGTGGCCATGACCCGGGCACGCGACGAGCTGATCCTGTCCCACGCCGCGGACTACGGCGGCGCCCGGGCCCGCCGCGTCTCGCCGTTCGTGCTCGAGGCGCTTGACCTACCGACGGCGGCCGGGGTGCCCGGTGCGGGTGCCCGCGCCGCCAGTCCGGCCGAGAAGCTGGCCGGCTTCGACGCCGTCGCGGTGCCCGCCGCTTCGATCGAGGGCCCCATCAGCGAGCCGCTCTCGCTCAGCTTCTACCAGATCGACGACTACCTGACCTGTCCGCTCAAGTACAAGTACGCCCACGTCCTGCGCGTCCCGCTCGCGCCGCATCACGCGATCATCTACGGCGCGGCCCTCCACAAGGCGGTCCAGCTCTTCCATGTGCGTCACGCGAAGGGGCATGTGATGAGCGAAGCGGAGCTCGACGAGGTCTTCGAGTCAGCCTGGTCGAACGAGGGCTTCGTCAGCCGCGATCACGAGGAGGCCCGGCTGGAGGCCGGTCGCGCGGCCCTCCGCCGGTTCCGGACGGCGCAGCTGGCGCCCGACGCGGTGATCCCGACGTACGTCGAGCGCGAGTTCTCGTTCAGCATCGGCGGCGATCGAGTTCGAGGCCGGTGGGATCGCGTGGACATCGAGCCGGTCGGCGAGGGGAACGAGCCCGTCCCGCACGCGGCGGGGCAGGCCGGGCCGGTGAGCGCGGACGTCGTGAGCCCGACCCTGGGCATGCTCGGCCCGGAGCGGGTGACCATCACCGACTACAAGTCGTCCGACGTCCGGGATCCGGCCAAGGCGCGGCAGCGTGCCCGCGAGTCGCTGCAGCTCCAGATCTACGCGATGGGTTTCGAGGCGATGACCGGCCGGTTGCCGGACGCCGTCGCGCTCCATTTCCTGGAGTCAGGCCTGATCGGACGCGTGCCGGTGGACCCGGTTCGCCTGGCGAAGGCCCGCGACAAGATCGTGCGCGCCGCGGCCGGCATGCGCGCCCGGGACTACACGCCGCGACCCGACTACCTCGCCTGCGCCTACTGCGCCTTCCGGGACATCTGCCCGTCGAGCGCGGCGCGATAGAGCGCGAGCCCGCCGATAGGGCATTCGCCCAACTCGACGGCGTGCGTGGACGGGTCCATCGTTCGCGGCCCCCCGACGCGATGAGGGGGTGTAACGGAGTTCGCATCGACGATGGACCGCCTGGTCTGGCGATTCCTGCCGTGGACCGCGTCCGACGGCAGCGAACGCCTAGACTCGCTCGTCATGGAACGGCGCGACCGCTTGGCCAACCTCGGCTTCTTCGCGGCCGCGGCGATCGTCTGGGTGCTCGTCGGGCTGGTCGTCACGACGCGCGACCCAGTCGCGGATCCGGGGGCCGGATTCCTGGGTGCCGCCCTGATCGGGCTGGCCATCGCGCTGATGCTCGTCCCGCTGATCTGGCTGGCCGTCTTCAGCCGCCACCGGATGATTGCCTTCCGGGGTGACTGGCTGCGGGCCATTCGACGCTCGGCCTGGGTCGGCATCGTGGTGGCCGTCCTGATCGTCCTCCGCATCCAGGGCCTGCTCGAGCTGCCGATCGCGCTGTTCATGATGGCCCTGGCCGTCATCGCCGAGGCGACCCTCTCCGCTGAACGCTGATCACGAGCCTCCGGGCGGGGCGCTAGGCTGTCGAGGCCAACCTCGATCCCGCGTGGAGACCTCGTGACGACCCTCACCGCCACCCGACCGGCCCCGCCCTTCGCCGACGCCAAGGCTGCCCTGGCGGCCGCGGTCGAGCGAAACCGGGACGAGATCCTCGACCTTTCGCATCGAATCCACGCGAATCCGGAGCCGGCCTTCGAGGAGGTCCAGGCGGCAACGTGGATCGCCGAGCTCCTGGACCGCCACGGCTTCGTCGTCGAGCGACCAGCCGGGCGCCTGGCGACCGCGATCCGGGCCGTCCGCCGCAACGGCCGTGGCGGCCCGAGCCCGCGAATCGGCATCCTTGCCGAGTACGACGCGCTGCCCGGCCTGGGCCACGGCTGCGGGCACAACACGATGGCCGCATCCGGGGTCGGCGCCGCGCTCGCGCTGGCGACGGTCGCCGACGACATTCCCGGCGAGATCGTCTTCCTCGGAACACCGGCCGAGGAGCGCGGGAGCGGCAAGCAGTACATGATCGACGACGGCCTGTTCGAGGGGATCGACGCCGCGCTCCTCTACCACCCGTGCGATCGGAACCACGTCGAGACCCACCCGCTGGCGTCCGAGGACGTCGACGTCGTCTACACGGGACTCCAGGCGCACGCATCGTCCGATCCGTGGATGGGCAAGAACGCGCTCGATGCGCTGATCAGCCTGTTCGTTTCGGTGGGGCTGTGGCGTCAGCAGCTCCGGCCGACGGCCCGGGTCCACGGGATCATCCGTGAGGGCGGAACGGCGGCCAACATCATCCCGGACCGGGCGGTTGCCTGGTTCATGGTCCGGAGCGACAACGATGCCGAGTACGAGGCGATGCGCGATCGCTTCCGGCAGATGTGCGAGGCCGCCGCGCAGGCGACCGGCACCACCGTCGAGGTCACCTTCTCCGGGCGCGCGTCGACGATGCGCAACAACCAGGTCCTGGCCGAACGATTCCGGGCGAACATGGCGGCGTACGGGATCGCCGACCAGGGCGACGACCTGAACGCCGGCTCGACCGACATGGCGAACGTCAGCTGGGTCTGCCCGACCATCCACCCGGACCTGTCGATCGCGCCCGAGGGCACGCCCGGGCATTCGATCCTGTTCCGCGACGCCGCGGCCACGCCCCGCGCCGACGAGACGACGCTGCTGGCAGCCACCCTCGTGGCCCAGACCGCCTACGAGCTCTTCGCGGACCCCGAGCTGGTGGCTGCGGCCTGGCGCGAGTTAGACGGCGGACCCTAGAGCCGAGAATCCGGCTCGCTGGCGAGGTCAGCCGAAGGCGGAGGCGAGCACGAGAGCCAGCGCACCAGAAGGTGCGTGCGCGAACGCGCGCAGCCGACAACGCACGAATGGCCCGCCAGGCTCGCCGGCCCACCCTGGGTGGTACGATCCCGCGACGCGCCCCGCTGGACGATGGCTTCGAACCGGCGGCGCCCCAACGAGACGGACGATACCGGCGGCCGGCGGCCGCGACCGTCTCCGGAGGAGCCCCGTGGCCGAGCGCCCCCACGACCCGGACCTCGAGCGTGATTTCGCGGCGCTGAACGGCTGGGATCGCGACTTCGAGACGTTCAGCGACTTCGATCTGCCGACCTACGTCGGGCCGGTGTCGTTCATGAAGCTGCCCTGGATCACCGATCCGGCCGAGCTGCGTCGACGCGAGATCGATGTCGCGATCGTGGGCGCGCCGTTCGACGACGCCGTGACCCACCGGCCCGGCGCCCGGTTCGGGCCGCGAGCGATTCGCCAGGCGCAGTACACCTCGGGCTCGATCAACTCGCTCCAGCTCGATGTCGAGCCGTTCGAGGTCCTCAAGGTCGTCGATGCCGGCGACGCCAACATCATCCCGGCCTGGATCGAGCGGGCACATGCCCTCATCTACCGCAAGGTGCTCGAGGTCGTCAGCTCCGGCGCGATCCCGATCGTCCTCGGCGGCGACCACTCGATCACCTGGCCGAGCGCGACGGCGGTCGCCGAGGCCCGGAGACCGGGCAGCATCGGGATCGTCCACTTCGACGCCCACGCCGACACGGCGTCCGACGACTGGGGCGTGCTCGCCGGCCACGGCACACCGATGCGCCGGCTCATCGAGTCCGGCGCGGTCAAGGGCAGGAACTTCGTCCAGGTCGGTCTCCGTGGGTACTGGCCGCCAGCGGAAACCTTCCAGTGGATGCAGGAGCAAGGCCTGCGCTGGCACTTCATGCGCGAGATCGAGGAGCGCGGCGCCGAGGCCGTGATCGCCCAGGCGATCGAGGAGGCGCTGGACGGGCCCGACTACATCTACCTGAGCCTGGACATCGACGTGATCGACCCCGGCATGGCACCCGGGACCGGCACGCCGGAGCCCGGCGGCATGCTCACCCGCGAGGTGCTCAGGGCGATTCGCCAGATCGTCGCGGCGGTGGATTTGGCAGGCATGGACATCGTCGAAGTCTCGCCGCCGTACGACCACGCCGAGACCACCGCGATGGTCGCCAACCGCGCCGCGCTCGAGGCCATCAGCGCCCTGGCCGTGCGCCGCAAGGCTGGAGCAGCGGTCCGGTGGGCTGGTCGGCCGCTCCCGACCGGTCGCTTCCCGGCGAACCCGCCCGAGCACCACGGCCACCCGGGCTGAGCTGCGCATGTTCGACCGCCCCGATCGCGCCGCCGCCGAGGCCCTGGCTCGCCTCTACGACCTGGACCTGGTCGACGATCCTGGCGATCTCGACCTCTACCTGGCACTGGCCGCCCGCGTCGACGGCCCGATCCTCGAGCTGGCCGTGGGCACCGGTCGACTGGCGGTCCCGCTGGCCGAGGCCGGGTACCAGGTGACCGGGGTGGATCTCGATCCAGCCATGCTCGATCGCGCCCGCGGTCGCCTCCGCCACGCGCGAGCCGGCGCGGCCGATCGGCTGAAGCTGGTCGAAGCCGACCTCGTCGGCCTGCGGCTGGCCGAAGCCGGCAGCTTCAGCCTCGCCTTCATCGCGCTCAACTCGCTGCTGGTGCTCCCCAGTCGTGCCGCGCAACGGGCAGCCATCCGGACCATGGCCGATCACCTGGCGCCCGGCGGCCTGGCCGTGGCCGACGTCTGGGTCCCGGACGCCGAGGACCTGGCCCGATTCGATGGGCGGGTGATCCTCGAGTGGCCACGCCTGGATCCCGAGACAGGGACCATCGTTACCAAGGCGGGCTCGGCCCAGCACGATGCATCCTCGGCGACGGTCACCATGACCACGATCTTCGAGGAGGGCGGCCAGGGCGAGCCGGCTCGCCGCTGGGTCCGACGGGACCAGCTGCGACTGCTGTCGAGCGACCAGCTGCGCGGGTTCGCCGAGGAGGCCGGTCTGAGGGTGGAGCTGCTCGCCGGCGACTACGGCCTGGGGCCGATGGGCCCCGGAACGGAGCGTGCAGTCCTCATCGCGGTCAAGGGCGGCTGAGGGTCCCGTCGTCCCGTTGCCGCGCGGGACCTTCGGGTCCCTCTCACACACGACCCTCGTGGTATCGTCGGGCCGATGCCAGCGAGTGACCAGACGCGCCTGTTGATCGTCGAGGACGTGCCGCAGGTCGCCCAGTACATCCGCGGACTCCTCAACGCACAGGCCAGGGTCAAGCTCCTCGACGTCCTGACCGAGGGCGGTCGGGCGATCGCCACGATCAACGAGGTTCGCCCCGACGTCATCCTCGTCGACGCGCTCCTGCAGGGCCGGATCAAGGGCCCAAAGCTGGTCGAGCAGATCCACGAGGCCAAGGTCGGCGTCCCGGTCATCGTCCTGACCGTGCCGCAGAACCCGGTCGAGCCCAATCCGGCCATGGGCATCCACGGGGTCCTGTCCATGCCGTTCTCCGGCTTCGACCTGATGACCCGGATCGCGCAGGTGCGCAAGGACTTCGAAGCCCAGCAGGCGACCGGCACCTCGCGGGTGATGACCGTCTTTTCACCCAAGGGCGGCGTCGGCAAGACGACCATCGCGTTCAACCTCGCAGTCGCCATGGGCCAGCTCGACCAGCGCACCGTGCTGGTCGACGGCAGCGTCCAGTTCGGCGATCTGCGGGCGCTGCTCAAGGTGCCGGCGGACGCCCCGTCGATCCTCGACCTGCCGACCGACCGGATCGCCGAATCGGACCTTGGCGATGTGCTCTGGCGGGACCCGTCGGGGATCGACATCCTCCTGGCGCCGCCACGGATCGAGATGGCCGAGATGCTCACGGCCCGCGACGTCGAGAAGATCCTGTCGCTGCTCCGTCGCGTGTACGGCGTGATCGTGATCGACATGTCCTGCCAGCTCAACGACATCAACCTTGCGTTCCTCGACGCCAGCGACACGATCATCGAGATCGTGACCTACGACTCGACGACCATCCACAGCACGATCGCGATCGCCGACACGTTCCGGGCGATCGGCTACCCGGCGTCCAAGGTCCGCTATCTCATCAACCGCGCCGACTCGGCCGGCGGCATCGATCCGGGCGACCTCCAGCGGGCGCTCGGACGCGTCCCGGAGCACAGGGTCGTGTCGGATGGACGGCTCGTCGTCCAGTCCAACAACGAGGGCGTCCCGTTCGTGCTGGCCAATCCGGCGGCCCAGATCAGCCAGGACCTGGCGCGGACGGCCGTCGAGATCCTCGACGCGGGACGGGTGGCAGCGCTCGCCGGGCGGCACTGACCGCCGCCATGTCGGACCCGCGACCGATCGGGGTCTTCGACTCCGGGGTGGGGGGCCTCACCGTGCTGCGCGAGATCGTGCGACGCTCGCCGGCCGAGTCGACCATCTACCTCGGCGACAACGCCCGGGCGCCGTATGGCGTTCGACCGGACGACGAGGTCCTCGCCTTCTCGACGCAGTCGCTCGACGCCCTGGCCGAGCGTGACGTCAAGGCGATCGTGGTCGCCTGCAACACCTCGACGGCCGTCGCGCTCGGATCGCTCCGGCGTCGCTACGATCTCCCGATCCTGGGCGTCATCCGGCCCGGTGCCTCGGCGGCCGCGCTTGCGTCGCGGAACCGTCGCGTCGGGGTGATCGCGACGCCCGCCACCATTCGATCGCACGCTTACTTCACCGCCATCAAGGACGAGAACCCGGCCGTCGAGGTCTACGAGCACGCGACGCCCGCGCTCGTGCCGCTGGTGGAGGCCGGGTTCCTGTCCGGCCCGGCCGCCGAGACGGCGGTCGCGGAGTCGCTGGCTCCGCTCCTCGGCGAACGGGACGCTGCCGGTGAGTTCATCTTCCCGAAGCCGGCCGGCGCCTCGATCGACACGCTGCTCCTCGGCTGCACGCACTACCCGCTGTTGCGATCGGTGATCGCGGCCCAGGTCGGCGAGCGGGTCGCGATCGTGGACTCGGCCACGGCCACGGCGTCCGCGCTGGCGGAGCTGCTCAGCGTCAACGGGCTCGAGACGCCGGGCTCGACGCGCGGGACCGCGGCCGACCCGGGTGCGGCCGGACACGACCGCCCCACGGAGCGCAGTCGGCCGGCGGTCCACCTGCAGCTCACCACGGGCGACCCCGACCAGTTCCACGCCCTCGCCAGCCTGTTGTTCGGGTCCGACTTCCCGGACGTCGAGCGGGTCGAGCTGGCGGTCGCGGCACGATGAGCCGTCGTCCGCCCCGAGCCGACCGTACCGGCGGCCATCGGGACGAGGGCATGTCGTGGCGCGACGACCGCGTCTGGCAGGCGGGCTTCCTGATCGGTTCGGCGCTCGGCGCCGCGGCGACGGTCGTCGGGCGCCACGCGGAGCGCGCGGCACGTCGCGGCCTCGTCGACTGGCCCGAGGTCGAACGCATCGCCATCCGGCGGCTGGAAGGCGCTCCCGGGGCCCTGGGCGCCGCCGAGCTGCGGGCGACCGAGCCCCTGTACACGGAGGCGATGGCGCGCATCGTCCCCGCGCTCACGGGCGCGCTGGGCACCCCGTTGCCCGGTGTCGTCGAGCGCTCGGCCGTGGTCGATCGAGCCGGCTGGGTCCGTGCCAACATCGGCTCGTTCGCGTCCCTGATCGGCAAGCTGGAGGCCGACCTGCTCGACCAGGTGATCCCGCCCGGTGGCGGGCTGGCCAAGGCGGCCATGGCCCTGGCCAATCGCTGGGTGACGAACCGCCAGCTCGGATTCCTGCTCGGGTTCATGGGGACACGCGTGCTCGGCCAGTACGACCTGGCCCTCCTGTCCATGGAGGCGACGCCGGGCCGGCTGCTGTTCGTCGAGGAGAACGTCCGCGCGACGGCCCGCGCGCTGGGCGTGCCGATCGGCCCGTTCCGCACCTGGATCGCGCTGCACGAGACGACCCACGCCTTTGAGTTCGAAGCGCATCCCTGGCTCCGGCCGTATCTCGCCGAGCGCCTGGAACGCCAGCTCACGCTGTTCGGCAGCGATGCCCGCGGCCTCGGTCGCGAGGCCGCGCGAGGGATCGGCCGGGCGCTTCGCGGCGAGAGTACCGGCGAGCACTGGATGGAGCGACTCATGGGCCCGGAGCAGCAGGCCCTCTTCCGCGAAACGCAGGCCGTGATGAGCCTGCTCGAGGGGTTCAGCGATTACGTGATGGACGAGGTCGGCCGCGACCTCGTCCCGGACGTGGAGCGGATCAGCGCCCGGTTCCACGAGCGGCGGACGAACCGGACGCCGTTCGAGCGAGCCGTCCTCCGCCTGACCGGCATGGACCTCAAGTACGAGCAGTACAAGAAGGGCGAGGAGTTCGTTCGGGCAATCGCCCGGCTGCGAGGCCCGGCGGCCCTGGCGCACCTGTGGGACGGGCCGGGAACGCTGCCGCGGGCCGGCGAGATCGAGGCACCCGAGCGGTGGGTCGCTCGCGTCCTGGACGGGGCAGCCGCATGACGGAGCCCGGCGGCGAACCCCGCAGGCGGCACGCCGGCCCCGGCAGCGGGCCGCATGGCGCGCCGACCGCGATCGCCCTGAGCCCCATCCTCTCCGCCCGCTACCGGGCCCGCGACCTGGAGCGAATCCGGGCGGCCGCACCGGGCGCCAGGCTCGTGATGGTCTCGGTCGAAGGGCTTGCCGACGGACCGGTCGACGACGTCGAGGTGATGCTCCGCGGCTGGCTGAGCTCGGAGGCGTTCGATCGGCTGCTGGCGAGGGCGCCGCGGATGAGCTGGGTGCACTCGGCCACCTCGGGCGTCGAGCGTGCCCTGACGCCCGCCGCGCTCGAGCGAGGCCTCGTCGTGACGAACGCCCGGGGCGTCTTCAGTCGCCCGATCGCCGAGTACGTGTTGATGATGATCCTGGCGATCAGCCGGCGGCTGCCGCAGCTGCTCGAACTCCAGCGCGAGCGGACGTGGCAGCCGCTCGAGGCCACCGAGCTGCGCGACGTCACCGTCGGGATCGTCGGTCTCGGCTCGATCGGGCGAGCCGTCGGCGCCCTGGCGACGAGCTTCGGCTGCCGCGTGGTGGCGGTCCGGCGCCGGACACAGGATGGATCCGAGGGAGCGGAGCGCGAGGACGGCGAGCCGTCGTTCGGGCCGGTCCGGCTCGACCGGGTCGGGGGTCCGGAGACACTCGCGGCGCTCCTGTCCGAGTCTGATTTCATCGTTCTTGCCGCGCCGTTGACGCCCGAGACCGAGGAGATGATCAACGCCGAGACGCTGGCCATGATCAAGCCCGGCGCATGGCTCATCAACGTGGCGCGGGGCCGGCTGATCGACGAGCGGGCGCTCCTCCGCGCCCTGCGTGATGGCCACCTCGGCGGCGCCGTCCTGGACACCTTCCGCGACGAGCCGCTCCCGCCGATGTCGTCGTTCTACGACCTGCCCAACGTGATCGTCACGCCGCACACGGCCTGGTCGAGCGGCCGGGTCCTGGATCGCAGCGTGGAGCTGTTCTGCGACAACCTGCGGCGGTTCGCGGCCGGTGAACCGTTGCTGAACGTCGTTGACCCAAGCGCGGGGTACTGATCCCCGCCACAATCTGGGCATGCAGATCGCGATCGTCGGGCTTGCCGGGTCCGGCAAGACCACCGTGTTCAACACGCTGACCCGAGGCCATGCCGAGACCGGCGGCTACGGCGGCGTCACCCTCAACGTCGGCGTGGTCAAGGTGCCCGATCCGCGCCTGGACGCGCTGGCCGGGATCTTCAAGCCCAGGAAGATCGTGCACGCCGACGTCACATACGTCGACATGCCGGCGCCACCGCCATCGACCGAGGGTCACGTCGGGACCGAGGAGCTCCCGGCGGACCATCTCGCCCGCCTGCGCGACTCCGATGCGTTGCTGCACGTTGTCCGTGCCTTCGAGGATCCGGCCAATCCGCATCCCGACGGCAGCGTCGACCCGGCTCGCGACCTCGAGCGGCTGGATCTCGAGTTCCTGCTGGCCGACCTGGCCATGGCCGAGCGTCGGCTCGAACGGTTGCAGGGGAGCGGCCGGCACGGCACGCCGGCCGAGCGCGAGGCGGCCGAGCGCGAGGAGGTCGTCCTTCGCCGGATCCACGATGGGCTTCAGGCCGGGTCACCGATCCGCGACCTCGCGCTCGACCCCGACGAGGAGAAAGGGATCCGGGGCTTCCGCTTCCTGACCCAGAAGCCGGTGCTCATTCTGCTCAACGTGGGCGAGTCCGACATCTCATCGGCCCCTGCGCGCGTGGCCGGCATCGCCGCCGCCTACGACCATCGCCACGTCATGGTGGAGGCGCTGTCGGCCCGGATCGAGATGGAGCTCGGCGAGCTCGAGGCCGACGAGGCGATGGCGTTCATGGAGGAGCTCGGGATCGCCGAGTCCGGCCTGGACCGGGTGATCGCCCTGTCCTACCGGCTGCTCGGCCTCATCTCGTTCCTGACCGCCGGACCGGACGAAGTTCGGGCCTGGCCGGTCCCCGATGGTGCCACCGCGGTCGATGCGGCCGGCGCGATCCATACCGACCTGGCCAGGGGGTTCATCCGGGCCGAGACCGTCGCCTACGACGATCTGATCAAGCTCGGGTCCATGGCCGAGGCGCGAAAGCACGGCCGGCTGCGCTCGGAGGGCAGGACGTACCACGTGCACGATGGCGACGTGATCGAGATCCTCTTCAGCCGCTGAGCGGGCGGATCGTCCCGCCCGGCGTCGTCAGTTCAGGCGGTCGCCGCTCGGGTCGTAGTCGGCCAGGATCGCGCGATAGTCCGCGCCGTCTTCATCCTCCTCCTCGTCGTCATCGTCGTCGTCCTCGGCGTCGGCGAGCTCGACCTCCAGCTTGGCCAGGACGTTCTCGCTCTCCTCGGTCGAGACGTTGACCGCGGCGGTCAGCTGATCGTCGCTGACGTAGATGAAGCCGTGGTCGCGCTCCAGCTCGATCGCGATGGCCTCCACGAGGGTATCTTGGATGTAGCTGTCCTGGATCCGGCGCCGGATCGACTGGACGAGCTGGAAGAACTCTTCGGGCTCCCATTCGGATTCGCTGACCACCAGGACGTCCGAGTAGACCTCGTTGTCGCCCTCGTGCAGCTCGTAGAAGAACACGTCAGCTCCTGATGCGGTCGATGTCGGCCGGCCAGTATACGACCGACTCCTGGTCAACCCGGCAGATGAGGAGGCCCGTGAGCGACGCGGCGATCGAGGTCCTGCACGTCGGTTCGGCGAGCCGGGACGTCACCGACGACGACCCGAGAGGCTGGCGGCTTGGCGGCGGTGTGACGTATGCCGCGCTGACCACCGCGCGACTCGGGCTCCGCACCGCCGCGGTCGTGGGGGCGGATGCCCAGGCTGCTTCCGCCCGCGAGCTGGATCGCCTCCGTGACGCGGGCGCCGACCTGCTGATCGTGCCATTGCCGGAGAGCCCGGTGTTCCGGAACGTCGAGACGCCGGCGGGCCGGATCCAGACGTGCCTGGCTCCGGGACAGCGTCTTCCGCTCGTCGACCTGCCCGCCGCGTGGGTCGCCGCAGCCGCCTGGTCGCTCGTCCCGGTCGCCGCCGAGGTCGGGGAGGACTGGGCGCCGAGGGTCCCGGGTACCGCGTTCGTGGCCGCTGGCTGGCAGGGATGGTTGCGCAAGCTGGCGGCCGGAAGGATCGTCGAGCGGCGGTCACCCGCGCCATCCGACGTGCTGCGTCGGGCCGACCTGGTCGGGGTCAGCCATCATGACCTGGCGCCCGCGACGCGCGCGGCGGACCTGCGGGCGCTGTTGCACCCGGCCGCCAGCCTGCTCCTCACGGACGGCGAGGACGGCGGCGAGCTGATGCGCAATCGCGACGGGCTGGAGGAGCAGTGGCGCTACCAGGCCATCCCGGCCGACGTCGAGCTCGACCCGACCGGAGCCGGCGACACCTACCTCGGGGCGCTGCTCGCATCGTTCGTGCGGCCCTCCGTTCTCCCCGCAGAGGCACCCGATCTCGGGCTGAACCTGGCCTTTGCGGCCGCCGCAGCGTCGCTGGTGATCGAGGGCCCGGGCCTGTCGGGCGTCCCCGACCTCGCGGCCGTGCGGGCACGGCTCCGCCGTGGTCATCGTGGTCGCCTCGAGGCACCTTCGGCCGGGCCCTAGGCGACCGACCGGCGCGCGACGATCGCCGCGTTGCGCCGCAGCCGGTGGAGACGCCGGCGCAGGTCGGCTTCGAGGGCCGGCTCGGGTCGTCCGAGCTGTCTGCGGCGTTCGACGATGG
>Ga0153916_10002710_pt1 | contig 12957 bp, 7 predicted proteins | sample Opewatmetagenome_FD_109642 | JGI IMG/M metagenome (GOLD analysis project Ga0153916, IMG submission 109642) | Freshwater wetland microbial communities from Ohio, USA - Open water 3 Core 3 Depth 4 metaG | ecosystem: Environmental > Aquatic > Freshwater > Wetlands | place: USA: Ohio, Lake Erie, Old...
CTGCTCGCCGCGCGCAGGCTCGATCGAGGATGACGTGTTCGTCAGGATCAGAAGCCTGCTCTTCAATCTGATCGTCTACGGCATGGGCGACGTCTCCGTCCAGATTGCCGGCTTCCTGCTGCTGTACTTCTTCACGCGGCTGCTGGCGCCGGCCGACTACGGAATCCTGTCGCTGCTGCTGACGGTCGAACTCGTCGTCAAGATCCTCTTTCGATGGGGCGTGGACGCGTCGTTCATGCGCCTCTACTACGACTGCGACGACCAGCGCAGCCGGCAACGGCTGGCGAGCACGCTGTTCTTCTTCCTGGTCGCCGTGAACGGCGCGCTTCTCGTCGTCGCGTTGCTCGCCGCGCCGCTGCTCGGACGGCTCGTGTTCGGCGTCCCGGGGTACACGCTGCCGCTCGCGCTCGTGCTGGTGAACACGTTCCTCGGCGGGTTCTTCTTCATTCCGTTCCATCTCCTGCGCATCGAGCGAAGGGCGGTTCAGTTCAGCGTCCTGACCTTCACCCGTTCAAGCGGCACGGTGGTGCTCCGCGTCCTGCTGGTCCTCGGTCTACACCTCGGCGTGCTCGGGTTCATCCTGGCCGACGTGTTCATGACGCTGATCTTCGCCGGCGTCCTCGTGCGCCGGTTCTCGCCGCTCATTCGCCCGGTCTTTTCCCGCGCGGTGCTCGCCGAAGCGCTGCGTTTCGGCCTCCCGCGGCTCCCCCACGGTGTCGCGCAGCAGGTAATCGGGCCGGGCACCGACGCAGCCCTCCTGCGCGCCTTCCTGAAGTCACCGCAGGCGCTCCGCGACATCGGACTGTACGGCCTGGGCGCGAGCGGGGGCCTGTCGCTGAAATTGTTCCTCAGCGCGTTCGAGTACGCATGGGCGCCGTTCTACTTCGAGACGATGAAGCAGCCGGACGCGAAAGAGACGTTCAGCCGCGTCACGACGTACGGTCTTGCGATCCTGGTGCTCGCGACGGCAGGGCTTTCCGCGATTTCCGCGGATCTCGTGCGCATGATCATGAGGCCAGGTTATTTCCGGGCCGCAGTCGTGATCCCGTGGATCGCGATGGGCGTCACGCTGCAGGGCGTCTACCTGCTGACATCGATCGGCCTGAACATCACGAAGCGCACGGAGTACTACCCGGTCGCAACGGGCGTCGCCGCCGCGGTCAACGTCGGGGCGAACATGCTGCTCATCCCGCGGTTCGGCATGCTTGGCCCCGCGTACGCCAACGTCATTTCGTACGCAGTCCTCGCCGGCCTCGCCATGGCGTTCTCGCAGCGCTTCTACCCGATCGCGTACGAGTGGTCACGAATCCTCCGGGTGATCGCCGCCGGGGTCCTGGCCTACGTCCTTGCCACGTTTCCGCTGCCCCTCCTGATGTGGTCGCCGCTCGGCGTCCTCGTCCGCGGTTCAATCGTCGTCTTCGTGTACGTGCTGTGCCTGGCGCTCACCGGTTTCCTCTCGCACGGCGAACGCGCGAGGCTGGTGCTGCTGTTCGATCGCCTGCAATCGGTTGTCGGACGGTGAGCCAGGCTGAGGCCGCAACCCGCTGAGCCGTTGGCTATCGCAGAAGACACCGAAGTGGCGGGGCGTTGATGCCGCGGCTGTCGGCTTCTCAGCAGGTGCGAAGCACCGCACGACCGGAGTAGAATGGACTGCACACCGGCTGCCTCAACGGTTCGTGCTCTCCCCTTCCGCACATGCTGAGCCCGCTCCGCCCGCGACCCGGAGATCACGCGCGGACACGTCTGGCATGACGAGCGACCCGCCGGGAGACCGGAGGAGCGACAGAACGAGGATGACGAGCGTCGAGACCACGCCGATCGCCGGCCGGCAGGCTGACGTTGTTGCGACCTCCCGACTGCGCACCTGGGTGGTTCTCGGCGGCGATCCGGCCGCGCAACCTCTTGCCGAAAGCCTGTCGAAGGAGGCGCAGCGCATCGCGGTCTTTTCGCCCTATCGCACGCCAGGGACGAATGCCGTCCCGCCGTTCCTGCACAACACCGACGCCACTATCGCTCCTGAACCGGAGCGCCCCGGCCCGATCGTCGGAATCTGGCGCCTGACTGCGACGGATCGCAATCATGGATGAGCGGATCAAAAGAGTGCTCCGTGACATGCCCGGAGTCCTCCCCATGATTCGACGGTTCCGGCGCAGGAAGTACGAGCGCGCCATCGCCCGATTCATCGCGACTCGCGACGGCCGCGCCGGCCGCTTCCCCCAGGGCGTCGTCTACGAAGCGACAATGCGGTGCAACCTGCGCTGTGAGTTCTGCTACGTCGGCGAGCTGCTGAACATCGAGGGCCAGTGGCGGCAGGAACTCCCCCTCGACGTGCTCCGACACGCTTTCCCGGAGCGAGCGGGCCTCGAGGTGAGCCTGACAGGCGGAGAGATCTTCGTCCGGAAGGACATCGGCGAGCTGCTCGACCTGTTTCGCGCGAAGGGCTATACCTGCGGCTACCTGACGACGAACGGGACGCTGATCGACGATCAGCGCGCGCGGGCGCTCGCCGATCTCGCGCGGACAGGATTCCTGAAGCACATCAGCGTGTCGATTGACGGACCAGGCGAGCTTCACGACGCCGCGCGCGGCGTAGAAGGCACGTTCGCGCGAACGGCGGCCGGATTGCGGCGCCTGCAGGCGGCGGCCGCCGCGACGGGCGCTCCGCTGCGCGTCAGCCTCAACACGACGATCTCGCACGAGAGCCTCGCGGCGCTGGATCGGATGGTGGAGGTCGCGGAGGAACTCAGCGTGGATGCGATCGGCGTGAACCACCTGATGTTCGCCACCCCGGAGGAAGTGACCGAGACGCTGCGCCTGCTCGGTCGCACCGACGCGTCTGTGATCGCCACATTCGTCACGCCGGATCCGGGTCTCGCGCCCGGAGAGGTCCGGTCGAAGCTCGCCGCGCTTGCAGCGAAGTGCCGCGCCCGCGGGATCCGTTTCGATTTCCGTCCGAAGATCCGGAGCGATCTGGTGGAGCGTTACTACACGCCGGGCGCGCCGCTGCACGGCCGGTGTCTCTACCCGTTCCTGCACGCGAGGGTCGGATTCAGCGGCAAGGTGTATTTCTGCCCGTTCATCCGCATCGAGGTGGGCGACCTGTCGCAGGCGTCACTGGAACGGATCTGGAACGGCGACACGTACGTCCAGTTGCGGCGGACGCTGGTCGAGCAGCGTCTCTTCCCCGTCTGCCGGCGCTGCTGCAAGGTCGAATCGGAACGCGCATGCTAGGGCGATCCACGCTGCTCATCAACCCTCCGCTCGTCGGCGGGGTGGCGTTCACCCGACAGGGCCGGTGTCAGGAACGCCAGGAGACGCTCGGCACCACCAAGCCGCCTTACTCGCTCGCGGTGCTGGCGGCGCTGCTCGGACAACAGGGCCGCGAGTTCCGGCTGATCGACCAGACGGGCGAGCGGGTCACGACAGAAGCCGTCATCGAGCGCCTCGAACGTGACCGCTTCGAACCGACGCTCATCGTCTTCTGCAGCACGGTCCCGACACTCGGTGCCGACGTTCTCGAGATGGCGACGCTCAAGCGGCGCTACAACGCGCCGCTCGTGTGCTTCGGGCCGCACGCCTCCTGCGCGCCAATCGAGTCGATGGAGCGCGCGCCCGAAATTGACGCCATGATCGTCGGCGAGCCGGAGGACGCGGTGCTGGCGCTCGTCGACCTCGGATCGCTCGACGAAGCCGATCGCGTTCCCGCCGTCATCTTCCGCCGGGCGGGCGGGCTCGTGCGGAATCGGGCACGGGGAAGCTTCGCCGGCTTCCCCGACATGCCGTTCCCCGCCTGGGATCTGCTCCCGCTGAAGGGCTACCGGCTGCCGCTCGTCACGAAGCCGTATCTTCTGATCGAAACCAGCCGCGGGTGTCCCTATTCGTGCGACTTCTGCGTGGTGCCGTACTTCCACGGCCACAAGTTCCGCGAGCGGAGCGCGACGAGGCTCGTCGACGACATCCAGCGGGGCCACCGCGAGCTGGGGATCGAGTACTTCTACCTGTGGGGCGATACCGTCACGCTCAACCCGAAGAGCTTCTCGCAGTTCTGCGACGAGCTGATTGCGCGGCGGCTCGGCGTAAGGTGGTTTGCGAACGCGAGGGCCGACAACCTGCAGGACCCCGCGTTCGTCGACCGGCTGAAGCAATCCGGCTGCTGGATGCTGTCGATGGGTGTCGAGTCCGCGTCAGACGACACGCGGCGCGACATGATGAAGCGTCTCGAACGCGAGAAGATCGCCGTGGCCTTCCGCAACCTCCGGCGGGCCGGCATCAAGTCGTTCGGGTTCTTCATCTACGGCTATCCCGGCGATACCTCCGAATCGATGGAGAAGACGACGCAGTACGCGATCGAACTCGATGCGGATTTCGCGAACTTCTATCCGGCGGTGCCGTACCCGGGCACCGAGATGTACGAGAAGTGCAGGCGGGACGGTCTGCTGACGACGGATGACTGGACGCGGATGGAGTACAGCTACTACATCCTGCGCGGCAACGGTCTGGACGAGGACACGGTGATGCGCGCGCTGAACCGGGCGAGGCGTCGCTTCTTCCTGCGTCCGTCCTACCTGGTCCGGCACCTGGGCGAAATCCTCCGAATCGTGCTCACCGACCAGAGGCTCGTCTCCGAATTGGCGTGGAGGATGCTGTTCGGAAAACCGCCGGACGATCCGCCGCGTGCGACGAGCGGGACCGAAACGCGCGCGGAATCAGCGAGACGGTGAAGCGGAGGGAACGGCGTCGCGCAACTCCTGCGGCGACACGCGATGGTAGTGCGGCCGGGGCGGCGCGCCCTTTGCGAACCGGACGGCGCAGAGATCGAGCAGCTGCTTCAGGTACCCGGTCGCTTCCCGAAGGTTCATCTTGCTCTCGCCGGCCGTTCGCCCGACGAACACGTACGGAACCTCCGCGACCGACCGGATGCGCCCTCGCACGAGCAGCTCCAGGCAGATCTTGAAGCCGCCGGCGGCGATGTTGACGCCCTCGATTGCTGCGCGGCGGACCAGGAAGAATCCCGACGTGGCGTCGCGCACCGGGGTCACCGGCGCGGCGAGCACGCAGGCGAACCGCGACATCAGCAGGCGCAACGCCGACCAGTTCTTGGACCCGCCACCGGCAATGTACCGGCTCGCCACCACCATGTCGCTGCTTGTCGCGTGCAGGATGCCGAGCATTCCGGGCACGACGTCGGCCGGGTGACTCAGATCTGCATCCATGACGCCGAGAATGTCCGAGCTGGCGACGCGAAACCCGTCGATCACCGCTGTCCCCAGCCCGAGCTTCCCCGATCGATGCACCACACGAAGCGGATAGCGGTCGGCCAGGCGATCCGCAAGCGCACCGGTTCCGTCCGGCGAATTGTCATCGACGATGACGAGCTCGGCCGCCAGGCGGCGCGCGCGAAAGACGGCGCACACCTCGTCAACGAGGTTCTCCACCCGGTCCCGCTCGTTGTAAGTGGGCACGACGATCGACAGGACGTTCGGCGTCATCTCAAGCAGCGAAGCTGCGCCTCAAACCGCCGAGTATCGAGGCGACGTGGCGCACCTTCGCTGCCGGAAGGTGTGCCGTCCGCCGCGCAAGAGGCCTGAGACAGGTTCCGAGGCGCCAGACGGAGACTTGGTTCAGATGTCACGACTCAAGCCTTGGAAGCTGTCCAGGGATGCCCGGATGCGCCGGCAGGGCCGCGGTCGCATTGTGGTACACTGGCCCGCGCAATCCGGTTCCGGGTTGTTTCCTGTCCAGTCAATGCGCGCGATTCGTGCCAGGGTGCGGCCGCTGAACGGGGCCGGGACGCATTCAGCGCAGCATTCTGTCGCAACTGGCGGGGCGACTCCAGCGTTTTCTCCCCGCGGCTTCGACCGTCACGATTGTCGAGCTGCTGAGATGCGCGTGCATCGCGGACCGACAGAATGAAACGACTGTTCCTGGTTCTGTTCGTCGCGCTGCTCGTCGTGAGGCTTCCCTCGGTCGCGCAACCGGCCGGAAGCGACCAGGGCCTGTACGCGTACGTCGGGCAGGCGATCGCGCGCGGAGAGGTGCCGTACCGCGACGCGTGGGATCAGAAGCCGCCCGCCGTGCATTTCACCTACGCGCTCATGTACGCGCTCTGGCCTCACGACTCGATCGTGGCGGTTGCCGATTTCGGTGCGGCCCTTGTCGTCGGGCTGCTGCTCGTCTTTCTCGGCAGGCGCCTGGCCGGCACCCGCGGTCCGGGTGAGGTCGCCGCGCTGCTCTTCCTGCTCTTCGGCAACCCGTCGTTCCTGCGCCTGAGCGGCATCTGGGTGCGCGCGCAGTGCGAGACGTTCATCGGTCTGCTGGCGGTTGCCGCGCTACTGCTCATCGCGTACGGCATCCCCCGGAAGTCCGAATACCCGTGGCCGCGCCCCGCGTGGCTGTTCGGCGCAGGTCTGCTGCTCGGCCTCGCGTTTCTCTTCAAATACAACGCGATCGCATACCTCGCAGCGGCCGCCGTGACGTCGGTCTTGCTGGTGCCACAGGGCGCCGACCGCCGCGACGCGGCCGCCTTCATCGGACCGCTCGCTCTGCTGACTGCCGGTTTCGTCGTTCCCATCGGGATCGCACTGCTGTACTTCCTGCACGCCGGTGCGCTGCGCGACCTGTTTCACGCGACGATTACCTACAACCTCAGATACTCAGGCGAGACCTACGGAAGCGGTGTCGGGTTCGTCCGTTACCTGCTGACGTTCCCTGTAAGGCACGCACTCAGGGAGAACGACTCGATCTGGTTGCTGGGCGGCCTCGGATCCGCGGTGTTGTTGCTTTCCGCCGCACGCAATCGTGTCCGCCTCGTCGCCCCCATCTGGGTTGCTGCCGCGTGCCTCTCGATTGCGATCAACGGGAGCCGTGGACTTCCGCAGTACTTCATCCAGGCGACGCCGCTGCTTGCGCTCGCCGCGGGACTGGCCGGCACTCTTGCGTGGAGGGCATTTGCGCTCGTGCCGCGCGTTGTGCTCGTTGCCGTCCTCGTGTTCGCCGTCGCGCGCGTGTCGTCGTTCGACAAGGCGATCGACAATACGCGACTCGACGTGCAGTACCTGCGCGGCCGCGTATCGAGAACCGCGTATCTCGCGCGGTTTGCCAGCGAGCGCTATTCGGCCCTGGCGCTGGGCGACCTCGGCGAGTACCTGAAGACGAAGACAACGGCCGCCGATCGCATCTTCATCTTCGGTTTCTCGGGCGGTGCCTACGTCCGTGCGGGCAGGCCCAGCGCGTCGCGATTCTTCTGGAGCCGCCCGATCCTCGTCGGGTTCAACGAGGGAGTCCCCGGGTATGGCGCCGCGGGACTCCTCGACGATCTCGCTGCCAGGCGCCCGGCGTTCGTCGTGCTGCAGCAGCACGACTGGCTCGCTGAAGGGATCGACTCGGCCACCTACTTCATGCAGCACCCGCGGCTCAGCCAGTGGCTGCAATCGCAGTATGAACTGACGTCGCGGAACGACACGTACCAGATTTGGAGCAGGCGGGCGGGCGTGTAGACGGCTTCCACATGATTCGATCAACCGCGAGGAGTGCCGACACGCAACCGACATCCCGGCGGTGGTGTGCTTCCGGCGATCTCTCCCGCACGCAGTTCGCGATTGCGCTCCTGCTGGTCGTGTTCATGGCTCTCGGTCTTCGGCTGGTCTATCCAGTCGCCGATCCGCCTTCTCGTCCCACCGTCGGCGTCGTCTGGCACGACGAGGGCGCGTGGGTCCACAACGCGAGGAACCGCGCGCTCTTTGGTGCGTGGAAACTCGACGAGTGGAACCCGATGTACGTCACGCCGGCGCTGACCGGCCTCGAGTACGTCAGCTTCCGCCTGTTCGGCGTCGGCCTGCGGCAGGCGCGGCTGGTACCCGAACTGCTGGGTGTCCTGTCGGTCTGGCTCATTGGTCTCGGCGTCGCACGCACCGCGAATCGACTCGCCGGCCTGATCGCAGCAGCCCTGCTTGCTGCCGACTTCGTCTACGTGATGTACAACCGCGCGGCGACGATCGAAGCGACCATGGTCGCGTTGCTCGTTGTCGCGTGGTACGGGTACGCGCGGGCGGGCGGCTCGCCGAAGTGGGGATTGCTGGCCGGTTTCGGCGCAATTCTCGCCTACTTCACGAAGGCCTCGGCGGTTTTCTTCGTGGCGGCGCTCGGCCTCGATGCGCTCTTGTCGCTCGCGCTTCCCGCGAACCCTGGCGCCCGGTCTTCTGCTGGTTCCGCCGCGCGGCGCGCGGCCGTCTACACGCTTGCAGGCCTGGTCATCGCGGCGCTGCTCGCGCTCGCCTTCTTCGTGCTGCCGAACTGGCAGGAGTACCGCTTCTACAACTGGCAGATTTCGGTCACGAGGAAACCGAGCTACGCGCTGCGTGCGTTCGTCGATCGGGCGTCGCAGCTCCCGCTCGCCGCCGACTTCTTCACGCGCATGTGGCTGGTCCTCGTCCTCGCGTCAGGCGCAGCGCTCGGACGCCTCGCGATCTGGCGCAGGCTCGCCCCGGCTGAACGGCTGCTGCTCTCATGGATCGGTCTCGGCGTCGCTGAGCTGATCCTCCACGATATCCAGGAGCGCCGCCTGCTGATCCTGGTTCCCGCCATGATTGCGCTCGCGGCGATCGTGCTCGGAAGAGATCGTCGACTGGCGCCGGCAGAGATCGACGGCGTCCGGTGGTCGCGCGCGTTGATCGCGGCGCCGCTGGTCTTGTACGCCCTGTACATGATCGCTGGAGCGATCGGGCGGGTGCCGTTCCTGTATCGAATCAGTCCGGCCGTGAGAATCAGCGCGGGGATCGCGCTCGTGCTCGGCATCGGGTTCTACACCGCGTGGAAGAAAACGAGCGCCTGGCTCGCGCGCCAGCAATGGACGCCGGCGCTGTCGCTGCTGCTCGTCGCGCTCGCCGTCGCCGGGGACCTCGCGCAGTTCGCGCAGTGGGCGACCGCACGCAGCTACAAGAATTACGAAGCGATGGTGCTCGTCGGGAAATGGCTGCCACCGGGCACGCTGGTGCACGGCAAGCTCGCGAATGGCCTGGCCCTCGAGAACGGCATCCGTCCGGTCTTCGTCGGCCGCGGATTCGGGAACTATGCCGACCGGAAAACCCGCGACGACATCCGGTACCTCGTGACGTACATTTCACCCTTCGTCGGGTACGAGGGCGGACGAGACAGCGTGTCGGGACGTTCGATCATCTGTGACATCCTCGACGTCTATCCGAACCGCCGAGTCCTGCACGTGTTCGACGTCTCGGAATCCGACTACGGCGGTGACGCGGCGGTGCTGATCGACAAGATGCCGCCGAGCCGATCATCGGCCGAGAGGGGGCACGATGGCCGTTGACGTGGCCCGGCCCGACGAGAGCGCCGGAACGGAGCCGGACGACCGTGTCCGCGCAGGATGGCGCATCGACGGCGTGTTGCTTGCCTGCCTGGCGGCCGGCGCGGTGCTTCGCTGCTGGGGGCTCGGCCACGACCTCCCCAACGTGTACAACCCGGACGAGTCGAGCATTCTGCTGCGCGCGCTCTCGCTCGGCGCGAAGACGCTCAACCCGCACAATTTCGTGTACCCGAGCCTGTTCTTCTACGTGCTGGCCGTCGCCGTCGGCTGCCAGTTTCTCGCGCTGCGCGCGCTCGGACGCGTGGCGTCATTGAAGGCGTTCGAGACCGCGTTCCTCGTCGATCAGACGCAGGTCTACCTGCTCGCACGGTCGGTCTCGGTCATAACCGGCGTCGTGACCGTTTTCGGCGTGTACGCGCTCGCGCGGAAGACCGGCTCGCGGGCCGTGGCACGGTGCGCAGCAGCCCTGATGGCGGTCGCGTACATCCCGGTGCGCGACGCGCACTTCGTCAAGCACGACGTCCCGGTGACCCTGCTCGTGGTGCTCGTGGTGCTCGCCTCATGGCGCGTCTGGCGCGTGGGCCGCGTGCGCGACTCGGTCGTCGCCGGCGCCCTGGCTGGCACCGCGTGCGCGTTTCACTACTACGCCGCCTTCGCCGTGATCCCGGTCGCCGCCGCGCATCTGCTCCGGGTCGGATCACTCGGAAAGTTGTTCGCGGATCGGCGTCCCTGGGTGGCGGCCGGCGTCTGCATCCTGGCGTTCGTGTGCCTCTCCCCGTACGTACTCCTCGATCACGCGGTCGCGCTGCGCGATATCGCGGCGAACCGGCAGATCGTGGTCGGCCGGGGTCTGGCGACGTACGGTTGGTTCGGCGCCGGCGGCCAACACCTGCAGGTGATGGCCGGCCAGGGCGCCGGCATTGCGATGCTGGTGGCGGCGGCAGTCGGCCTGGTCGCGCTGGCGCGCACCGGGGCGCTCGCCATCTGGGTACTCTCGTTCCCGGTGGCCTTCTTCCTGTTCCTCATGAACGCGTGGCCGTTCGGCCGGCTGCAGAACCCGGTGTACCCGTTCCTGGCCGTCATGGCGGCCTGCGGTGTCGATTGGCTCGCACGAAGCTGGCGGCTGGGGCGCGCCGGCGCGGCCGTGCTCACCGTCGCCTGCATGGCCCAGCCGCTCCTCTACTCGATCGCAATCGACCGGTTCTTCAGCGCAGACGATACGCGAACCATCGCGCGGCGATGGATCGAACAGCACGTGCCGACAGGAAGCGCCATCGCCTTGCCGACCGGTTCGGTGCAGCTGGTGCAAGATCGCCAGATGCTCGAGCGAGCGCTGGTGCGCAACGCAGGCAGCGTGGGCCGCGCGAGCAGGCGCTTCCAGTCGATGCTGGCGCTCGATCCGTACCCGGCGCCGGCATACGCGCTGGTCTATCTCGGCAGGGGCGGATTGGATCAGGACAAGATCTTCCAAGACCCCGACGTGCTGGTGCGTGACCAGGATCTCGGGCAATTGCGGCAGGCGGGCGTGCGCTACGTAGTGCTCAAGCAGTTCTCGCCGCTCGAATCCGATCCGTTGCGCCCGCTGCTGGCCGCGCAGGGCCGGCTCGTCTTCCGCATCTCACCGTTCAACGACCGCGCGGGCGCGGATTCGGCCGCGCAACTTCCCGATTACGACGTCCGCCCGAGCCTGGACGTCGATCGAGCGGGGCCGATTGTCGAGGTCTGGGAGCTGCGCTGATGGCGCTCGAGACGACATCTCACGCCGTCGCTCGTCGCCGTGTGGACCGATGGCTGCTCGCCACCGTCGCGCTCGTCATCCTTGCGTACCGGCCGGTGCTGCAGCTGTCGTTCGTGGGTGACGATTTCATCATCCTGCACCTGCTGCGGCAGGCCGGCGGCCTTCAACATCCGGACGCCTACTTTCACGTCAACTTCTTCGGCTACTACCGCCCGGTCGCCTTCCTGTCATACGCGTTCGACTGGCAGCTGTGGCACGGGCAGGCGATCGGTTTCCACCTGACCAGCCTATTGCTCCACACCGCCAATACCGTGCTCGTGTTCCTGTTCGCCCGGCGGCTGTTCGGCAAGCTGCCCGCCGTGGCCGCCGTTCTGCTGTTCGGGTTGCACCCGTCGAGTCACGAGGCCGTCTTCTGGATGTCATCGCGCTTCGATCTGCTGGCGACGCTCCTGATGCTTCTCGGCCTGCTCGCAATCCAGGCCGCCGGCGCGAACGGGGATTCCGTCCAGCCGGTGGCTCCGCGCCGCGCACGGGCGACCGCCCTCCACGGAGCCGCCGTCCTCTGTTTCTCGCTGGCGCTGCTGTCGAAAGAGTCGGCCTTCGCCTTTCCGCTCATCGCCGTCGGATACGACGCGTTCATCGCGCGCCGTTTGGGCTACTCGACGCTGCTGCGACTGCTGCCGTTGCTCGTCGTCGTCTTGTTGTATTCCGGAATCCGGGTGGCTGCCGGAGGCCCCGAGCTCGGACAGGGACTCGCGCGCTTCGCAAAGGTCGCGCTGCTCGGCGGCGGGCTCGCGGCACTGGTGTGGCTGGCCTTCGCAGGCGTGGATCGGTTCCTCGGCGGGCTCGCCGAGTGGCGCACGCGTCTGATTGCCGCGTTCGCGCTCGGTCTTGCGGCGCTCCTGGCAGGCAGTCTGACGCCCGCCACGATGACGTTCGTCAGGCCGAAACTCGCCTTCGCCAGCTTCGCCGGCTTCTACCTGCTGTCGCCCGTCATCACCTTGGGCGGCTCAGCGCCTCCAGGCTTCGATCCGAACGAGACAATCTACTGGGCAACCGGGTTGATCGCGCTGGCTGGTATCGCCGCGCTGGTCGCCTTCGTCTGGCGACGGGACACCGGATGGGCGGGCAGCGCGCGACCGCACAATGCGCAGATCGCCTTCCTGCTCGTGTTCGTCGCCGCGGCGTTGCTCCCCGTGTCGAGCATGACGGAGGGCAAGCGCTACCTCTATGTCGCGTCGATCGGCGTGTCATTGCTGGCTGGCTATGCGATTGCGCAGCTCAGGAACGGCGGCAGATCCGTCGCAATCGTGCTGCTCGCCGTCGTGCTCGCGGTTTCGGGTTGGCAGATTCAGCTGAAAGCGCGTGACTGGGCGTGGGCGAGCGACATGACGCGGGCAACCGTGCGGCTCGTCCGCCGATCCGATCACGATCCGTGTCGCGCCCGCAATCTCCTGTTCCTCACGGCGCCGGTCAACATTCGTGACGTCTACTGTCACTTCTACGACTACACGTTCGAAGACCCGGCCACTGGCTGCATGCCGGAGGCGGTGCGCACGCTGGTTCGCGTCGTCGGCAACGACGTCCACGTCACCGCGCGATGGCCCGGGCTCTCGCACGTGGATGGGGACGTGACGGTTCCGAGCAACTGGTCGTTCGAGCGACCGAAGACGATTACCATCGAAGCGACCGGCGACACGGCTCGCCTCGTCACGGCCGCCGACCTGCGCCATTTCGACGTGTTACTGTGGCCGCCGGTCAATCGTCGCATCATCACGCCGATCGGCACGGTCCGTGTCGTCCCTGTCGTTCGCGGACAGCTCGTGTCTGGACAGCGGATCGACCTCGAGCTCTCAGACGACTTCGACGTGCGCGCCTGGCGCTTCCTCTACTACGATGA
>Ga0153916_10002711_pt1 | contig 12954 bp, 16 predicted proteins | sample Opewatmetagenome_FD_109642 | JGI IMG/M metagenome (GOLD analysis project Ga0153916, IMG submission 109642) | Freshwater wetland microbial communities from Ohio, USA - Open water 3 Core 3 Depth 4 metaG | ecosystem: Environmental > Aquatic > Freshwater > Wetlands | place: USA: Ohio, Lake Erie...
CCTCCTCGCGCGGGAGGAGGAGCGTCGTCGCCTTCGGCGTGACCTCCACGACGGCCTCGGGCCATCGCTCGCGGCCATCGGTCTCCGGGCCGAGGCATCGGCCGAGCTCCTGGCGACTGACCCAGCCGCGGCGAAGCGCCTCCTCGGCGAACTGGGGGCTGACGTCCAGACGACACTGGCCGACATCCGACGCCTCGTCGACGGGCTACGACCGCCGGCGCTCGACGAGCTTGGGCTGCTCGGCGCGATCGAGCAGCAGGCTTCGCGACTCGGGGGCTGGACCGGTGCGGGGCCGGCCACCACGATCACGGTCGAGGGCACGCCAGTCCCGCTCCCGGACCTGCCCGCGGCGGTCGAAGTGGCCGGGTACCGGATCGCCGTCGAGGCGATCACCAACGCGGCCCGCCACGCCGAGGCCCGGACCTGCGCCGTGAGGCTCGAGGCGGGCGAGCAGCTCGTCATCGAGGTCGTCGACGATGGCCAGGGGCTCCCGGCCGGGGTCGTCGCGGGCACCGGGCTCGAGTCGATGGAGGCGAGGGCGACCGAGCTCGGTGGGTCGTTGCGGATCGACCGACGCCATGGCGGCGGCACTCGCCTGGAGGCGCGCCTGCCGCTCGGGGGCCGTCGTGCGCCTGTCGTCGCCCCGCCCGACGGTGCGACCGAGGGAGCCGGGTCGTGACCGAACCGACCCCAGTCATCCGCGTGCTCATCGCCGACGACCATGCATCGTTCCGATCAGGACTCCGGACGTTGCTGGAGACCGCCGACGACCTCGAGGTCGTCGGCGAGGCGTCCTCGGGCCCCGAGGCGGTGGCAAGCTCCGCGAGATTCCAGCCGGACGTGATCCTAATGGACGTGACCATGCCCGGCGGCGACGGGATCGAGGCGACGCGGCTGATCGTCGACGCCACGCCGCACGTCGCGATCATCGTGCTGACGATGTCCGGCGGTGACGATGCCGTCCTTCGTGCCATCCAGGCCGGTGCGCGTGGGTACGTCCTCAAGGGGGCCCAGCGTGCGGAGCTGTTCCGGGCGATCCACGCGGTCGCGGCGGGGCAGGCGATCTTCGGACCCGGCGTCGCCCGCCGGCTTGCGACGTATCTCGCCTCGCCGGGCGTGGGCGGCCCGCTGCCCTTCCCGGAGCTCACCGATCGCGAGCGCGAGATCCTCGACCTCGTGGCGCGAGGCCGGTCGAACGCCGACATCACGGCGTATCTCGGGCTGTCAGCGAAGACCGTGCGCAACCACGTCTCCAACATCTTCTCCAAGCTGCCCGCGCGTGATCGCGCCGAGGCGATCGTGATGGCCCGCCAAGCGGGGATGGGCGGGGAGGGTGTTCGAGCGGGCTGACGGCTCTCGGACCACGGTTTCGGGACTCGGATCGGGACAGCGGTCCCATGACAACGGGACGTCGCGCGGGAGAGGCTCTTTGCATGCTCTGGTCGTTCGCTCGCCTCGCGCTCCCCGTCGCCGCTGGCGCGTTCGTGGCATGCGCGGTCGTCCAGGTCTTCCTCGCCGGGCTCGGCGTATTCGACGACCCGAAGGCGTTCATCAGCCACCGCGAGTTCGGCTACATGTTCGGGTGGCTCACGCTTCTCATCCTCGTGCTCGCGCTCGCGGGGCGTGCGTCGCGGCGGATCACCGGTCTGGGTGTCCTGCTCCTCGTCCTCTTCGCCTTCCAGTCCGTCTTCGTCGCGCTCCGGGCCGACCTTCCGGCGATCGCCGCGCTGCATCCGCTCAACGGCTTCGCGATCCTCGGTGTCGGCGTCGTGATCACCCGCGAATCGTGGGCCGTCCGGCGCGCGGCGACCCTCGGACGGGCCGCGACAGACGCCACACACCGCGCCATCGGGGATGCTGGGTGATGTCGACGCCAACACGCCGCACCGCGCCGGACTGGCTGGAGCGGTCCGCGGTGACCCGTGCCTGACGGGTTGACCGTCGCGGCGGCCCTCCTGGTCGCAGGCCCGCTGCTGGGCATGCTCGGCTTCTACGAGACGGGGCTGTACCGCGTTTGGACGGCTCCCCGCGACGAGCACCTCGCGCTCGTCGGTGCCCATCGCCGTGGCTGGACGATGGTCAACGTCGGGTTCAGTGTCGCCACGGTCCTGACTGCAGCAGGGCTCGTCGTCCTCGCTGGGTCAGTGGCCAGCGACGACACGGTGAGGGCCGTGCTCGCCGCCGCGGCCGTCGCGTACGCGGTGGCGGGCATGCTCTGGTGCGTCGTGCTCGCGATCCGGACCCGGACCACGCCGGCTCTTGCCGGGTTGGTGGCGGCGGGCGCGCCGACCGAGCCAGCCGAGACGCTGCTCGGGGCCGCGATCGGCGGGATCTTCGCCGCATTCGCCCTGACGACCGCCGCGTCCCTCGTCGCCATCGGGCTCGCGCTTGCGCTCGGGGGCGGCGTCGCCGTCCCGGTCGCCTGGTTCAGCGTGATCGTCGGCGCATTCTCGATCGCTCGGGTCTCGACCAGCGGCGATATGATCCCGGCGGTCCTGTACTTCCCGACGTTGCTCGTCGGGTTGGCCCTCCTGCTCGGCTGGTCGTGAGCGAACAGATGAGCAGGACGATGCTGCGACCGACTGGCTGGGCGACACTCGTGAGCGGGGTCGCCGCGGCTATCGGGATCGTGTTCCTGGTCGCGATGTTCGCGTCCTTTGCCGTGGGCGCGACGTCGTCCGGACAAGCGTTCGGCCGGATCAACGACGTGCTCGTGATGGTCTCCTACCTCCTTGCCGCACCGAGCGTGCTCGCGTCTTCCGCTCTCCTTCGATCGGGCGCGCCGGTCCTGAGCAGTGTCCTCACCCTGATCGGTCTCGGTGCAATCGTCGCGATCGTCGCCCTGCAGTACCAGCTGATCGTTGGAGCGCTGACGTTCGAAGGGCAGGTTGGTCTGGTCTCGGTCGCTCTTCTCGTGCTCGGTGTCTGGTTCGTCGTAACGGGCTACCTCGGGAGCGCGAGCGGCGAGTTCCCCCATGGCGTCCGCATGGGCCTTATCGCCGCGACGTACGTCGGTTACCCGATCTGGGCGATCTGGAGTGGCCGGCGATTCATTGTGCTGACGGCTGATCCGCAGCCGCGTCCCCTCGCCATCATGGAGGAGTAGCGCCCGTGTACGAGCTGGTCAAGTACATCCACGTCGTGTGTGCGATCACCTGGGTCGGCGGCGCGGCCTTCGCACAGCTGCTCGCGCTGCGGGTCACGCGGTCGCCGGATCAGACCGAGCTCCCGAAGCTGGCGCGCCATATCGAGTACCTGGCGACCCGGGTCTTCATCCCCGTGTCGATCGTCCTGTTCGTCGCTGGGGTGATCATGACGACCCAGCGGTGGGCGTTCCAGCAGACCTGGATCTCGATCGCCATCGTCCTGTGGCTGGTCTCCGTGCTGACCGGGGCCATCTACATCGGTCCCAGGGTCAAGCGCGTCGCCGAGGCCTTCGAAAGGGAGGGCCCTGCGTCCGCGAGCGGCCGATCACTGCTTGCCCGGGTCTTCCTGGTGGGGCGGCTCGAGCTCGTTGCGTTCGCGGTCATCGTGGCCCTGATGGTGGCCAAGCCGAGCGTGGGCTAGGCCGGTCCGCCGCGCGCCGGCTCGACCATCGATCCGGTGGATTGGTGGCATCCCCGGCGGGTAGAGATGGAGGAGGCGTGCCGTGGAGTTCTATCCGTGGATCGTGCTTGCCCACGTCGTGTTCGTGATCGTGGCCTTCGGGGCCCACGGCACGTCCGCCTTCGCGATGTTCCAGGCACGCCGTGATCCCGATCGCACCCGACTGGCCGCCGTTCTCGACCTGTCGCAGGCGTCGCTGGGCATCGCCGGGGTCGCCCTGCTCCTGGCGGTGCTGCTCGGGATCGTCGCCGCGATCATGGGGGGCCACTTCGGCAGGCTCTGGCCATGGGCCGCGATCGGAATCGTGATCGCCGTCTTCGCGGTGATGACGCCGGTCGGTGCGAACCCGATGGGCGAGCTCCGCCGCGCCCTCGGCATGTCCGGCCGGGGCGACAAGCCGGGCGACCCGCCGCGCCAGCCGGGCACCGACGCCGACGTGCAGGCTGCGCAGGCTCGCCTCCGACCGGAGCTGCTGACGATCATCGGTGTGTTGGCGCTCGCGGTGCTGGTGTGGCTGATGGAGGCCAAACCATTCTGACCCTCGCCGCATGAAGATCGCCCACGTTCGCGAACGACACGGGCCGGCCGGCGCGCCTTGGTGAATCGCAGCGGCCATCGACGCGGGCGAGGCGCCCCTCCGCTGGCTCGATCTCGAGCTTGCGCGGCGTCGGGCGACCGCATCCGATCCCCGTCTCGCGCACAACTCGGCGCTCCACCGGCAGCCGTTCTCGACGCTCGATGACGGCTGAGGTCAACGGCATCGAGACGAGTCGGGGCCGCTGGTCCGACGCCCAGTTCTCGTTCGGCGACATGCTCGCCAGGGCGTCGACCGACGTACACCCTCGGCCGGGTGACCTGATCGGCAGCGGAACCGTCGGGACGGGCTGCCTGGTCGAGGTTCGCGACGCGACCCTGGGGCGCTACCTCGAACCCGGGGACGAGGTCGTCCTCCGTATCGAGCGGCTCGGCGGCCTCCCTAACCCGATCGTCGCGCGGCCCGGGTGACGCCGGTTCGAGCGGCGCACGCTGGCGGACGGCCCAGAACTTGGCTACGGTTCGCACCATGAGTACGCCCGTCACGATCGACCCCATGACGGCCGACGACTGGCCGGAGGTCCGGCGGATCTACGCCGAGGGGATCGCAACGTCAAACGCGACGCTCGAGAGCGAGACCCACGACTGGAGTCACTTCGACCACTCGCACCGGCATGACTGCCGCCTCGTTGCGCGTGATGGGGCGGGCGGCCCGGTGCTCGGCTGGATCGCCCTGACCGCCTACTCCGCGAGGCGGGTCTACGCCGGCGTCGCCTGGGAGAGCGTGTACGTCGGCGAGGCGTTGCGCGGTCGCGGCGTCGGACGGGCGCTGCTCGAGGCCGTCATCCCCGCGTCGGAGGCTGCCGGCCTCTGGACGCTCCTCGCCGCCATCCTGGTCGAGAACACGGCAAGCCTCGCGCTCCATGAGGCGGTCGGGTTCCGCCGGGTCGGAGTGGAGCGCGGACTGGGGCAGGACGGCCGCGGCCGCTTCCGCGACGTGGTCCTGCTGGAACGACGGAGCGCAACCGTCGGCGTCAAACCCTGAGCATCGCCTCCTTCACGTTGCACCCGGCGGGGATCCCGCACGGGCCGCACCCGGGCAGCCGAGCTGGACGATGGCCGCTACCCCTACAGCTGGCTGCCGCCCGATGACGCCTCCAGCGAAGCCCGCGAGCTGAGCGAGCGTGGCCCGGAGGCATTCCCGGACTGACCCGCGACCGGTCATCATTCGGCCATGACCGATTCGACTGCTCTCCCGCCCGTCCCCCGCTTCACCAACCTGCGCGCCCGGCTGCAAGCTGGCGAGACCCTCTTCGGGACGTTCCTGGGTCTCGGCTCGCCGACGGCCGCCGAGATCTGCGCCCGGGCCGGCTTCGACTGGGTAATCATCGACCTCGAGCACGGCGCCGCCAGCGAATCCGAGCTCCTCGCCAACCTCCACGCGGTGGCCTCCACGCCGACCACGGCGCTCGTCCGGCCTCGCTCGGGCGATCGGCTGCGGATCGGCCGGGTGCTCGATCTCGGGGCGCACGGCGTGATGGTTCCGCGGGTCGACCTTCCCGAGCAGGCCGCCGAGGCCGTCTCGTTCATGCGCTATCCGCCCGACGGTGCCCGCGGCCTCGCCCTCTCGACGCGCGGCGCCGGCCTGGGTGAGCGTAGCCACACCGACGTCCGCGCGATCAATCAGCAGATCGTCGGGATCATCCAGGTCGAATCGCCGAGCGCCGTGGAGCGCGCGTCGGAGATCGCCGCGATCGACGGCGTCGACGTCCTGTTCATCGGTCCGACCGACCTGACCCACAGCATGGGGATCCCGGGGCGCTTCGACGACGCCCGGTACCTCGCCGCGCTCGAGCAGGTGGTCAAGGCGGCCGACGGTGCCGGCAAGGCCACCGGCATTCTGCTGCGTGACAGCCATGCGCTGCCGAGGCACCTCGACCTCGGGTTCCGGTTCATCGGACTGGGCTCGGACGGCGCGTTCGTCGCCGACGGCGCCCGGGCAGTCCTGGCGCTCGCCCGCGGCTGACGTGGTGCGCTACGTCGCGTTCCTCCGCGATCAACGTCGGCGTTCTGCCGCCCGGAGCACGTAGCGGCCGGCGACCCTACTCGTCCGCGACGCGGACCGCGGGCCCAGGAGCGCGTTCGGCCGTTGGACCGGTCTGGGCCACCAGGACCCCGACGATGATCAGCACGCCGCCGGCCAGCTGCACCGGCGTGAGCGCAACGCCGAAGAGGAAGGCGGCGAGGGCGATCGTCCAGATCGGCTCGACCGTGCTGATCAGGGCCGCCTGGGCGGCACCGACTCGCTGTGCCCCGGCGTAGAAGGTCTGGATTGCGACGAAGGTCGAGAGAACGCCGACGCCGATCAGGCCGAACCATGCCCCGGTCGGGACCTCCGCCGGCAGGACCGCCTGGCCGCTGCCCAGGGCGACCAGCCAGTAGACGGAAGCCGTCGCCGACATCATCAGGGCCGTCGCCGCTGTGGCCGAGGCACCGCCGGATGACGCGTCCCCGACCGCATCGTGGCGCTCGCCCGACAGCCGCGCCGACAGGACGATCCACACCGCGTAGATGACCGGCGATGCCAGGATCAGCAAGAGGCCGCCGAGTGGGGGAGCGGCGGACGGGTCGATGCCGCCCACGGCCAGCGCGACGCCGGCGAGGGCGATGACGAGGGCCAGCCAGGCCCGCCGCCCGTGCAGCCGGCGACCGATCCGAAGGGAAAGGACGGCCACGAGGGCCGGGTAGAGGTACACGATCAGGGCCGCGAGCGACGGGGAGACTGTCTCGAGGCCGGCGAAATAGGTCCCCGAATTGCCCACGTAGAGCAGGCCCAGGGCGACCGAGGCGATCACCGCCCGACGCTCCAGGACCCGAAGGCCGTGTCGTCGCTCGGCCGAGAGGAGGAGCCAGCCCCAGGTGAGACCGGCACCGAACAGGAACCGCCACGCGGACAGCACCAGCCAGCTCACGCCAGCGTGATAGACCGGCTGGGCGAAGAGCGACCCCGACCCGAATCCCGCCGCGGAGGCGAGCACGAGGGCGATCCCGGTGGCGCGTCGACGATCCATCCGCCGGAGGCTAGCAGCCCGGGCGGCGCTCAGGGGCTCGGCGGCCGCGAGACCGGGCCCGCCGCACTACACTGGCAACGTGAGTGACATCACCGAAGCTGCCATCGCGCGCCGAGTTCCCTCGCTCACCGAGGAGCGACTGCGCGTCCTGAGCCGCCGGCAACCGGTCACCGTTGTCCCCGGGACCTTGCTGGCCGAGTGCGTCCGGGCGATCCAGCGGACCGGAATGGGCGATTCGGTCTTTGTCTGCGATGCCGGCGGGCGCCTCCTGGGTGTGCTGACGGAGCGTGACATCTTCAGCCGGATCGTCGGCGGTCGGGTCGACCTGACCCAGCCGGTCGAGGCACTCATGACCACCGAGCCGCGCACGCTCGATCTGGATGACACGATCCGCGACGCGATCGTGTTGATGCAGACGGGCCGCTATCGAAACGTTCCGCTCGTCGATGACGCCGGCCATCTCGTCGGGGTCGTTCGACAGGCGGACATCATCAAGTATCTGGCCGAGTCGTTTCCGGAAGAGCTGCTCAACCTCCCGCCACGGCTTCACCAGCGCATGAAGGCACCGGAAGGCGGATGACGACCACAGAACAGCAGGCGCTCGACCCCGACGTCCAGGAGCTCGAGCGAGTCACCATTCGATTCGCCGGCGATTCCGGCGACGGCATGCAGCTGACCGGCACGCAGTTCACCAGGACCGCCGCCGTGTTCGGCAACGACATCAGCACGCTGCCCGACTTCCCGGCCGAGATCCGTGCGCCGGCCGGGTCGCTGCCCGGGGTGTCGGGTTTCCAGATCAGCTTCTCGTCGTCGGACATCCACACCCCGGGCGACCGGCCCGACGTCCTGGTCGCGATGAATCCCGCCGCGCTCAAGACCAACGTCGGTGACCTGCCGGCGGGCGGCGCGCTCATCGTCAACAGCGATGCCTTCACCCAGGCCAACCTGAACAAGGCCGCCTACTCGGGCAATCCCCTGACCGACGGCTCGCTCAAGTCCTACACGGTCTTCGAGATCCCGATCTCGACCCTCAACACGCGATCCCTCGAAGGTCTCGACATGACCTCGAAGCAGATGGACCTCACCAAGAACTTCTTCGCCCTGGGCCTGATGTTCTGGCTCTACGAGCGAAGCATGGAGCCCACGCTCAACTGGATCGACGACAAGTTCGCTGCTCGACCCGTGATCGCCGAGGCGAACAAGCGAGCCCTGAAGGCCGGCTATGCCTACGGCGAAACGACCGAGGCCTTCCACACCCACTACCGGGTCAGGCCGGCCAAGCTCGAGCCGGGAACCTATCGCAACATCACCGGCAACGAGGGGGCGGCGCTCGGCTTCCTGGCCGCGTCCAGGCTGGCCGGCAGGGACCTCTTCTACGGCAGCTACCCGATCACCCCGGCCTCGGACATCCTCCACCAGCTCTCGGGCTACAAGGCATTCGGCGTGAAGACGTTCCAGGCGGAGGACGAGATTGCCGCCATCGGCGCGGCGATCGGCGCCTCGTACGGCGGCGCCCTGGCCCTGACCGCCTCGTCCGGTCCGGGCATCGCGCTGAAGAGCGAGGCGATGGGTCTCGCGGTCATGGTCGAGCTGCCGCTCGTCGTCGTGGACGTCCAGCGCGCCGGCCCGTCAACCGGCATGCCGACGAAGATCGAGCAGGGGGACCTGCTCCAGGTCATGTTCGGGCGGAACTCCGATTCGCCGATGCCGATCGTGGCGCCCGCGACGCCCGGCGAATGCTTCGAGCTGGCGATCGAGGCCTGCCGGATCGCCCTCAGGTACATGACCCCGGTCGCCTACCTGTCTGATGCCTTCCTGGCGACGGGCTCCGAGCCGTGGCGGATCCCGGACATCGCCCACCTGCCGAGCCTCGTCGTCGACAACGCCACCGACGCGGCGACCTTCCGCCCCTACCAGCGGGATCCGAAGACGCTGGCCCGGCCCTGGGCGATCCCGGGCACCCCCGGCCTCGAGCATCGTGTCGGCGGCCTCGAGAAGGCGGACGTGATCGGCAACGTCAGCTACGACCCGGACAACCACCACCGGATGATGACCCTGCGCGCCGCCAAGGTGGACGGCATCGCCAACGACATTCCGCCGCTGGAGGTCTTCGGACCGGAGCGCGGCGACCTGCTCATCCTGGGCTGGGGCTCGACCTATGGTGCGATCCGCTCGGCGGTCGAACGCCTGGATGCGGACGGCAAGGCCGTCGCGCACGCCCATCTCCGCCACCTCAACCCCTTCCCGGCCAACACCGAGCAGGTCCTGCGCAGCTACCGGCGGGTCCTCGTCCCGGAGGTCAACCTCGGCCAGCTCTCGATGCTGATCAGGGCCAGGTTCCTGATCGACGCGATCGGCTACAACCGCGTCCGCGGCAAGCCGTTCCGGATCGCCGAGATCATCGAGGAGGCTGAGCGCCTCCTCTCGGAGAAAGGCTCATGACCGATACCAACGGCCGTTCGGCCGGCGCGCCCGTCGAGGTCCCGCCGCAGCCACCGCTCAGCCCGGAGAACGCGGCGATCATCAAGTTGACCCGCAAGGACTTCGTGTCCGACCAGGAAGTCCGCTGGTGCCCGGGCTGCGGTGACTACTCGATCCTGGCCCAGACCCAGAAGGTCATGCCGGATTTCGGCTACCCGCGCGAGAACATCGTGTTCATCTCGGGGATCGGCTGCTCCGGCCGCCTGCCCTACTACATGAACACGTACGGGTTCCATAGCATTCACGGTCGCGCGCCGACACTCGCAACCGGCCTGAAGGCGGCGCGGCCGGACCTGATGGTCTGGGTGATCACCGGCGATGGCGACGCGCTGTCGATCGGCGGCAACCATGTCCTCCATTCGATGCGCCGCAACGTCGACATCAACATGGTCATGTTCAACAACCGGATCTACGGCCTGACCAAGGGCCAGGCGTCGCCGACGTCCGAGTTCGGCAAGCGGACCAAGTCGACGCCGGCCGGCACGGTCGACACGCCGATCATGCCGCTCACGATCGCCCTGGCCGCGGAGGCGAGCTTCGTGGCGCGCTCGGTCGACACGCACACCGAGCACCTCCAGCAGACCCTCGAGCGGTCCGGCCGGCACCACGGCTCGTGCTTCGTCGAGGTCCTCCAGAACTGCAACATCTTCAACGACGGGGCGTGGCGCGAATTCACCGATCGAGAAGTCCGCGAGGACCGGATGCTCGTGCTCGAGCACGGCAAGCCGATGATCTTCGGCAAGGACCGCAACAAGGGGATCCGCCTGAACGGGCTGCATCCCGAGGTCGTGACGATCGGCGAGAACGGGATCACGGAGGCCGATCTCCTGGTCCACGACGAGCAGGCCGAGGAGCCCTACCTCGCCCTGATGCTGTCGCGGATGTTCTGGCCGGCCTTCCCGGTGCCGGTCGGGGTCCTGCGCGCGGTCTCCCGCCCCACCCACGATCAGCTGATCGTGGACCAGCTGACCGCCGCCGTGGCGCGCAGCGGCGTGGGCGACCTCGAACAGGTGCTGAACGGCGGCGAAACCTGGACGGTCGAGTAGGCCTGTAGGACGGAAGGAACGGAGCCATGCGCTGTCCGGTCTGCGGATTCGACAACCTGACCGGTGCCGAGGTCTGCGACAACTGCGGCGCCGACCTGGCCGGCCATGACGTCCCGCAGTCGGCGCTCTCCTTCCAGGGCCGCCTGCTCGGCGAGCATCTCGATGAGCTCGGCGCCCCGCCGCCGTTGATGGTCGGACCCGATACCCCGGTCGACGTGGCGATCGCCCGGATGCAGCAGGCGGAGTCGGACTTCGTGCTGGTCACCGTGGACGACCGGCTGGTCGGCATCTTCACCGACCGTGACGCGGTGGTGAAGGCCGCCGGCAAGCATCTGGACGCGTTCCACGTCCGCGACTTCATGACCCCCGACCCGGTCGTCCTGCGCCACGACGACCCGATCGCCCTGGCCATCCACAAGATGGCCGTGGGTGGGTTCCGCCACATCCCGATCATCCGCGACGGCAAGCCGACGGGGGTGGTCACCGCGCGCGACGTCTTCCATCACCTCGCGGAGACGATGAGCTGACCGACCGGGTCGCCATCCTGGCGGACGATCTGATCTGGGCAACGAGGCTGGCCGGGCTTGTCCGGGAGGCCGGCGCCGTGGCCGTCCCGGCACGGTCGATGGCGGTCTTCGAGGCGACCCTCCCGGACGTGGATCGTGCGATCGTCGACCTGACGGCGCGGGCCTACGACGGGATCGCCGCCATCGTCGCGGCTGCCGCGGCGGGCCGGCCGGTGCTCGCCGTGGGCCAGCACGACGATCGGGACACCCGGCAGCGAGCCCTGGCTGCCGGCGCCGGCCGGGTCCTTGCCTACCGCCGCGTCTTCGAGGACGGCCCGCGCCAGATCGGCGCCTGGCTGGCGGCCCCCCAGCCACTGGAGTCCGCCAAGTGATGTCGACCCGTCCGACCATTCCGGCCACTCGCTTCGCGGAGCGGCTGGCGGCCGCCCGGGCGCTGGCCGGCAATGCGGGCGTGTCGGCGATCCTCGTCGGCGTCGGGGCGGACATGCGCTACCTGGCTGGCTACGCGGCGATGCCCCTGGAGCGGCTGACGATGCTCGTGATCCCGGCGGCGGATGAGCCGACGCTCGTCGTTCCGCGCCTAGAGGCGACGCCGGCCCGCATCGCACCGCCGGTCGCCGCGGGCCTCCTGCCGATGGTGACCTGGGATGAGGGTGGCGACGCGCACGCTCTCGTCGCATCGCTCGTGCGGGGCGGACCTCCCCGATCCGCGACGGCCGACCTGCGGATCGCGGTCTCGGACGACCTGCCGGCGCGCCATCTGCTGCCGCTCGAGGAGCGGCTCGGCAAGCCGACGATCTCGCTCGCCTCGGCCCTCCTGCGCGACCTGCGGATGGTCAAGGATGCCGACGAGGTCGCACTGCTCACGCTCGCCGCCCAGGCGGCCGACCGGGTCGTGGCACAGATCGCCGACGGCCGCCTCGTCGGACGAACCGAATCCGACGTCGCTCGAGAGGTCCGCGAGCGACTGCTGGCCGAGGGGCACGACGAGGCGTCCTTCGCCATCGTCGGTTCGGGACCGAACTCCGCGTCGCCCCATCACGACGCCTCGCACCGGGTGATCCAGGCCGGAGAGCCGATCGTGCTTGACATCGGCGGGGTCCTGGGCGGCTACGGCTCGGACACGACCAGGACGCTGTGGGTCACCGGCGGCGATCCGGCCAAGGCCCCCGACGAGCGCTTTCGACACCTGTTCGCGGTGCTGCTGGGAGCCCAGGCCGCGGCGACCCGAGCCGTACGCCCCGGGATCCCCGGCGAGGCCGTGGATGCGGCGGCCCGGCGACCGATCGAGGCCGAAGGCTACGGTGACGCCTTCTTTCACCGGACCGGCCACGGGATCGGTCTGGAGGGTCACGAGGAGCCCTACATCATCGCCGGCAACCGGGAGCCACTTCGCGAGGGGATGGCGTTCTCGGTCGAGCCCGGGATCTACCTGCCGGGCGAGTACGGCGCCCGGATCGAGGACATCGTGGTGTGCGGGTCAGGCGGCCCGATCGCGCTCAACGAGTCGTCGCGCGAGCTCTACGTCGTTCCCGGCTGAGGCGACGATCCACCGTTCGGGCTCCCTTCGGGCGGGCTGCGGTATCATCGGTCGACGGACGCGCCCGATGCGTTCCGTCAACCGTCCCGAGATCACATGACCACCATCCTCCGGCGCCGATCCGGCGTCGCACGCTCGTTCCGGGCCAG
>Ga0153916_10002712_pt1 | contig 12953 bp, 10 predicted proteins | sample Opewatmetagenome_FD_109642 | JGI IMG/M metagenome (GOLD analysis project Ga0153916, IMG submission 109642) | Freshwater wetland microbial communities from Ohio, USA - Open water 3 Core 3 Depth 4 metaG | ecosystem: Environmental > Aquatic > Freshwater > Wetlands | place: USA: Ohio, Lake Erie...
ACGGCTGCATGATGCGATACTGGAATCCAACATAGAGCCAAATCCACGGCGCGTCGTCGACGAGCTTCTTCGAGAATTCGTCGTAAATGGCTTTACGTGCTTCGGGATCGGAGATCGTACGGGCCTCTGTCAACATAGCATCAAGCTCAGGCGAATTATATTTCGAAACGCTCTGGAGATTGCCGGTGCTGTGCCAATAGCGGTATAGCATAACGTCTGGATCGGGGTTGCCACCATTCTCCGTGGTGACCGCATCGAAGTCGGTCTTGAACCAACGATCCACAAAGACGCCCAATTCGACCACATCGATGGTTGTCTCCACACCGATCTTGGCAAGCTGAGCCTGGATGTTCTGCGCTTCGGCTACGGTGATTGGGATCTCTTCGTTTGTAGCCATGATCGAGAACTTCAGACCTTCGGCTCCGGCGTCCTTGAGAAGCTGTTTGGCTTTCTCAAGGTCGGGAGTGTAGCAAGGCAATTCGCTCAATGGGGTTTGGTAGTAGGGCGGCGTCACTGGACCAATGACCAAACCTTCGCCCAGCGAGGCAGTGTCCAGCACCTGCTGGCGATCGATGGCGCAGGAGATGGCCTGGCGTACGCGCACATCTTTGAACTTCTCGCTGGTGGGGTTCAACTGCATCACGTGATAGGATAGTGCGGGCGCGCGGTCGATCACGAGGCTGCCCCCTGCTGCTCCAGCAGCAATGGCAACCCGCGGATCAGCCAGGATGGCCCAGTCGATCTGCTTGGTGCGCAAAGCTGCCAGGATCGAGCTTTCATCCGGAAGCGTACGGAATTCGATCCCATCCAGGTACGGCAATCCCGGAATCCAGTAATCCTTATTCGCCTCTAGCACCAGTTTTTCATTGGGCGCCCAACTGGCGATCTTGAACGGGCCCGAGCCAACATCGTCTTGCGCAGGATCCGCGCCGCCGATGACGGTCTTGGAATCAACGATCGCCGAATTTGGATTGGTCATGGCGGCGAGCAGTGAGACTGCTACCTCATTCAGGTGGAACACGATGGTATTGTCGTCGGGCGTGTCCATGGAGGAGATGACTGTGAAGTACGAGCGAGCAGCCGCGCCAGTGTTTTCATCCAGGATGCGCTCGATCGAATACTTGACATCCGCCGAGGTCAGCGGATTGCCGCTGTGAAACTTGACACCCTGCCGGAGCTTCATCGTCAGGGTTAAGTTGTCTGGTGACCACTCCCACGATTCGGCCAGGTTCGGGACCACTTTCAGATCTCTATCGAAGGCCAACAGCGAATCGTAGGTGAGCTCCAGAATGCGGAATGCCGAGAAGTTGGTCGCTTTGTGTGGATCCACCCCTTTGGCATCCGTCGCATAAGCCGCAATTAGAGTTCCCCCCTTCTTGGGAGCCGTTGTGGGTTCAGGCGTGGGGGTCACAAGCACCTGGACGGTCTCTTTTACCTGGACCGTTTCTTTGACAGTCTCCATCACCTGGACCGTCTCCTTGACGATGACTGTCTCGGGAGTAGGGGCCGGGCCACAAGCAGCCAACACGACCGCCCCGACCAAGAGTGCGCGAACGAGAAAAACAAGGTATTTCATGGCAATTCTCCTTCTCTAAATCGTTTGAATTTCTTTTATCCAAGCATATTCACGCGCCGATCACTGATGTGCCGTGCATCATTGGGCAGTATCTTTCAATTTCACCTCCCCGTTTCTACTCCATCACTTCCCCTCAGTTGTAATACACTCAGGGCAAGGATGCTGATAATGACATCTTCCTCTACCTCACTGTCTTTCGACCGGAAAAGTCACCCAAAGGCCCTCCCCGATCGCAATCAGCTCATCCGCCGACTGTGAATACACTGTGGATGGCTGGTTAAGCCGTACTCAGGCTGTGAGTTGCATGGCCCACGATGCGTTGTATTTCCTGAGTGATCCTTTCTGGAAGCTGCAGGGGTTGGTGCGACTTTATTATCGTATGAGCATTATCCCGGGCAGCATCCAGCACCGCCTGATTGATTAATTTGTGCTGAAAATATTCCTTGCGCATGTAGGTTCGAGTGTGTAGATCGCCCAAGAAGTTGCCACTCGGGCCGACCTTCATAATCGTATCGACGGCGAGCGTGTCTGAATTGAACTCGATCCCGCGGGCAGCCCTGAAGATCATGCCCAACATCTCGTTATCGATGACCAGTTGCTCCACGCTGGAGGTCAGCGCGTCCTCCAACAGTCCAGCCGCGGCCACCAGGTCAGCGCCGGCAAGCGCAACCAGAATCCCATTCAGGGCCTTTTCATACGCCGACTGTTCGTCCAGGCCCTTGGAGCGAGTCCCCAACCCATAAGAATCGGAGCAAACCTCGTAACGTTTTGCTAGCTGGACAAGCGCGGCAGACATCATCCCCATTTCAACAGAGCCAAAGGTAGCATTGCCAGTCCGCATGTTCATAGGCATCGGCCGGGCCGTATATTTCATATCGAGACCAGGCCGGATCATTTGAACCAGCGCCAGCCCCGCAAGAAATTCGGCGTTGAGTTGAACCAGCGTGCCTGCCAGTGTAACGGGGCTGGAAGCGCCGCTAATGGGACATGGGGCGATAGCTACTGGCAGCCCAATCTCGGCATAGCGGATCAAGATATTCGTTGTGCCCTCCGAATAAGAGAGGGGGCTATCCGGACAAACGCTCCCCCAAATGAAGGGTTTAGCAATCAAATCCGCTAAACTACCCGCGATAACGCTGGTTAATTCGAGGACGTAAGCCAGATTCTCCAGGCTGTAAGCTGTAACCCCGTACGGCTTTTCCGTAAATTGGAGCATGGTGGCTGCGGTGTAAATATCCCACATCGTCACCGGGAAATCCTTCGGGTAAACGACCGGTCGAGCCACATGGATGTTCTCCAGGGCATCGATCAGAGTGGTCATCTGTTCAAGATCGTTCCTGGTTGCATCGCGCGTTTCGCCTTTTTGGAAATCAAAGATCCTGACGCACCCGCCGACATTGTGGCCGCGAATCTGGCCATCTTGGAGGTCAATTAACCGATCGCGGCCTCGATTCCATAGTCTAAAATGGCCCGTCGTGGTCTGTAAACTATGTTCCAAGAGGCTCTCTGGTATCCGGACCCTCTTTTGGTCATAATCGACAAGGGCGCCGGCTGCAGCAAAGAGTTCGAGCGCCTTGTTGCTTTTAAAACAGACCCCGGTTTTTGCGAGAATTTCTGTGGAAGCGGCATGAATTCTTTCAATTTCCTCAGGAGTTAGTATCTCGAGCCTCATGGGTTCCTCCGTATGCGATGATCGAACCGTCCTGCGTAGGTGGGGCATTGAATAGATGAGCGATAGTTGCCCCAATATCAGCCAAAGTGTCCCTGGTTCCGAGCTGGATGGCGCGTTTCCCTTTCTGATAGATCAATAAAGGCGTTTCTTCACGAGTGTGCAGGCCCACATTTAACTGCGGGTCATTTCCGTGGTCAGCGCAGATGATCAAAACATCTTCTGCCGTCATCTCAGAGAGCAATAGCCCCAGACCCCGATCGACCTCTGCGAGCACGGCGGCTAACCGGAGGAGATCTCCTTCATGGGCGGCTAAATCGGTCTCCTGGACGGTGGCCGCGATGAAGGCGTCCCGCGTATCTCGATAGGAGCGGAACACGGCTTCCATGACCTGTTGGGTCGGAACAACAGGATCTCGAATGGAGCCCGGACAGACGATGAGATCGGCCATCTTGCCAATCAAGATCACCGGAATACCCTTTCGGGACAGGATCGATGCCGCTTGTCTCTCTGGATCTACCCCGTAGCCCAGGTGTTGAACCTGAAGATGATCGTTATACACTCCCAGGGAAGGGCTATCGACTCCGATCTGTCCGTTCTCACGTTGCTCGACGTGGCGTAAGATGTCGCTGATATCGATGCCGGGACCGCCAAATACGATCACCCGGCTTACACATACGGCGTCCCGGACGATCCTACCTATTCGCAATGCTTCTTCAAATCCAATCAGATCCGTGGCAACCGTCAGGTTGATATTCAGCCCCGGATCAGCTTCAAGGTTATCTCCAATGATGACGGCTTCATCGATGAGCAGCAAGCTTTTTCCCGCCAGAGGTCGCCTTACGAAATGACCGTGCCCGGTGAGTTTTTGTTCAAGACTGTCGGCTGCCTGGCGCATGAGCGTTGTTTCGGGGGGCTTCGGGATGGTCCCCATGATCTCTTGATGGCCCAGGTAGCTATCGGCGCCTTTATGGGCCAGGCGGCTGATGCCATAACTTGCCCATGCGCTTGAGATGGGCGCACCGGACCCTTCCCGAGAAGCAACAATATGTCCCAGGCCCAGTTGAAACAGGTTTGTTAAACCGAAATGGCCTGCGCTCTGCATGACACGCTTTAGCGTATTCGCACCCTTATCCTGGGGTCTTACCAGCAAAACGTCCGGCATCTCCCCAACACCCACAGCATCGAGAACGAGCAAGATTACTCTCATAGGCTTAAAAAATATTCTCGACAGCTTTTCCCCAGGCATCGAATAATCCCATGAAAGTGGGATTCCCGGTTTGAATCCCTTTCACGATTGCCACGTAGGATCGGCTAACAAATATTTGCGCTCTCGAAGCCAGGATGACGGTATCTCCAACTCTGACCACCGGCCCATCGGGCTTGGAAAGGGCGATATAGTAGTCAATTGTCGTGGGATCGATAGCAAGAACCTCCGTTTTAATCAGTCTGTCATAGACCGTCCCGATCAGCGCCTTGCGGATTTTAGCCCGTCGATGAGTTCCACCGCCGAAGATGTACACCTTACCATCCAGGACATGGGAGACCTCGCTGACATAAACCATGGCGGGCAATTCAGCCTGTTGCAGCTGCGTATGCAGATAGGTTGTGCCAGTTAACGCATGGCCGGGTTCACCGTGAGTAGCGCCCATCTGGGCAAGGAGTGGCATCGAAGCCACGCAGGTGTTGCCGGGTGCATTAATTTGTTCAACAACAATTCCCAATCCCTCCCGGAGGATTTCTGTTGCCTTTAGTATGGTGGTAAAGTTCTGAGCAGGTTTTAGCGTCTGAGAACCCTCATCGAGCTGCAAGCACGGATAAGAGGTAACTCCTGCAATGCGCACACGGGGGAGCTTCAGGATGGTGGAAGCTTCTTGCAGCAATTGATCCAGGCAGATCCCTCCCTCCTGGCCAGTATAAAAGTAATCTTTTTCGGAGATGACGCGCAGGAGCAGTCCGACCTCCTGACCCCCTCGCACTGCTGACCGGGAAATCTGTTCCGCCTTTTCTGTGCTAAATACGGTTACAACTTCCGGCTCGAGCTTCAAGATAGGATCGATCATCTGTTGAGGAATTTGCACCAGATGGCCTACGTGACCAATAGGAACCCGATTCTGAGCCAGCATCGCAGCTTCCCGATAATCGATGGCAATTGCCTTCAATATGCCAGCCTCAGACACATGCTGAGCGACCAGCGGATTGAAACCAACCTGCTTGGTGGTGAAGTATAGCGAGAGGCCATTTTGGAGCGCTGCCTCTTTGAGCAGATGTGCATTCTCCACCACACTATCTAAATCAATCACGAAACAATTCGGTGGAATCACCTGCTCCCGGTGCAGTGAGAGCGCTAGAGAGATCAGTTTGGGATTACGCGCAAGTACGGCGTCTAAAAACACCTTAGCCTCCCTGGCAAGCTTTCAGTGATTGATCGAGTATCTCGACGATCAGATCGGCCCCAGCTCGCATTGGATTGACCCGGATCATTTTTTCAGCCAGCAAGGGATTCTCTTCTCGAAATGTACCGGAAACTCGATAAAAAAGAGGGGAGATTTCATAACGCGACTCTGCCCCAACAGGATATCCAGCGGCGCCATATTCCACACTCTTCTCCAGAACTTTTTTAGCCAGCGGTTTTTCTAGCTCTACCAGGACGACGCGCGACTGTGCGTTCGCAATGTAGGCCTTGAAAACACCACCCACTTCTCCCGAGTTCAAGCGTACGGCTACCTCGTCCACCACTTCCCCCTGAATGGCCAGCTCAACCGGGGCATAAGTCAATGCCCGCAGAGCCTCCAACGCTTCCACTCCTTGGACCTGAGTGCCACCTGAGTAGTTCTGCTTTCGAATTCGATGAATGAACTTTTGGCTGGCCAGTATACAACCCAGGCCTTCAGGGCCTAGCAGCTTAAACAATGAGAAAGTTGAAACATCGGCACCCAATTGAATGCCGATTTTTGGAACGCGTAGTGCCGTATAGTTATCATCCACGATAATCGTCAGGCCAGATTGGGCTGACTTCAATTCAGCAATCACTTCAGCCAGGCTATAGCGGTCTTCGAGCTTTTGCCGTGAATGCTGTACAAGAGCAAAGCCGATATCATCCAATTTGAACGCTTTCAGGGCGTCCAGATCGTTTAAATCGACATGAACTTGCTCTAGTCCCATTGCCTCGATGGTCACTAACGTGGTCGGATAAACCGGCGCTTGATGCAAGAGGAGTTTTTGCCCAGGCTTCAACGCTGCCATCATGATGGAACGGATCGCGCCAGTGCCTGCCCCTCTGACAAGGCAGGCATCCTCTGACCCAAAGAATTCCGCCAGGACTGCCTCTACCCGGGCCGTATTTTGTGGGCGACCCGTATCCGGCCGTAAACCGTAATCGCCGGCCTGTAGGATCGAAAGGCCATCGAAATGACGGGAGATGGTCTCCACCAATCGGAATTGAAGCTTTTTCGCGCCTGCCAGATCGAGTTGCTCTAAAGGATAGGTTTTCATTGCTAGCCTACCATTCGATGAGTCTCAGGTTGCCAATTGGATTAAAACCAAGAGGTTGAGCGTTATCCCAACCAGGATGATGGCCACAGGACCGATGGCGGCGCGCACAACCGGCGTGCCCGCCGATTCATTGAGTAAATACAGCCCAGCCACAGCGAAGAAACCAAATCCAGGGGCCATGCGATGGGCTGCCAGCATACCACCCACCAGCGAGGCAATCTCTAACAACTTCGTCATGGCAGTCCGGATACTGTTTGCAGCTTTCAACATGCACGGGAAACGGTTGAAGAATTTAGCGATATACACCAGGCCCAAAGCCTCTATGCTCATGACCGTTGCGCCGGCAATTCCAGCCACAACCGCATTAGGTGATACCAACCCCAGAGTAGGAGCAAATCCCAAACCATCCATCGTAAACACGCCCGTCGCCAGGATAGACATCGTCCGGAGAGGCAGAAAGGAGAGAGCACGTACAACCGTATAATTGATAGCTCCAATTCGATCTCCCTGCGCCAGCGCGATCAACGATTGAGGGCCTTCCATCAATATCCCCTGGTTGGAAGCCAAGGCGTACACCGCCCCCAGCACGGCGATCCAAGGAAGATGTCTGCGGACTCGCTTTATCTGCTCTGCGGAAACCACAAACGACTCTTCGGGTGCTACTTCACATCTCCCTTCCTGGATCGCATGGACGGTTAGCACCAACATACCTGCTAAGAAGGCCCAGGCATCGGGTTCTGCCAGTCTCATCCCACTGGCAAGCTGGCGCCCCAGCAGGGTGATCAAAAAAGCGATGACGCCATGTTTGACGCCATATTGGTAGGCTACGGCGAGCGCCGGAATCGCAGCGAGTGTAAAGATGATTGGGCCGCTCAAATCGCCCATATAGCTGAAGAAGTTCACAGGCAGGCGCGCAACGAGCATGGTAACGGTCTCAAAGGCAACGACTAACAAGCCTCCGAATAGAGCACCAGACAAGATGGAGCCTATCAGACCCAACCGGCTTTTCAAGTCCGCATCTTTGATTCGGCCATAGGATCCGGGAAACCAGGCGCCGATGATGTCGGTTCCCAACCAGAGACCGTGACTCAAGACAATGGTTGAAGCCAACGAAAATGGGATGCCAAAACCGATCAACAACCCAAAGCTCGTACCAAACACCAAGGAGGCAAATTCGCGGCGCCGCATGCGACCTTCCATGAGCTCGGGCATTATGGCGCGGACAGCATCGTGAAAAAGCACAATGCCACGGTTAGCCAGCGCAGCTCCTAAGGCGCCAGCAATCGCCATGATCGTGATCTTTGTCCATAACATGGGCTAATTCTCGTGGTTATGTTGGGCCAGTATGGCTTTCATAATCAAAGGAACCGCTGAATCCACATGATCGCTGGTGAAACCGAACGCTTTCTTCCCGCTGACGACTGCCTCTCGGATTTCTTCTTCCTTCGGTGGTTTGCCGGCTGTACTCACGGTGAAACAGTTCGCATACCCCAGTATGGCGATCGCCATCGAGAGCGCGCCGCCGCCTCCGGTGGCGCAGGCGCCAAAGTAATAATCCGCCTTGCCCTGAGCAACTTCCCTCGCCCCAACGATATCTGCTACAACGCGCACATCCACTTGATCTCCACCCAGTTCAGCCACCTTATAGACGATCTCTTTGGCTGCCAATCCGCTGACGTTTATCTTGATCATTTGATTTTCCTCAAAACTTGAGTGTTAGTCTTCATGCGTTCGATGGTGAAAAACCGAATCAATAAGCCAGGAGTCGTCTCGGATTATCGATAAGGAATTTTTGGACCGTAGCCCGATCGATCCCGGCAGCCTCAAGCTGAGGGACAAACTTATCGAGTAGATATACATATCCTCGCCCGCCGTACCTCCTCATCTGAGAGCGGCGACCAATGTCACAGCTTAAAACGATCTGGTTCTCCAAGCCCTCCTGAACCAATCTGCGGATCGATTCAATCCTGGCAGCGTCGGATTGATATTGCTCCTTCCCGGCTGTATCGAAGCCCAAGAAGACACCCTGGCGGGCAAGCTCCATATGATAGGGTGTATCTGATATCAGATCCATATGGCAGAGAACGACATGACCCAGATCGGCCCCCTCTCCCCTTAGAATTTCAATCTGTTCTCTACCCATGGTCCCCAAAGTCGTGTGGGTCGAGATTGGCACGCCGGTTTCACGGTTTGCCAAGGCGGCAGCTCGAAACACTTTTTCCTCGTCTGCAAGGATTTGGTGATAACTGGTCCCAATCTCGCCGATGATGCCTGCTTTTATCTTCGTCCCAGCGATACCCTGGCAAACTTCGCTGATAAACACCTCGGCAAGCTGTCTGACGCTGGCCTGGCGCAGCGACTCGGGCAGGTAGTCCCAAGTGTGTAAAGGTTCTTCACCGCCAGGGGAATAGCTGCCTTTGTAAAACCCGGTTGAGGCGATAATCTTGACGCCAGTGGCTACAGATACCGCGGCCAATCGATCGGCGTCTCGTCCCATGTCGATGGTTGTGACCTCGACGATCGCATCTCCTCCGGCTTGTCTGAACACCAGCAACTCCTCAACTACTGTATCCAGCTCGTTCAACTCTGTATCCGGATCCGTTCGATTCGACGTGAATCGTGCAAACAGGTGCTCGTGTGTAGAAGTAATTCCAACAGCAGCCGGATTCGTTGGGCCGAGAACTGTCATGACGAAGGACATGGGTGCTTTCTCTTATCGGTGATCCAAACCAGATTCTATTTTGATCTTGCAGAGATGAATCGCGATGAAGCCAAGCTCATCGTGTGCCAGGGTTATATTCAGGTTCCTTTCCAACTCTCCAACAATGGATTCGGCCAGGGCAACTTCCTCTGGATAATCTTGAAGCTCTTGCCACACGATATCGGGCGCCTTTATCAAGGTTTCGCCCTTCAACAGGCGTCTAAGCGTGATGGCAAGATGATTAACCAGCGATGCACCCACATCCTCGGTAAGTTGCAGGCCGTAATGCTTTTCAATCATGTCGATCGATAATCTGGTTGCCGCGACCGACTGCTCGTTCGCCTGTTCACTTTCTATGAGCAGATCAAACCTTTCCTCAAACGGCATGCGGGCATCTCCAGAAACTTCAGGCTAACCCCGAATATTAAATTCGAGGGTGTCATGTCTTAAGCGGCTTCTCCTCCAGATAACGTAACGCCAGCTGGGCCATCATGGCAGCCCCCAAGGGCAATGTCGACTCGTCGATGTCAAAACCCGGGTGGTGGAGAGGCCGCATGGGTTGCCCTGGCGCTCTCACTCCCAGTGTGATGTAACATCCGGAGGCTCTTTGTATATAGAAGCTAAAATCTTCAGAGCCCATCTCTGGTTCGATCTCCTTGACTGCCTGGTGACCGATCAGATCAGCAGCAACACCCCGGGCAAAAGAGGCCAGGGTTGGGTCATTCAAGAGCGCTGGATAGCCTTCTTGTATCGCAAGCTGATAATCTCCACCCAGCGAACGGGTGAGGCTGCACGCCTGGTCGATCTCTCGGAGGAGCAAGTTGCGAATTTCGGGATCAAAGGTGCGAAGTGTGCCGCGCAGCTCTACATGGTCAGCCAGATTGTTCTCCTTTGTCCCACCATGGATCATCCCAACCGATATCACAGCGCTTTTGGCTGCCGGAATGCGGCGTGAGACTATTGTATGAAGGGTGTTGACCACCTGGGCAGCCAACAGGATTGCATCCACTCCCAGGTATGCTTGCGCGGCATGCGCCGTACGCCCGAGAATGTCGATCTTGAAATTATCTAATGCAGCCATCACATATCCCGGTGAACAGGCGATCGTACCCGCCTCGTATTTCCCATCGACATGCATGCCAAATACCGCTTCAACGTGATCGATGGCGCCCTCCTCGACCATGCGCATGGCGCCACTCTTGCCTACCTCATCCATGCCCTCCTCGGAGGGCTGAAAAAGCAATCGTACACGACCCGGAAGTTCTAGTTCCTTGAGGAGCATGGCTGCGCCGAGCAAACAGGCCGTATGAACATCGTGACCACAGGCGTGCATGACACCGTCCACCTGAGAGGCATATTCTGTTGAATTCTGCTCCTGGATGGGTAAAGCATCCATATCTGCCCGTAGCGCGATGACAGGGCCTTCCGATCCCATGTGACCAACCACACCGGTCTTGCCAACACCCGTCTCAACCCGCAGACCCAGAGAATGCAGAACGTCAGCGACCAGCGCTGACGTACGGTATTCTGCAAAACCAAGCTCAGGATGGCGATGAATAGCCCTTCGGATATCCATCAACCTCGGTGCAAGCTCATCCGCGCGCTGCAGAATAGTGGTCTTCATCGATAGGTCCTGAAGATCAATAAATTGGCATCAATTGATTTTCCATGACCTGCTTTTGGATATCCCGGATCAATTCTTTGTTGACAACCGATTGTAAAGTCTGGAGGACGAGCCGATTTCCTTTCCCCACCGCGATCACTGCTTCTGTGTTCTCTTGTGCCTCTTTAAATTGGGTGGTTCGTGAGAGTGGGATCGCCTTAAAAGCATGGGATGAGGCGTAGAAATCATCTTGATTCCAAATGGTTGCATCGATTTGCCCTTTTTGCATGGCAACCATCAAATTCATATAGTTGATTTCCACATATTTCACATTTTTCCCGGCGCAGGCTTCTTTCGCCAGCAAAACCTGATCGATCGAAGAGGGATCGATGCCGACCCTCATCCCATCCTCAATTTCTTGCTTCTCATGATCTGCAAGGAGAATAATATGTTGCCCTACATACGACCCGATCCCTAAACTAAGCACCTCATCGATGGCAAACCCGTATTCGATGGCGTTGTTAAATGCAAAACGCGAGATGATGACAAAATCGAATTTGCCCCTCACCAAAGCTTGCAGCCGGTTTAAGGCACCCCGGGTATAAACGAGATTTAAGGCGACACCGGCCTGGTCAAAAGTTTCATTCAGGCCCGTTGCCAGGCCCTCCAACCTGCGCGAATAAGGCAGGGGCATCCCCCCCACGATGTGGTTTTGCCCGATTAAAGACCAAATCAGGGGGTAATCGATCTCACGGATAAAGGTCCCCAAGTGTCCCCGGCTGTCGAGAGCAACGGCCCCAATCTCTTGCAGGTAAGCGATGGCGGCGTGCATGGTACCCACTCCTGTCTTGAATTTTTCGGCATAAAACTGGACAGGCTGTAAACGGTCACCGCGCTGGTGGGTCAGCAGCAGCTTGGCTAACTTGATGACGACGACACCCTGTTTTGAGATGAGCGGGAGGAACAATTCTGTATACATAGGCGCCAGCCAGGGGAACATACAAAATTCAGAATTTAGAATTTTCAATTATTATAGCACCGGTATTGCGCGATAGCAAGCGGCAATCCCCTCCCCCATACGGCTTTAACTCGTTTCTGGTGCAAAACCTGGAAATAATGCTCCGTTATGATCTGTGATCCCAGCGCTGGCGGCTCACCATGACCTGCTGCCAGGCAAGGCAGACCTCTATGAGGTCCCCACGGGCTGCCCCACGGTCTATGACCGTAGGGTCATAGATAGCCCGCAGGGCTATAGCGGTTTGATGAAGGCTTCTAAGTAAACCGAGGTCATAGACCTGCCAGGAGCAGTATTGCACCAAAACCAACTAAGTTGGAGCAAAACAAGGTACGACGCACTTCTAACGCCGATTCAAGTCAACCGGAAAGCCCGACCTGATCGACGATAGGGGTAAACCTGCTTTCGTGTCAAAGCTGTGCTGCTTTCACAGGCGAAGAAGCTGCGGGGATTTTTAATGCTATAATCTCCTCGCACGCCCCAGTAGCTCAATGGATAGAGCGAGGCTCTCCTAAGGCCGAGGTTGTGGGTTCAACTCCCGCCTGGGGCACCAACCTTTATATATAATATATTGCAACGTAGTTGCAATGAATTGGGACTTGATTATTCTGCAATATTGCAGTATGATAATGGATGTCAGACGCCAGGGTGCCCCCCTCACCCTGGCGTCTGACTTTTAATTAATCCTCCACCCGCTGGGGAGAAGAGAAGGGGGCTGTCCTAAAAAAGGTAGGGCGGCTTTTCTGTCGACCTGGCGGTCGCCAGCTATCATGACCTATAGGACCATGGTAGCCCTAACGGGTGGGGTTATAACCTCACCTTTACAAGGTCGGAGAAATGATGACAATCTCATCCCTCCAAGGTCGTAGACCCGTGGGGACCGACAGGCTAAGC
>Ga0153916_10002713_pt1 | contig 12951 bp, 10 predicted proteins | sample Opewatmetagenome_FD_109642 | JGI IMG/M metagenome (GOLD analysis project Ga0153916, IMG submission 109642) | Freshwater wetland microbial communities from Ohio, USA - Open water 3 Core 3 Depth 4 metaG | ecosystem: Environmental > Aquatic > Freshwater > Wetlands | place: USA: Ohio, Lake Erie...
TCACGATTCCGCTTCGGAGGTCCGGCGACTTCCATTCTTCATTCCGTATTCTGTATTCGCTATTCGCTGTTCATTTTCCCCACGCGAATCTTCAAGCCCGCCCGGACCGGCGAGACGCCGGTCCTGCTGAATTCCCGGGCGGCCCAAAGAAGCAGTGCGGCTGTAACGAAGACCGCCGCCGCGCATCTAATCCTGAGGACCCCGAAAGCGCAGGTTCCAGCCATGAGATGCGAAGAGTTGTTGGCGGCACTCAACGAGTACGTGGACGGCCAGCTCGCGCCCGGGGTCTGCGAGGCCTTTGAAGAACACTTGAAGGGCTGCAATCCCTGCCAGATCGTGGTCGACAACATCCGGCACACGGTCCAGTTGTACAAGGCAGGGGAGCCGTACGACCTGCCGGCGGAGTTCCAAGAGCATCTTCGTCGGGCGCTGCGGGAGAAGTGGAAGGCGAAGTACTCTCGCTAAATCGGGGGGCGGTCGTTCCCGTCTTCCGGACGTTGCAGCCCGCGTTCAGACCCAATTGGGGAGATACTCCATGAGTTCCAAGGAGATTCTGTTTGCGCTTTCGTTCCTGGCGGCGTGGCTGGTGCTCAACCGCTGGGTCCTGCCGTGGTTTGGCGTGCCGACGTGCATGAGCGGCTGTTGCGCTGCCGGTACGTGTCCGAGTGGCGACGGGAAGGAGAGGGCGATGCGCGGTGAAACGCCGGGCACCGTCGACGAACTACTCGGGGCCGGCATTCAAGAGGACGAGATCACACAGGGGGAACGACGATGACCATCGAGCGGGGATTGAGAATGGCAGCCGGGACCGTGGTCCTGCTGAGCGTGGGCCTGACCGTGTGGGTGAGCCCTTGGTGGCTTCTTTTAACGGCTTTCGTTGGAATAAATCTGCTCCAGTCGGCATTTACCAACTGGTGCCCGATGGTATGGATCCTCGCGCGGCTTGGGCTGGAGCCGTGCGTGGCCTCGTCTCGTGTCGCGGCCGGGGATTCGTGCGGCGTGCGGGGCGCGCCGCAGAATGCCCCTTGATTTTTGCGGCCCGAGGTCAACAATGGGGTCGAGCCCGCCAGGCCAACCGGGAGCCGACCCATGCACTATCCGTGGTGGCACGTGCCGCAGTTGACCGCCCCGATGCTGATCGCGGCGATCGCCACGATCCACGTCCTGGTGGCGCATTATGCCGTCGGCGGCGGGCTGTTCCTGGCGGTCGAGACCGCCTACGCCTATCGCGCGAAGGACCGCCAGTACCTGGACTATCTCTACCGCCACACGCGGTGGTTCGTGCTGCTGACGGTGGCATTTGGAGCGATCACCGGGGTGGGCATCTGGTGGACGATCGGGCTGGCCTCGCCGCTGGCGACCGAGGTCCTGATCCGCACCTTCGTCTTCGGTTGGGCGACCGAGTACGTCTTCTTCGTGATCGAGATCCTCTCGGCCTTCGCGTTTTATTACTACTGGGGGCGGCTGCCGGAAAAGACCCACGTGGCGATCGGCCGGATCTACGCCTTCTCCGCGTGGATGAGCCTGGTCCTGATCACGGGGATCACGGCCTTCATGCTGTATCCGGGAAAGGCGTGGCTGGCGGATCGCGGTTTTTGGACGGGCTTCTTCAACCCCCAGTTCCTCCCGCAAACCATCGCCCGCACCGGCGGCGCGCTGCTGCTCACGTCGCTCTACGTGTATTTCCACGCTTCGCTGGCCATCAAGGATCGCCGGCTGCAGGAGCTGATCGCGCGGCGGTCGGCGCGGCCGGCTTTGTTGGGGGCGATCCTGGTCACGGCGGGCGGGCTCGGCTGGTACGCCTTCCTGCCCGAGTCGGCCCGGGCGGCCCTCGATTCCGCCGCCGTGCTCACCGTGCTGACCGTGCTGATCTTCGCCCTGACGATCCTCGTCTTCGTCCTGTTGTACGCGGGGCCCTATCGCAATCCCGGCTGGCTCTCGCCCGGCTTTGCAGGGACGCTGATGCTCTTCGGCGTCGCCGCCTTCAGCACCGGCGAGTTCATCCGCGAGGCGGTGCGGAAGCCGTACGTGATCTACAACGTGGTGCTCGGCAGCCAAATCTTCCCCGAGGAAGTCTCCACGCTGCGGAACGAGGGCTTCCTGGAAGGCGGCCTTTGGACCCGGGCCTTCGTCCACCAGTACGCCCGGGAACACGAGCTTGACTTGATCCAGGGCGGCCGCGTCGACCTGCGCCGCCTTGTCGCGCGGTCGGACGGGGAGTCGATGAAACATCGCCGGGCCCTCGGCGGCGTGCTCTTCCAGTATCACTGCAACGACTGCCACGCGCTGGAGCGGGGTTATTCCGCGGTGGCCCCCTTGATTCGGGGCCGCTCCCGCGACGCGATCCTCTGGACCATCCGGCACCTGGACGAGGGCCATTTCTTCATGCCCCCCTGGTCGGGCACGGACGACGAGGCCGAGCTGCTGGCCGACTACCTCCAGGGCATCGCGCCGCCCCGGCCCGCGGGGATGTACCCGGAAACGCGCTCCTGAGGGCCTGCAAAACAATCGGTTGGGCAATTCTATTGGAGCCTAGGCAAGCTCCCCGAAGGACCCTGGCGATGGAACCACTTCTGGACACCACGAACCTACCCCCCTTGCCGGCTCCCTTCTGGTTCATCGAGTTCTTCAAGGTGCTGGGGTTCTCGCTCCACGCGATCCCGATGAACCTCTGGTACGCCGGGATTCTCGTCGCGCTGGGGCTGGCGGCCTGCGGCAGCGAGCACGGGCGGCGCTTCGCGGCCCGGCTGATGCTGCAAATGCCGGTGATCGTGGCCCTGGGGATCAATTTCGGCATCGTGCCGCTGTTGTTTCTCCAGTTGGCTTACGCGCGGGCCTTCTACCCGGCCACGATCCTCATGGCCTGGTTCTGGCTGGCGGTGGTCGTGCTGCTCGTTCCCGCCTACTACGGGGTCTACCTCTACGCTTTCGGGCTCGGCAAGGAGGGCGCGGCGATGACGCCCCTGAAGCGTGCCGCAGGCTGGCTCTCGGCCGTCTTCTTCGTGTGGATCGGATTTACGTTTGCCAACGGGCTCAGCCTGACCACCCGGGTCGAGCGGTGGCGGGCGATCTGGCTGGAGCACAACCTCGACGGGGCGGCAACCGGCTGGGGGCTCAACCTTTCCGATCCGAGCCTTTGGCCGAGGTGGCTCTTGATGTTCGGACTGGCCCTGGTCACCACCGCGGCCTGGATGGTCGTGGACGCGGCTTGGCTTGCCCCCCGCGAGAGCCGCCAATACAAGCGCTGGGCCCAGGACTTCGCCTTGCGGCTGGGGCTCGTGGGGGCGGCTTGGGCCGCGGTGGCCGGGACGTGGTACGTGTTCGGCACTTGGCCGCCGGAGGTATTCCAGGCCATGTTCCGGTCGCCGCAGGTAATCCTCACGCTGCTGACCGCGGCGTCGCCGTGGGCGGTCGGGGGACTGCTGTGGCTCTGGCGTCGCGGGGACATCAGCCGCGGCCAGGCGGCGGCGGTCGGCGCTGGCCAGGTGGGCACCCTTGCTTTGAACGCCATCGGCCGGCAGGTGGTTCAAAACCTGGAAGTGAGGCCGCTCGTCGACGCCCTGCCCGAACCTGCGGTCCAGTGGGGACCGATGGCGATGTTCCTCCTGGCGTTGGTGGCCGGGGCCCTGGCAGTCGCCTGGATCCTGATCCAGATCATAGGCGTGAAGGCGTCGCCCGAGGCCGCTCCGTGATTTCGCCGGCTCACGGCCGTTTTTGTCACTTTTTCCCGGGCCTGGACTCTATAGGAGGTAGGGGGGGCAACCCGGCGGCACCGGGGTGCTGTGGCAGTTGGGTGGCTGGGGCAAAGCGATATCCTCGTTCCCACGGTCCTCCGTGGGAACGCACCGTCCGCGACGCTCCGCGCCGCCGCCGACGCAGAGCGTCGGAAAATGTGGGTTCCCACGCGGAGCGTGGGAACCAGGAATCTCTTGACTGCAAGAAAAAGGGTGACTTATGACGCCTCTTGGCAACGCTCTGGCACGATGGACCCGGTGGGGCGGTCGCGCGGCGGTCCTGCTTGGCTTCGCCGTCGGCGTGGCCTTGCTGCTCTTATGGCTTTCGGGCAAGTTCGCGCCGAAGGTGCCGGTGAGCACTGCCACGGCCCGGTCCGAGGGTTCGGCGGTCGAGGGTCGCGTGGTGCCCGTCCGCGCGCTCCGGCTTCCCCGCTCGGAATCCGCCGTGGGCACGATCCGCGCCGTCCACGAAACCAGCATCGGCTCGAAGCTGCTGGCACGGGTCGTGGAGGTCAACCTCAAGGCCGGTCAGAGAGTGCAGGCGGGGGACGTCCTGGTCCGCCTGGACGATACCGACCTGCAGGCCAAGTTCCAGCAGGCCAAGGCCGCCGTGGCGTCCGCCCAGGCCCTCCGCGCCCAGGCAGATATCGATCAGAAACGGGCGGCCAAACTGATCGAGGCCAAGGCGGTCAGCCGGCAGCAATATGACACCGCCGTCACGGCGCTCCGATCGGCCGATGCCGACCTTCGCCGCGCGGAGGAGGCCGTCAAGGAGCTGCAAGCGACCCTGGATTGGGCCACGCTCCGGGCTCCCATGGGCGGGATCGTGATCGACAAGAAGGTCGACGTGGGCGACATGGTGATCCCGGGCCAGGTGCTGGTCACCCTGTTCGACCCGAAACGGATGCAACTGGTGGCCAGCGTGCGGGAGTCGCTGGCGCACAAGCTCCAGGTCGGCCAGGACATCGGCGTGCACGTCGAGGGGCTCAACAAGCGGTGCGCCGGGACGGTCAGCGAGATCGTCCCCGAGGCGCAGTCCGCCAGCCGCGCCTTCCAGGTGAAAGTGACCGGGCCCTGCCCCACCGGCATCTACACCGGCATGTTCGGCCGCCTGCTGATTCCGCTGGAGGAAGAGGAGGTGCTGGTCATTCCGCGGGAGGCGGTGCGGCACGTGGGTCAACTGGAGCTGGTGGAGGTCGTCCAGAAGGGCGAGGCGAGCCGGCGGGCAATTCGCACCGGGCGGACAATCGACGACGACGTGGAAGTGCTCTCCGGACTCCGCCAGGGCGAACAGGTCGTGATCCCCGCGGCGTCCGCAGCGGCGGAGGAGGCCGCCCATGGCTGAGCGTCCCGGCGTCTCCTCGGGCACTGCCCCGGGCGGGGAACACCACTTCACCAACCGGATCGTGAGGCTGTTCCTCGACTCGAACCTTTCCGTGCTCCTGATTCTCCTGGCCGCGGTCGTCGGCCTGGCGGCGCTCGGCTTGACGCCGCGCGAAGAGGACCCGCAGATCGTCGTCCCCCTGGCCGACGTGTACGTCAACTTCCCCGGTCACTCGGCGGCGGAAGTCGAGCAGTTGGTCACCACGCCCCTGGAAAAGATCCTCTACCAGATCGATGGCGTGGAGTACGTCTACTCGATGAGCCGCGAGAACCAGGGGATCATCACGGTCCGCTACTTCGTCGGGGAGGATCGCGAGCGGAGCCTGGTCAAGCTCTACAAGAAACTCGACGAGAACCTGGACCTCGTTCCGCCCGGCGTCAGCGGCTGGGTCGTCAAGCCGGTGGAGATCGACGACGTGCCCGTGGTGACGCTCACCCTGGCCGCCCAAGCCTCCCCTCTCCCCTTGGGAGAGGGGACGGGGGTGAGGGGTGCCACCAACCCTCACCCTAACCCTCTCCCAAAGGGAGAGGGGACGGTGGACGACATGACGCTGCGCCGGGTGGCAGAGGAAGTCACGCAGCGCCTCGCGGGAGTCCAGAACGTATCGCGGGCGTACGTTGTGGGGGGGCGGCCACGGGTGGTGCAGGTGCTGATGGACCCCGACCGGATGGCGGCCTATCACGTCTCCCCGCTCGAATTGCAGCGGGCGATCCAGGCGGCCAACGTCCGCCAGACTGCGGGGGATTTCCGCAGCCAGGACCAACTGATCCGCGTCGAGGCCGGAGAGCCCTTCGCCACCGCCCGGCAGTTGCGCGACCTGGTCGTCGGCGTGTTCGACGGCCGGCCGGTCTTCCTCAAGGACGTGGCCACCGTCGAGGACGGACCGGAGGAAGTCGCCGGCTACGTCCGCCACGGCTGGGGGCCGGCCCGGGGATTCACCAAGCACGAGTTCTTCCCCGGCACCGTGCTGGGCGAGGCATCGGAGAGCAAGTCCCAGAATATGTCCCCTCTCCCAAGGGGAGAGGGGACTGCGGCCGTGACCATCGCGATCGCCAAGAAAAAGGGCGCCAACGCCGTCTGGGTGGCCGACGCGATCTTGCGCGAGGCCGAAGAGCTGCGGCGGACGATCGTCCCCGACAACATGGAGCTGGTAGTCACCCGGAACTACGGCCTGACGGCCAACGAGAAGGTCAACGAGCTCGTCGAGGCCCTGGCGGTGGCCGTGTTGATCGTCGTGGCCCTGCTGACGCTCGGGCTGGGGTGGCGCGAGGCGACCATCGTGGCGGTCGCCGTGCCGGTCGTCTTCGGGCTGACCTTGGCGGTCAACCTGCTGTTGGGCTTCACGATCAACCGGGTGACGCTGTTTGCCTTGATCCTCTCGCTGGGGCTGTTGGTGGACGACCCGATCGTGGACGTGGAGAACATCGCCCGGCACTTCACCCTCCGCAAGCGAGCGACCCGGCGGATCGTGCTGGAGGCCGTGGCCGAGATCCGGCCGCCCTTGATCACGGCGACGCTGGCGGTCATCGTCAGCTTCCTGCCGATGTTCTTCATCACCGGGATGATGGGGCCGTACATGCGCCCCATGGCGCTCAACGTGCCGGTGACGATGATCATGTCTATGGTCGTGGCGTTCACGATCACGCCGTGGATGGCATACCACGTGCTCCGGCGGAAGTATGGCGGAGGGGAGGGGCGAGGGGCGCGAGACGAGGCTTCAGGGTTCAGGGTTCAGGGTTCAGGTGGAGGAGAACTCTCTCCCCTCACGCCGTCACCCCTTCACCCCGGCACCCCCTCACCCCCTCATCCCTCATCCCTCGTCCCTCGTCCCTCATCCCTTTCCCACGCCCACGACCCGCACGACCTCGACGCCATCAAACAGTCGCGGCTGTATAAGGTGTTCTATCCGCTGATGGCCCCCTTGCTCCACTCCCGGCTGGTGGCCTGGAGCTTCCTGATCGGCATGGTCGTCCTGACGTTCGGCGCGATGGGTCTGGCAGCCGTGCGGAGCGTGCCCCTGAAGATGCTCCCCTTCGACAACAAGAACGAGCTGCTCTTGGTGCTGGATTTCGACGAGGGGACGACCTTGGAGCGCTCCGACGCGGCGGTCCGCGAGTTCGAGGGCTACCTGGCCGGCGTGCCCGAGGTGGCCGATTACACGAGCTACGTCGGGCTGGCCTCGCCCATGGACTTTAACGGCCTGGTGCGGCACTACTATCTCCGGCAGGGGGATAACGTGGCGGAGCTGCGGATCAACCTGGCCGGCAAGAAGAACCGCGAGCTTCAGAGCCACGCGATCGGCCTGTGGATGCGCGACAAGCTGCAGGAGATTGCCGATCGCCGCCAGGCCCGCATGAAGCTCGTCGAGACGCCCCCCGGCCCGCCGGTGATCGCCACCGTGGTCGCCGAGGTCTACGGCCGGCCGGATCATCGCTACGAAGACATCCTCTCGGCCGCCGACGCCGTCCGGGCCCGCCTGGCGGTCGAGCCGGGCGTCGTGGACGTCGACGACGTCCGCGAGGCGGCCCAGCGCAAAATCACCTTCGTCACCGACAAGGAGAAAGCAAGTCTGAGCGGCATCACCACCGCCGAGATCGCCGGGACGCTCCAGGCGGTGTTGCAGGCCGGCACGGTCGGCCTGGTGCGGAGCGACACCGAGCGGAATCCCTTGCACATCGAGCTGCGGGTCCCCGTGGACCGCCGCACCAGCCCGGCCGACCTGGCAGAGATCCAGGTCAAAGGAAGCACGGGCCAACTGGTCCCGCTGGCCGAGCTGGGCCGGTGGCAAACGGCCCGCGTCGACCAGACGATCTACCACAAGAACCTCCAGCCCGTGGCCTACGTGTTTGCCGAGACCGCCGGACGGCCGCCGGCGGACGTGGTCGTGGACGTCCTGGCCGACAGAGCCGAGGGGCCCGCCGCCGCCAGTTCAAGCAAGCGCGTCGGCAACGGCTGGCTGGCCGGGGGAACTCCCCGCCCGGTCCTCCAGCGGACCTTCCTCTCCAACGGCAGCGGCGTCGCCTGGGCCGTGCCCGCGGGCTTCACCGTGGACTTTGCCGGCGAAGGGGAATGGAAGATCACGCTGGACGTGTTCCGCGACCTCGGGCTGGCCTTCGGCGCGGCAATGATTGCGATCTACGTGCTCCTGGTGGTCCAGACGGGCTCGTTCGCCGTCCCGGTGGTCGTGATGCTGGCGATCCCCCTGACGATCCTGGGCGTGATGCCGGGCTTCTGGCTACTGAACACCCTGAGCGCCCAGCAGGTGGGCGGCTTCCTCGATCCGGTCTATTTCACCGCCACCGGGATGATCGGCATGATCGCCCTGGCGGGGATCGTTACCCGCGACTCGATCATTTTGGTTGATTTCATCCACCTCTCGCTTGCCCGGGGCCGGTCGCTGTTCGACGCGATCATGGAGAGCCGCGTGGTGCGTCTGCGGCCGATCCTGCTGACCGCCACCGCCGCGATGCTGGGGGCGGTGCCGATCATCATCGACCCGATCTTTTCCGGCCTGGCCTGGTCGCTGATCTTCGGCCTGTTTGCCTCGACGCTCTTCACGCTGTTCGTGATTCCCGTGGTCTATTGGCTGCTGTACGCCAACAAGCCCGGCCACGGCATGCCGCAGTCGGCCTTGGACCAGGAAGAAGCGGAGGCCGCGCCGGCCGCGGTCGGTCTTGCCCGATCGGCTGAGAGGGAATGAATACGGAATACTGAACAGGGAATACGGAAGTCAGAATGGGGCCCCCTCGGAGGGTGCCCACGTTATCCCAAGTCATTACGATTCCGCTTCGGAAGAGCGGGTCCGTTCATTCTTCGTTCCGTATTCAGTATTCGCTATTCTGAATTCACTTCTCCGTGGCGCAGGTCTAACCGAGTTTCTCCGGCACTTCCTTCATGGGTCCCATCCAGCGGAGCTCGCGCTCGATGTCGCGGTGAAGCCGGTACTTCCTCGCCACGTCCGCCAGCTTTGCCCCGCGGATGTCAATCTTCGCCAGATCGTTCTGGCCCAGGCCGGCTTGTCCGCAGAAACCCAGGTAGCCCACCCAGGCCGAATCGATCCCCATCGCCTCCAGGCCCACGCGGTCGGCGGCCACGTAGTCCGTGGAAGCGATGGCGATCCGCGAGGGCACGCGATCGCCGTCGTTCGGCCCGTTGCCCTCCATCCCTTCGTGACCGTCGATCACGGTCGCGCCCCAGAACGGCTGGAGCTTCTGGGCCGTGAGCGCGATGTCGACGTGCGTCTGGCGGACGCCGCCGTGGTAGATCCGCTTGTCGTTCCATCGCTTGGTTTCCTTGCGCGGGCTGTGCAACGGCGCGCCGAGGGCCATGTTCTTGATCGACAGGGTGGCCACCACCGTGTTGTGGGTCTTCAGGATCGCCGAGCAGATAACATACGCGTCGGGGTCCATGAGCCGCGCGGCAAGCCGCACCGGCACGACGTGCAGATCGCCGTTGAGAATCGCGTGCGTCTGGAACGTCCCTTCCTCGTTCAGGTCCACCAGGCTGACCTGACGCGGCTTGTGCTCCGCCACGACCTCGCGGTAACGGAAGTGGTCGTAGCCCTCGGTCGTGAAGCCGGCCGAGGATTCGGCGATCACGACCGGGCCCTTGAAGCGCGGGGCGAGAAAATCCAGCACGCCCTGCAGGGCGTCCACGTGGGTCGAGGCAAGCTGGTTCACCGTGTTGACGATGTTGGGCTTGATGACCACGTACCTCTTGGTCTTGAGCACCGGCAGGATCTGATCCTCGATCGCCACCAGCGAATCGCAGATGTTCTTCCGCCGGCTCTCGCCGCTTACTACCGAGACCACGGATCGGCGGCCCGATGGACCGGGCGACTCCGCCGGTGTGACCGGTGGCGGGGTGGGTGTGGCGCTCGGCTGCTCCGCGAAGAGCAGTCTGCCCGACGCGGTGACTGCCGCAGCAGTCCCGAGGAAGCCCCTGCGTGAGATTCTGTGTTCCATGGTTCAGGCTCCGAATCAAGGTGGGGAGGGGCATCGCGCGGCGGCAGCGAGTGTCCTTCCCGAGACGCCCGCGCTTTCCGGCAAAGCCATGGCTCCAGCCTACCGGACGTACGTCGGCAGGTCAAGCATCCGGCATGATTTTCGACACTGCAGCGCGCGAATTGGGCTCCCGGTCGAATGGCAACGGCAATCCAGAACCCGCCAGGTCCCGTCGCCTTGCCGGCACAATTGTCCATCGTAGGTCGGCATCTAGAATTCACCAGGCGCAAGCGGTCCTTTACTTTCTGGGACGGGTTTGAGGAGTCCTCCGCTATGGGATTGAGCTTTGACAGAATGGCGGACCTGGTCAACCAGCATCATTGGGACTACTGGGAGATCTTTCCGGATGAATTGATCCTGGCCATCTTCTGGGAGGAGTCCACCTTTACCAACGCCAGGCAAATCGGCTGGAAACAGGGGGCCGTGGGATTCGGCCAGGTGGAACCGAGCACCGTGACGCTGGCCAACCTGTGGGCCAGGCGGGATTACCCGAGCGACTCCAATTGGACGCCCGCCGACATCCTGGCCTCCGAGCGGAAGGGGGTGCAGATCACTTCGCGGGTTTTGGCGCGATACTACGAAGCGCTGGGGAGCGTGCAGAGCGCCCTGAATGCGTATGCCGGTTCGTCCAACGCGCACATCCCCCCCCGCTGGATTCAGTGCCGCGACGCACTCGTGGCGATCAGCGACTACGGCGACACGGCCGCCGTCAAGGCGGCCCTGAAGCTCGCCAAGCCCAACTCCAACCCCGACGCCGCGTTCCCCTGAAGCCCGGGGGCGTCTGGCGTAAAGTACCTGCTTCTCCTCCTGTTTCGGGTGGACACTGACGGAGAGTGAATTCCGCAAAGTGTCCCCGGATTCGGCCCAGCCAGCGGTTCGCGCCGGCGCACCTTGATCCGGTCTGGTAGTGCGGCACGCAGTCCCGACACCAAGCGCGCGAAAGCGTTCTCCTGCGGACTGACGGACCGAGGGCCCCTGCTGTTTGATACGAGCCGCTAGATAGACTTCGGCGGGGGGCCAAGAAGGTCTTTGAGCAGCTTGTTGACAAGCTTCCGTGACGTAACGCTGGCCGTGGATACCGCATCCCTTTCGACAACGAGGAACCCATCCTCCGTGGTGGCGAGGAGATCGCGTCGTTTCTCAACGATTTCGCGGAGCCGCGCCTTGTTGCGGCACTTGTCCAGGTTGCCCCACGCATGGACAATACAGTTTCGCACGGCGACGAAGTCCTCCATCGTGTCCAAGTCTTCTGCCATTGCGGCGAGATCGAGGGCCGTGTGACGGCGAAGAAGCTGCCTGTGCTTCGAGAGCCAAGTGCCCCGGCGAATCGCGTTGAGTTTCGCGCTGTAGTCGGCCACCGAGCGCTCGCAAAGCAACTTGACCGATTCTTCGAGAAACGAGCAGTAGGCAATCAGCATGCAATAGCGAAACGTGTTGCGAAGTGCGTAGTCAATATGGCAGAAGTACTTGCGACAGATGTCCTCGTCGTCACACGTGTTGATGAATTGGCGTTCGTCGTCGGATAAGCGCTTCTCGACGTAAGCCTTGCAGTTCTTCAGGAAATCGAGGCGTTTCTTCAGGTAATCCACGAGCGCCAGCTTGTCGTGATCGGTGATGGTCATTGCTGAGTCTTTTTCACTCGCTTGCGGGCGATGCCCACCAGGGCGCGGAGTGCCGCGTTCACCGACTCGGAATCGGGAAAGAACTCGGCAACATCGGGGGCCAGCAAGACCACGTTGGTGCCTTGCGCGTAGCGTTTAGCGCACTTGCCCCGGACTCCCCTGCTAAAGTCATACTCCTCCAGCATGTCCGGGGCTCGTTTCGTCTTAGCGCCCTTCTTCATAGTCCTTCCTTTCGCGACGGGCCGCGACCCGCGCGCTGATGATCCGGCATCCTCCGCACTCTTGGTGTCTTCGCAATCTGTGCCCGACCAATAGCCACATTTGGTGGGACTCCGTCCCACCCTACGATTCTACCCATGCCTTCTCTGAGGATCAACACGACTTCACGCCGTGCCTCTTCCCTTCCTCGGGTCGGGCGGATACCGTGATAGAGACCGGCCCGCCGGGTAACGGCGGGGCGCGGGCCTCGCCAAGTCCCGGTTGCACCAACGGCAATGGAGGAACCGCCATGAAACCCATCCCATTCCCACGACAATCCTGGTGCCGAGCGCGTCTTGCCGCCCTGGGGCTTTGCCTCCTGGGCGCGATTGCCTGCGGGGGGCTCTTTGCCGCGGAGGCGCCCGCCGGGAAGGATTCCCGACCGAACATCCTTTACATCATGGCCGACGATCACGCCGCGCACGCGATCGGCGCGTACGGGAGCCGGGTGAACCGGACCCCGCAGATCGACCGGCTGGCCAAGGAGGGGATGCGGCTCACCCACTGCTTCGTCACCAATTCGATCTGCACGCCCAGCCGGGCCGCGATCATCACCGGGAAATACTCGCACATCAACGGCGTGCCGGTCTTCAACCGCTTCGACGGCAGCCAGCCCACGCTGGCCAAGCACCTCCAGGCGGCCGGCTACCACACGGGGATGATCGGCAAGTGGCACCTGGGGAGCGACCCGACGGGCTTCGACTACTGGAACATCCTTCCGGGCCAGGGCGTCTACCACAACCCGGTGCTGATCGAGATGGGCGAGCGAAAGAAGCACCGGGGGTACGTCACCGACCTGATCACCGACTTCTCCCTGGAGTTCCTGAAGAAGCGCCCGAAGGACCGGCCGTTCTTCCTGATGTGCCACCACAAGGCGCCGCACCGCCCGTGGCAGCCCGACGAGAAACACGCCAAGCTCTTCGCCAAGCAAGTGATTCCGGAGCCGGAGA
>Ga0153916_10002714_pt1 | contig 12949 bp, 12 predicted proteins | sample Opewatmetagenome_FD_109642 | JGI IMG/M metagenome (GOLD analysis project Ga0153916, IMG submission 109642) | Freshwater wetland microbial communities from Ohio, USA - Open water 3 Core 3 Depth 4 metaG | ecosystem: Environmental > Aquatic > Freshwater > Wetlands | place: USA: Ohio, Lake Erie...
GGCCATCTTCTCGAAGCTCGGCCTCGAACCGACAGTCGAGGACCATCGGCGGGTGCTCGCCGTTCTTGCGTACCTGCGAGGGTAGCGCCGCTGATCGCCGGGTATGCGCGCTGCCGTGCACCTGACGATGGGGCTCACCAGGCTTCTACGGCCCCGGCGACACACGGCAAGGAACCTTCTGGCGTGGCACCCGGACCGTCTCAGGATCGCCCGGCGCCCGCCGGCCGCAAGGCGTAGACCCGGCCCTGCTTGAGCTCGAGGTCCTCGAGCTCGGTCGTCGTGCGGACGTCGTACGCGGCGAGTTCGACCAGCTCGGCGGAAGGCAGGTAGCGGCGTCCGGGATCGCCGACCAGGACATCGATCCCGCGGGCGCGGGCCCGCTGCAGCCAGGGCAGGACCCGTTCGGCGAGTCGGGCGTCGTACCAGCAGTCGCCGGCCAGGATGACGTCGACGTCGGGCGCCTCCTCGTCGAGCACGTCCCGGCGCAGGGCCGTCACCCGTCGGCCGTTGGCCCGCGCGTTGAGCTGGACCGCCGCGACCGCGAAGACATCGATATCCGCGCCCGTCACCTCCGACGCGCCCGCGTGCATGGCGGCGATGGCGCACAGACCGGAGCCGGACGCCAGGTCGAACACGCGTCGACCGGCCACGGCCCCAGGGTGCTCTCGCAAGTACCGCCCGATCGCGAGGCCTCCCGCCCAGGCGAACGCCCAGTAGGGCAGGGCGGCGTCCGGGTCGCCCGTCTCGGTCTGGACGGCATGCCAGAGCGGCAACACCTCGTCGGCCAGCTGAAGGCGGATCTCCTCCAGCCCGGGAACGGGTCGAAGGCTGGTGTGACGGAGGACGAAGGCGCGAGGCGAGGCGGCCATTGACGCGACTGTACGGAGTTGAGGCCGCGGACGCGCGCTGGAGCGCGGTCGTGGAAGAGGTGCCAGATGCCACCCAATCCGGGCCGAATGGCTCGTGCCCGGGCGTGCAGCGGGCGGTCACCATCTCGAAGGTTTCGAGCGATGTGAGCGATTTGAGCGAGTTGTCCACGATGTCCGCCCCCCCTGTCGGTGCGCCGTCCGTCGATCCCACCGACGCCACGCCTCCGCGCCCCGCGCCGTCCGGGGTGCTGCTCATGGCCTACGGCGGGCCGGAGCGTCTCGACCAGGTCGAGGACTACTACCGCGACATCCGCCGCGGCAGCCCACCACCGCCCGAGCTCCTCGAGGAGCTGATCGGCCGCTACCGTGCGATCGGCGGTGGATCGCCCCTGTCGGCCATGGTGGAACGGCAGCGAGCAGCCCTGGAGGCTGAGCTGGCGACACGCGGCGTCGCCGTCGCCGTCTACGCGGGGATGCGTCACATCGAGCCGCGCATCGGCCGGGTCGTCCGGCAGATGGCCGCCAACGGTGTCCGCTGGATCGTGGCGATCGCCCTCGCGCCGCAGCGCTCCTCGAACGCCGCAGGGTACCGGCGCGCGGTCGACGAGGCGCTGGCTGACATGGGTGCGCCGGCGCCTCGCGCCGACTTCGTCGAGTCGTGGCACGACCAGCCTCGCTTCGTCGAGGCGCTCGCGGTTGCAACCGCCGAGGCGCTCGGCCGGTTCCCCGACCCAGGCAGCGTGCACGTCATGTTCACTGCCCACAGCCTTCCTGCCCGCGTGCTGGCGGAGGGCGACCGCTACCCGGAGGAGGTCGCGAGGACGGCCGCGCTCGTCGCCGAGCGGCTCGGGCTCGCCACGTACACGGTCGCCTTCCAGAGTGCCGGTCGGACCGGGGAGCCATGGCTGGGCCCCGAGATCCGCGACGAGATTCGACGTCTCGCCGGCGCTGGCGTACGCGACCTCGTCGTCTGCCCGGTGGGATTCGTGGCCGACCACCTCGAGGTCCTGTACGACATCGATATCGAAGCTCGTGCTGTCGCGCACGAAGCCGGCGTCCGGTTCGAGCGTGCTCGATCGATGAACGACGATCCGACATTCATCCGCGGGCTGGCCGACCTGGTCGTCGACGCCCTGGTGGATTCCCAGGCTGAGCGATCGCCACAGAGTTGACCGCAACCCCATCGAACGAGGTAGACATGGAAGCGCCTCCCGACATTGACCGCGCCACCCGTCCGCCCCACGAGGCCGGGGCAACCGGTGCCGGCGCACGGTCGGGTGAACACCCGGGTGGTCACCCGACGGCTGTCGGCGCCGTCCGGCCCGACGGCTACGTGTACGGACGGGCGCCCATGCTCGTGTACTGGGAGACCACGCTCTCGTGCGGACTCGCCTGCCGCCATTGCCGCGCGACTGCGGTGGCGGAGCGCAGTCCGGACGAGCTGACCACCGGCGAGGGCAGGGCGCTCCTCGATGCGATCACCGGCTTCGGGCGACCCTACCCGCACGTCGTCTTCACCGGCGGCGATCCGCTCCGACGGCCCGATCTCGAGGAGTTCGTGGGTGCCGCGACCGAACGCGGGATCGGCGCCTCGCTCGCGCCCGCTGCCACGCCTGACATGACGCTCGAGCGGCTCGTCGCGCTCAAGCAGGCTGGAATCCAGACGATGTCGCTCAGCATCGATGGCTCCGATGCGGCCCGCCATGACGGGTTCCGGGGTGTCCCCGGCACGTTCGAGCTGACGATGCGTGCGGTCGACTGGGTCCATCGCGCTGGGCTCCCGCTCCAGGTCAATACGCTCGTGACGGACGAGACCCTGCCGGACCTGCCCGCCGTCTATGAGCTGATGCGACGGCTCGGGATCATGCGCTGGAGCCTCTTCTTCCTCATCTCGGTCGGACGCGGGTCCGGGCTCAGGGAGATCACAGCGGCCGAGTCCGAGCGGCTCAATCACTGGCTCTACGACCTGTCGCGCGAGGCGCCGTTCGCCATCAAGACGACCGAGGCGACGCATTACCGGCGGGTCGCGATCAGGCGGATGCGCGAGGAGGGCCTCGACGAGGCTGCGATCGCTGCGACATCGGTTGGGCGCGGATTCGGCGTGCGCGACGGGAACGGGATCCTGTTCGTCGCCCACGACGGGACGGTCTATCCGTCCGGCTTCCTGCCCGCGGCCACTGGCAACGTCCGGACGGACGACGTTGTCGCGCTCTACCGCAGCCACCCAGTCTTCACGAGCCTGCGCGACGTCTCGACCTACAAGGGTCGTTGCGGGCAATGCGAGTACCGCCAGCTGTGTGGGGGATCTCGCGCGCGGGCGTTCGCCTGGACCGGCGACATCCTCGAGGCGGATCCCCTGTGTCCGTACGTCCCCTCCGTCCAGCCGTCGATCGAGCGTTGACGTCGTGGTCATGAGCCGGTCCGGGGTCCTCGTCGTCGGCGGCGGGATCACCGGCCTGAGTGCCGCCTATGAGCTCTCGCGCGCGGGCGTGCCCACGACAGTCATCGAGGCGTCCGACCGGTTCGGAGGCAAGGTGCGGACGGAGCAGACCGATGGCTTCCTCGTCGAGTGGGGACCCGATTCGTTCGTCTCCTACCGCCCGGCGGCGATGCACCTGGCCGATGAGCTCGGCCTTGGCGGAGCGCTCGTCCGACCGCTCGAGCCGCGCGAGGTGTTCATCCGCGCCGGCGGCAGGTTCACGCCGATGCCCCAGGAGATGGGTCTCGTCCTGCCCGGCGCAGTGAGGCCATTTCTGACGACACCGCTGCTCTCGCCGCTCCAGAAGCTGCGCGTTGGGCTGGACCTGCTGCTGCCACGGACGCGGCTCGTCGATGACGTCGGGGTCGGCCCGTACCTGCGCCACCGTCTCGGGCGAGCGCTCGTCGAGCGGCTCGCCGGCCCGCTGATCGGCGGCGTCTACGGCACGCCGGTCGACGAGTTGAGCCTGCTCGCGGTCGTACCACAGCTCCGCGATGCCGAGCTGCGCCATCGCAGCCTGCTGCTGGCCAGCCTCGCCTCGCGGCGCGGACGCCAGGCAGGAGCCGGGTCGCCGTTCGTCACGCTGGCAGGCGGCACCGGCCAGCTCGTCGACGGCCTGGTGGCTGTGCTCCGGGAGGCCCCGGACGTGGATCTCCGAACCGGAGTCGCGGTCGCCCGGCTCGAGCCCCGTGGCTTGCACACGGACGTGTGGCTGCAGTCCGGGGAGATCCTTCAACCCGCGGCGACGATCCTGACCGCGCCGGGCCCGATGGCAGCCAGCATCCTCGAGCCCATCGCGCCTGGCGCCGCCGCGGCCCTGCGCGACATCCGTCACGGGACGACCGCGCTTGTCTCGCTCGCCTATCGAACGGACCAGTTCGCGCGGCCGCCGGCCGGTCACGGCTTCCTCGTCGCCGCCGGCGAGCCGTTGTCGATCGACGCCTGCACGATCAGCTCGAACAAGTGGCCCGGTCGCGCGCCCGAGGGCACCGTGCTTCTGAGGGCCTTCGTCGGTTCGCGTAGCGGGCGCTCGCTCGAGCTGTCCGATGAGGCGCTCGTCGCCGCGGCCCAGCGGGACGTGGCCGAGACGCTCGGTGCCCGGGGCACGCCGCTCCTCGTGCGCGTTGCCCGCTGGTCGCAGATGATGCCGCAGTACACCGTCGGGCACCTGTCGCGAGTCGCGTCCGTCGAGGCTGCGCTGGCCGGCAGGCCCGAGATCGCGCTCGCCGGCGCGACGTTCCGTGGCGTCGGCGTGCCGGACTGCGTCGCCCAGGGTCGCTCCGCCGCGCGGCGGGTGATCGAGCGCTTGAAGGGGACCGTGCCGGAGTGGGCCGATCAACCCGAGACGACCGCGATCCCAGCGGCCACGATGCAGTCGCGGCTCAACGGTGCTTCTGCGAATTCAAGCAGGATTGTGAAGGTCTGATGCGACCGGGTCACGCTGGTCCGGCATCCGAATGGGTCACCCTGGGCGTGGCGAGCCGGATGCTCGGGATCCTGACCCTCGTTGCGCGCCAGCGGGGCTTCGATGTGGAGGCGACCGTCGAGCTGATGGTGTCGGCCGAGACGGTCATGGATCGGATGCTCGTCGCGGCCATGGCGGGCCACCGGATCGGGCGGTGCGGGACAAGCCACGAAGGCCGGGACGGGCGAGCCAGGCGTCGGTCGGACCGGACGCCCCAGGCCGGGCCGATCGCGTGACAGACGAGCTCGCCGTCCTCCTGGCTCACGCGCGGCATGTTCCCGTCCCCGCGCGGGTCCGGCTTGCCGAGCGGCTCCGGGCCATCCGACCGGAAGGCTCCGTCCTCCTCGAGACCTGTCATCGGGTCGAGCTGTACGGCCCCCTTGCCGTCCTCGACGAGCTCGCCCGATGGGAACCCATCCCCGGCGTCGAGCTCGAGGTCGGCGTGGAGGCGGCCCGCCATGCGATCCGCGTTGCCGTCGGTCGCGATTCGGCCGTCGTGGCGGAGGATCAGGTCCTGCATCAGCTCCGCAACAGCGTCCAGGAGGCCCGCCGTCGCGGGCCGCTCACCCCCGGGCTCGACCGACTGTTCGATCTTGCGCTCGGATCGGGTCGCCGGGCCAGGAGCTGGCTGCCCGCTCGACGACCGTCGCTCGCGGACGTCGCGCTCGCGGAGGCATCGGGACGCCGTCCAATCCACCCTGGGCCGGTGCTCGTGGTCGGAGCCGGGATGATGGGCGCTCTCGCGGCACGAGCCGTGGTCGCCGCCGGTCGCTCGCTCGTCCTTGCCAACCGGACGCCGCAACGCGCGATGCGGCTCGCCGCCGAGTCCGGCGGGACGATGACGGGGCTGGACCCGGGCGCCGTCGAGCTGCTCGGATTCGCGGGCGTGATCGTGGCGCTGTCGGGTCCATGGCTGCTCGCCGACGCCTCACGCGGCGCGCTCGTCGACGGAGGGGCGTGGATCGTCGATCTGTCTGCCCCGCCGGCCGTCCCCGACGAGCTCGTCCGGCGCCTGGGGCCCCGCTTCGTCTCGATCGACGACCTTGCCCGGGAGGATGACCATACGCGCCCCGCCGCCCTCCTGACCCGACTCGACGCCCTCGTCGACGAGACGCTCGTCGCGTACCTGGACTGGACCGTCCGTGAGCGCCAGCGCGAGGCGGCGAGCGTCCTGGCCGATCGCGCCACCGAGGCCCGCTCGGCGGAGCTCGCCGACCTCTGGCACCGGATGCCCACGCTCGATCCGGCCGCTCGCGCGGAGGTGGAGCGAATGGCCGAACGCCTGAGCGAACGGCTCCTCCGCCGGCCGCTGGAACGCCTCCGGCAGGACGACGACGGGCGGCACGACCGGGCCGCACGCGAGCTGTTCGGCCTGTGAGCGCGCCCGTCGTCCGGATCGGGACCCGTGGGAGCGCGCTCGCCCGCGCCCAGGCGGGGTTCGTGGCCGCGTCACTCGAGGCACGGGGGCGCCCGTACGAGATCGTGGTCGTGAAGACCGAAGGCGATCGCGGCGCACCCGATACCGCGACGATCGACCATCTCCCGACCCGCCGGGCCGTCGAGGCGGAGCGGGCCTTCCTGCGAGCCGCCGGAGGGGGCTGTCGCGCTCCGATCGGGGCCGTCGCCGAGACAACAGGCGAGCGGATCCACCTCTTCGCCGGATACGCCACCGTCGACGGGACGGCGACCGCATTCGGTGAATCCGAGGGGCCGATCGCGGATGGGCCCACCCTGGCTGCCGAGCTCGCCCGGAGGCTCGCCGAGCGGCTGGATCGAGCCTCGGTCGCGACCGGCGCCCGGCCCGCATGAGCGACCGGTTCCTGCGGGCGGCCAGGCGCGAGACGGTCGACGCCACCCCGGTCTGGTTCATGCGCCAGGCGGGCCGCTCACTGCCGGAGTACCGGCGGATCCGTGAGCGCGCCACGCTGGCCGGGATCGTGCGCGACGCTGCGCTGTGCGCCGAGGTCACGCTCCAGCCGGTCCGTCGGCTCGGGGTCGATGCCGCGATCCTGTTCGCCGACATCACAACGCCGCTGCCCGGCATCGGCGTCGGCGTCGAGATCGTCGACGGCGTCGGGCCGGTGATCGCGCATCCGATTCGGCTGCGCGCGGACCTCGATGGTCTCCCGGAGACGTTCGACGTCGGCGCGGTCGCGCCGCTCCTCGACGCGATCCGACTGCTGAGGAACGAGCTCGACGTGCCACTCATCGGTTTCGCGGGCGCGCCGTTCACGCTGGCCTCCTACCTCGTGGAAGGCGGCCCGAAGCGCGAGGCGATCGCGCTCAAGCGGATGATCGTTGGGGACCCGGAGCTCGCGGCCGGCCTGTTCGAACGGCTGACCACGATGACGATCGACTACCTGCGCGCACAGGTCGAGGCGGGCGTCCAGGCCGTCCAGGTCTTCGACTCGTGGATCGGCGCGCTCGGCCCGTTCGACTACGAGCGCGCGGTCGCACCCCACATGCGCCGGCTCTTCGGGGCGCTCGGAAGCCTCGGCGTCCGGACGATCCATTTCGGGACCGGGGCGTCCGGGATGCTCGACCGGATCGGGGCGGCCGGCGGCGACGTGATCGGGCTCGACTGGCGGATCGGGCTCGCGGACGGCTGGGCACGGGTGCCCGGTCGGGCGGTCCAGGGCAACCTCGACCCGGCGGTCCTCCTCGGGCCGTGGGAGGCGGTCGAGCGACAGGCGCGCTGGGTCCTCCAGCAGGCGGGCGGGCGCGACGGCCACATCTTCAACCTCGGCCACGGGGTGCTGCCGGAGACCGATCCCGACCTGCTCGTTCGGCTCGTCGGCCTCGTCCACGAGGAGACTGAACGAACGACCCGCGAATGATCAGGAGCGCTCGCCGATGCGCGCCTCGAACCCGCGGACGTGTGCGTCCAGCAGGGCTTCAAACTGCTTCGCCGAATCGAACGCCTCGGGTTCGGCCGACGCCATGATCGCCGTCAGGATCGGATAGTCGTCCGGCGACAGCCCGGCGTAGACGGTTTCGATCGCCTGCTGCTCGATCGGTTCAGTGCCCGGGGTGACGCCGGCTTCGACCAGCGTGCTGCCGATGACCAGGGCCGCGGCGCCATTGATCACTTCGAGCGACTCGAGCGGGGTCAGCCCACCGCGCACGAGCAAGGTCGCGGCAGCTTCGATGAGCCGCAATCCAGCCGGGGTCAGCGGCGGCCGGGTCGACGCGACGGGGAGCGCATTCGGGTGAGTGAGCAGGGCCTGACGGTAGTCGCCCGAAGCGCGACTGGTCACAGGTCCCATCCGGAAGCGGACCCAGGTGCGAGATAGCCGGCGAATGAAGAGTCGTCCGCCCGGAAATACCGAGCCCTCGTGATGCGGTGACGGGCCCGTTAGCTCGAAGCTTCAGCTCAGGCCGGACGAGGCCGACGAGAACGGAAGGACAGGTCGAGATGAACGGTTACGCGATGGAAGTCTTTGCCGAGGAGCAGGTGCGGGAGCGGCTCAAGGACGCCGAGAACCGGCGTCTGCTCCGGGAGGCGGCAGCGACGAGGGAGAGCGAACCGAGCGGCGGCCTGCCGTGGCGTGCGAAGTTCACGCTCGCCATCCGCCGGCTCGCCCGAGCTACCGAGGCGTCGTAGCCAAGGGCCGGACGAATCCCCATCCTCGCGTGAGGCCTGTGGATGACTAGCCTGATAATCGACAGCATGGCTGTCCGTGTCTCGAGTCCTGTCCTCATCGGTCGTTCGAATGAACTCGAGCGACTCGTGATCGCATGGCAGATCGCGCGCAACGGGAAGAGCAGCACGACCCTGATCGCGGGCGAGGCCGGTGTCGGCAAGACGAGGCTGGTGTCCGACTTCGCCGATCGCGCACAGGACGAGGGGGCCGTCGTGCTGCTCGGTGGCTGTATCGATCTCGGCGAGGGTGCCCTGCCGTATGCGCCGGTGGTCGAAGCCCTGCGCGGCCTGGTTCGACGCGCCGGCTCCGAGGAGCTGGAGGCCGTGATCGGTCACGGCCGCGCCGAGCTGGCGCGCCTGGTGCCGGATCTCGGGCCCGTGGCGGAGGAGTCCACTTCCGCTCTGAGCATCGCTTCAGCCCAGGGCCGGCTGTTCGAGCTGCTCCTCGGCGTGCTCGAACGCCTGGCGGCCCGGACGCCCGTCGTCTTCATCGTCGAGGACCTCCATTGGTCCGATCGCTCGACGCGCGACCTGCTCGGATTCCTCGTGCGCAATCTGCGTGACACCGCGTTGATGCTCCTGCTGACCTATCGCTCGGACGAGCTCCACCGCCGCCATCCCCTGCTGCCGTTCCTGGCCGAGCTCGGCCGGACCGGCCGCGTCGAGCGGCTCGAGCTCCAACCCTTCGATGGTCGTGAATCGGCCGCGCAGCTCCAGGCCATCGCCGGGCGCGACCTCGACACGGCGCTCATCGAATCGATCCATGCCCGAGCGGGCGGCAACGCGTTCTTCGCCGAGGAGCTGCTCATGGCGGCGGGAGAGGACGGTCGGACCGAGCTTCCCGCCACGCTGCGCGACGTGCTGCTGGCGCGGGTTGCCGAGCTCGCCGAGCCGACGCAGGAATTCCTCCGGGTCGCCTCGGCGGCCGGGCAGCGCGTCGACCCGGCACTCCTGGCTGCCGCAGCGTCGATCGATGAAGTGGCACTCACCGACGCCCTTCGCGAGTGCGTCAGTCGCCAGGTCCTCGTCCCGGATCCGACAGCGGGCACCGAGCGCTACGCATTCCGCCACGCGCTCCTTCAGGAGGCGGTCTACGACGACCTCTTGCCCGGTGAACGGACTCGCCTGCACTCCGCGTTCGCCCGGACCCTCGAGGCCAGGTCCTCGGGGGACGGGTCGTACGCGGCGGAGCTCGCCTATCACTGGTACGCCGCCCATGACCTGCCGCGCGCCCTCGAATCGGCGGTCGCCGCGGGCCTCGCGGCCGAGGAGCGGTATGCCTTCCCAGAAGCCCTCGCCCAGTACGAGCGCGCGATCGACCTGTGGGATCAGGTTCCCGACGCGGACGCGCGCACGGGGCGCGACCGGATCGACGTCCTCGCGGCCCTCGCGAACGTCGCTGGCTACCACGAGCCTGTGCGAGCCGTGTCGCATATCCAGGCCGCCATCCGACTGGCCGACGAGGCCGGCGACTCGGTTCGGAGCGGTCTCCTGAACGAGCGACTCGGTCGCTATGCCTGGATCGCTGGCCAGGGCGAGCTTGCGAAAGAAGGGTATCGGACCGCCGTGCGGATGACGCCAGCCGAACCGCCATCGGTGGCGCGCGCGCGAGCGATGGCCGGGCTCGCCCAGATCCTGATGCTCGGTGGCCGGTACCAGGAGTCGCGGGAGGTGGCAGAGGAGGCGCTCGTCCTCGCTCGTGCGGTGGGCGCACCGGATATCGAGGGTCACGCGCTGAACACCAGGGGCCTCAGCCGAGGCGTCGCTGGCGAGGTCGAAGGCGGTCTCCAGGATCTCGCCGCCGCACTGCGCATTGCCGAAGCGGTCGACAGCGTCGACGACATCGGCCGGGCATACGCGAACTGGACCTGGCTCCTCGAACTCGTCGGACGGTTGGAGGAGGCGGTCGAGGTGGCGTCGGTCGGAGTGGAGACCACAGCTCGGCTCGGTCTCATGCGATTCTTCGGCACGCACCTGCTCTGCAACGTGGCCGACTCTCAATACCGCCTGGGCCTGTGGGATGAGGCGGAACGAGCCGCGCGGCGCGCCGACGAAGCCGGGCCGCTCGGGGTCAACGAGATCCTCACGCAGGAGCTGCTCGGCCGGTTGGCCGTTGCCCACGGGCGGTTCGAGGAAGCGGGCGAGCGCCTGCGGCCGATAGCGCTCCTGGCTGAGCGCGCCGTCGACATCCAGTTCGTCGGCCCTGTCGAGGCGAGCCTGGCCGAGCTTGCGTTGTGGCAGGGCCGGCCCAACGACGCCGCAGAGCGGGTGGCGGCGGCGATCCGACTGATCGACCACTCGCCCGAGATCCGGATCGGCGAGATCTACGCGCTTGGCCTGCGGGCCAATGCCGATGTCGCAGAGCTCGCCCGTATTCGCCGGACACCCGGTCAGGAGCGTCAGGCGACTGCGGCGGGCGATGAGCTCCTCGATCGGATCCGGCGGCGACATGTCGATGTCGTCGCGACGCGGCCCGGATTCGAGCTGATGTCGAAGGCGTGGCTCCTGCTGTGCGAGGCCGAATCGGCGCGGCTCCACCGGCGAGCCGAACCCGACGCCTGGCTGGCGTGCGTCCAGGCCTGGGAGCAGGTGGGGTGTCCCTACGTGGTCGCCTACGGACATTGGCGGGAGGCCGAGGCGCGTCTCGCGGCGCGTGGCGACCGCGTCCTGGTCGCGAGCGCGTTGCGGGCCGCGCGCGAAACGGCGGAACGGCTCGGGGCCGAGCCGTTGCTCCGAGAGGTGATGGCGCTCGCGGCGCGGGCGCGGCTGACCCTCGACCCAAGCGAGCCGGAGGACGCCGCGGTCGCGATCGATGAGGCGGCGAGGTTCGGATTGACGGCGCGCGAGCGCGAGGTGCTCGTGCTCGTGGCGCTTGGTCGCACGAACCGCCAGATCGCCGAGGAGCTGTTCATCAGCGGCAACACGGCGGGCGTGCACGTGTCGAACATCATCGGCAAGCTGGGGGTGACCGGCCGAGGCGAGGCGGCCGCCGTGGCACACCGGCTGGGTCTCGTCCCAGGTGCACGCGACAGCGGCTGAAGCCAGACTCCCGTCAGGGCGAGGATCCGTTTGCCGGGATCGTGGGACAAGCGGGCCACAACCCGGTACGCTCCCTGCTGCTCACGCTGTCGACACCGGGGGACCGTTGGAGGGAGATGAGCCATGGCGCGTACCCGTCACGAGTCCAGCGTCACCGCGGTTTCCTGGATTCCGTCAGAGGCCATCGAAGGTCTGTCCAAGGTCCCGTTCGAGCTCGGGGTGACCCACTACGACCAGCCGCCACCCGATCGGCTCATGGACCTCGAAGAGCTGCGAAAGACGGACAGGTTTCGCGAAGCGAACGAGCTGCGGGCCTACGTTGACGTCGAGGATGGCAAGATCGTCGGGCAGGGCTACCTCGGAGGTGGGCACATCGGAGCCACGACCGTGCGGCTTGGACCGGCAAGCATCCGCTTCCCCGCCGTTCATCTGCCGGATATCCAGCACGAGCCCGAGGTCGGACCAACGTCCGTCCGCTTCGTCCAGACCGTCGGCGGTCGGATGGGGCTGCCGACGCCGCGACCGGTGGCGCGCAAGCCGTACGGGCAGTTCTGGCCGTCGATCGCGTGGACGACCCTGGAGCTGACGATCAACGTCGACGGGTCGGCGACCTACGGGCTCGCGGGTGCCAGCCCGTTCCCGCGTCACTGGATCTATGACGACGACGGCCGGCTGGTCCAGAAGTCCGCGGTCGTCGACTTCAAGAAGTGGTTCAACGAGGCCTTCGGCGACAACACGCCCTGGGGCGCAGCCGACTCGCCGGCGATCGCCAGCGCCGTCGAATCGGCGATCGAGCGCCGGCTGTCGGCCGAGATCATGCATGGCGGCGCGAAGCCGACGATCCGGACGCTCCAGGCAGGCGAGGCGCTCATGACGCAGGGGGATGAGGCGAGCCAGGTCTACCTCATCCTCGACGGGATGTTCCTGGTCGAGGTAGATGGCCGCGAGGTCGCGGAGATCGGTCCCGGAGCGGTCGTCGGCGAGCGCGCTTCGCAGGCAGGCGGCATTCGCACGGCAACGCTCCGGGCCACGACGCGTGCCCGTGTGGCCGAGACGTCGCCGGATCTCCTGGGTCGGCTGGAGCTTGACGCGTTGGCCGAGACGCACCATCGGGAGGCGCCTCCCGGCTGAGGGTCTTTCGGGCACGATGGCTCTAGCCCGGCAGCGCCGGAAGCGCGACCATTCGGTGATCCGGAGGCTCGCGATGTCGACGTTGACCCGCACGAGGACGATCAGCCCCCCACCCGACCTGGATCCATCGGGCGTCCCGAGTCTCGACCGACCGATCTCGGCTCATCGGCGTCGGCGAGTCCCGCGATTGACGGGCCTTGCGCCCGGCAGCGCCATTGCCCTCGTGCAACTGGTCGATCCGCCCCGTCGTGACCGGCCCTGGATCTGGGGTCTCGTTGACGGCGGCCGCACCATCCTGTTCCAGGTGGACGAAGCGACGGCCC
>Ga0153916_10002715_pt1 | contig 12949 bp, 10 predicted proteins | sample Opewatmetagenome_FD_109642 | JGI IMG/M metagenome (GOLD analysis project Ga0153916, IMG submission 109642) | Freshwater wetland microbial communities from Ohio, USA - Open water 3 Core 3 Depth 4 metaG | ecosystem: Environmental > Aquatic > Freshwater > Wetlands | place: USA: Ohio, Lake Erie...
AACTTCGCCATGATGCCCCAATTGGCCCGATTTGCCAACAGCAATCTCAAAGATGTGTAGAACAACGAGCCACAAGCGGCCGGGCTAAACAATCGGCTCTGGCATTACTTTTCTGAGGATCAACAATTACTTGATTGTGGGCCCGGCGGACCGGCCGGTCAAGGGGCGCCGGGATCGCACAGTCCCCCCGACCCTCATATTCCCCCAGACCTCCGCCGCCCCGATTTGCCCTGGCGGCGTTCAGGAGTTATGAAATCAAAGTGGGACCTCAGGTTCACCGCGGCAAACGAACGACCGATGGCCTCCGACCTCAGCGAAATCGACTACATCCTCGCCGGCCTGGGCATCCAGGAACACCGAACCACCGGATCGACCGTAAGGAAGGAGCGGCGGCGCGTGCCGCGCACTCCCTTCCCGACGCTCCAGCGGATCGCCCCCTGGGACGGCGCCATCGCGCCGCAGGAAGCCGATTACTTCCGCGTCACGTGCCGCGACCTGAGCCGGGCCGGCTTCTCGTTCCTCTTCCCCCAGCGCCCCGATTTCTGGGAGCTGGTGGCCGAACTCCGCACCTTCCGGGAGACGCTCTATCTGGCGGCCGAGGTCTGCCACATGGTGGAAGTTGTCGTGTCTGGCTCGGGCGAGGTCGTCCCGGTCAATTTCCTGGAGGAGAGACACCTCGCGGGTGGCAGCTTGGAGGGACGCCGCCCGACGTTCCTCGTCGGCTGCCGTTTCCTGCGCCGCATGCGGACGCGGAAACTGCGGCGCTAAGCGGAACCGGTGCGAGGGGGACAGTCCCCGACAACGTCTCCAGCCAACGATCACTTCACCCGCCACTCGAGGATCCCCGCGGAAAAGTCGGGCTGGAGCTCGGCTACCAAGCGGAGTTGCCTGGTGGTGACCCGGGCGAAGCCGACCGCGTTGAGCTTGTCGCGATCGACGCCGTAGGGGCCGGCGGCCTCGACCGGCCACTCCTGCGCAGCCGGCCCGCTGCCGATCGTGGGGAACGAAGCGATCCGCAGCCGCGCACAGCCCATGGGAATGAGCGTGACCGTCTCCTCCGGCTCGTCCGATTTTGTAGGGCTTTCCCGCAACAGCCCCACCAGGCCCAGGCGGTCCTGCCTCCAGCCGGGGATCTTTCGGGCCTTGGCGCGGAGCTCGATCGGGGCGGCGTCCCATCGGAAGGGCTGCGGCGGGACCGGGGCATCCTTGACAACGACCTCGAACGACCCGGCGGGGTTCTGCTCGTCCAGCACCAGGCCGTAGTTCCACGCCGTCGTGGGGTAGATCTCCAGGGCGGGCCACTTGTCCGTCCCCCCCGCCCGGACGATCCTCTCGCCAATCTTCAAGCTGTACGTCAGCGGCCCGCGGTTGACGGAGACGCTATTCTTGTTGCGGACCCAGCGGGTCAGGCCGATCTTCATCGGCAGGCGGAGCGTGATCTTGTCGCCTTCCTGGAAGGTGCGGTCGACCAGCAGGTAAGAGAGCGGCCGCACCTCGAGGGTCTGATCGCGGTCGTTGATCCGGATTTCGACCCGATCGCACCAGCCGGGCACGCGGAAATACAGTGGGAAACGCACCGCCTTGGCCGTCGAGAAGCCCAGCTCGATCGTGTCGCCGAAGGGGTAGTCGGTCTTCTCGGTGATCTTCACTTCAGCGCCGTCGCCCACCTTGGCCTTCACCACGCAGGGGGCGTACATCGCGGCGGCCAGGCCGTTGCCCGCCGTGGCCATCCAGAGGTGCTCGGTGAAATAGGGCCAGGCGTGGGCCACGTTGTGCTGGCAGCAGCGGTGCGAGCGGGGATCGTACAGGAGCATCGCGCCGCCGTTTTGCAGCCCCGGCGACTTGTTCCGCCGGTCGGAGAGGATCATGTTCGGCGCGGTCAGGTAGCGCAGGGCCTTGTAGTCGGCGGTCATCGAGGCAGGGAGCGAATTGAAGGCCACGTCCTCGCAGCGATCCGCCCACTTGGGATCGCCGCTGATCGCCAGCAGCATCTCGTGGGAGAGCATCATCTCGGCCATGGTGCAGGTCTCGGTGGCCTGGCGGGGATCGGTGTAGCCGGGCCGGCAGTTCTCGTCGGCCCCATAGAGGCCGCCGGGGACCTGGCCGTAGATGTCGCGGACCGTGTTGTAGTCCCGCTCGGTGGCCGCCAGGAACTTTGGGTCTTTTGCCTGCTGGAAGTACACGGCCGGACCGCGGAACGACTGGGAGATGTTCACCCCGTGCCAATTGGCCACGCCGGCGGTCCAGTTGGCCGTATGGCGGTGGATCTTCTCACCCAGCTCCAAGAGCCACGGCTCGCCGGTGCGGTTGTAGAGCCACAAGACGCTGGCCAGGTTGTCGGCCGCCCGCTGCTGCTGCCAGAAAGGCAGGAGGAAGTCGGCCTCGGGGATGCCCAACTCGTAGCGGAAGTACCTGGCCATGAGCTTCGGCACGCGCTCGTCGCCGGAATACTCGTAGTACGACTGCAAGGCGTTGAGCATCACCATGTTCGGCCAAAGGTCGGGCTTGCCGCCCTTCGGAGTGGAGATGTTGGTCAGGTTGCGGCGCGGGCCGAAATAGCCGTCCTCGCGCTGGCTGGCGATGGCCGGCTCGATCCACCGCTTCGCTTCCTTGATGATCCGCGGATCGTCCAGCAAATAGCCCAGGTCGCCGAACCCCTTGAGCCAGTAGGGCAGCTCCTCCCAGAAGCTCCGGTCGCCCACGCCGTCGGGCCGCAGCCAGGCGTTCCCCTCGGGCGCGAGGAAGCCGCTCAGCTCGTCCAAGTGCCCGCTGAAGCCCTCGGCCATCAACTCCATCTGCCGGCGGAGCCAGCCCTGGGGCTTGACCGCCCCGACCGGCAGCTTCACTAGCGGGCTGGGCGCCAGCGGGGGCCGATTGCCCGGGTAGAGCGTGTTGGCCGGCTCGGTGGCCGGACGCTTGACCACGGAAACCGCGTCTCCGGCGGCGAACACGGCGGACGTGCAGACCATGACCGACAGCAGACCAATGGCAATCGCGATTCTCATGAACGGCTCCTTTCCAAATCAAATGCAGCCGTTTGCGACTCAGCACGTCCGCCGAGCCGCAAGCGGCGGAAACTTACTGCGGATTGCCGCGCTGATCATCACGATAGCCGAGAACGGCCGCGGCCCGCAACTCCCCCCGCGCGATCCGGGGACGATCGGCGACCCGGTCCGCTACACTTGGACCATGCCAAGCAGGGCCAACAGGCCGAACACCGCGGCCACCGCGAGCCGGTACCAGCCAAAAGGCGCGAGCGTGTGCCGGGTGAGGAACTGGACGAACAGCCGCACCGCGGCCCAAGCGGAAAGGAAGGAGACGCCGAACCCCACGATCAGAACGGCCAGGCGGGAACCGTCGAGCGCCGGAAGGATCTTGAACAGCTTGTAGGCCGTGGCGGCGATCATGATCGGCACGGCGGCGAAGAACGAGTAATAGGTCGCGGTTTTCCGCTCCACGCCGATCATCATTCCGCCGAGGATCGTGGAGGCCGATCGGGACATGCCCGGCCACAGGGCGAGGCATTGGAACAGCCCGATCCCGAGGGCTTCCCGCCAGGAGAGCGATTCGAGCGCTTCGACCCTCGCCCGCGGCCGGTGCCATTCGACCACCAGAATCCACACCGCGCCGACGGCCAGCGCGATCGCCACCGGCCCGGTTTTCAGCAGGTGCGCGTCGATGTACTTGCTGGTCGCCAATCCGAGGAGTCCGGCGGGGATGGACGTCAGCAGGAGCAGTCCAAGGCCGCGGAGGCCCGAAAAGCCGCGGTTCTCGCGGAAATCCACCAACCCGAGGAACCGGCCCGGATAGGCTGCGACCACCGCCAGGATGGCCCCCAACTGAATGATGATCTCGAAGCCCTTGGCGAACTCGCTCCCCGCGACGCCCTCGAAGCCGAGGAGGTCCCCGGCCAGCACGAGGTGGCCGGTGGAGGAAATGGGCAGGAACTCGGTGATCCCCTCCACCAGTCCCATGATGGCCGCCAGCAGGTACTGCATCGCTTTTGCTCCCGGGCCGTCGCCGCGCTTTCCCAAATATAGCACCCCCCGGCAGCCCTTTGCCGAGTTCTCGTTCTTCGACGGGCCCTCCGTCGTGCAACCGGGCTACTGACGGACGGTGAGCATGGGGATTTCCAGGCCGTGGCGGACCCCGGGGATCGTCTGGCCGTGGAGCCAGTCCATGAGGCCGCGGTGGCCGTGGCCGCCGAGCACCAGCAGGTCCACGCCGTGCTGCCGGCCCAGCGCGACGATCTGCCGCGGGACGTCGCCATAGCCCAAGACGGCCTGGACGCGGGGCACGCCCTCGCCGGCCAGCTCGCTGCGGAGTCGCCGGGCGAGGTCTTCCAGGTAGACCTCGTCTTCCCGGCTCTCCCGGTCCCCGGTCTGATCGCCGTACCACTGCCCGCCGACCCCCTCGACCACGTGCATCAGCACCAACTCGGCCCGATGGGCTTTGGCCAGGGCTACCGCCTCGGCAAGCATGACCGAATCGCTGGGCCGCGCCTCCAGGGCAACGCCGATCCGCGTGAACCGCTTCTGGAGTCGGCCGGCGGCCGCGGCCACCTCGTCGGCCGAGACGGCGGCGGCGCCCTCGGCAGCCCTCTCGGGCCGGAAGACCAGCCACGCCAAGAGGCCCGCCAGCCCCAGCGCGGCCGGAATCACCCCGGCCGCCACCAACCACCCCCGCGAGCCGGCCGCCTCGATCCACTCGCCGATCTGCTCGTACACCAGCTTGGCATTCAGCGCGGTGATGATCCCGGCGACGGTCCAGGCGAGGGCTTGCACCCACGGGCGGTTGACGAACGGCCCCATCTTCTGCCGGCTGCTGGTGAATTTCACCAGCGGCACCACGGCAAACGCCAACTGCAGGCTGAGGATCACCTGGCTGAGGATCAGGAGCTGGTAGATCCCCGCGCTCCCTTTTGCCTCGTCCCCGCCGGCCAGGAAGACCACGATGACGGCCGGGGTAATCGCGATCAGGCGGGTAATCAGCCGCCGCAGCCAGGGCCGCACGCGGAACCGCAAGAAGCCCTCCATCGTGATCTGCCCGGCCAGCGTCCCGGTGACCGTCGAGCTCTGGCCCGCACAAAGCAGCGCCAAGGCAAACGCCACCGGGGCGATGGTCGAGCCCAGGGTCAACTCCAAAAGTCCATGGGCCTCCTGCAGCTCGGTGACCGGGTGGTGGGCGGTCCAGAAGGCGGCCGCGGCGACGACCAGGATCGCGGCGTTGACGAAAAACGCGGCGTTCAGTCCGATCGCCGAGTCGATCAGGTTGAAGCGGCAGGCCTCGGTCACCGCCTCGCGGCTCCGCCGCACGTCGCGGCTCTGCACCAGCGAGGAGTGCAGGTAGAGGTTGTGCGGCATCACCGTCGCGCCGAGGATCCCCACGGCGACGAACAGCTCGGCGTGCGAGAGGCCCCGAGGAACAAAGCCCGAGGCGATCCCCGAAATCGAGGGCTTGCTCAAGAACACCTCAATGATGAAGCAAACCCCGATCGTGCAGATCAAGGCCAGGATGAACCCCTCCATCTTGCGGATCCCGAACCGCTGGATCGCCAAGAGCAGCAAGACGTCGAACCCCGTGATCACGACACCCCACAGCACCGGAATCCCGAAGAGCAGATTCAGGCCGATTGCCGAGCCCAGCACTTCGGCCAGGTCGCAGGCGGCGATGGCAATCTCGCAGAGGACGAACAACACGTAACGGACCGGCAGGGGGTAGGCGTCGTGGCAGGCCTGGGCCAGGTCGCGGCCGGTCACCAAGCCCAGCCGGGCGCTGAGGGTCTGGAGCAGGATCGCCATCGCGTTGCTCATCAGCAGGATCCAGAGCAGCTTGTAGCCGAACTGGGAGCCCCCCGCGATGTCGGTGGCCCAATTGCCCGGGTCCATATAGCCCACGGAAACCATGTAGGCCGGTCCGGCAAAGGCAAACAGTCGCTTCCACCAGCGGCTGGCCGGGATCGGCACGGAACGATGGACTTCGGACAGGGAACGGGGAAGCTCGGCTCTATGGACCGGGTCGGACATCAGATCGGCTCGCTAAGAACGCCCCGGCGCCGCGCCTGGCCGAGGCACACGGTACAGGATGTCGAACGCACTCCCGGGAAGGGGGCTGCCCCCTCCTGCCGGAAACGGCTTGGTAGTGAAGTAGTATACCGGTCACGAAGCTTGCGGCAATCCTGAATACCTCGCAATGGTGGCATAGCACTACCTCATAGGGCGTAATGGTGCCCGTTCCCCCGGGCCAGGGCTTGACCCAGGTATGTCAACTCCATAGGATTGACCAAAACAAACGTTTGTTTCAAACGTTCGTCTTCCCCAAGACGGCCTCTGACCGACAGAATACCTGTTTATGGCAGAGAAACCCGACGATACCCGGCAGCGGCTCCTGGATGCCGCGGGTGAGATATTTGCCGAGAAGGGATTCCAGGCGGCGACGATCCGAGAGATCTGTGCCCGGGCGGGGGCCAACCTGGCCGGGGTGAACTACCACTTCGGCGACAAGCAGCGGCTGTACATCGAGGTCGTGGCCTATGCCCACCGGGGCGACGCAGAGCGGCCTTTGCCGGAGTTCACCCCGGGGACTCCCGCCCAGCAGAAGCTGCGGCAGTTCGTCGAGCACATGCTTCAAGTGCCGCAGGAGCAACAGTGTCCGAGTTGGGGGCGGCGGCTGATGATGCGGGAGATGGCCGAGCCCAGTGCGGCCTGCATGGCACTGGTCGACTCGTTCGTGCGTCCGAAGGCCCAGATGCTCGGTGCGATCCTCTCGGAATTGCTCCCGCCCGACACTCCGGTGCCGGACCGCCACCTGATCGCTTACAGCATCGTGGGGCAGTGTTTGTTCCACCGGCTGCACCGGCCGCTCGCGACGCTGGTTTCGGGCGAAGAGCTGTACCGGTCGTTTGACACCGCCCGCCTGGCCGATCACATCACGCGGTTCACCCTGGCCGCGCTGGGCCGCGCGTGCCCGCTGGGGAGCAGGGGCGAATCGCCGCCGGCCTCCGGCCCCGCGCTCGCCCAGGGACTACCGTGGAAAGAGCAACTAGCCTCCGTTGGCAGGGGGACCTTGCCGTGAATCCCGTCCAGCAGACCGGTGCGAGTGTTGTCCCGGATCGCGCGGGTGCGCCGGAGGACCAGCGGGTGGCGGTGCGGCTGAGCGAGCGGGTGCAGTCGCTCCGGCTTCCGCAGCACGCCTCCGGCGGCTCGATCGGCGGCTGGATTGCCTGGACGCTGTGCATCCTCTTTGCCGGGAGCACGGCGGCCCTCGGCTGGATGCTCGCGACGCGGCAATCCGCGGAGGCCAATTCGGCCAACGCCGACCCGGCGCCGGGCCAACCGGCCGACGCCAACCCCGCCGCAGAGATGAAATCGCCCGGCGAGACTGCCCTGCTGGCCAAGGGGTACATCGTGGCCAAGCACCAGGTCTTGGTGAGCCCCCAGGTCAGCGGAAGGCTGATGATGTCGAAGATCGAGGAGGGGATGACGGTCGAGGAGGGAGAGCTGCTGGCCGAATTGGAGGACACGGAGTACAAGGCCGACCACCAACGGGCCCAGGCGGCGGTGGAAGGGGCCCGCCAGCGCCTGGCAGAACTGCAGGAATTCCGCCCCGAAGAGAGGGCCCAGGCCCGCGCCGAATTGGCCGAGGCGCAAGACCAGTTGGCGCAGTTGAAAGCCGCGCGGGATCGCAGTGCCCTGCTGGTCGAGCAGAAGATGGTCTCGAAGGAGAGCAACGAGGAGGCGGAATACCGCTACCTGGCGATGAAGAACCGCGTCGAGAAGCTGACCAACGCCAAGGCGATCATGGACAAGGGCCCGCGGGAGGAGAAGCGGCTGGCAGCCGCAGCCGATCTCCGACAGGCGGAAGCCGAGCTGGCGAAGGCGAAGTGGCGCTGGGACCGGTGCAAGATCTACGCGCCCATCCGCGGGACCATTCTCAAGAAGAACGCCGAAGTGGGGAACATCGTCAACCCGATCGCCTTCAACGGCTCCTACAGCCTCTGCGACCTGGCCGACCTGTCCGAGCTGGAAGTGGAGCTGCCCATCCAGGAGCGCGACATCGCCGGCGTCTTCGAGCACCAGAAGTGCAAGATCCAGGCAGAGGCGTATCCCAAGCGCGAGTACGACGGCAGGGCCTCGCGAATCATGCCGATCGCCGATCGGGCCAAGGGGGCCGTTTCGGTGCGGGTGGAGATCGACGTCCCGCCCGAGGAACAAGGAGTCTACTTGAGGCCGGAGATGGGGGCGGTGGTCACCTTCCTCAAGGAGAAGGCGGCCGGGAAGGCGCTGCGCGAGCGGGTCTTACGTCGCCCCGATCCCACTTCCGATCCCAAACCGTGAGAGGGAAAGCAGCATCCATGGAGCATGGCGACGTGAACGGAATGATCGTGCGCGTCGAGGGCGTGCACAAGTTCTTTCGCCGCGGCAGCGAGCGGCTGGACGTGCTCAACGGCTTGAGCCTGGAGGTGCCCGAGGGGGAGTTTCTCGGCCTGATGGGGCCCAGCGGCTCCGGCAAGACGACCTTGCTGAACCTGATTGCCGGGCTGGACAAGCCGAGCGAGGGGGAAGTCTGGGTGGGGGACCAACGGGTCTCGGCGATGTCGGAGTCGCAACTGGCCCGCTGGCGGACCCGCCACGTCGGCTTCGTCTTCCAGTTCTATCACCTCCTCCCCGTGCTCTCTGCCTACGAGAACGTGGAGCTGCCGCTGTTGCTGTTGCGGCTTTCCGCCGCCCAGCGGCGGCAGCAGGTCTTGACCGCGCTGGAGCTGGTGGGCCTGAGCGACCGGATGGACCATCGGCCGGGGCAGCTATCCGGGGGTCAGCAGCAGCGGGTGGGGATCGCCCGGGCAATCGTCACCGATCCCACCCTGATCGTCGCCGACGAGCCGACCGGCGACCTCGACGCCCGTAGCGCCGAGGAGATCCTCAACCTCCTGGTCGAGCTCCGCAAGTCGCTCCGCAAGACGATCCTCCTGGTGACCCACGATCCCCGCGCCGCGGTCCGGGCCGACCGCCTGATGCACCTGGACAAGGGGCGGCTGGTGGAGCACCAGGCAACGGCATGAAAGACCATCTTCTTGGTCGGCGCGAGGCCGCACCCCCTCGGCCGCCGTCTCACGGAGTGAACGATGAAGTTTTTCCTCCTGGTTTTCAAGAACGTTCGTCGCAACCTGCTCCGCTCCGCGCTGACCACCCTGGGCACCATGGTGTTGGTGTTCGTGGTGACCGTGGTCTGGTCGATTCTGGCCTTGTTGGACCTGGTCACGCAGGAGAAGAAGGAGAATCTCAAGGCGATCGTGACCGAGCGGTGGTCGATCCCCAGCCGGATGCCGTTCACTTATGCCGACACCCTCGCCGAGGGGGCCGCGCGCAACCCCGGCGATCTCCGGCCCACCGACTCGATGACCTGGCAGTTCTACGTCGGCACCCTCGACCGCGAGAAGCTGACGCGGGAGAACTTCGTCATCGCCCTGGCCGTGCAGCCGGAGAAGCTGGCCACGATGATGGACGGGCTGGACGATCTCCGCGGCCAGGAGAAGGAGGCGCTGGAGAAGGCGATCCAGGCCCTCCGCCAGAACCGCCGCGGGATCATCGTCGGCCGGACGCAGCTCGCCCACACCAACAAGCGCGTCGGCGAGCGTCTCACCGCGTCCGGCATCGGCGAGTTCAAGGGGATCGACCTGGAGTTCGAGATCGTCGGCCTCTTTCCCCCCGGCCGCTACGACCAGATGGGAGCCATCAACTGCGACTATCTCAACAAGGAGCTGGAGAGCTACCCCCTTAAGCACAGCGGCCGGAAACACCTCCTGGCCGACCGCAGCCTGAACCTGATGTGGCTCAAGGTTCCCGACACCGAGGCGTTCAATCGCCTCACGGGCCAGATCGACGCGGCGCCCTACTACCGCTCGCCCGCAGTGAAATGCGAGACGGCGTCCTCGGGGATCGCGTCCTGGCTCGAGGCGTTTCGCGACCTGATCTGGGGCATGCGGTGGTTCCTGGCGCCCGCCTGCCTGGTGACCCTTGCGCTGGTGATCGCCAACGCGATCAGCATCAGCGTCCGCGAGCGGCGCACGGAGCTGGCCGTGCTGAAGGTGCTTGGCTTCAGCCCGACCCAGATCCTGCTTCTCGTGCTGGGCGAATCGTTGCTCTTGGGGGTGGGGGCGGGCCTGGCCAGCGCCGCGCTGACCTACGCGGTGGTCAACTGGGGATTGGGCGGGATCGCCTTTCCGATTGCTTTCTTCGACCGGTTCATGATCTCGGCCCACGCCCTCTGGTGGGGCCCGGCGATGGGCGGGCTAGCCGCGCTGGCGGGAAGCTTCCTGCCCGCCTGGGCCGCAAGGAACGTTAGGGTGGCCGACGTGTTTGCCAAGGTGGCTTGAGGAGCTCTCAGCCATCAGCTATCAGCCCTCAGCTCTCAGCGATCAGCCATCAGCTCCCGGGGGACATGTTCGTTGCCCGTGGCTGAAAGCTGATAGCTGAAAACTGAAAGCTCCAAGCGCAGGAGAAAAACCCGCTATGCTCTTGAACGTGTTGATTGCCGCCGCGACCGGCCTGGTGCTGCTCCTTCTCGTGCTCGGCAAGGTTCCGCTCCGCTACAACGTCCGCAATCTTACCGTCCGCTGGAAGACCACGGTGCTGACCGCCCTGGCCTTTACGGCGGTCGTCGGCCTGTTGACGGTGATGCTGGCGTTCGTCTACGGGATGCGGCGGCTGACGGCGGCATCGGGCCAGCCGGACAACGTCCTGGTGCTGGCCGAGGGCTCCACCGACGAGGCATTCAGCAAACTCAACGTCGGGGATCTGACGGAGATCGAGAACCTTTCCCAGGTGGAAATCGACCCGGCCGGACGGCGCCTGGCCAGCCGGGAAACGTACCTCGTGGTGAACCAGCCGATTCCCTACCCCGCGCCCGGCCGGCCCAAGCGGCGGTTCCTCCAGTTGCGCGGCCTCGACGATCCGCTGGTTGCCGCCCGGGTGCACGAAGTGCGATTGCTCCCCGGCGGGCAGTGGTTCTCCGAGGCAGGCGCCGAGGACCTCCGGGCGGCCGGCGGCTCATCTGCGGGGACCACGGCGGTCCAGGCCGTGCTCGGCGAGGGCGTCGCCCGGGAGCTCGCCCGCGACCGCTCTCCCGACCAGCTCGCCGGCGCCCGCAACCCCCAGCGCCTGGACGTCGGCGACACGTTCATCCTCGGCGAGCGGCCCTGGGTCGTCGTCGGCGTGATGGACTCGGCCAATTCGACCTTCGGCTCCGAGGTCTGGGGCAAGCGATCGCTGATCGGCCCGTTGTTCGGCAAGGACGCCGTGACCTCGCTCGTGCTCAGCGCCCGCGACGTCCCCACCGCCGCGACGCTTCGGGATCGGATCAACAAGGACTACCGCCAGGCCGCCAACGCCCAGTTGGAAACGGACTACTACGCCAACCTCTCGGAAATGAACCAGCAATTCCTTTGGGCGGTAACCGTGGTGACGATCGTGATGGCGATCGGCGGGATCCTCGGCGTGATGAACACGATGTTCGCCGCCATAAGCCATCGGGTCAAGGACATCGGCGTGCTGCGGCTCTTGGGCTTTGCGCGATGGCAGATCGTCGTGTCGTTCTTGCTGGAGTCGCTGGTAATCGCCCTGGTCGGCGGGCTGGTGGGCTGTGCCTTGGGATCGCTCACCCACGGCTGGACCGCCACCAGCGTGGTCACCGGGCATTCGGGGGGCGGGAAGTTCGTGGTCTTCCAGTTGATCGTCAGCGCGCAGATCCTCGCCGTCGGCATCCTGGTGAGCCTGATCATGGGCGCGCTGGGGGGCCTCCTGCCCGCACTCTCGGCAATGCGCTTGCGCCCCCTGGAGGCCCTACGCTAGCCGGTTGCCGGCCTTCCGGCGCCTCCAGACGTAGGCACCTAGCGCCACAACGCCCAAGACCGCGAGGTTGACGATCGTGGCGGGCTCGGGGGCGTGCGTGTCCGGGCGAAGAATGTGGTAGTCCACCGAGCCGCTCTGCGCCGCAGCGGCGGGGTCGAGGTCCGCGCTGGTGAAGCCCCCGTTGTAGGCGTAGTTGTCGTAGCCGACGTCCGTTGGGAGGGGACCCGTGGAGGAGCCCGCGCGGCGGACGGGGGTGTCTCCGCCCCGGGTGTAGAAGTCGCCCCAAACCGGCATCCGGTCACTGTAGAAGCTGAACGTCCAGTTGCCAGGCGTGCTGATCGGCGCGACACGAATCCCGTAGAAGTCGGCCGGCATCCCGGGGTTGCCCGACCCGGACTGTTGGGTCCCCACCGACAGGAGCGTCGCGCCCGTAAGACCGGCCAGGTCGGACGCAGTGAAGCCGTCCGAGGTCTCGATCGTCAGATGGCTGAAACCCGCCTGCCCTGACTCCTGGGTAACGTGATATTCGTACTTCCAGGGATACCCTGGATAGGACGGATCTTCGTTGGTCACGGTCCAGGAGAACGCGACCTTGTTGGTGGCCCAGAGCCCCCCAGAATCCCCAACGATGATGCCATCCGTACTACCAGGAGGGGGAATATAGAGGAGGCTCCCGGTGTAGGTTTCGGCCTGTGCAGTTGCCAGGCAAGCCAAGGCCGACCCAACCACAACCACATAGGTTACGTACTTCATCGATGGCATTCCCCAAAGAAAACCAGATTCATGCGGTGCAATAGATGACCTCATCCGCGAGGACGGCCACAGGCTCCAGATCTTGCCGTGGTCATCATCCATTGTACGCACATCATATTTCCCATCAATTGCAAACTACGTCGCTTACCACAGTTGCCTATTTTTTTGCATCCATTCTTCCGCTTTCCGCGGATGTGCGGGTCGTCGGGGATTTGCCGGATGCTACAGGGTGCATACATACAAGCACAGCCACCCCGCTAGGACTATTCACGGGCTCGCTGCCGCCCACGCAGCGCCCTGCTGCCTCGCCAGGAGCGTTGGCGTCCGTAAGTCCTCCCCACGGCTTG
>Ga0153916_10002716_pt1 | contig 12949 bp, 13 predicted proteins | sample Opewatmetagenome_FD_109642 | JGI IMG/M metagenome (GOLD analysis project Ga0153916, IMG submission 109642) | Freshwater wetland microbial communities from Ohio, USA - Open water 3 Core 3 Depth 4 metaG | ecosystem: Environmental > Aquatic > Freshwater > Wetlands | place: USA: Ohio, Lake Erie...
CCGCGCCCGCCGCGATGGCGAACGGCCCCACCGCCGGCGCGAAGGCCAGCACCGACGTCACGATAAAAATAGGCGGCACTAAATTCGTCAGCGCCGGGAAGACGAAGGACTCCAGCGCGTTGTGCAGCGACAGAAAGGTCCGGAGGACGAGCGAGAGCGCCACCGCCGGCGCGTAGACCCGCAGTAGCGCCGCGGCGTAGGCCAACTCCGACGCCGACGCGTCCGCGACGAGCCACCCGGCGATAGGACGGGCCAACAGGAAAATCGCCGCCGACGCGCCGACGTAGAACAGAAGCGAGACGTTGAAGACGTTCCACATCCGCCGCCACGCGCCGGCCTCGTCGCCCTCGGCCTGCAGCTTGTGGAACAGCGGCAAGAGGAGCGCCGCGAAGAGGTTCTGGGTGAAGATGGTGAGGAGCTCGGGGAGGACGGCGATTAACAGGTAGAGGTCGTAGACGCGTTCCGTGCCGAAGGCCCGGGCGACGACGATGGCCTGCGCCGCGGCGCCCAGCATCGCGCCCACGTTGATAAGGCTCATCCCGGCGACGGCGCGCTTGACCGATATCGCCATCGGCCGGCTTAGTCCTTTCGGGCGATGATGCCTAAGATGTCGCGGGGGTTAAGGCGGAGGGGAAGGTTGGCTACGCCGAACGCGCGGGTGAACTTCTCGGCGAAGTTGAACCAGTCGCCGTAGGCGCGCAGCTTGTGGGCGAGGTAGCCCGCCGTCCAGGTCTTCACCGGCTGATGCACGTCCACGGGGACGAAACCCGTCTCGGCCAGCATCCGCGTCGCCGTCGCGCGATTGAAATAATAGGTGTGAAAGCGCATGACGTACCACCAGCGGCGCTTGCGCCACCGCGCGAAGACGCTCGAGACGTCGGGGAATTCGACGTAAAGGTAGCCGCCGGGCTTGAGCAGCTCGTGCACGTACCGCAAATCGCGCCGGGGGTCGGCGACGTGCTCCAGGACGTGGAACATCGTAACGACGTCGAAGTGGCCGCGGGGCAGCTTGTCTTCGGCCAGGAAGACGGGCCGGATGTCGAGGCCGAGCTCCTCGCGGCCGTACCGCGCCGCGGCCCGCGTCGGCTCCACGCCGACCCGCTCCCACCGCGCGGGGTCCAGGAGCGACAGGAAGAAGCCGTGGCCGCAGCCGACGTCGAGGATGCGGCCGCCCCGCGCGTAGCGCTCGAGCCGTTCGACGTTCCAGCGGTAGGAGGCGTCCTTGGCCGGCTTCTGCTCGAGGTAGACGTCGTCCTCGACGTTGCGGTAGATGTCGGCCATGAGCGCCGTGGACTCGCGGGGGTTGGCGTAGATGAGGCCGCAGGCGCGGCACTTGACGATGCGGCAGTTAAGGTTGTTGGGGTCCGATTGGCGGTAGAGGTCGACGTCGCCCAGCGTATATTCGTCCACCGTCGCCGGGTAGACGACGTCGTAGTCGTCGGCGCCGCAGAGGTTACATCTGACGTGCTCGAGCATGAGGTAAACGCGGCCCTAAGGCCGCGTCGTAATCTAACATACATTACTGGGTTTGTTAAGAAGTTTTGTTTTGTGGGGCCGGCCTTGTGGGGCCGACTTCGGAGGGCCGACATTCCTGTCCGTGGGGCCGACCTTCCTGTCCGTGGGGCCGACATTCTTGTCGGCCCTGATGGCGGCCACACCTGAAGGTGCGACCCTACGATAACGACTCGGTGGCGTCGGATATTAGAATTAGGTGGCGTCGGATGTTACCATCCGACGCCGGCGGCGGCCGCCGTCAGGTGGTAACACCTGACGGCACGGCATGTAGGGGCCGACCTTCAGGTCGGCCCGAAAACTCCCCGCAGCGGCGGGCTTTAAGCCCGCCGCTCCTACGTTAATATTCTCGCCCTATTCACCAACCGCCCGAACGGCGCGGCCTCGATGACCACCTCGTCGCCGTCCTCGAGCGTGAACCCGGGCGGCGGCATCACCCCTGTGCCGGTGAGCGCGACGCTCCCGGGCGGCAGCGGGTTATACCGCGTCAAATACTCGTGAAGGTACGCGAGCGGGTGGCGAATTTGCGACGTGTTGGCGCGCCCCTGGAAGACGACGGCGCCTCCCCTCGTAATCGTCATCGCGAGCTCGACGTTAGCGGCGTCGACGTCGTCCGCGGTGACGAGGCAAGGGCCCAGCGCGCAGCACGCCGTATATATCTTCGACTGCGGCAGGTATAAGGGGTTCTCGCGCTCGAGGGCCCAGGCCGAGACGTCGTTGCCGAGGGTATAAGCGACGATAACGCCTCCCAGGCCGACGACGTACGCCAACTCGGGCTCAACCGCGGTGAGGCTCGCGTCGCCGCGGATGCCGATTTCCTCGCCGGGGCCGACGCACCGCGCCGCCGTCGCTTTGAAGAACGTCTCGGGCCGGGGGCCGAGGTGCGCCCGGGCGTAGATGTCGCCGCCGGCGCCGGCGGCGAGGCCGCTCGTTCGACCGGCGGCGAGGCCGCTCGTTCGGCCGGCGGCGAGGCCGCTCGTTCGACCGGCGGCGAGGCCGCTCGTTCGGCCGGCGCCTGTTTCTCCCTCGCGGCCCGTCGCGCTCGTGCGGTAGGTCACGCCGTATCCCCACACCTCCGGCGGCTCGAGCGGGATGATCGGGCCCTCGAGGGGGCCTTCGGGCAAAGGCCGCTTCGTCGCGCGGCGTACGACGTTCACCAACGTCTCCGCGGAGGCGCCCGCCCGGGCGATAAGCGCAAGCGTTGACGCGGCGCCCGCGACGATGAAGCGCTCGCCCTCGTCCTCGGCCACGACGGCCCGCTCGTCGTCTATCAAATATTGATAGAGCTTCATCTCGTTTTAAGATATAAAACCCGGCGCCTCGGCGCAACAAAAAACTCGACGCCTTCCGGGATTCTGCTATAATTATTTACGTGGCCCCGAAGATAGAATCGTACGAGTTCGGCCGGTTGGTGGTCGACGGCCGCGAGTACCGCGCGGATTTAATAGTCCTGCCGGAGCGCGTCGTCGCGGACTGGTGGCGGCTGGAGGGCCACGGCCTCGCGCCCGAAGATTTGAAGGAAGTCGTCGCGGCCAAGGTTAAAATTTTGGTCGTCGGCACCGGCGCGTATGGCGTCATGAACGTCGCGGCCGCGACGGCGGATTATCTGGCGAGCCGCGGCGTAAAGGTCGAGGCTTACGACACCGCTAAGGCGGTCCGCCGCTACAACGAGCTGGCCGCCCAGGGGGAGCGCGTCGCCGCGGGTTTGCATTTGACGTGTTAATATAAAGCAACGAGAAAGGCCGCCCTCGGGCGGCTTTTTTGTTTGGCGTTGACAACGGCCGGCGGCCGGCATAATATATGAATGACCAGGAGGAACGATGGCCGAAATCCATTTCGACCCCCGGATGCGGCGCGGCGTCGACCCGGAAGTTCTGAGTTTGCAGGAACGCATCAACCGCGACTTCGACTTTGAGGAAGTCGCAAAGGAAATCTTTTCGCTGCTCGAGAAAAGAACTAATCTCCGCGGGTGCTGCGTGTCGGTTCTGCGCCGGGACCTTAAAAAGAGGCCGCTGGTGGAGTCGGCCACGATGCCCAAAAAGGTCAAGGCGCCCCGCTGCGCCATTCTCTCGTACCCGCTGCCGCTCACCAACGACGAGATTCGCTACACGCTGGACGTCTACGCCTTCGACGCCCCCTCGTTGAACGACGCGGAATCGGACATGTTGGGCAAGTGCGTGGACTTGCTCTTTCAAGCCGTAAATAAGGATTATCTCGAACGGGACCATCTCAGCGGCCTTTATAACCGCCAAGGCCTGTCGCCCCGCCTCGAGCGGGCGCTCGAGCGCGCGACGCCGGAAAACGCCCCGTTGGCCGTGATAATGTTCGACCTCGACCACTTCAAAAATGTAAACGACACCTACGGCCATCCGGTGGGAGACCTGGTTTTGGAGAAGTTCGCCGACCTGTTAGTCGACGTGTTCGCCGGCTCGGCGTTGGTAGGCCGGTGGGGGGGCGAGGAGTTCGTCGCGGTCGTGCCCGGCGCCGACCTCGACGGGGCTTTGGCTAAGGCGGAAGAGGTGCGCGCCAGGACCGAGAGGCTAAAGATAACCGCCGACGACACCGCGGGCAAATCCGTATCGCCTACGTGCTCGGCGGGGGTGGCGCTCTTCCCCGAGCACGGCGCCGACGCCGATACCCTCGTCCACGTCGCCGACCTGGCCCTCTACGACGCCAAAAAGAACGGCCGCAACCGCGTCGAACTTTACCCGCTGGACGCGCCGGACGTTCGCCTGAAGAAGTTGAAGGAGGACGTCGACGCCGGCGCCTTGAAGCCGCTGCGCGACCTCGAAAACCTGTGCCAGATACGGTCGCTCAAGGAAAGAGGTCTGGTCCCGGCCCTCCCGCTGGCGCTGGCGCTTTCGGACCCGCTCTTCGTCATCTTAGACGGCAGCACGAATACGGTGAAAGTCTACGACGCGGGGGCCCGCAAGTTCGGGGTGGCGTTCGGCGGCCGGGGCGAGGCGGTGCACGAGCTCGAGGGCCCGGTGGACGTCGCGGCCTCCAAGGACGGCCGGATATTCGTCGTGGATTCTCCCGCCCACGCCGTGAAGGTTTTCGACAGCTCGGGCCGGTCGTTGGGGTTCATCGGCGGCCGCGACGCCGACGGCGCCCCCATCTTCGGCTACGTGAAGGGTACCTTCAACGAACCGGTCGCGGTGACGCTCGACGGCGAGGGGCGGATACTGGTGGCGGAGCGGATGAACCGTCGCGTCCAGCGGTTTACGCCGGCGGGCGAGTTCGACGGCCTGGAGGTCCCGCTCGACGCCGCGGAGGTGGCGCCGCCGTACCAGCCGGACCCGCGCGACGTCGCCGCCGACGGTACCGGCAACATATACGTGCTCGACGCCGGCAACAGCGTCATCCGGAAATTCGACGCCGCCGGGAGTTACGTGCGGACCTTGGGCGGCCCGGGCCCCGCCGGCGACGCCGGCCGCTTCAAAGGCGTCGCCGCCCTCGCGGTGGACCGGCACGGCAAACTGGCCCAAAGGCTTAAAAAGGCGGGGGTAGCAGTCTCGGGCGACGGGTCGGAGGTCGTCGTTACGGCCGAGGCGGGCGACGTCAATCGCCTACAATTCTTCGACGTCGACGGCGCGTACCTCGGCCTTATCGACTTCGCCCGCTTGGCGCCCAAGTTAAACCGGTCGGTCCGGCCGGGCCGCCTGGCCGTCAGCGCCAAGGGAGCTATCTTCTTAATAGACCAGGAGAACGCGGACGTACTACAGCTGAGTTTCGCGGGCGGCGGCTAGCGGGCCGGAAGCGCCAGGCAAACGAGCCGCGCCGCGAGGTAGAAAAATCGGCGTAGGATGGCGGGCGGCGATACGACGTCGCCGGCGATACCCTCGGCCAGCGACAGGGACGCGAGAACGGCGCCGACGAGGCGGCCGCGCGCGCCGTCGAGCGATATGGTGCCGCCTCCGCTTTTCTGTAACGCGCGCACCCGTCCTAAAAGGTCCTGCCGCCGCACCCGCGGGTCGAAGCCGGGCGAGGCGTCGCCTTTTGTAACGTAGAAGCCGAGCCGCTTGCCGACGACGCGATGTACCACCGCCCGCGAGCCGGCGACCGCGGCGACGACGTCGCCGAAAACCGGGCCGCGCTTGCCGGCCGGCACGATGACGAAGATGTCGCCCTCCCGCGCCAGCGGCGCCATCGAGTTGGAGGTGACCGGCGACCGATGCGGCCCGCGGGCCAACGCCCGCCTCAGCATTTCACCGCTAGCCCATGCCCGGGCCCGGGCCAAAGGCGTCGCCGTCTTCATCTTGAAAATCTTAACACAATAATTAGCGGGGCGAAACCTAAAGCGAGAAAAGTTATGGCGGTAGTACAAGTAACGGTGGTGCCGCTCGGCACGGCCGGGCCGTCGCTCGGCGCGTACGTAAAAGACGTCCTCAAGGTGCTGGGCCGCCATCCCGAGGTAAAGGCGCATATTGGCCCCAACGGGACCGCGCTGGAGGGCGACCTCGACGCGCTTTGGCCCGTCATCCGCGAGATGCACGAGGCGCCTTTCGCCGCCGGCGTCCAGCGCGTCATGACGCTTTTAAACGTCGACGACCGGCGCGACAAGCCGGGTACGATCGAGGGAAAGGTTGCCGCCGTCGCGGGATGAGGGCCCCAGGCCGTCGGGGGCGGACGTATTTACCGGCGCCGCCGCGGCCCGGTACGACGCCTGGTTCGAGACGGCGGCCGGCGGTTACGCCCGGGAGCTGGAGAACGAATTGCTGATGCGGGCCGTCGGCGACCTGGGCGGCGCGCGGGTCCTGGACGTGGGCAGCGGCACCGGCCTGCACCTCGAGCTATTCGCGGCTACGGGCGGCCGGGGCGTGGGGCTCGAGCCGTCGCGGGACATGATGACCCGGGCGCAGAAACGGCTTGGGGGGCGGGGCGTTGGCCTGGTTCAAGGCCGGGCCGAGGCGCTGCCTTTCCGCGACGACGCCTTCGACGTCGTCGCGATGATAACCTCCGTCGAATTCGTTGCCGACGCCCGGGCGGCGTTCGCCGAGGCGGCGCGGGTTTGTTCCGGGCGGCTCGTCGTCGCCGTGCTCAACGCCTGGTCGCTCTCCGCCGCCCTGCGCCGGGTAAAGAGAAATTTAAAAGAGACGCTTTTTCGCGCGGTTCGCTTTTACGGGCCGTACGAGTTGCGCCGGGCTTTGCGGGTGCACCTGACGGCGGGGGTGGAAATGGCGTCCACGCTGCATTTCTTCCCTTTATTCAGCGGGCGCCTGCGACGGCCGTTGGCGGCCGCGGACCGATGGTTAACGCGGCGGCGCGGCCTGGGGGGCGCCTTCCTCGTGGCTTGGGGGGACGTGGAGCCGAGTAAAAAGTAAGGTACGGCGAGGTATTCCCGGCGTTCGCGGCGGCCGCGACATTTTTCTTCGCGCGCTGACAAGTCGTGAAAAAAGATATCTATCTGCGCGACATAGGCGAAGCGGGTATTTTGGCCCGGATATTCGAACGGCTGCCGACGGAAGGCGCCGGGGTTCTGGTAGGCCCGGGGGACGACGCCGCGGCGCTGGCCGGCAGCGGCGACGACGCCGTCGTCTTCGCCTCGGACGCGATGGTGGAAAGCGTCCACTTCGACCTGGCGTTTATGACGCCGGCGGACGTGGGGTGGCGCCTGACGTGCGCCAACTTATCGGACCTGGCGGCCATGGGAGCCGAACCGTGGGCGGCGGTAATCTCGGTGGCGGCACCGCGCGCCACGCCCGCGGCGTACGTGGACGAGTTTTTCGACGGCGCGGCCGCGCTCGCCCGTAAAGAAGGCCTGGCGCTGGTCGGCGGGGACGTGGTCGCGAGCCCGGCCAATCTGTTTTTCGCGATGGCGATACTGGGCAAGGCCCCGGGCGGCAAAGTTTTAACGCGGGACGGGGCGTCGCCGGGGGACGTTCTCTTCGTGAGCGGCGAACTGGGTTGGGCGCAGGCGGGCTTGCACGTATTGGCGGGCGAGGGAGAATGCCGGCCTTCGGCCGCGAGCGTCGCGACGGCGCGGTATCGGCGGCCGACGCCGCGGCTCGAGTTGGGCCGTCTGCTCCGGGCGCGGGGACGGCCCGGCGCCGTTATCGATACCTCGGACAGCCTCGCCGAGTCCGCGGCGCACATCGCCCGGGCGTCGGGCGTCGGCGTAACGGTCGAGGCGGAATCGCTGCCCGTCGCCGAGGCGGCGCGCGACGTGGCCGCTTCGCGCGGCGAAGACGCCGTCGCGTACGCGATGGCCGCCGGCGAAGACTTCGAGTTATTGTTTACGTGCGCCGGGGCCGAGGCCGAAGCCACGGCGAAAGCGGCCGCCCACAAGGGCGTGGCCGTAACGCGCATCGGCGTAATTACCGAGGCTAAGGAAAGGGTGTTACTGGCGCGGGGCGGCGACGTTAAACCGCTCCCGCCGGCGGGGTTCGTTCACTTCTGAGTTTTGCGCGGCGGGGGCAACGAAAGCTTGCGATATATCGCTTCCGCCGTTTTATAGAAGGCGTCGTTCTCGGCGTCGAGGGCGAGCGCTTGGTCGATATCGGCTTTGGCGCGTTCGTAGTCCTTGCGGGACGAGTCGCATTCCGCCCGGGCGGCATATGCCCTCGCGCTGTACGCGCCGCGGCCCGGCGCCGCGATTACCTTGTCGAAATATTCCTGGGCGTAGCGGTATAGCACGGGCCTTTTATGCAAGTAATAATAACCTACCCAATAATTAAACGCGTCGGCCGGAATAACGCCTTTGGCCTCCCGCCGGTACCGGTTTACTTCCTTTTCTGGCCGGCCGAGTTTATCGGTCATGTCGAGTATCCCGCGAAACGCGCCGCCGCGGCCTCGGGCGTCGCGGCCGCCGACGCGGAACGCCCGGACGTAGTCGGCGAGGGCTTCCTCGCGCTCGACGCCGAATCGGAAGTACTCGGCGCGCCCCAGGTAACCGTACGGGCTTTCGGGATATTGCTTGATGCAGTCGTTGAACTCCTCGAGCGCGAGCTCGCGGGGCCCCATATAACGATGGGCGAGGCCGGTCAGGTAAAAGCCGCGGGGGTTATCCGGGTCGAAGCGGCGCCCGGCCACGACCTCCGCTACGGCGGTATACGTCGAGCCGGCGAATATCAACTCCTCCGCCCGGTCGAAATGGATCTCGGCGCGGCATCGCGCCAGGCCCGCGGCGGCCTCTTCTTCGAGCGCCGAACGCTTAAAGCCTACGGCTACCAGTTCGTAACGGCGCGCGGCCTTTTCGAACTCGTAATCGGCCTCGTATCGGCGCGCCTCTTTAAAATAAACTTCGGCCCGGTCGCCGCACCCGGCGGCCAGCGCGCAAAAGGCCGCCGCCGCCAAGAACGCGCCCGGGCGATAGTGCCGGCCGCGGCGTAAACCGTATGAGCTCGAGCCGTGTTGCTTAAAGCCGACCTTCATATCCATTCCTCAGCGTCCTACGATTCCAGGTCGGAACCTTGGGCCATAGTTACGACGTGCCTACGCCGGGGCGTGGGCGCTTTCGCCGTCGCCGACCACAACGCGCTCGAAGGCTCCTTGGCCGCGGCGGAGCTCGTGGCCTCGGAGGAGTTCGCCGATTTCATGGACCTCCACTACCCCGGACGGCCGCACCCCAAGGCCGTGGTGGCGCAAGAAATCAACACGCGGGACGGCGAAGCCATGGGGATGTTTATATCGCGGCCGCTGAGCCGCGGCCTCCCGCTGGCCGAGACCATCGCCGAGATACACGAACAGGGCGGCCTGGTCAACATACCGCACGCCTTCGCGCGCATTGCGCACCGGCGGCCCGGGCTCGACTTTATGGAACGCTACGCCGACCGCATAGACGTCGTCGAGGTCTACAACGCGCGCAACGTGCTGGCCGAGGACGACAAGCTGGCGTTGGATTTCGCGCGGCGCCACAACCTCGGCCGGAGCGGCGGCTCGGACGCCCACCTCCGCGGCGAGATAGGGCGCGGTTTCGTAATAATGGCCGACTTCGACGGGCCGGCCTCTTTTTTGGCCTCGCTGCGCCGAGCGACGCCGGGAGGCCGGAAGACGCCGCCCTTGGTCCCGTTCGCGACGTGGGCCCGGAGCTTCCGGGCGGCGCTGGCCGACATGCGGCTCCAATACCGCCTGACGGGCCGGCTGTGACGGGTTAACGTTAACACATCGGCGGGGCGACGACAAGCGCTAACGGGGCCGGGTTTAAATATCGGGAACAAAAAGATTAGTCTTGACAACGGCCTTTCATTATGTTAATTATGGTTAGAAGTTAGGCCGCCGCCGGAAGGCGGCGTGGGCTTAACGTAGAATGATTTGATAACGTTCCGATACTCAAGGAGGAATCGAGCAATGCGTAAATGGATGGTACTGTTGGCACTCGGGCTGGCCGCGGCGTCGGCTTACGGCATCGGGATGGGCGTGGGCGCCTTCTACACGCTCAGCATGCCCGTGGGCGACGCCGGTGAAGATTACGAAATGAGCATTATCGGCTTCGGCGGCGAGTTTCACTTAGGCGTATTGCCCGCCCTCGACGTGAACATAGGCTTCGACTACAACATGAAGTATAAGCAGAAAGAACTTCCGGCGGCTCCCCCCGCGCCCCTCAAGTGGGACGAGAAGAACTGGCACTTGACGAGTATCCCCATCACCTTCGGCGCTTCGTATAAGTTCAACGACCTGGGTAAGGTTGTACCCTACGTCGGCGGCGGCGGCGCTTTCGCGATGATGAAGACCCACACGGAGATACTCTCCGGCGGCGGCGGGGCGAACCCGACCATAGAGGCCGTAAGCGAAAGCACGAGTAAGCCCGGCGTATACGCCGGCGGCGGCGTTATGTTCCGCATCATCGCTGACAAGCTCTTTCTCGACGCCAACCCCCGCTGGACGATGATTATGGACAAGGTGGAGGACGACCCGGCCACTACGCCCGACGAGACCAAGGCCAACTCGCAGTACGTGGACGTCCGCATCGGCGTTGATTACTTCTTCATGTAATTCCCGGATTCGTAGTTTTTGCCCCGGCCCTCGAGCCGGGGTTTTTTTGTTTATGGAAAAGGCAACCTCCTATGATATAGTTTACCGCGACCCAGGGTAACTTAAACCTCAACGCGGGATGTGGGTGCGATGTTTAAATTGATAATCGCGGCCGGCGCATTTACGGCGGCCTACGCTTCCGCCCTGACCGTCGGCGTCGGGGGCTACGGCGGCGCGGCGCTGCCCACCGGCGACATGGCGGCCGACCTGGTCTTTTATTATCAATACTTGCCCCTCGGGGGGAGCGTGGCCTACAAAAGCGGCGACATGGCGGCCGCGGCGACCCTCGGCGCCCGGGCGTATTTGGGCGTGTTCGCCGGGCTGGAGGTCGAAGCGGCCTTGGGCTACCATCTTAACCATTCCCAGAAAGACTGGGACATCCCGAACGTGGACGAGCCCTCTTACCGGATAATCCCCCTTACGGCCGGCGCGAATTACGTCGTTCGGGCGGGCTCCATAGCCCTGTACGCCGCCGGCGGGGGCGGGTATTACCTCGCGCAGGGGACGCTGAGCGCCACTTTCGACGCGCCCCCCTTCGGCCCCGTAAAATTCGCCGGCGACATGAACGTCAATAAACCCGGCTTCTACGCCGGCGGCGGCTTCCGCTACTACCTCGGGAAATTTTCCGTCGACGTCGGCCCCCGGTTCAACTACGTCATGAACGACGGCACGTACGACGTCGACATGGAGTATAACGTCGGCGGCTTCGGCGGCAGCGTGCCGTTTAAGGTCGAAAAGGGGTTCAACGACTCGTTCGTGGATATCCTCGTCGGCGCGAACTACTACTTCCTGTAGGCCGACGCCCCGAGTTTGGAACCCGGCCCGCGGGCCGGTTTTTTTTGGCCCGGCGTTAAGAAAGGCGGGCGCCGCCGACGGGGAGTTAAACCCTGCCGGCCTTCCCGTGGTCAAAAGGTTGGAATAGAGTGCGCGTAAGGGGAATATAATTTACGACGCCCGTTTGTAACGGGACAAAGGAGGAAGTACTTATGTTAAGGGCGATTTCGTTCGGGGTGCTAATGGCGGCGTCCGCGTGTCTCGCGGTCAACGTCGGCGTCGGCGCCTTCGGCGGCGCGGCCCTCCCCACCGGCGATATGGCGACGTGGGAAAATTCTATCGGCGAGTTGGGCGAAAACCCCCTCACCGGTAGCGACCTCGGCCCAAGTCCCAAGTTCGGCGCCAAGGTCATCGTCGGCGTGCTGCCGGCGTTAGACGTCGAGGCCGCGGCCGCGTATCACCTCGGCCACCCGGTGAAGGACTGGAAAGACAACCCGTTCCTGGAGGAGCCGAAGAGTACGCTAATCCCCATAACCTTGGGCGCCAATTACAAAATTAAGTTCGCGAACGTCGGCGTCTACGCCGGCGCCGGGTTCGGGTATTACTTGTTGAAATTGAAAGGCGGCATCCTGACCCGGGCCGCCACGATGAACGCGATGTATTACACTACGGACGTATCGGTAAACGGCCCCGGCGTCTATTTCGGCGGCGGCTTCATTTATTCCCTGGGGAACTTCGCGCTGGACGTTAACCCGCGCTTCAACTACGTCTTCAACTCCGGCGCGTTAGACTTCGACGGCCTCGGTTGGTCCGAGGACAACCACCGATACGGTTTGCAATACAGGGGCCTCGAAAAGGAATATAACGACACATACGTAGACCTGCTGGTAGGGTTAAATTACTACTTCCTGTAGGCCAAAGTCCCGAGCTTAGAACCCGGCCTTAGGGCCGGGTTTTTTTATTGACCCCGGCCGAAATCGGTCGTAGAATTGCGGCGTCAACGAACCGGGTAAAAGGCAACAGCGCATATGGGAGGTAAAGTATGCTCAAGTTAATTTCGGCCGGGGCCGCGTTCGCCGCCTCGGCCGCTTGCGGTCTGGGGTTGGCCGCCGGCGTCTTCGGCGGGACGGCGACGCCCCTGGGCGCTATGGCGGGCGAGGGCATAACCTTGGACCCCTACGACGAAGTAGGCCACCTCGGCTCGAGCTGGATGGCCGGCGGCAGGGGCATGGTCGCTTTCGGGGACCGCCTCGAGCTGGAGGCCGCCGCGGCCTACCACCCCGACCACGTCACCGAATACGGCTTCGACTTACAAACTCCGGGGGCCGAGCGGACGACGCTCGTCCCCGTCACCGCCGGCGCCAATTACAAACTCCTCGCCGGCCCCTCGCCGGCGTACGTTAGCGCCGGCGCCGGGTATTATCGCGAAAAAACGGCGTACGTGGGCTTGGCGTCGCGTCAAAGGGAAACCTACTTGTATCGGGCCGAGATAACGATTCGCGGGCCCGGGTTTTACGTCGGCGGGGGCTTCGGCCTGGGCGCCGGGCCGTTCACGTTCGCGTTCGAACCGCGGGTCCACTTTATCCTCAACGAAGGCGATCACCCGACGACGTACGACGCGAACGGCGCCACGTACGAGCTCGAAACCGCTAAGGACTACAACGACGTTTACGTCGACCTTCTTTTCGGC
>Ga0153916_10002717_pt1 | contig 12947 bp, 11 predicted proteins | sample Opewatmetagenome_FD_109642 | JGI IMG/M metagenome (GOLD analysis project Ga0153916, IMG submission 109642) | Freshwater wetland microbial communities from Ohio, USA - Open water 3 Core 3 Depth 4 metaG | ecosystem: Environmental > Aquatic > Freshwater > Wetlands | place: USA: Ohio, Lake Erie...
GATTCGCGTCGACCGGTTCCTCTCCGACGGCGACCTCGTCGAGCACGCCGGTGCGAGACTCCAGACGTTTCACATGCCGGGCCACACGATGTTCGCGCTCGGCCTGGCGGGGACGATCGACGGCGTGCGCGTGGCGTATATCGGCGACAACCTGCTGGCCGGGTCCCTGAGCCCGCTGCGGGCCGCCGCTCCCATCTATCGCAACGTGCTCCGCCACGACTCGATCCGCCTCGGGGTGGAGCGGCTGCTCGCGTACGAACCGGAGCTGCTCCTCACCGGCCACACCGGTGCGATCGAGGTCACTCGCGCCGACCTCGACGAGTTCGTGGCCTGGGCGCGCGAGCTGGAGCTGGTCGTCGCGCGACTCGCGCCCGTCCCGGGCATGGATGACGAGGCGCTCGACCCGTACGTCGTGCGGTTCGACCCATATCGCGCGTCGATCACGGCCGGCGGGACCATGCGGACGCGGGTCGTCGTGCGCAACCACGCCGCAAACGGTCGCCCCGCCCGCATCCGGCTGCGGGCACCCGATGGCTGGGTCGTCGAACCCGCGCAGGCCGACACCGTGGTCCCGGGCGGCGGCAAGACCGCGTGGCTCGCGTTCAACCTGGGCGCGCCGGTCGACGCGGCGCCAGGCCGAGCCGTCGTGACCGCCGATGTCGATCTGGGCGACCGACCGCTCGGCGAAGCCGCGGAGTCGCTCCTCGAGGTGCTGTCCGAATGACGAGCCCTGACCTGCTCATCGCCGGCGGCGTGGTCGTCGACCCGGCGACCGGGCGCCACGGCCGCGGCGACGTCGCGATCGTCGACGGGCGGATTGCCGCGACCGCGCCGAACCAGCCCGACGCCTCTGCCGGCGACGTCTTTGACGCCAGCAACCTGCTGGTCGTCCCCGGGCTGGTGGACCTGCACGTCCACGTCTATCCCGGGGTTGCCGACCTCTCCGTCGAAGCCGATCCGACCTGCCTAGCGCGTGGCGTGACGACGGTCGTGGATGCCGGATCCGCCGGGGCCAACACGTTCGCGGGGTTTCGCCGCCTGGTCGTGGGGCCCTCGCGGGGTCGGATCCTCGCCTTCCTGAACATCAGCGCCATGGGCCAGATCGACCCGTTCCTCGGCGAGCTCCACGACCTGCGCTTCGCCGATCCGGAGCGGGCGGCTGCGGTTGCCAGCGCCAACCGCGACGTGGTCGTCGGGTTCAAGGTGCGGGTCTCGGAGATGCTCGCCGGACCCAACGGTCTCGCCGGCCTCGACCGGGCGCTCGAGGCGGGCCGTGCAACCGGACTGCCGGTGATGGTCCATATCGGTGGGACGCCATTCGGGATCGAAGACGTGGTCGGCCGCCTCCGCCCGGGCGACGTGGTGACCCATGCCTACACCGGCTGGCAACCGGGCGGAATCATGACCGACGCGGGTCGGGTGGTCGCCGCCGTCCTCGAGGCGCGTGCCCGGGGCGTTCGCTTCGACGTGGGACACGGGGCCGGGAGCTTCACCTGGCCGGTGGCCGAAGCGGCCCTGGCCGACGGGTTCCGGCCCGACACCATCAGCTCCGACCTCCACCGGTTCAATGTCGCGGGTCCCGTCCACGATCTCGCGACCACCCTGTCGAAGTTCCTGCTTCTTGGGCTGTCGCTCGATGAGGTCATCGCCATGGCCACCGTCGCGCCGGCGGTCGCGCTGGGCATGTCCGGCCGGGTGGGCACCCTGGGCGTCGGCGCGGACGCGGATGTCACCATCCTCCGCCTGGAGGAGGGTCGGTTCGAGCTGACCGACTCCGCGGGCACGGTGCGGGAGGCGCGTCGGCGCGTGGTCCCCGTCGCGGTGGTCCGCGCCGGGGTCCAATGGCCCATCCTGGCGCCCGTCCGCGAGCCACCGGCCGGTGTCAGCCCCGGCTGACGGACTCGATCCGGCCCGACGCGGCGCTGCGATACATGCCGTCGAGGATCTCCACGACACGGGCGCCCAGCCCGGCCGGTGACGGATTGTCCGTGGTGTGGCCCAGGACGAGATCGACGATCCGATTGGTCACTCGATCGAACGACCAGCGGACATCTTCGTCGGAGAGGGCGATCTCGAGATCATCCCCACCCATCGACCGGGCGACCCGCGGCGCGGCCATGTCGAGGACCACCTGGCCGCGCCGACCCGTGATCCGGATCTGGAGCTGATGCGCATTGCCGAATGTCCCGAGCGGCAGCGATGCCCCACCGATCGAGCCGATCGCGCCGTCCTCGAAGCGGACGGCAATCGCGTCGTGCAGGTCCACCCGCGCCCCCGCAGCGCTCGTGAAGGCGGCGACGTCCGACGCCCGGAGCTCCGGCAGCAGGCGCATCACGAGCCCCAGGGCATGCGTCAACTGGCCCTGACCGTAGCCGCCGCCCGACAGCGCCGGATCGGACCAGGTCTCGCCGCGGGGCTGGGGGACATCCGCATCGCCCAGGTAGGTGGTGCCTTCGGTCAGCAGGTCGCGGACGATCGTCGCCATCTCCACGGCCACGTGTTCGACCTCGCCGATGCCGTCCGGGCCGCCGATCAGCCGACGAGCCTGCTCCACGATCCCCATCTCGTTCCAGGCGTAGCACAGGACGACATGGAGACCGCGATCGCGGGCCAGCCGGTCGATGGCCCAGGCGTCGGCGGGGTCGATCGTGAATGGCTTCTCCGCGAGGACATGGATCCCCGCCTCCAGGGCTGCCCGCGCCTGGGCAGCACGCAGGGCGACAGGCCCGGTGAGGGCCACGATGTCCGGACGGTGCTCGATGACCTCGCGCCAGTCCGTGGTCGCATGGACGAAACCGAACCGGGCCCTGATGGCGGCGAGTGCCTCGGGGTCTCGCCGGTTGACGATCCACGGCTCGATCTCAGCTCGTGGGAGGAATCCCGGGATGTGCGCGAAGGTCGCCCAGGCACCGGCGCCGATGACGCCGAGCCGCAACCGTCGGTCGGGCACGAGACCCGCCGACGTTTCCGCATCGGTCACGTCATGATCCAGCCGCCGTTGACGTCGATGGTCGCGCCATTGACATAGCTGGCGCCGTCGGACGCGAGGAAGCCGACGACACGGGCGACCTCGATCGGGGCGGCGAAGCGGCCGAGGGGCACGAGCCCGATGAAGGTTTCGCGCTCCGCGGCAGTCAGGTGGTCGGTCATGAACCCCTCGACCGCGCCAGGTGCGACGGCATTGGCGGTGATCCCGTAGCGACCGTAATTGCGGGCGAAGTTCTTCATCAGGCTGATCACGGCAGCCTTGGTCGAGTTGTAGATGGCCGAATTCGAGACGCCGCCCGTCCGCGCGCCGACACTCGAGATGCCGATGATCCGTCCCCAGCCGTTGGGTCGCATGGCCTCCGCGGCCGCCTGGGAGAGGAAGAACACGGCCCGCAGGTTGACCGAGGTCTGGAGGTCGTAGTCCTCCATCGTGACCTCGGGCAGGGGGTGCTGGTGGACGTAGACGGCGGCATTGTGGACGAGCACGTCCAGGTGCCCTTCCGTCGCGACGACGTCCGCCACCACCTGCGCCGGCACCGCCGGATCGGACAGATCTGCCGAGATCGTCCGGTGGAGGGGACCACGATCCTGTTCCAGTCGGTCCAGGCCGACGACGCGGTGGCCTGACTGCGCGAGGACGTCGCACATCGCGCGGCCCATCCCTCGGGCGCTGCCGGTCACCAGGGCAACTCTCGGCTCGGTCATCGGTCACCTCCGTCCTCGAAACGACTCCGCCCCGCCCTCGGGGGAGGGCGGGGCGGAGTGGGGGCTTGGGATCTCAGCAGGGGGGCGTATCCGGGTACAGGGTCCGAACGTTGTCCTTCGTGACCGCCTGGTGATGCACGAACAGGTTGTCAGCGATGGTCTTTCCGTTGAGGAGGTCGACCACAGCCGGGATGAGGATCGAGCCGTAGCTCTCCGGGAAGTAGGCCGTATCCGCCAGCCACTGCGGGTTGCACGCGATCTCCTTCCATGACGTCGGATCGGCCCCTTGTCCGGCCAGCCGGAGCTCCTTCTCGCGGCCGGCGGTGCGGGCTGCGGCAAAGGCCCCGAGCGACATGTCGTCGTTCAGGCTGAGGACCGCGATGACGCCGCCCGGCTTGATCGCCGACAGGGTGTCGCCGAACTTCGTCACGGCGGCATCGGTCGTCCCGCCGACGTCGAGGCTCCGGAACTTGGCCTGATCGATCTTGCCGCAGGCCTCCTCGAACCCGGCGATCATGCCGTTCATGCGGGCCAGGGTCGTCGCGCCCGCACCCTTGGTGTCGAGCGTGACCACGGCCTCATAGGCGCAGTCGTTCTCGGCCTTCAGGGCGTCGCCGACGACCTTGCCGGCGATCGTGCCGGCAAGCGTGTTGTCGGCGCCCATGAACGCGACCTGGCAGGGTTTCTGCACGATGTCGATGGCGATCGTCGGCAGGTCCCCGTAGGCCGCGCAGATCTCCGGGGAGCTGTCCTCGAAGAGCTGGAAGTTGAGGACGGCCTGGACCTGCTGGACCTTCAGGTTCTGCGCGCAGGCGAGGGCCTTGGCCGCGTCGATCTCCGAGTCGCAGAACGCGATCTCGACGCCGGCTTTCGCCGCCTCGTCCTTGATGCTGTTCGACACGATGCTGACGAACGGGATCGATTCGCCGAGCGAGATGTAGCCCACCTTGAGAGCGGTCGGCGCGACGGACGACGGGGCTTCGGACGCGGGGGCCGACGACGCCGGCGCCTCGGATGCCGGGGCCTGGCTGGGCGGCGGCGCGGACGAGGCCGCCGAGTTGCTGCATGCCGTCACGACGACGACCAGGCCGGCCATGATCGCGAGGGTTTGGATGCGACGCATCAACGGGCTCCTCCAGGATTGGGGCACGGCCCTCAGATTCGATAGAAGCGTTCGGCGTTCCGATACAGCATCCCTTCCTGCTCGTCGTGGCTGAAGCCGGCCTCGGCGAGGATCAACCGATAGGCATCCGTCTGCTCGAGGTAGGTGGCAAAGAGAATGTCGACCGGCCAGTTCGTGCCGAACATCGTGCGGCCCGGTCCGAACGCATCGATGCAATGGAGGACCCACGGTCGAATGGACTCGATCGTCCAACGGTTGTCGGCCATGCCAAAGCCGGACACCTTGCAGGCGACGTTCTCGGCTTCGGCCAGCGCCGAAATCTCCGACTTCCACTGGGCGAAGTAGGCAGCGTCGCGCTGGACGGGGAAGCCGGCGTGACCGAGGATGACCTGCACGTCCGGGTAGGCCTTGGCCACGTCGCGGCCGGACAGCAGCTTGCCCGGCGAGGCGTTCAGCTCGTATGACAGGCCCCGCTTGCCAAGGGCTTCGTAGCCCTTCTTGAAGGCGGCGGTATCGGGATCGTCCGGGTGGGCACGGATCCGGATGCCGCGGACGCGCTCGGATGCGGCAAGGTGTTTGTCGAGCTGCGCCTCGGCTCCATCCGCCTCGATGTCACAGAACGCCACGATGGCGTTGGGCATCCCGTACTCGCGGCCTACGTCCTCCAGCCAGACGGTCTCCTCCAGCGGGTCCGGACCTGCGTACGCGGCTTCGACATGGACGCTCTTGATGACGTTGGCGCCGTAGAACTCCTTGAAGAACCGTCGCGGGGCGCCGATCGTCGAGCGAATCATCCTGTAGTCGCCGAGCAGCGCGTTGTGGCCAGCCCACCCCGGATCGGTCAGCCAGTCGTAGTGAAAGCGGTCGAGCTCCCACAGGTGATGGTGGGTGTCGATGAACGGGATGCTGCGATCGACCTCGGTCACGATGTCCTCCTCACTTCGGCTGGATGACCGGCAGGGCCGGCCTGGATCGCCCGATGCGTTCGTACTCACGCTCCGGGATGGCCTCGAGCGATTTCCAGACGGTCCAGGTGCATTGCTTGCGGGTCAGGGGATCGCCCTCGCCGCGCCAGAGCGGCGGATCCACGGTGCGCACCGGATGACCCCAGCGTTCTGCCGGCAGGGTCGACAGGGCGAGGTTGCAGTGGGCGCAGTAATAGCAGACGCCCACTTCATTCCAGGCCCACGGGTGGGGTTCCTGCGTGACACCGAACTCGTAGGGAGCAAGCACCCGCGAACCGGTGCCCTCGATCTCGTCGCCGCGGAGCTGGCGCCCACCCGAGCCGCATGGATCGAAGCGCAGTTCCCAGCGGTCCTCGAACTCCTCGAGCCCGACGTCGCCACGCCGGCCCGGGCCCACCAGGTGGGCCCGCATCGCCTCGAGCGAGATATACAGATTGCGCACGAGCGTGTCGGCATACGGTCGCAGGCGCACGTCGAAGACGGCGTAGCGCTCCTCGATGTACGGCTCCAGGACCGACCGGTAGCAAGGCTCCAGGGCCGCCTCGCCGAAACGGCGCGCGACGAACGCAAGAACACCAGCCATCAGGTCGGCATGCCGGTCGTGCAGGCGACGCCAGTCGGTCAGGAGGTCATCGAGGGCCTCCTCGGCGGCGGCCACGGACAGACCGTAGCTGCGGATGCCGTTTCCGAGGGCGCCGGCCGCCTCGCCCAGGGCGGCCCATCGCGCAGCCGGATCGAGCGGGGCCCCGTCGGGCCAGGCCACAAGCGCGCGCAGGCGTGCGAGCTCGGTCGCGAGATCGTCCTCACTGACCCCCTGCTCTCGAAGCCAGGCAATGAAGCCCGTGGTCCACACGTCGTAGATGACGTAGACGACCTTCGCCTCTTCCATGAAGTAGTCGACCAGCTGGGCTGCCGTCTCGCGCCGCCCGGCGGCGAGGCCGAAGATGTCGCCGGCCTCTCGAAGGGCTTCCTGAACCTTTGTGACGGTTGAGACGGCCTGGTCCTCCCAGTCGCCGGTGCGGACGCGCTTGCCGACCTCGTCGGACCACGTCAAATGGGTCGCGGGAGCCATCGCGCGCACCTCCGTCGCCACGTGGAGCGGACCGTGCCTACAGGTCGGCCTGGGTGAGCCGAACGCGGATCCGATCGACCGTGACGGCGCCCAGCAGCAGCAGGCCGTTCGCCACTTCGATCCAGAACGAGGGCACGTTCAACTGGATGAGACCGTTGGACAGGACGCCGACGATCAGAACCGCGAGTACGGTGCCGCCGATGCCGCCGCGGCCGCCGGACAGGCTTGCCCCGCCGAGCACGACGGCGGTGATCACGGACAGCTCGATGCCGAGCCCGGAGTTGACCGACGCACCGGCAACCTGCGACAGCCGGATGAGGCCGGCCAGGGCCACGCACAGCGCGGACAGCAGGAACGCGATGAAGATCACCCGCTTCGTCCGGATTCCTGCCAGCCGTGCGGCGGTGGGGCTGGCGCCGATCGCGTACAGGGACCGGCCATAGACCGTGTAGCGCAGGACCGCCCAGAACACGACGACGCAGGCGACGAAGATGTAGACGGGCAGCGGGATGCCGACGCCGATGATGGGCAGGCCACCCTCCGGGAAGCGCAGCACGCCGAGCTGGCCGAAGTTCTCGATGCGAATCGTCTGGCCGTCACCGAGCACCTTGGTCAGACCGCGGAAGATCGCCAGCGTGCCCAGGGTCGTGATCAGGGCGTTGATCCCGATGACCGTGACGCAGAAGGCGTTGATCAGGCCGATCGCCAGCGTGCCGACGACCGCGATGACAAAGGCCGACGGCACCGTGAGATTCAGGGCGAAGGGCAGCTCCACGCCGCCGGTTCCCGGAGCCAGCGCGGTGACGGCCATGAGCATGCCGGCGAACCCGACACCCGACCCGACCGACAGGTCGAACTGGCCGGAGATCAGGAGCAGCGTCGCCGGGCACGCAATGATCCCGACGACGGCGACGTTCTGGAGGATGTTGATCAGGTTCTCGCTGTTCAGGAAGAACGGCGAGGCGATCGAGAAGTAGGCGAACAGAACGACCAGAACGACGAGCAGGGCCCCTGTCTCGGGCACGGACAGTCCGCGACCTCGACCGGTCGCAAACGGCGTGCTGTCAGGTGTTCCAGGCGCGGGCACGGCGGTGGCGGGAGCGGGTAGCGTGGTCGGGTCCTGCGAGGTCACCTGGTTCAACCTCCTGAGGCGGCGAGCAGCCGCTTGGTCGTTACGGCGTCGCCCGTCAGGTCGGCCACGACGGCTCCCTTGGCCATGACGTACACCCGATCGGCGACTTGCACCGCGTCCTCATAGTCGGACGTGCTGATCAGGACAGCGACCCCTTCGGCCGACAGGTCCCGCAGGGCGCGGTAGATGTCCTGGCGAGCGCCGACATCGACGCCCCGGGTCGGTTCGATGAGCACCAGGACCCGGCTCCGCCGTTCCAGCCAGCGGCCGAGCAGGACCTTCTGCTGATTGCCACCCGACAGCGTCCCCATCGTCTGGCGCGGATCGTTGCGAGATCGGATGGACAGCTTGCCGTGCCAGCGACGATAGGCGTCGGCCTCCGATCGCCGCAAGATGAATTGCCGGAATCTCGCCAGACGTCCCCATGACGCCGCGGCGATGTTCTCCATGACCGGGCGCACCATGAACGCGCCGCCGGCCTTGCGGTCGGCGGGCAGGAATCCGACGCCCACGCTCACACCGGTGGCTGGACCGTCGATGGCGACGGGCTTGCCGTTGATGTCCAGCCTGCCGGCGGTGATCGGCCGAAGACCGTAGGCCGTTTCACCGACCTCGGCGGCGCCCGATCCGAGCTTGCCGTAGATCGCCACGATCTCGCCGCGCCGGACGTCGATCGACACGTCGTGGAAGTCGTCGTCCGAAGCTGCGTTCACCCACCGGATCGCCGGCTGGTGCTCGGGGTCGATCGTGGTCGAGGTCGGCGGGCGGGCGATCTCAGAGATCTGGCGGCCAACCATCGCCTCGATCATGGTCGCGCGATCCGTCTCCGCGACCTTGGCCAGCAGTGCGACGTTGCCGTCGCGCAGGACCTGGACGCGATCGGCGATGGTGGTGACCTCGTCGAGCCGGTGCGTGATGTAGATGATCGCCACCCCCTGGTCGCGAAGGCGTCGCACGAATCTGAACAGTGTCTCCGCTTCGTGATGCGACAGGGCGGCGGTCGGCTCATCGAGGATGAGCAGGCGAGCCTTCCGAGAGAGCGCTCGCGCGATCTCGATGATCTGGCGCTCGCCGACCCGGAGCGTCGACACTCGCCGGTTCGTGTCGATATCGACGTCGAGCTCGTTGAGGATCTGCCTGGCTCGCTTGTTGACAGCGCCCCAATCGACAACGCCGAACCGATTCGGGATGCGCCCCAGCGAGATGTTCTCGGCGACCGTCAGGGTCGGGGCATCCTGGAATTCCTGGAAGATGATCGCTACCCCGAGATCGCGCGCGGCGATCGGGGTGAGCGCTGCATGGGCCACGTCGTCGATGACGATCTCGCCACCATCCGAGGTGTAGTCGCCGGCGATGATCTTGACCAGGGTGGACTTCCCGGCGCCATTCTCACCGAGCAAGGCCAGCACCGAGCCGCCAACGGCGTCGAGGTCCACCTCGTGGAGCACCTCGACGCCGCCGAACGACTTGCGGATCTGACGGGCCCTGAGCTCGAAGGTCATCGGCCCGTATGTCGGATCAACGCGCGCCGTCGCCCGCTCAGCAGGCTGGCGTTGCCGGGTAGATGTCCCGGATGTTCTGGCTGTTCACGATCACGTGCTCGGTGTAGATCTCGGTCGGGATCGTCTCGCCCGAGAGCGCCTTGACCATGTTCGGGATCAGGAGGGTGCCGTACTTCTCCGGGAAGTAGGCGGTTGAGGCGATGTACTGCGGATTGCAGGCGATCTCCTTCCAGATGGAAGGATCCGTGCCCTGACCGGAGTAGAACAGGTCCTTCTCCCGTCCCAGGGTCCGGGCGGCGCCGAGCGCGCCGAGGATGCCGTCCTCGTTGATCGCAACGACGACGATGTGGTTGCCGGGCAGCGCGGGCAGCAGGTCGGACACCTGCTGGAGCGCCGGGTCGGTCCGGTCAGCGCCGTCGAGGACCTTCTCCTTCGCGGCCGGGATCGGGCAGAACTCCTTGAAGCCCTCGCGGTATCCGCCCATGCGGTCGGTATTCGCGGCGCCCGCGGCCGTCGACTCGAGCGAGACATAGGCAGTGATGTCGCAGTTCCAGGTGTCCTTCGCGTACTTGCCGATGGCCTCCCCGGCCATCTTGCCGGCGGCCTTGTTGTTGGCGCCCATGAAGGCGATCTGGCACGGGGGCTGGACGATGTCGATGGCAATCGTCGGCACGCTGCCGTATGCGGTGCAGATCTCGGGCGAGCTGTCCTGGAAGACCTGGAAGTTGAGCACGCCCTGCACGCCCTGGACCTTCAGGTTCTGGGCACAGGCGAGTGCCTTGGCGGCGTCGATCTCGGAATCGCAGAACACGAGATTCTGGCCCGCGTCGGTGGCGGCCTTCTTGATGCTGTCCGAGACGAGCTTCACGAACGGCACGGAGTCGCCGAGGGAGATGTAGCCGATCTTGTACGACTGGGCCGCAGCCGAGGGTGCGGTCGAGGCTGGCGCCTCACTGGCCGGGGCCACCGACGCTACCGAGGGCTCCGATGTGGCCGGTGCAGAACTGGCCGCCGAGTTGGAGCACGCGACCACGACGAGCGCGGTCAGGGCGAACAGCGTGGACCAACGGGCGATTCTGCGGCGCGCATCGGTCCTCGAACGGGTCTCCTGCACGTTTCCTCCTCCGAATCCGTGGGGAACGCCCGCGTCCGACGACCCGAGAATTGTTACTGGAAACGTCGTCAGGGCCGGGTCAGCGGAGGGTAGAGCCGCAGCTTCTGCCGTGTCAAGTTGGATTCGGCCCGACGACGATCCGGTGGCAAGCGGTCCCGGGAACGACACGCAGCCGGTACAGTTCGCCGGCATGACCACCGTCGGCCCGCCCGCCGTCGCATCGCCGTCATTCCCGGCGATGGGATCGGCCGCGAGGTGGTGCCGGTGGCCCTCGGCCCAGCCTGGTTGCGTGCCGGGTTACCTGCCGCCCGGACGCTCGGGATCGGTCGGGTGCGCGGCGAGCGGAATGACCTCCACGTCGAGATAGGGGAAGAACGGGAGCGAGGCGATCGCAGCGTGCAGCGTCGTTGCGTCCTCCGCCTCCCAGACGCCCCAGTTGGCGCGTCGGCCAGGCACCCGCCACATCCGCCGGATCAGGCCCGCCGTGGCGAGCTCAGCACCGCGGACCCGCTCCGCGGCGGTCAGCCGAGCGAGCTCATCGGGATCTCCGTCTGCGGGCCAGCCGACCTCGATGTTGACCAGGAACTCCACGTTCGGCCTCCTCTTCAACTGCGTGGCGGACTCCTTGCGAGACCGATCGCCGGTGCCGGTATGATACCGGCTGGAAACGCTTGCACCCCACCGGCGTCGGGTCCGGCGGGGCGGCGTGGAAGCAGCGGAGGCACGATGGCCCGCATCCCGATCGAGATGCCCAAGCTCGGCTACGACATGGACAGCGGCAAGGTGGCCGGCTGGCTGAAGCGCGTTGGCGACGTCATCACGCGTGGCGACGTCATCGCCGAGATCGAGACGGACAAGTCGACGGTCGAGATGGAGGCGACAGCCTCTGGAACGCTTGCCGAGATCGTCCACGACGCCGGGGCGGAGGTCACGGTCGGGGAGCCGATCGCCTGGATCGAGGACGGCGCGTAGATGGCCGTCGCGCAGGATCCCGGAGCGCTGCCAGAGCGCCACCGTGCCGACGTGAGCCCGCCGCGCCGGGGGACGGCTGGATGACCCTGCTGGCGGGCGCGGCCGAGGCCGACATCACGCCACCCTTTCCGGTGGACCTGCTCGGCTACGTCCGTCGGCCGACTGCCGCGCGATCGGCCTACGAGCCGCTCAGGGCGACGGCCTGCGTCTTTCGCGACAGCGACACGGGCACGACCGTGGTGGTCATCGCGGCCGACGTCGTCGGCCTCACGACGCCGATGGCCGACCGGATCAGGGCTCGCGTGGCCGAGCTGGTCGGGTGCGATCCTGCGGCGGTGCTCCTCAATTCGAGCCACAGCCATGCCGCGCCGTGGCCGGGGGCCACGATCAAGCTCGGCGGCGAGTTCGATGAGTGGACCCAGACCGAACTTGGGTACTGGGAGACCGTTCCGGATCGCTATGCGTCGGTCGCGCTCGAGGCGGTCGGCCGGCTCGCGCCGGCCCGTGTCAGTGGGGGCGTCGGTCGGGCGTCGGGGCTGGCGGTGAACCGCCGCGAACGAACCGGCGACGGGCGGACGATCCTGGGCTGGAACCGCGAAGGGGTTCGGGATGACGCGGTCGTCGTGATCCGCGTGGATGGCCTCGACGGCGCCCCGCTGTTCACCGACGCCATCGCGACCATCGTCTCGTTCGCCTGTCACCCGGTCGTGATCGGTCCGGACTACCCGGGCGCAGGGCCTGACTTCGTCGGCCCGCTTCGATCGATGCTCAGCAACCTCCTGCGCCCGCTCGCGGTGACCGTCTTCCTGCAGGGTGCAGCCGGCGACGCCTTGCCCCTCGAGGCCTTTCGTGACGACGTCGACGCCCTCGGCGCGGCGGAGGTGTTCGGCGAGCGGCTGGCGCTTGAAGCGGCACACGCGATCGCGGACGAATCTCCCTGGCCGATCACGATCGAGCGGGCCGATTGGGGCTCGGTGACGCCCATCGCACGGTACCGTCGCCGTCTCTCGGATGATCAGCCAGCGCAGGTCGTCCGGTTTGCCCGTCGGGTCGTGTCACTGCCGCTGCTCGAGCTGCCCAGCGCCGCCGAGCTCGAGCGCGAGCTGACGGAGCGCCGCGCCGACCTGGCCGAACGGGCGGAGCGGGGCGAGACGAGGATCACCATGAACCCGATCCGGTATCACATCTCGTGGTTGCAGACGATGCTCGCGCGGGAGGCAGCCGGTGGCCGCCCAACCGCGCTCGATGGCGAGATCTGGGCGGCCCGGGTCGGCGACTGCGCGATCGTGGGGGCGCCTGGCGAGATCTTCGGGGCGATCGGGACCGCTGTCCGTCGCCAATCGCCAGCGCCGGTGACGATCTTCGCCGGCTACA